>Ga0126327_10000270_pt1 | contig 11872 bp, 10 predicted proteins | sample InaspJWI30metaG_FD_101392 | JGI IMG/M metagenome (GOLD analysis project Ga0126327, IMG submission 101392) | Marine gutless worms symbiont microbial communities from Oahu, Hawaii - Inanidrilus sp. 1 OAHU.JWI-30 metaG | ecosystem: Host-associated > Annelida > Digestive system > Unclassified... | reverse complement strand
GCGTGGGAGGTAGTGGCGATGGAGGCGGTGGGGAGAGCAAGGGGTTAGGTAGGTAATGAAGTGGGTGGAGGTTTTTTTTTATAAAAAAAATGTGGTAGTTGGGGGGTGTTTTGTAAAAAAGTGGACCTTTCCTCAACGCAGGGTGCATTGTGTACAGTATCAGTATTTTCTATTTTACACTTAACTTATTTGGGGGTGCGTACGCACCCAACGCACCGCCCGCCTACGGGCCTGCTGTCAGTACTGGAGCAACTTGTTTCACTTCATTTCATACTAGTGGCAAGGCCTGCGTTTTACAGTTGGTCCAGTAATACATCGTCGGCTACACATTCGGACATCTACTGCGGAGGAGTCAGACCTCTTTACGGACGTGCTCGTCGACGGCCAGCGCTCCCCGCTCCGCCTGCAGTTCGGTCCTCAGTTCCTCCGCCACCTCCGGCTGTTCGGCATCATTAGCGATCACCTCACACAGACACTCGAACACGCCAGGCTGCGCCTTCTTGTTCCTCGCCGGCTGCTGCTGCTGCTGCTGCTGGTGATAGTGATGATGATGCTGGTGCGGTTGGTGCGGCGAATTCTTGTCGGCGACGGTCGCCGTGGCCCGCGTCAGATGCTCCAGATAGCGCGACATTCGCCCGTAACTCGTCGCCTCCTCCTGTTACACGAACGATAGCCGTGCTTTTCACGGACAACAATCTCTCTAAGGTCCGACTGTGCTCGACCTAGCTAATCCACGCACTTAAGGCGTGTTCTCAGCACATGAACTGAACAACACGAAACCAGGCCCCTAGGCAGGGGGTGCGTTCGGTGCGTACGCACCCCCAAATAAGTACAATGTAAAATAAAAAAATAAGTCCAGCTCCCAGTGATTAATTGTTATTTTTCCGCATTTATTATGACTGAAAAGTGACATTGGCGTTTCATGAGTGGAGGTCATTTATTGTGAATAATTGATTAGAATTGTAAATTACAAAGAAAAGTTTGATTCAGTTTCGTTTCATTTTGTGGGGGAAAGGTCCACTTTTTACACAAAAACACCCCACCCCACCCTTTTCATTTCCTGCCTACGGGCCTGGAAACTCCAGAAACTCACGTGCAACCAGTGAGACTGAAACTGTTCACGGCGCACAAACTCCCGCTCTCGACTCTAGTTCAGTAAGTTCGTGTACCGTGAACAAGCCTTTAGCGTCACCGTTAGCACCGTTACTTCTTCTGCCGGAGAAACTACCGGCTGTTCAAGCAGCGGCCCAGACATTGAAGTTCGGTGGCTGGGAAGTTTACAGCCAGTTGACAAACAAACCAGACCGAGAAAGAAATAAATAACGAAAACGAACAGCACAGGATGACAAAATTTCACTCACTGTCACTGTTCATCGTGCCGATTTTTCGCGACATTTTTCTATTTTGTCTGTCCGTTTGTCCGTCCGTCTGTCTGCCCCGGGGACAGTGCGCATGGCAGCAGCAAATTGCGCGGCACTGCAGCAGCAAAGCCGTGCAGCGGCAGGCGATGCGCATCGTCGGCTGCATGTGACACGCGGGGCCGAGTAAGTTTCGATCCGACTGTAGGAGGTCCGACATATTTGTTGTTAATCTGTTTCTGTTGTGACTGAGATTGTACAAGTTCACGGCGTAGACTCATCGCTGGCGTAGACTCTTATGAATCGATGGGGCACTGGATACAGCGGTCAACTTCACAGTCTCCATGGCAGCGCACTCGGTCCGTCATGGCCCTGCGGACATGGATACACTCCACTAACCAAGACCGACTTCTATTGAGACTAGTCTACGTCGATACGACTAATTAGCCTAGAGCAAGGCTATATCAATTAAGCTAATTGTATAGCGACAACGATCGCGACCAACACGTATTTTTGTTTTCTCTAGCCTCGCTATGGCTACCGCAAGGTAGGCGTCCATGCTTTTGCTTGGCTATTGTCGTTAACGCCGCTGTTAACTGTTTTGCTACTGTCATCAATGAGTTAAAAGGCGTTTTGTGGTAATACAAGTATGCAGCCAAAAACCGTATCCCGATGAAAACTGCATTTGCGGCATGACTACTAACGTAACTTTTTAACGTGCTGTTGGCTGACGCATTACAATCATACTTTATATCCCGTTTTACCATTCTCTGATGGTGAATAAAATTAGCCTTCCTACCCTGGTGAAAAATGAAGCTTCTCAATAACGACTGGATATTGTTCTCGAAGCTTTCAGTTTTCATATAGGCCCAGCACGCATTTTACTCCTGAACGTGTACAGTTCGATATTTTACACAAAACGGGCCAAACGCCTCCTTAACCAGATTTTACTCATGGCAGTCATGGGTCATTTAACCAATGGTCGCGTTTCACTGACAATGTGTGACTTCATGTTAGTGTTCAGTAGTGATCTTGGATCTAAGTGGAACCGTTGTCGAGTTGTAAGCCGTTAAATTCAGCAGAACCGTAATCACCAACAACAACGAGAAAAAGAACGTCGCGGGGTATTTATAAAGCCGATTTCGATACGCAACGTAGCTAAAAATAGACGGTCCCAAAAAGAGTCTTCAAAACTCTAGACCGAGACAGCATCGCGTGTGGCCGAAACTGTCATATAGCAGCAAGTATAAGATAGCGTTAACCTGTATTTGAGCGACTACGACGTCGGACAGCAGGTCTCTCTGCTTGAGACCAGTGACAAAATCATCACTCCACTCCACACTCTTTGCCACCAGATGTCGCTTCCAGCGCAGCACTTTCTTCTGCTGCTCATCCATCGTGCGACGTTCGGTTTTGCTGTAGCCCAACTCTACATGTGAACAGCACGTGCAAGCTAATATCGGTGTAGCTAATTAATGCATCGGTCTATCGGCCGCTATCGGCGTTCACAACTAGAAAATCACTGACATCCTTTAACATAACACGACGTTTGCTTTACGTTTATTTCCGTTTGCGTAAGACGTATTGTTTGTGTAGAAGAAAATAAGGCTTAGTAGGATTACTGAAATTAGGGATAGGATTATTGTTTAGGGTTAGGATTAGAGTTAGTGCTAGAGTTAGGGGTAAATGTCGCAGCGGTGTATCAGCCAGTAATTTTAAAGATTTCATACATTTCCTATGTTTTGAACGCCGATGGTGGCCTATAGGCCGATACGCCGATGCATTAATAATTAAGTACACACAGCTAATACAGTCACAATGAAGAGATCGTGTCGACTTTAAAAATAACACATACAAGACAACACATACAAACACCGCTTAAGCACAATAAAGGCGAAAAGAACTTTTGTAGCTTCGCCTCTAAATTGCTTGCTGTTGTTTAACTGAAACACGTCACTCAAGCAGTCAGTGAATCAAACAAAGTTGGTCCTATACAGAAAACAATTAATGTCGTTAAACAAATTTTGGGATATGCTGATTGTGTTACTGTAACAAATGTGTGTTTCATCAGAAAAGTTACTGCTGTAAGGTTTTATTGACACTGCTCGCATCGGCGCATACTATGCTCAGTTTGCGGAGCACTATGTAACGGTCGAGTGTCCGTCTGTCCGTCCGTCCGTCTGTCCGTCCCGTCGATCGATTGCAGCAGCGGTGGCCGGCGGGCATCCTGTGGGCAGGAGATATAGATCGACAGCTGCAGCACCGGCGCCGCGTACCAGCTGCAGGCGCGCTCAACTGTTCATCAGCAACGGCGCCGCAGCTCGGCGCTCAGCAGAAAATGCGGGCAGTGACATGTTGACAGCCGACGGTGGAGGCTGTACACAGAGTTATTACTTTTCATTTATTGAAATTATCCGTAACATAATGATCCCATGATCTTTGTTTAGTAGCATAAACAGCTTCCACACAATATTTCGCTCATACTGTCTTTTGCGTTAGAAAGTAAGTGGGAAATTGTGAGAAATAATAACGAAAACTATGATGTCTGTAAATTTACCTCGGAGTCGTAACTTCGCAACTGACTCTGTCGCGATCACTTCCACTGACTGAGCGCACGCTTTCATCGATCACTTATGTAAGGCCGCACTGCTATAATTGTTAGTTTCTAGTCAACGGACGACAGGTGTGCATTTATCCGACTTCCGTGTGTGCAGGTATGCATTTAAATGTGATAAGTTCACTACTCCGCCATGGTAGAAAAATGGAGTATCGTGATGTGAAAGTAATGTCTGTCTGTCTGCGAGCATATCTCCGGAAATACACGTGCAACCTTCACCAATGTTACGTACGGCCGTGACGTTTCGGTGCTCTTCTGGCGGCGTTGCGATATACATGTACGTCGTGTAGTTCCGGTTTTATGGACGTCACATTTGCACAAAATGACGAGAAATGGGAGGCGCAAAAAGGCGTATGCTCAAATATACTCAACAGAAGGCAACAAAATTTGACACCGCGACGAATGTTTAAACTGACCCACCAGGTGGCAGCACCGAACCGAACCGAAAGGCGGAGTCTCATATCTACGAGACTACGATTGCCTTGTTTTCAACGATAACTTTACTACACATTCTCTGATAAATCTACTAAAAATTCAGAAATAAGTAAGCATTCCGCACAGTCTCAGGCAAGAAAGTCGATTGATCTGTCTCACGTGCTGTACGCGTCTGCACACTGCTCTGCTGAAAGAGGACCTGCCTAAGAAGAACTTGACTATCTTGTTGGCTGCTGCAAAGGGACGGCGGATACATTTTTATCAACAAACAAAATTTGTGTCGTCCAAATAGTGTAAAAGAAATGAGTATCTCTTATAACGTTATTTAATAAATTGCTGTGGTGTATGTGTATATGAATCTAGCTGAATTGTGTAGGCCTACTATGGTGCGTCCGGTACACTGTGTGTGTTTACAGTACAATAGTAGCCGTCTAGCAGACAGAACACGTCGTGCAACGTTAGTGGCTATGTACTGTACATACAGACAACATTTTGTCTTTAACTACCTGCGAGTGGATTGTGGACACGCACGTAAACTTTACGTGCGGTAGATTAAACTGACTGTCAGCTTTTGAGCGCACGTTAAAATATCATCTTGTATCGTATCGTATCGCATCGTAAAGGGACAACGGCATCCATTCATCTTTGAAGTAATCCGATCATTCCGTACAACGTATAATTCACGATAGCGGGTTCAAAACTATTAGCTATCGGCAGTTCTGAAAGGCAACAATACTTTTACTTTTAAGTTTAAGTATAAGAAACGTGTCCGAAACAACTAGACATTCCTGCGGATAGGCTACCGTTGGCACAGGCCCAGATAGTTTAGCAACACTGGTTTCGATTTTGTGATCGACAAGTCTGTGTTCAGCCTCGTACATCGGCTGTTAAAATGACACTGCCGGCGTTTGCTGCTGATCGCTGTGCTGCGGTGGCGCCGGAGCTGCTGAGCGCGCCTGCAGCTGGTACGCTGCTCCGGCGCCTGCTATCGATCGATATTTCCAGCGTCCTGCCCGCAGGGCACTCAGCAGCAAACCCACCGGCTGCCGTTGCCGCAGACGATCGAAGGGACAGACAGTAGGACAGACGGACACTCGACCATTTTATAGACACTGCTCCGCATACTATGCTGGCAGTGTCAATAATAACGACGATGGGACTGAGAGTCACTTTGATGCTTATAAAAACAGGGCAAAATATTGAAGTGCATTTTCTATGATGTTCCCTATCAAGTTATTGTAGACACCGTGACCCTGTCCTTCTGGTCTCGGCACCTCTGCTTAATTAGCAAGCCGTTGGGCGCTCCTATAAATAAGCCTCAGGTTTGCATTGTCACGTGCTCGGCTATCAATGTAGGCCACTGTAACAGATTACTTGTCCTGTTCAGCCAGTGATCAATCATTTGAACATTACTACAAGTCTGTGCTCGCCGACTGCATGTTGAACCGCGAGACTAAAGCGGTTTCGGCCAAGTGAACGTAGATGCTTTACAATTTCACACCCATAGCGCCCGATTCACACCACCCAACCCGACGCGTCAAAACCGTCGAGCTTCGTCGTGTCAGGCGATGTGAATTAACTCTGCGACCAGTTGCCAAGTAGTTTTTTCGTGAAACACTGCAAACAGAGATTCGTCTTCATCTTCCGATAACGGTGCCGACTCGATCGATTCCGAGCAATATCGCACCACGCTTCTTCTGTTGTCAGACTGGTAAAAGCAATAGTCGTACTACATAATATGCGCGGTATCGTCAGCAGGGGTGTCGATCTTTCCCGGACTTGGCCGAGTCCCATTCCTCCCATCACTTGTCCTTACCGCCTTTTCCTCACTTCTCTTTCCCTTACCTCCCTTCCTCCCCTCCACTAGCTAGGGATTCTGGAGAACGCTCTATCTTTGATGTAGCCAATGCCAATTATACCATGATACGCGTACTTGGCCAATTTATGTTCAATATCATTATGCTACAATATTATTAGCTATTGTCCAATTGGCATTGAGGGCGTTGATGGCAAAACGTGGGGACACAATCGGTTACAAGCGTCTTCGCTTTGCCAATAGGCCCTACTTGGTTGGTTAGACCCAATTAAGAGACCTCAAAAGTCGACAGGTCCGGACCAACGGTGCGCGTGTAAATCGACTCCTGTGATCGTCAGCGTAGTGCTGTTGTGGAAGAATCAGCGAAATTTAACTCCCCGCTACATATTACTGACACTTAATAGGAAGTCCGTCGACGGCGTTGCAGAATAGGAATTTTTTTCATCACGCTACGCCAGGTGGCATGACAGTCGAACGCAGCGGCACTCCAGCAGACAAAAAGTACGTGTCTGTCGGAACGTGATTACAACGTGGTTTACAGCTAGCCTACTGGTCACTGTCGTCGCAGATGAACCCACGCGACGCGGCATGCGTCATGTCCATCGTGTTGTACACAAAATGTGGAGACACTCAGTGTGATAAATTGGCGACGATCGTAGGTCAAACTAAGTTGACAAAAGCGGCGGTCGAATGCCGTGGCGAATTTTTTAACGTACAAAATTTTCAAGACAAAGTTCCAGAAGGAGATGGGCCAGTAGGCCTACTCTAATTAAGTTTTGAATGTGTGGTTTCGAAAATATGATCGCAGCAAAAAGGCAGACCCACAAACAGACTGATCACAATACTTCTTTAGGAGGCAGAGTAACAATAGTCAGCTGTATACTGGTAAAGGTAACCAACTGTAGATGACCATGTAATTTATAACATTAGACAGCGAAGGCAACATGCACAATAGACCGCTTCAGTAGCGCGTCAGTGACGTGGCATGGGAAATGGGGGACAGTTTGCCACTGACAGACAGGCCTACGTGTGAGTCCGACCGAACGACGAGCGATAAAGCCCATAAACTCCATACTTGGGGTGTCTGTCATAAGCTTCCAAAGAGAGCCGATGAAATATTCAACACGTGCTAGCAGCAATGACAGTGGCACCTGCTGCTACTGGCGCCTTGTGACCGTAAACCAGTGGCACAATGGCGCGCGTGTGTCGTGGAAAAACGTCGATGTTGATGCGCATTTCAGCGACGCGATCATTAATACTGCATAGTGCCGTACGTCAGTCCGGTATGCGTCACTTTGTACTGCAGTGGCGTCACTAGGGTTCTCGGCACCAGGAGCAGAAGCAATTAAGTGTACCACCCGCATGCAGAGAGGTGGGCTCCCGAGCGCCACCCACCCCCCAACTGGGGTGGCGCTCGGGGCGCGAAAGTAACATGCTATGCAATGAAGTAACTACAGTGTAATGCCTAAATAAGCTGGCAACCACAGATAGCAAAAGTTGTTGTGATCGGCTACTTCTGGCTCATTCAGCAAACTTTATCATAGTCACTTTTGTGTTTGTTAGTCAAAAATATTTTGGCCAGGTTGTTTTGCGCCCGTAGCTCGCCTGCTGCGAGCCTGCACCCAGGGACAATTGGCCCCCTTGCCCCTCCTTCCCTTAGTTACGCCACTGAGTTCGGCTCCGGCAAAACGCGTTCTGTTCCGAGTGAAGTGACGCCAAAATGCAAGTCGCTGCATAACTATGGCATACAGTGTTGAAACTAGGCCAGAACGTCTTTGCAGCGAATATCATTTGCAGCTATTAAACTTTACATACATGGCATCATTTTATGGTAGTAAAGAAAAGTTCAAGTTTCTGTCATGCCCGACAGTATACTCCTGTCGTGGTAGCCTACTGCCAGCACATTCTTTACTCATTCCGTCCCACATCCACAACAATTTCGCTGATCACTGTCGGCATAAACCATAAAACTGCAAAATACGTAAAGTAAGTTCTTGAACCAGAATAGCTTTGCTATGCAAGAGAATACAGAGGAGCGAGTTTCGCTATATCGAGCGGCTGAAACACAGCTGAGGGAAGATAAAATGGCTGCAAATAGCACATCAATATGTACACAATATGTAGAACAGTGTGAGCACTTAGCGTATTGGCGTATTAAGCTAATGTGCATTAAGCCTTGGTTTGAAAGGCCAGCTGACAAAGCTGCCAGTCAACTGAAACAATAAGTGGCATGGGCTCGATATCGTTTTAATCCTGCTTGATGCTGATGTGCTAAAGCGCGATGCTATTGCCCGGTGTCTGTATGTGCGTCTGCTTCTTCCTCCTTCAGTCTGTCACAAGCCTGTGGTCTATGAAAATGGCTGATCATATCAGCACGCAACCAATTTCACTCGATCACGACCCATCTCCGTAAAATATCGCAGCGCCAAATACAGGCGAGGTATGAAAACTTTTCGGTTTTGACAAATAACTCGCTATATCGCGGAAACGGAGTCAATTTGCGACGACACCGAGCGACCTTTATAGAATCATTCTTGGTTCACCTACTGCAAGCCTTTTCATATGCGGTTCGTTGTACAGTTGTGCAAAAGTTGACGAGTTTTAAACAGGTCTGTGTTCAGCTACCTATGTACGCCGACAACGTCTGTCTTTACGTTTTAGTTTTTCTGTTTTACAATTTTTACTTGTCGGTTCCGTGCGGTACATTAAGCCGACTCGTGTCGGCTTTCGAGCGCACGTTAAAATAGCATCTTGTATCGTATCGTAACGTGGTACTGCCAGCATTCGCCCGCCGCTGCTGCTGCAATCGATCGATATCTCTTGCCCACCGGGCCCACAGCAGCAAACCCGTTGCAGCGGGTTGCTGCTGTGGGTCCATGCTGGAAAAGACAGGCGGACAGACAAACGGACACCGTACCGTTTCACGGATCCTGCTCAATGGCACAGCGTCGTGTGGTCCCTCGGCAATAGCTGAGTCTCGTTCCTGTATATTCAGCGTCGCCTCTCCCCAGCCGCTGTGGCAGGCTCAGTATACTCCTGCTGAAGAGCACGCTCTTGAAACTGGAACTCAAAACCATTCCAGTTATTTTGGAAATGATAGTACTGAACATTGTGAAATCATATTTTCTACATCCATTTAATTCGACGCTGAAGATGAGGTAGATTGGATTACCCGAAAACTTGAGGCCGTTCAACGTTGGGTTTGAGGAAATACTGCGCTTTGCTCTGCCATGCTGACGCGCGAAAAGAGCGCAGGTAGGCCTATAGTGCAGCAAATAAATTGCGACCCGTAATAAATTGTGCAGCTCGCATTTCAGATGATTAACTCATCTGCCGAAACCGCGTCGTGCAAACAACAACTGTGCGCCACCGTCGGTGTTAGCAGAGTAGGCGCTACTTGACGTCGATAACGCTGTTGACTGACGCGCCATGCAGCCAGCTAGCAGCGTTGTGTACACCTTGGTTGTGTATTGTCATGCGCATGCTGTCGACGACGCATCTGCGCCAGTTACGCAGCTGCTGCTGCTGCTGCTGTGATGCGCTAAACAGTTAAACTTGTTTGTGCAGTTACAGAAACACACGAACATAGATTTGTGGACGCACGCTGCAGGTAAAAACAAAAACAATGTTTGCTCTGATGTTTGTCTTTAACGTTTTATAGGCTATGCGTGTGTTTGTGTGCGCTAGATTGTCCGTGCGCGCGAGATTAAACTGGCTAACAGTCAGTTTTGAGCACCCTCTGCTACTGGCCTTGGCACTGTATAGGCCTAATGCAGTTGGCCTATGCTGTGTTTTTCGAAAAAAGTGGATTTAGAACGGTTTGCAATGACTGAAAATCTTAACGAAATTTATTACACTAAAAACTAGAAAAAAACAGCAGTGCGCGACAGGGCAGCAGTTAAAACAGATTATACACTGTGCGTCAAAAAACAAGACACTAAACTCTTGCCCATAACTTCACCAAATACAGTGTATCAACCGATTTTCAACATTTTATTTACTGACAGACTCGGTAGTAAATTTGCAACAAACTCTGTTCAAGTCGCTACACTACCTTGTGAAATATGAATGTCAGAAAAATGGCGTCAATCTGAAATATGCATTATAATTAATGATAAATCACAAGGTAGTATAGCCAAGCATTTAAGGCGTGATGAGTTACTTTACTACACATTTATCAACCAATCTGCTGGTGAAAGAATTAAAAAAATGGTGAATATTTGGCAAAGTTATGGACAAAATGGTTGATTGTTTCATGCGCCCCATTCGCCTCGCACTTTTGTCCTCAAAGATGCAGATCTCACCAGATAAGTTGAATAACGTGTGTATGATAGACAGAAACTGTTACAAATCGTTATTGTGTTAATAGGCAGATTATTAGGCAGATTTTATTATCAACACAATACACACCAAATTGCTCTAGACCAGTTTAACTAAAACTGACAGACAGACTGACGCCATCAGTGACTGACCAACTGCTGATCAGGTATGGCATTTTGCTGTGACATCTTTCTTTGTTGTACAGTCGGTTGTGAGATTTTTAAAATATGGCCGACGTAAACAACTTTTTGTTAGTGAATTAAATAATGCTTATTTTTCCAGACGTTTATTTTAAAAGTGTTTGAGGAGCTAAATATTGCATAACAGTTTGCTTCACTTGCTGCTTAAGCAGTGCGATTTTTGGAACATAGATATTTCACCAGGTAGTGTAGTGACACGTTTAGGGTGTGGTGGGGTATTTAAATACGACTTTATTACAATTTTTTTACTGAGTCTAACAGTGAAAGAATTTTGAAAACCGGTTAACATTTGGCGAAGTTACGGACATGATTATAGTGTCTTGTTTTTGACTCACATTGTATACAAGTATCAGCTGTCGTTAATTGACCCGCGCGACGGAGTCGTGCTATAGACAGAGCTTGATGACCACTGTGATAAACTACCGCAACAGTTTAGGCTGTTTTAGCCACGTTAAAAATATTGATTTACATTACATTACATTACCGCGATCGAGAGTGGAGCTCATAGATATTGTCAACTTAGCTGAACGACGACGGTTCAGTTTAGCGTCCACCTTTCTTTCTCAAACCAACTTGACAACATGTTCCGACGATCGATATACTGTGGCAAAATTTTCTGAATCTGGAGTTTAAGAAAAAGTTCCAGAAAGAAGGAAGTGCCCTTATCTTTGCAGATACCCGAATTTGCTATTAACACAATGTAAGACAAGTAGAAGGAAGCTCTCGTGCCAAAAAAAACCACGCAGCTCGGTTTTCAGCCGTTTCGTTAGAGCACTGACTTGTGAACGACGGACACAGACAGACAGACAGACACACACATAGCCAGTGTTCGAGAATACGTATTTTTCGTTTTTTTTCAGATTTCAAAAAAACATGACTTTACGTTTTTTTTTGAAATGACGTATCAAAAAGATGTAAAAAGTCATCAGCAAAAGTTTAGTCCTCAATACGTCACCAAGGAGTGATCACTTCGCTCAATGATCACTGTAATTCAATTCCTGGTTCCCAAGAGCCATTGTCTATGTCCATTCAAACCTCAAACTGTTGCAGAAGCTGCAGTCGTTGGATTACCAGGAAGCAAACGTCGAGTGGGAACGTTGGGCAGTGTCAGATTCTGACAGCAGTG
>Ga0126327_10000269_pt1 | contig 11873 bp, 15 predicted proteins | sample InaspJWI30metaG_FD_101392 | JGI IMG/M metagenome (GOLD analysis project Ga0126327, IMG submission 101392) | Marine gutless worms symbiont microbial communities from Oahu, Hawaii - Inanidrilus sp. 1 OAHU.JWI-30 metaG | ecosystem: Host-associated > Annelida > Digestive system > Unclassified... | reverse complement strand
CGCGGAGATCTTTGGCACCAGAAAACTAGAGTCCCTGGGCTATCGTGTGGTGTTGTTTGTGTGATCCTACGTTTAGCCGTTTTAGTAGAACACCGACTTGTGACGGACAGACAGACAGACAGACGGACGGACGGACAGACAGACACAGGGCCATGGCTAGTACCGCGGATGCATAGCATCGCGCGGTAAATAGGCCGAGCATTGAAATCACTATCCATTAGTGATTTCAGTTCTTTACAGGCCAACGTGTACACGTTAAAACGCATGTCAAAGACATACACGGTAAGGCCATAATTACAACATTTAGAATTATACTGGGAGGTACTTGTGAAGTGAACAATGAAAACATTCACTGTCGAAACAGTCACAAGGCACCCCATCCCAAGGGGAGGATACTCGAAAGCGTGAATTCCATACACAATCAGAGGATATACATTGTGGGACAGTGGCGGGGGATCCCATCCGAAATGTAATATCCTACTGGACAAGCAACATGGCCCCTGCTTGGCGCAGTCTAAAAATAGACTGACTCTCAGACAGCAGAAAAAGTAATGGAATTAGTCAGATTGGCAACAGGGGTCAACACACATCTCTACCCAACTAGCAAACAGTAGTCTAACTAACTTAAATGGGAAAAGGAGCAAGGGGAATGACAATATTATTAGCTAAAGGAAGAGGAAACATTTACATTACTCCCGGTGGTCATGGAGCTTAGAGCCGTAAATGTCACTGAAACGAGCACCGAGGGAGGCAGAAGATGCTGTATCCAGGCCGTCCATGGTGCTCGGCCAGTCCCCTCGCGCAACTAATAATAATAATAATAATAGCCATGACAATGTTTATGGTGCTGTCATCATGACCAAAGTCATTGCGAGAGTTCATCGGGTTCATCTGATGAATGTACACTGAGCGCCGGGTGGCCGCCAACCCCCAGACCAAGCCAATCGACTTGGGCTGTAAGTCCGCCGATAATTGGCAGCTATCATCCACATCCACCATCGCCATTGTTATTATTACTCGGCCCGTAAGCTGATACTCATTTTACCGTCCCACTGAGGGTAGAAGGCTGAGTCGACCTAAGCACTGCGGTAAAGGTGCACAGTCCGTGCCCAAGACTGTATATCGCAGCAGCTGTCGCGATAAACACAACTGTCCGCGGTGTGATTCGAACTAGTTTGCGACGAGCAGCCTGTTCAAGATCAGAGGGCGGACGGGTATACTCATTTCCTAAAGTTTTAACAGTATCCGCCCAAAATTGCACTTGGCGTAAATAGCTCAGATTTTCACGTTTTAACCGATGATTCTCCCGACGAGAAGAAGAAGTAGGCGGGGTAGTAGGACGAATATCTCTCTCTGGCGAGCTAGCAATAACAACTGGCTCGTCAGGTTCTGTTTTTATCTGGGGGAGTGGAATTAGAGGAGAAGGGAGTGAGGGAATAGGCAGTGGTGTCTCTTCTGTAGAGCTATCGGCTCCAGAAATGCAAGGAGGGTTTTCAATCTGCTCCAATGAAACAAAAACAACATTCTCTGAAGCTGGCGTAGGAGTGACAGCAGATGGCGGAGCAGAAGGGGAATCTCCTACAGCTGTCATCACCAGAACTGCGTGGTCAACAGGACCGCTACAGGCCCGGAAAACAGAAAAATCCATTGATCCGATAACTCCCAAATCCGACACTTCACGGGAGGGAGAATTCAAATGCTGAGAACGGTCTGGAGGGGATGAAATCTGTCCTACCGGATCATCCGGCTCTACGTCCTCGTGTCCCTCAGAGGAGTTAGAGACAACTATGGGAGGAAAATCTGTTGCAACCTCAGATGTAGCACAGTCATACTTATTGTCATACTTATTATTATTGGTATTCCATCACCCACTCACTCTTTCACTCTAGGCTTAAATCCTTCCTTTTTCTGCAAATCCTCCCTACCGCACCCTTTCCTTTTTCTCATTCAGGTTTCACTATATCCGTCTTTTTACTTTTTACTTTTTACTTTTTCTGTTTTTACACTTTTTTAGTTGTCGTTTCCGTGCGGTAGATTAAGCTGACTTATGTCGGCTTTCCAGCGCACGTTAAAATAGCATCTCGTATCGTATCGTATCGTACATGGGGCTGCAAGTGATGCAGATGGAGCATGGATGCTTTCATGAAAGCCCCGTTTAAGTCGGGCTGTCTTTCCGCGTGGAGAACCAAATGACCCCATGACGAGTGTTCCAGAAACTGGAACGTCACGCGAAACCGGAAGTGGCGTGGCAGGAAGACTAGGTGGAGGGTTTAGTTGAAAAGGCGGAATTTTTGCAGACTGAAATTCAGGACCACAAGGTTTTTCATGTTGCATTCCCGGCTGATTTAAATGAGCACACATGCTGGACCAGCGATTTGTGCTAAAACAGCAATGGCCGCACGTCAAATCAGGCTTTTTCCCTTTTGGGCATATTTTTAAATGCTGCCGCATTTCCTGGAGGGAATGTTCATTAACCCGACAAGGATTACACACGATGGGGAACTCAAAATGGCGGGGGATCCTCGTTGGCAGGCAATCCCTGAGCTATCAATTGGTCTGGAATGAAGCGGTACGGACATCCCGGCGGTACTGATCGTCTGACTGCATCAGTCTCCTCCGGAGCATCTCGCTTGTCCGACATCCTGAAAGTTACAACAAGGCGAGAAAAATAGATACCAGTTGCCATAGCAAAACATGGTGAATCCCATTTACAATGAAAAACAATTATATTAATATGTCAACATTTTTCTACTTATTTAGAGTGAGGGAATAAAAGTTTGGCGGGAAAACTTTGAACTCAGGATATACGATTCTAAATTAGCAGGGCGTCGTCGGGTGCGAACTGGTCGCATTGTTCCTGAGAATGACTGTGACTGTGAGTCGTCCCAGGACTGACTATCCGATTCAGTCACCAGGGAGAGCTGACTATCCTCGTCTGGAATACTTGGTTCGTCTGTCGGCGTCGCAGAGTCAGGGGAATTTCCCGAGTCGTTCTCAGCTGAAGATAAAACTGGCGTACAACAAGGCAATAGACGATCCACGTGGACAGTTTGTCTAGTGCGTTTAGAAGTGTGTTTTAACACGACGACGAAGGGAGTTTTGAATGTTTCAATCTTCCATGGGCCGGTCCAAAGTTTTTGTAACTATCGAAATTTTGTCGGACAGGGGGTCTAGGCCAATAAAGCCAAACCAATATTGCCCTTCGTGGAACAAGGTTTGTTTTGACCGCTTGTCGTAGTAGCGTTTCTGCGTATGCGCAGTTGATCTGGTTGCCTCGCGGACCTTTTCATGAGTGCATCTCTCAGATCTCGCACAAATGGAACCGTGGTGCGAAGAGGTTCCTCTGGTGGGCGAGCAATCAAATTCGCAGGCAACATTACCTCACGCCCCAACATTGCCATATTCGGGGTAAGTCCCGTTGTCTTATGCACGGTCATTCGATAGGCGGCCATGACCGTGGGCAGTCTTTGAGGCCATGTCTCTGCGTGGTCTTCAGCTACGGCTTTCAACATCTGCACCAGACTTCTTATTAGGCGTTCACTCTGGCCGTCACACTGAGCATGAAATGCAGTCGTATGGGATTTTGTGGTTCCCACAAGCTGACATAATTCATGGAACAGTTTTGACTCAAAATTCTTGCCCAAGTCACTATGAAGCTGCCTGGAAAGGCCGAAATGGGCAAAGAATCCGTCATACATCGCTCTCATGCATGTCGACGCTTCTGCATCCGGTAGTGCAAAAGCACAGGACCATTTAGTGAAGTAATCAGTTAGGACTAATATGTACTTCTTCCCATCCGGGGTTTGAGGAAGTCCAGACAAAATGTCAACCGCAACAATGTCTAAAGGCGCTCCTGTTATCACCTTCTGTAACTTGCCTTGGCGTTGCGTCGGTCGCCCCTTACACTGGGTACAAACTTCACACTGGCGACACCAGGTGGCCACATCTCTTTTCAAACCAGGCCAATAGTAGTCAGCTTTCATTTGGAGGTAGGTACGCTGCGCACCAAGATGGGCAGCTAGCTTACCAGCATGCGTCAGATCAAAAAATCGACTTTCTAAGTCGCCGTGGGACAACAGACTGGGTGGTCTGTTCATCAGACAATTTTCTCACCAAAATACCATTCAACAAGTGGACAGCGGGCACTTGTCCCCATAAATTTCGCGACTCCAAAGAGTGCTGTCTTACAACATATGAGGAGGGGCAGTGTCCGTCACTTATCCAATCCACTGCAGGACCGAGATCGGGGTCTTCTGCTTGCATCTCCCGAATCTCATCATCAGAAAAGTTAAAGGTAATCGCAACTCGCTGGACACCTAGCGGTTCTGTCAATTCATCGGCCCTATCCAGTTCATCAACCCACCTGGTCCTAGCAACCTTATCCTAGCATTGTTTACAGTACTGGCGGGAAACTCCGTCCACGTTACTATGTAGACGTCCTGGCCGATGTTCGATTTCAATATCAAATTCTGCTAAAGTCTGAATCCAGCGGGTCAAAATACCCTCTGGCCGCTTAAACGTTTGCAGCCATTTCAAACCGTGATGGTCGGTGCGCAAAATCACCTTATTTCCAAGCAAATAGTGTCTGTGAAATGTTGCAAAGTTGAGATGACAGCTAACAGTTCGCGTCGCGTCGTACAGAAACCACGCTGCGTGGGGTTCATGACGCGCGAAAAAAACGCAATGGGGCGTTCTACCCCATCAACCATCTGCCCCATAACGGCCCCAACTGCAACGTCGCTGGCGTCTGTGACGAGCGTTGTGGGGACGTTTGGGAATGGAAATGCCAATGATGTCGCTTCGCAAAGTGCCTTTTTAAGGGCGTCAAAAGCTTGCTGCGATTCATCTGTCCACTCAAACCGTGAGTTTTTGCAAGTCAAACGTGTCAACGGTTCCGCAATGGTGGCAAAACCCCTTACGAATTTCCGGTAATATGACGCTAGGCCGAAAAATGCCCTAACATCACGCAAACAATGGGGCACAGGCCAGTCCCATTGGTTTCCAGTTTTTCAGGCAGCGGGTCAACCCCGTCTGCAATGACCATGTGACCCAAAAACTTGATGTGGGTTTTAAACAGCTCGCATTTGCTGGGTTTGACTTTCAACCCAACCTCTCGGAGGCAGTTCAATACCATCCGCAAACGCTCCAGAAGTTCCTGGGGCTCCTGGAAAAAAATAACGACGTCGTCAAGGTAGCAAAGACAGATGTTCCACAAGAGGTCGCGTAGCACGATCGACATTAACCGACAGAAGGAACCAGGCGCTCCTGATAACCCAAATGGCATCCGGGTGAACTGGAATAGTCCTCTCCTGGTACAAAAAGCGGACCTCTCCTTTGCACGGTCTGTCTGGCCTATTTGCCAATACCCACTGAGTTAATCGAGGGTCGCAAAACAACATGAGCCTCGAAGGCTATCCAGGGCATTCTGGATGTCTGGGATGGGTTATGCGTTTTCTTTGAAACTGCATTAACCCGTCTGTAATCTATGCAAAATCTGAAAGAACCATCTTTCTTTTTCACCAAGCAGACTGGGGACGCCCATTCCGAGGTGGATGGCTCAACAACCCAGCCTCTAGCATCTTATGTAGTATTTCGTCTTCGGTTTCCCTGGGCGGACGTCTTGGGGATTGTTTAATTGGACGCGCATCGCCTGTATTAATGTCGTGCTGGACCAGCGGACAGAAACCCAAATCCGAAGAAGATGTGGCGAACGTTTCCTGGCGGTCCAGAAGCAAACTTTTCAGGCCAACAGTGGTCTCATTTGGAAGATCAACCTCCTCCAAAGTTTTGACGTACAAAACGTTTACCTGGTCCGGAAGGTCAACAACCTTAAGCTGGGTTTCCTCGTCCAATTCATACTCAATCGGTTCATTCTGTGAAGATGCATCTGCTGCAAAAACATTAGTCAGAACCGGAAGTAGCTGTAAAAGCTGGAGAAGCAAAGTCATCCAAATGTGAAGTGGCGGATGGAGGAGTGACAGTGAGTCGCGGAGAAAATGATGAAGCCAGTGGATTAAGCGGCGTGGACGCATCGTTACGATGGGCGGTAGGCGTGGAACGAGTCAGCGCGCGTGTCGAGTCGCCGAGGTCGGCAGTGGAGGTGGCGGAGTCGGCGCAGGGGCCGTCGGCACTGGGGCCGAGAGAGGTGAGGCGGCGGTGAAAAGGCCTCGGAGACACGCATAAAGGCAGACTGTCGTTGATTGTTGTAGTGGTGGCATCACAGGCGGACGGACGGTCGGCGGAAGTTGAGGTGGCGGATGGAGGAGTGGTGGCAGATGCAGCGGAAGGAGTAACAAACTGTTGAGTGGCTTCACGCTTGGCAGTGAACTTGGAGTAGATGCATCGGGCTTCTGAGTCAATAACTAAGGCAGCAGCAGAGACAACATCGTATCCTAATAAAAATGTTTTCACACCTTCACAGAAATAAATGGAGTGACTCATAGTCAGCCCACAAAGTTCCAAAGTCAGCGGGACAGGTCCCCTAATGGCGGTACGCGCACCCGCAAATGAACGTACCTCTCCTCCATGGTCGGGGAGTTCCTGTCCGGGGAACAATTGCTCCATAAAAGCATTACTCACGATAGTAACTTCCGCTCCCGTGTCCAAAAGCATGGGGCATCTTACCCCCTGAATTTTCACAGGCACACGGGGCGAGCGGGCATACACAGCTTTAATACCAAAATGAAAACAATTGAGTACGTCATCATCGTCATCACACTCTGCACTGTCAGAAAATTAACACTAGGCAGGCCTACATCCAAAACACTCAGGTCTGTCTGCGTTTCCATGGAAACACAAGACGCCTTTAATTGTTCTGGGGGCACGCAGCTGCTGGCGGAGTCCCGGCGCCCCTGGGCGGGCCCCACTGCCAGTTTGACTGAGAGCTGGCAGGAACAGTGGCGGAGCCAGGTGGAGGAACCACAGGAGGCTGAGGTGTAGGCGGTCTCTCGTAGCCCTCGTGGCGAGAGGAATGACGCCATCTCTGGCCACAAACAAAACAATCAGACGCAGCAGGTGTCGCCTGGGGTGAAACAGCACCCTCTCTATGACAACCAGGCCACCCACACACATGACATCCGCGGGGGCGGTACGGTGGTGAGTTGGCCACACCCGGAGGCTGTTGTTCAGCTGAGCTTGGTCTCCAATGCTGTTGACCAGGAGGAGGCTGTCGCTGGTACGGCAGCTGACCACTTGGTCTCCAATTGTTACCACTACCCGGGGCTGGGGGCCGAAAGCGGGGGCCTCCATTCCCCGGCGACCACCGATTCACAAATGGCGGTGGCTGAAAACGAGGACCGCTTTGACGAGGGGTCTATGCTGACCCAGCAGGCGAAGAAGGCGGCGGACGTGGAGATCCCTGGGCAGGGGGTTGACGATCCCTCCATGGCCTCGGGCCATTTCCATTACTCTGCCGTGATGACTGATTGGCATCCCAGCGGCTTCGTCCTGCAACTCCATAGCCCTGATTAGGGGGCTGACGATTCTCCTGGTCCTGGAAACGCACCATGCGACCGGTCGATGAAGCACGGCTAGATGCACCAGCTGATGACTCACTGGGAGCTGGCGACTCCCTACGGGATGAAGTCCTTTCAGCACGGGCGCCCGAGTTGGCAGTAGGAACAGGGGTCTGCAAAGCATTGACCTCTGGCAAACGTCCTTGGTCATGGACCGCTAAAGCCTCCATCACCCCGTCCACAATAGCCTGATAGTAGTGGTGCGAATCGCAGGCTTTGTCGTGTACGTCGTCACGCTGCAAGCCGCTAGTAGCGGCGCCGCTGCAGGCAGCATTGACTGCTGCTGCTGTACAACATGAGTAATGTTGGCAGGCACACAACTAGTAATAGGCCTGTCACTTACATTTCCACCCGGACTGTAAGCCGGAATTTTAAGTTGAGTGTCTCCATACTGACCTACGCCTGGAGTGGCCATCACTGGTGAATCAACACTGCAAACCACAACTTGAGCAGGGGCAGGCAGCTTACCAGTAGACGTCGCTGCATTACATGCCAGTACAACAAGAGAAATATCTGTCACCACTGCTGTCTCCATATTAACAGGTGTCTGTCGAAATGGCTTTGGCCGGTTTTGGCTAAAAGGGGGCGTGTCCGAATCAGACGACCCCGTGGCAACAAACTGAGGAGGTGTCCCCACATTTTCTTGAGACAAATTTTCCATAGGGGTCGATTTTACAGACATTTCCATTTTTTGTTTAAAAAGTCTTTTATCGGCAAGTGACTCATGCCGTTCAATTTCGTTTTGCTTTTGCAAAATTAAATTTGGCTGTTGCTGCCTCGCCAATTCCCTTTCCAAATGCACACGTTCCCGCAATTCCTCTGCAGCCAATTCGCGAAGTTTTTGTTGCGCGACCATTGCACGCTCTCTTTTTCCTGGGCGTGCTGGAATTACAGCTTACGCCTTTCCACTGCTTCCAAATTAGCAATTTCCCGATTGGTATCCAATTTTAATTTTTCCTGCTGAAGAGCCGTGTATGCTTCAACAATCATTTTCTGGCGTTTCAGCTCGTGTTCCATAAAGAACTGCTCGCGTTTACGCGCGGCTTCATCAGCATCAGTTTTTATTTTCAAAAGGACTTGTTCCCTTTTCTGGGCAATTTCATCTGCCTGTGTTTTCATTTGATCAAGCACTTTTCCCGCTGTTTTGCATCAGTCCGCATCGCCTCATTTTGGTTCTGCATTTGACCCAGTAAATTTACTAAATGTCCAGACATTTCGCGGGAAAAACCCACAATTTCAGCAGCCATAGAGGACGTTGCACTCCGCCTAGTGTGGCGAGTAGAATGCGACACACGAGACGTCCTAGTGGTACGAGGTGCCATCATTGCAGCATCAGCACCAAGGGTAGTGGCGGATGCAGCTCTGAATGATTGCTGCTGGGCGACGGCTCAACTTGGCTAGGTGTCGGAACCAACGGCTGGGCAGTCTGCAACCAGTGGTGGACACTTGAATGAGGAGATGATTCTGGTGAAGCCGTGTGGTGTCCCAACAGAAGCAACGACTGTGCCGTCAGTTTCTCCATTGTCGTATGAACAGCAGCGAACTGGGTGGCATAAGCAGGCGGAGGCGCCGAAGGCTGGTTGGTTGGAGTAGAGTTTAATGCCCCACTCGACACAGTATAGGTCATTTCGGAGGCGGTCTTGGCGCGGACAGCCGATGTGCCGCAACATCCTGGGCAGAGGCGGCACCAGACTGACGTCCCACAATTGGCTGAACAGTGCCAACATCAACAGCAGCACCAACATCAACGGGCAACTGGCCGGACTGACGTGACGGGTCAGAAACTGGCGGTGCCAGGCCAGGCCGAAAAGAAACAGGCATGGGCCTACCTAAGCCTAGCTGACCTACATCACTAGCAAAACATGCTGGGTGGACACAGGCCAGACGCCCTCCAGCGCTCGCAGAAAGCGTGGGCTCGCCTATGGCGGACCCAGCATCCGCATCAGAAATGGCAACACGCGGGGGCGGCCACGGTTCACAACTCCCCCATGTGTCAACTAATCTTGGTTGAAACGGAGTGGGCCTCGCACCCTCAAATTCCTGCTCTATATTTGAGCCTATGGGTGAACTCGGCGACCCATAACTGAATGTTTGTTGGTTTGGGGACAAACTCGGCTCTCGTCTAAGTCGCCCTATTCTTTCTAGAGCAGACTGCGACTGCTCAGAGCGTGGTGCCGGTGAAAGAATATGCGGGGACAAAGAACGCCTATTTGACGGCAAATGGGCAGAGGTCGAACGGCTACGGATTGCGGGATTCGTAGCAAATCAACCACGATTGGGCGCCACTGTAGGAATCTGTATGGTTGGTGTGTCTGTGTGTGGTGTAGAAATCAGGGGGTTAACTCCTCGCGGAGACTGTGGCTACTGCTGGGGTCATTTCCATGTCCGGCTGTGCATACATCTGTCCCGATTCTTTCCGGGTATTACACGGGTCTGCACGATCGCTGGAATACCCCAGGGTGGAGACTTCCATTAAGGGAGGACCAGCAGATCCTTTTGCACCGGGCTTGCCCCCGGAAGTGGATCTTCCCTCTGGGGCGGAGGGGGCAAGCGCGGGCCCAGCTGGCTCCGCCGACACCGACTCCGGCCCTCCCGCGGCCTCAACGCCGATTAACATGGGAGGTAGAAGGGACCTCTGCCGGTGAAGTAGGCTTAGTAGACTTAGATCGTGTGTAATGAAAAGCCGTGACACAGGTATTTAGTATAAATGCGATACGTCGCTTATTTATTATCAAAAAGCCTTTGGCCAAGATGGCCACTGTTTACAATACGTAAACAAATCGCAATTCAAGAAAAGATAGAAAACTATCCCTTCCCAGTCAAAGCATCAGGCTTTCTTTCCAAAATGCACTTTAAGAGCAAGACTGTCACGATCTAAAAGCATGGAAAAGTTCCAGGAAAAATATTAGACCTCGTTTTCACTTGTCGCGGTGGTATGTACACCCTTGCGATCAACGTCCAAGCAATGCGGAGGAAGGTAATTCTCTTTCGCAACAAGGGGCTGGCTTCTAAAGCGTCGGAAATAGGTTATTCTTTCACCAACGAATCGGGTAAACGTCTTCTTGAACGATGAATAATTCGCAAATGTTCAAATGCTGTCCCCAATCTTTACTGACAATTCTCTTTTCAACGACTTCCGGTCTTCACTGACTATAATTTTACTACGCAAATTTGCTATTCAAAGCTCTTATTCTGCCAACTGAACTGTACTGCGACCGAACTGCGACTGAACAGCAACTGCTGTTCGCGTCGGCCTTATATAGTCTCCTAGGGGAGGGGAGTCCCGGGTGGTCAAAATTGCGAAAAGCGCCTGGAACGGATTTTGGTGGCATCGGCACAGCTCTAGCTGCAAGTTCCCTATTATCGCTCACTCTTTAGGGGGGGGGGGCAAAACTACCCGAGGCTAGCATTTCCGGACCCCGGTTCTTTTGTCAAACTTTCAGGGCTAAGTGAGGAAGCCACATGCAGAGCCAGCCCTAGGCATGGGCGAGGTGGGCCCTTGCCCGGGTCCCGCTTATGCGCGGGGCCCCGCGCTTCGGAGCCGCTGATTGAAACGACGGTTTTTGCCATGTTCATTTTATCTACTGCAAACTTCTGCCCGATGCTAATATTATGACAATGAAGTGGTCGAATCTGAAATCAAGCGCCGCCTCTGTAGTATGTAGACTGATCTGAATTGCTACTCTGTAAATATATTTGTCGCGAATGCCGATCGGTAGTCGGCGGAGAGGCATCTGTACCAGCGAATCAGTCGGGCCCGTCTCCAAGTGAACGTCGCCTTCAAGTAGGCCAACGCCCTCGAACCGGTCAGGGTATTCGGCGACTATATCGGTCTCCGTGATACATGCAGTCGACGGCGACACATTAGCAGGTGCCGCCTGGACCTCGCATAATGTTTTCCTCTACGACACTTAGCAATTCTAATGCACGGGAGGCGTGAAAACCAAGGAGTGGTTGTTCGTACTTAGTGGCGACGTGAAACTTCAACTCATGGGCGCGCAAAGTGCGGAGGTGCTGTACCGACAGTGTTAGGCCTACATAGGCGGCGAAGCCGGGAGGGCCGGGGGGCACAGGCCCCCAATTACGGGGTTGCACTCTGGGCCCCCAACTCCGACACCAGTGGACCGTAACAAAGCATACTGTTTTCGGTAAGACTTTGTTGCGTGCAACGAAGCTCGAAAGGACATTGTTGGAAAGGGGCTAAATTTGCCGGCTCCGTTGGACATCCGTTGGACATCCAATGACCAAAATGACCAAAATGCTTTCAGCTTCAAGGGGTTTCGCCCCCTGACCCCCTGACCATGGGCTCTGCCCCTGTACCCTCCTGGGGGCTCTGCCCCCAGACCCCTGGTATATCCT
>Ga0126327_10000265_pt1 | contig 12113 bp, 12 predicted proteins | sample InaspJWI30metaG_FD_101392 | JGI IMG/M metagenome (GOLD analysis project Ga0126327, IMG submission 101392) | Marine gutless worms symbiont microbial communities from Oahu, Hawaii - Inanidrilus sp. 1 OAHU.JWI-30 metaG | ecosystem: Host-associated > Annelida > Digestive system > Unclassified... | reverse complement strand
TACTCATTATGTACATGGGGATCATCTCTCTGTGGAACAAGCTAGAGGATAGTACAAAGGCCAGCCGTATTATTGCCATCTTGACCATTGCTGGATCACTGAACATCCCTATTATTAAGTTTTCTGTGAATTTGTGGAATACACTACATCAACCAGCATCTATCCTACGACTAGGTGGGAGCACAGTCGCCACTGAAATCTTAACACCCCTATTATTAATGACCGCATCATTTACTTTATTATTCTTCGGCTTGCATATATTGGCTATGCGCAATGAAATTTTCAAGCAGCGTTTTCGTTCGCTCATGGCAATAAGTTGTGATGGATCATAACAATGATTAAAGATATTCTAGGACCTAACGCAATATTTATTATCACTTCCTATGCTATTACCGCTTGTGTTATCATAAGCTTAATCGCATGGCTAATAATAGATGGAATACTTGTGCGCAAAAAATTAAAAAAGTTAGAAACAAAAAAACAACCATAAATTCCTCCAAGATAGCAGCCTTAGTAGAGGGAGAAAATGGATGAAGTTCTGGTCGTGCTATTTCAATTTTATTAAGTCATCAAGACTCATTGCATTATTTCCGGCAATAGTTTCGGTTGCTATTTTATATCTTTTATCTTGGAGCTTGGTATATCAAGATATGTCCTCAAACGTGCCTTCCACGTTGATAGGCAAACAGATTCCAGGATTTAGCTTACCTGCTATCCCAGACTCAGGCATTTCTGGATTAAACAGTGATAATTTTAAGCACAATACCGTGACTCTGTTAAATTTTTGGTCATCATGGTGCCCATCTTGTCGAGTAGAGCACAACCTTTTAATGGAACTATCTAAAAACCCATCTGTACAACTCGTTGGTATCAATTATAAAGACAGCCCAATTAACGCACGACGCTATTTAGGTAAATTAGGAAACCCGTTCTCATTAATAGGTTGGGATTATGATGGGAGAATAGGTTCTGAATTTGGGGTATACGGCCAACCAGAAACTTTCTTAGTTGGCACAGATGGCAAGATAATTTACAGACATATCGGACCGCTTACACGTACACTGATAGAAACAACACTATACGATAATATACAAGCTGCTCATTCTAGCATAAATCCATTAAACTAGAAGACTAAGTGCTGGTTAGCTGCTGCGTCACGGGATCCAAATTCACTAACTCACAAATTGTAGTATAGATTGACTATCTTTGAGCAATGTTTATGATCTAGGGTCAGGTATGTAGATAGGTACGTGGTATGTCTCTATTATCTCAAATATATTGTCTCAACTATCAAGTACGAAACCAATGATTGCTACATCAGAGCGCGAGTGGGAAGTAGTTATTGGGATAGAAGTACACGCGCAAATTAGCTCATCAAGCAAATTATTTTCCAGAAGCTCGACTACTTTTGGTAGTGAACCCAACCAAAATGTAGCTCTATTCGATGCCGGTATCCCCGGGACCTTGCCATCCTTAAATAAAGAGTGTGTTAATCAAGTGCTCCGTACTGCTCTTAGTCTGGATGCCAAGATAAATCGACATTCTCGTTTCGAGCGCAAACATTATTTTTATCCGGATTTGCCAAAAGGTTATCAGATCTCACAAACCAAATATCCGCTTGTTGGAACTGGAAAATTAGTATTGTTTATGGGTGATAACCAAGAAATCGAGGTAGGAATCGAACGCATAAGTTTGGAACAAGATGCTGGAAAGTTGACACACGATAAATCCTCTAGCGAATCGTTAATAGATCTAAATCGTGCAGGTATAGGCTTGATGGAGATAGTCTCTAGTCCCTCTTTACGTTCATCTGATGAGGCCAAAGCTTATTTGTCTAAGCTGCGTATGATCTTGCGCTATATAGGAGCCTGCGACGGAGACATGGAAAAAGGGAGCATGAGAGCTGACATTAACGTTTCAGTGCGACGAACTGGAGAACCTTTAGGAACACGATGCGAAATAAAGAATGTAAATTCGCTAAAGTTTGTAAAACAGGCAATAAAATATGAAGCCCAGCGTCAAATTGAAGTGTTAGAAAATAATGGCACCATAGAACAAGAAACACGTCTATTCGATCCTATAACTGGAAAAACTAGGACTATGCGTTCAAAAGAAAAGGTGCATGACTACCGTTATATCCCCGATCCAGACTTATTGGAACTTGTGATTGAGGACTCAACTATCACACGCCTGAGATGTACTTTGCCAGAACTTCCAGATGCCAAAAGAAAAAGGTTCATCAAAGAGTATGAAATAAGTTCATATGACGCTACCTTGTTAACTATGAACCGTGAAACAGCGGATTATTATGAGGCTGCAGTGAAAGAATGCAATGCCTCCGGAAAGGCCAAGCTTGTTGCTAATTGGATCACCGGTGATGTTGCCGCTCATGCCAATACTATAGGAATACCAATCTGGCAGCTTTTCACACCTAAGCAAGTGGCAAGCATAGTGGAGCTGATAACTGAGGGGGTCATCTCAGGGAAAGTAGCCAAGAAAATACTTGCACTGCTTACTGACGAACACAAAGGAAGCGACCCCCGTCAATTAGTCGAAGAGCTTAGAATGCATCAAATCATTGATACAAAACTGATTGAGGAAGCTGTGGAACAGGTAATCACACGCGAGCCAATTAAAGCAGCACAGGCAATAACAAAACCAGCTATAATTGGTTGGTTTGTTGGTCAGGTTCTGAAAGAAACTGCCGGAAAATCTAACCCCGAAACAGTAACTAAGATAGTCGCAAAAAAAATTAGCAAGCACTCATGTAATTGAAGTAGTTTCAAAAAGTGGGATATCCCTTCACTAAAACCGTACAAGCGCAGAGTAGCCAACATCTGTAGACGATGTTATGGTTTTAGCCAATATTATAAAAATGCAAGGAGAGTGATGATTTTATGCTGGAATTGGTAATCTTTCCCGACGCTCGTTTGCGACAAGTTTCTAAGCCAATTAAGTGCATCAACAAAGAAATTATAACGCTTCTCGATGACATGTTGAATCTCATGCGTCGTTCCTCTGGCATAGGCCTTGCAGGTATCCAGGTAGGATATCAACTCAGGCTTGTAGTAATTGAATTATCTAGCTCGGAACTAGAAGAAACATCAACAGAGCAGACAGAAACCACAAATAGTGCTTACAATAATGCTGGCCCTCTCTTTTTAATAAACCCAAGAGTAACATGGTGCTCGACTGAAAGAAGTATACATACGGAAGGGTGCCTATCCATTCCAGGATATTTCAGCGAAGTTGAACGACCCTCACGTGTTAAAGTGAGTTACTACGATAGAAATACAACAAAACAAGAATTAGAAGCTGATGGACTATTAGCGGTATGTGTACAACACGAATTAGATCATTTAGATGGGCGACTTTTTATTGATCTTATCCCAAATGAAAAAAGGAGGGATATTATAGCTAAAATACATCTCAATCACACAAAAAAGAAACAAAGCTCTTAGTTTACACAAATAACAAGGCAACACAGACACGCTCATCAAAAAGCATTCAAACTAAACAGATGGTTGCAGAGAATATCAAGGTGTCGCTACCAAATAGCCATGACATTTATTACCGCAGGGCCAAGTATAATCATAAACAATATCGGCAGAAAGAAGGCCACCATAGGGATAGTTAATTTCGGCGGAAGAGCAGCAGCTTTTCTTTCCGCTATTGCCATACGTTCTTCTCGACTCTCTTGTGCTATAACACGTAGTGCCTTTCCAATCGGCGTCCCATACCGTTCAGCCTGTATAAGCGCATACACAACATTTTTGATGCTTTTCACTCCAGTACGGGTAACAAGATTTTCATACGCTTGTCGCCTAGTTTGCAGAAAAGATAACTCCGCTAGCAGAATAGACAACTCCTCTAACAAGGGGTTATTCCTCTGCCTCATATCTTGTAACATTCTCTGTAAAGCCAATTCCATAGACATCCCAGCCTGTACGCTCACTAATAACAAATCCAAAGCATCTGGCCAACTCAAACTCAACAAAGATTGACGTTTGTCAATTAGATTCCTGAGGAGAAGTGTTGGGAAGAAGCACCCTAATAATGTACCAATCCCAGTAAACAACAGTGCTTTTGATTGTGGCTCTACACCTAGTATTAAGAAGAACAATGAACCAGACAGAGCAAAAAAAACACAAGGAGATATCAGAACAAGAAAGAGGTAAACAAAAATAGCATTAGTCTCACGGTATCCAGCTTGAGCAAGCTTAGCTGTAGTATCTTCGATGGGAAAAACCCTGTCTATCCCGATTAACTTAATAACATTCTTCACACTACTGACAGGCAGTACTCCAAATAAAAGATTTTGTGCCTCAGATATACTATCAATACGACTAACATCAGGAACTTGACTCAAGTCATCATTCTCACCAGCAAACAGCAAGAATATAACCACTATTCCCGCAACAGAGATCACGAGTATAATCAATACCCATACCGAGTACCCACCCAAAAAATCTCCGATAGCACCAAACAATACCTACTCATCCTTTAGCTTTTGTTATGATCTCAGACTATATTTCAAAATTAATCATTCTGGACATAACCGACACACCACATAGCATTAATACCACAGCAACAACCAGAATAATATTTCCATACGTAGTATTCCATAATGGCTCCATATACTCCGGAGCCAGATAAGTTATCGCCGCACTTACTCCCACCGGTAATGAAGCAATAATAAAAGCAGAAGTCTTAGCTTCTTGGGAAACGGACTGTATTTTATTCCTCATCCTTTTCCGATCCCTTAAAACTCCTGCAAGGTTAGCAAGAATCTCACCTAAATTTCCACCTGTGCTCTGCTGCACTGATACAGCAATACCAATAAAATTAACTTCTGGCACAGGCATGTACTCGTATAATTTCATACAAGCAGCACCCAACGGTACACCAACCTTCTGAAAATCTATTACACGCTTAAATTCAGAACGAACAGGATCCTCGTGCTCCTCAGCAACAGTGGCTATGCAGTCAGTTACTGGAAAACCAGAACGGACCCCACGCACTATAACATCTAATGCCTCGGGCAATTGGTCCACAAATAATTTTTGGCGTCTAGTTCGCATAAAACGAACAAACAAATAGGTCACCCCGAGTCCACCTACAGCTCCTGCCAGTAAGGCTATAAACATTGGCACTCCGACAACTAAAAGTAGTAGGATAGCAATAAATGAAACACTTGCCGACACAATAAAATACTGTCTCCGAGGCCAAAGAAGTCCAGATTGTTCAAGAAGTACAGGAAACGACGGATTTTCCGGATCCATTGTGGAACTTTGTTGGCGCCTCTCAAAAGCTTCGATAGCTTTTTGAATGTTTTTTCTACGATGTTTTTCAGCCGCAGCCGCAAATTTATCGTTGCTGCTAGTAGTAGTTGTCGTCCCTCCCTCAGGCTCTTCAGAACTGTCTTTTCCAGACCTATTAATGACAAAGGCAAGCCCACCAATAACCAGCACGTTTAGCACAATAATTGCCAGAATATCAACACCAGCCATCTGTCACCTCCAAAGGAACAAGCGATCTCATGTTCCTATCAGCTATTTCCATCCCCCACCTAATCCTAGTGCCCCAAATAAACGTTGTTCCTCACCATAATATTTAGCTCTCTCAGAAAATTTAGGTTTACCAATACCAGAGCTACGATGCGTTCCCAATAGTCTTCCCGAAGCATCTTCACCACGTATTTCATAAGTAAACAAATCTTGAGAAACTATCGTTCCCTCCTCCATCCCAATTACTTCCGTAATATGAGTGACACGACGAGAACCATCTCGTAAACGAGAAGTCTGTACTATCACATCTACCGAAGCCACAAGCATATCACGGATAGCCTTCGAAGGTAATCCAATCCCCCCCATAATAATCATAGATTCCAAACGGCTTAACGCTTCTCGAGGACTATTAGCGTGCAATGTTCCCATGGAACCATCATGGCCAGTATTCATTGCCTGCATCAAGTCAAAGGCTTCCGGACCACGCACCTCACCTACTATGATCCGCTCTGGACGCATACGCAAACAATTTCGTACTAAATCCCGCATCGTGACTTCGCCTTTTCCTTCAAGATTAGAAGGACGAGTTTCCAAACGAACAACATGCTGCTGCTGCAACTGCAACTCGGCAGCATCCTCGCAAGTAATAATTCTCTCATCAGCATCGATATAATTAGTCAAACAATTCAGAAGTGTAGTCTTACCAGAACCTGTTCCACCAGAAACGAGCACGTTACAACGAACTCTTGCTATAATCTTCAGCACTTCTGCTCCAGCTGAAGAAATCGTACCAAATTCTACAAGGCTATCCAACTTAAGCTTTTCTTTTCTAAATTTACGAATTGTCAGAGAAGGCCCATCAATAGACAACGGAGTAGATATTACATTCACACGAGATCCATCTTTCAAACGCGCATCACAAATGGGGCTAGCTTCATCTACACGACGACCAACCGCGCCGACAATCCGCTGACAGATATTCAACAGCCTAGTATCATCAACAAATGAGATACCATCAACTTTATGGACCTTACCTGCTATTTCTACATAAACCCTCTTGGACCCATTAACCATTATATCAGTAATATCATCACGAGACAACAAAGGTTCTAGTGGGCCATATCCCAAAATATCGTGTACTATGTCATCCAATATTGTCTCTTGAACAGACAAGGGCACAGAGAGATTTGTTAGCTGAATGATCTCAACAACCACATCACGTATTTCTTCCTTGGCTTCCTCTTCATTTAACTTCCCCAACTGCTCCAAATCCATCGTAGAAACCAGAGTATCATAAACAGAGTGCTTCATCTCATAATAGGAAGCATCTCGCTCCTTTCCTATTTTTAGAGTAGGAATAGACCTATCATCATAAGAAGTAGAAATGAAACTGGAAGGAGATGGAATGGTAGTAGGCAACCCTGGTGTTGCTATTTCTGACTGATCTCCAGATGAAGCCTGTATAAGCTCCCCAGGTGACCTAGAAGGAAGCCGACTAATGGGTTCCTTTTGTAAAGTCTCCCCCAACAAGTGACTGCCAGACTGCACAGTCTGAGGATGCATCTCCTCTCCTTGATTAAGAGTATTTTTCCCCGAAAAGCCAGTAGCTTTACCACGTTTCCCGAACATAGCGCCCCTAAAATAATCAAACACCAACCCTGCGTTGGGAGTAACAACTTAATTAACCATAAATAACCATACCAACAAACAACAAGACACCAATCTTGAATTACTCGGCCTGAACGCCAGAAATTCAACCTGTAAGCAATTATGTTCAATAGATATTAAAAGTATTCCATCTACCAACACTTATCAAAAACAGTCAAACTCGCTAAAAGCTGGTAACTATACTCCTCTACTACATGTGATACAAACCAAAGAACTACACTCGTATACTTGAAACGAACAGTAATATCAAGAATTTTGGAAATTGTACCAGGATAGCCGTTACCATTCCATTAAATAGCATCATCTATTACTGGAAGTAAGTGAACATAAATAGTCTCCTCAATCATCTAGCAAACTCCATAAATAATTCCACCATCCACCTTCATTCGTGGAAGACAACAGGGGTTTCAAAGGCTGCTTGTTCTGAAATAAAGACCTCTTCACTATGCTTAAAAACATCTTATTAATCGATGGCTCAACCTCTCCACCATTCGCAAGTGAAGGACTAAATGGTATAGAAGCCAACACTTCTAGTTCACCCGATTTACGAATTTTTTCTGATTTTTTTTTCGTAATAGTTCCTGTGTCGTTAACGATAAGAAAAATCTCATTCTTATTCAACACATTCTTATTATAATATCTGGCAATACAGTTAGCATTGGTTATCGATAGGGTATCTGATGATGAGACTACCGCAAGTGCACTAGACGACTGCATAGCGGCAGCAACGCACCTTGTCCAAATGTGAGGAAGATCCACAATAACAGCAGCAGCCTTACGATGAGCACTCCCAATAAGAGCTCCATATACAGTTTCGCATATATCCCAACCATCATCTAGACGAGCAGGTATATTAAAAACAAACAAATGTTCGCTTAGCTGAATCAAGAACTTATCTATCCCAGCATCAACTACCTGTTTTAGACTAAACAATGGCATATCTGCCTTGCTGTAAGATCGGTCCACAGGACTAGCACACCATGCCATATCAAGTCCCAATAACACGACGTTTTCCTGATAACATCCAGCTGCCAACTTGGCAACATTCATACTAATGGTAGATGCCCCCACTCCACCTTTAGCACCTACAACTACAAGCGTACTTCTATGATCCTCGCCCCCACCACCGACGTCATCTAACTTGTCGCTCACAGCCCTTAAGATCAAGCTAACCAGCTTGCCTGCATCCTGTGGTATTAGGACATATTCACTTATACAACGACTAACAAGTTCTGCGTGAAATGCTTTATTTTCGAATGTCCCTAGTACAACAACAAGCGTCCCAGTATCACAAACATCTGCTAACTGGTCTAAATGACTTAAGAAGTCTGTCTGTTGATTTTCTAAAACCTCTAGCACAATAAGGCGAGGCGTAGGTGCATCAGAATACAAACTAAAGGCATCCTTTACACCGCCTGCACGTATTTCTAGGTCACACCCACCCATTAATAAATCATTAGTACAAGAGCTCAAGGACTCAGAGGCAACCGAAGTCTCACAAAACGCATGAGCAACTATTCGCAACGGCGCCTGGTTTCCTTTAGGATCATTAACAACTAACATGCTTATTATACACCATCACAGCACATCCGAAATCCCTAACGCATGTAACCGTATCAAAACATACACATTCCATTTTCAAAATATGCACCCCCTTAGCCATCCACATTTAACTCTTGCTCAGAAGTGGTAGACTTACATCTCTCATATCTCTTGAAAATGTATTGTCTACGTGTTGCACTAGGCTCCTTTATGCCTCACATCCGAAATCCCTAACGCATGTAACCGTATCAAAACATACACATTCCATTTTCAAAATATGCACCCCCTTAGTTATCCATATCTAACTGTTGCTCAGAAGTGGTAGACTTCCCTTTCTCATATCTCTTGAAAATGTATTGTCTACGTGTTGCACTAGGCTCCTTTATGCCTCGCTTGGTCAACAAGTCAGCTGGGTGTGCTACTATAGCTGCTAGGTTGCTCTGGGTAACACAGCCCCAGTCCGTATGAGGCAAATTTGCAGAATTAATCGTATGCGTCGTAATTTGCTGTTGCCAAAGATTGCAGGTGCTCTCTACCTCTGCTCCTATGCTGAGATAAGAAAGTCGTATAGAAGCAACAGCAGTACCTTCAGGTCTATAATATGACCTATAAAAGATCTTTTTTACAGAAAGCCCCAGTTTCCGAAGCTCCCTAAGGATTCTACGCGCTATTGATTTCCCAGACTTCTCCTCTCCTCTTCGCACAGGAACTGATATTATTACCTCCTCTGCACCAGCATCAACAACCTCTCGAATAAAAGCTTTGATAGTCTCCTGATCTCTATAAGACAGCGTTTTTTTTGATTCAGAAATATATAGTTCAATTCCTTTTTCTTGCTTTTTAAGCACTATGGGAAACTTACTTTTATAATCGTATGCCGATGCCCACCGAAGTTGCCTGTGACCATGTTCTGATACACAACCCACAGTGAGTACTGCTAAGCCTACAATAATTATCAAAATACGAATAATAGGAAACATGAAGCCCAACTTTCTCAATTAAATAAATGCCCATACCGACGGCTCTGCTTAGTCTTAACTTCTTGCTTCACAGGATAAACACGACTAAGCCGATTAAAAAAGATCGAAGCAGCATCGCTGGGAGGATGCAGGTTTCGTCCAGCCTCTTGCAAAGCACCAGCAGATACTGGCTGCACGATTATTGGCTTTACGAACATGACTAATTCAGTTTGCCTTCCCTGAAACCTTTTAGAACGGAAAAGCGCCCCCAATATCGGAATATCCATAATCCCGGGTATCCCTTTATACTCTTGGCTTATTTCGTCAGAAATAAGCCCCGCAAGTACCATTGTCCCACCAGAGGGTATCTCCAGCGTGGTATTAGCTTTACGAGTTTTAAAGCCAGGAATAGCTACAGCCCCATGCGTCACATAACCGACGGTACGGTCTACCGAAGAAATCTCTGTACTCACCTTAAGACTAATACGCCCTTCGGACAATACAATAGGAACAAAACTTACATGAACACCAAATGGTTTAAATTCCAGAGTTATATCATTATCTTTTGATGCAACAGGTACCGGAACTTCACCACCAACAAGAAAGCTAGCAGACTCTCCAGAAATAGCCGTAAGCGTAGGTTCTGCTAGCGTTCTAATGAGAGCATGATCTTCAAGGGCCTGCAGAAGACCAGCACTACCGGTCACGTCAGATATTTCCTGATTCTTACCTTCAAGTCCAAGTGCAAATCTAAACCCTACATCTTGGCGGGATAGTGTCGTGTTAGTTAATGCAAAAGGTAATCCCAGTGGAGAAAATAAGTCAGTATTAATACCAAGATTCTTTAAAGCCGAACGATTTACCTCAGTAATACTAACCTGCAGCGTTACCTGATCTTTCCCTCTAATCTTGATTAGGTTTAGTACTTGAATTGCTGGCTCTTCACTTCTGAAAGCCAAACCAACATCGTCGTCTACTTCTTCAGGAATCCCGAGGAACCTTGATGCCACTCCAGCAGCCGTTACTGCTTCCTTAGGATCAACAACAGTCCCACGTAATATTACATTCCCGGAAGCTGTTTCGACAGTAATATCAGAACTAGGAAGAACCCTGTATAATAACGATTGCAAAGTCTCCACATCTGGCTGCACAATTATTTGAATATCAGCTATCGCAGCACCACTAGCTCCAAATCCAGTGATACTCGTTGTCCCATAGTCTTTCCCCAACACATATATTCTCTTATCCGTGCGAACGATAGCATCAGCAATTTTAGGATCAGCTACGAGTACATCCCTAAGCTTATAGTCCAAATCAACTACAACGGATTTCGACTTGGTAATATGTATGACGCGTCTTACCACCTTAGTAAATGCAGAACCCGCACTACTATCATAGGAAGAGATCAATTGACCGCCTATGATCATGACTGCCATTAATACAATACACGATAATCGTAGTGACATAAGGTATCTCCTGCTACAACACAATTAATCAATAACAACATCACTTATCTGGCAGTAACATCACAGAAGACTTTATCCCATGCCTAACTAATGTTACATCATTATGCCTGTACATCACTGTTGAGGCATCTGATATTGGACGCAAAGCAAGAGTTAATGAGCCTTTAGCTTGTGCTGTAGCAATAACCCCCGTCTGATACGGAGTAACTTCTAATGTCACAGTATCCACAGCAACTATTGAAGTTGCATCCTTTTCAGTCTCAACAAACTGATCAATCGCCAATACACGAATATCACTAAGCAGAACCCCAGCCACAATCATACCTGATGAAAGGGTTCCGCTAAAAAGAATATCTACATGATCATTAGGGGTAATGAACCCACCGGCAGTCGAGACACTATCGACCTCAATAGCAATTGCTCGCATACCAGTAGCTAGTTTCCTCGCCATAAACCCACCAGCCCGATAAGCTATATTGGACATAAAGATAGGCTCATTAACTGATAAAGAATTACGCATTTTCGATCCTAATAGATCGTATGGAGCATCAGGCTGCACAGACTGCAAAATAGCTCCAGCTGGTATATCGTCGTTAGGCCATTCTACCCACTTAAAGCTAGTCTCAGACGTTATAGCTCCCTCTTCAATGTCATCTGCCGCTACCAAAACAGACTCCGTGTATGAAATCGGTTCTACAACTTTTTCTGGTGCTTTAGTCCGATAAGCGATAAAGAAGAGGCTTATTAATACAAAGCCTACAACCACTGCAATTAGGACTAATTTTTGCTTTTTTTTCATACTTAGTTGCACTCAACTTGGTACACAATAGAGATACATATCCTGCTAGCTTATCTACTTGAAATTTGTGTATTTAGCGTTAAGACCAAAGCCTAATAAAGTATTATTAATCTCTTAATAAGTATTAATAGCACATCTACACATTTCTTTAAGTTAATCATAACTACAGTAC
>Ga0126327_10000263_pt1 | contig 12176 bp, 12 predicted proteins | sample InaspJWI30metaG_FD_101392 | JGI IMG/M metagenome (GOLD analysis project Ga0126327, IMG submission 101392) | Marine gutless worms symbiont microbial communities from Oahu, Hawaii - Inanidrilus sp. 1 OAHU.JWI-30 metaG | ecosystem: Host-associated > Annelida > Digestive system > Unclassified... | reverse complement strand
GTCGATATTTGTGTATTGCTTTGCTTTGTTTTTACAAAAACGTATAAAAATTCCTTCGCTCGCGTTTATATTGCTACCTACTAGTTCTAGAAGCTAGAAGAGGGCTAGTGAAGGCCTTAAAAAACGTCACAACGTGTTCAGAACTCGAGTTCAGTGAGGTTTAGTTGGGTTCCTGTGCTGTGATCAGGCGCACTCGTGACGGTCTTTGAATTTGACTAAGAATAAGAACATTGCCGAACTGTACTGAACTTTGAACACGACTTAACACCTGACGGTTCAACTTGCCGTCATCTTTTCGTTTCCGTTCTTCTCAACGCTCCGGAACTCGTTCACAGAGCACGAGTTGATCACTGAAAGGAGTGTGCTGGCCTTGGAATAGGCCTACACGTGTTCAGAAATTCAGTTCAGTTCGTGTGTGCTGTCGAACTTGCCGTTGTCTTCTCGGCCGTCCTCCTCGTCGACGCTCCAGTCCGGCGGGGGTGACTGCGGCACGTCGACGTCGTCGGACGACGAGTCGTCGAGCTCGGTGACCAGTTCTCCGAGTTCCACGCAGTCCTCGGCGCCCTCGTCGGCGGCGGTGTATTGGTCGCCGACGGCCCGCCGGCGCCGCCGCGCTAGCGTCACGGCTGTCAGCACGGCCGCCACGAAGACCCCGACCACGGTCACGAGCAGCCCGTCCACCAGCCGCTGTACCGACCGGCTTGGGTGAGCGGGCGCCGGCAGCCCGGCCACGTTGAGTACGGCAGCGCCGCGGCCGTGGTCGACCAGGCGGACCAGCGCCCTGGAACGCGACCGCGGCGGCCGGTACGCCCCCGTCTGGTTGCTGCCGTTGATGATGTTCAACGAGACCAAACCTTCCAGACCAATATTTTCGCTCCAAAACCGGGCGCGATCGGAATTTTGGCGTCGAGATCGCAGTCGAGACCAAGTTCTGGCCGTGAGATGGAACCGCAACGTTTGGTTTGGAGACTGGGACTGCGACTGAGACATGCGGCGTCGAAACCCTTGAGACATGCAGTCTGGTCTCGAGACTAACATCTCTGGTTGTTGCCGTTGACGGTGGTAGCTCCGGCGGGCAGGACGACGTACGACGGACCGACGGAGTGTCCGGCGCTAGCTGCAGTGGTCACAGACATGTTGACTCTGTGTGTCTTCCATCGCCGTCTTGCAGCCATTACCGCTCCCCTATACAGAATTACAGACAACACATTCCGGGCAGTGGATTAACTTACGCTGGCTTCTGTCATCTTTTGAGCGCACGTTAAACTAGTGTAACCTATCGTATCCTCTGTGCCCATCATCTCTCGTAGGCACGGTTAGCGTGCTCCTAAACTTCTCTTCGGAAATCAAGAAGCCCCGTCAAAATCAAATCGGCTCAGTGATGGCAGTCACATGCCGCATCGCCGACGCCGCACAGATCGTTTAGTCGTATTCGCCAGGTTGCGCCAATGTGCGTTCCCGTCTAATGCATGGCTCCGCGCTATCACGAGTCTCCTCTCAAACAGCATCTCGATCGGTTCGACCGTTTTTGCAGGGCTCGCCGGTGTGCCCGACAGACCGCGACAAGCGAGACGTCTGTATAGCAACATGCTGCGTCTATGCGATCCCGCCTAAAACATTTGCGTGATAGACTTGCATACTGGGATGGCTGTAGTCTGTCTGTTTGTCGTCGCATAAAACTTACTTTGCCTACAGAACGGAACGTGGAAAAGCTGCACGCAGATCTACGGCCACGAAATGCGATAGTCTACAACCCGCTGGAAATGTAGTTGACTTGCAGATGAGGCTTCGTGGACACTGTGCGGAAGATTGATGATAATTGAAGTAAAACGTAACAGATTATTGCGGCGCGTTATCTGGTGTTTGTAGTTGTATTTTCTCCTTGTTTTAGCTTTGCCGACTGTACATTGCTGAATATGTAGGACTCCCTGTATATGCCTGCGTACTTGCATGAAGGTTTTCTGTTACGATCTTTTTTTCCAGAAAAATTTAGATTTTCCAGCCTGTTCGAACTGTAACGTCACTCATTACCTTCCGACGAGAAATGAAGACATTCCTAATTTCTTACATCAGTCATAAAGTCAGTATTATAAAAAAAGCAGTAACCAGAAGGGGATTGCTGTGATCGAATTACACGAAATAGAGCAATCGCCAGACTTTGAATTGTCAACACTCAAGTTTGGACGTCACAGTCACATCGGCATAGTATAGGGCTGTAAAAAGAACGTGGCACGATACTGTAGGCTACAAATGATGAAGTTAAAACTGCACTTAGCCTTTATCAATCAATCAATCAATAATCGTTTAATACACAAAATGACATAACGCAGCCGTTTAAACTTATTTTTGACAGGTTTTGTCAACTCATACTTTCACTGTTTCAGGATCGGTAGGCCTACTCATTGCCGGTGTTGTTCACGGCCCGTGAGTGTGTGCCGATGTCGTAATGGTATCAAATCGCAAACTCGTACGGGCAAGTATGCGATTTGATACGGCAACAATATGTCTACGTAACGAACGACAGACAACAACCGGTGACTACAGTGATTCGGTGGCTGTGCTTGGCTGCAGCAGAGACTGACTACACTGGAATGGATGATGACGATTTGCGATGACGACGTACACTATAGCCTATCTGCGACGACGATGAGTCGATAGCCGTCGTGTCTAAACACGTAGGCCTGTATCAAAATGGGAGTGTTCACAGCACACGAACTATGAAAGCTAGCATTGTTCTATGCTACAATATTAATAAATTTACTTACTTACATACCTAGCTGAACTGAACTTCCTACAGTGTTGGCCTTCAAGCCTTGGAATAGTCCTACACGTACTGAGGACTGGAGTTCAGTTCATGCTGTGAATACGCGTCGACGTCATCTTCTGGAGCAAGATGAGTCGATAGCCGGCGTGTTCGGTGTTGCCGACGGTGTGAACACGCTCATCCTGCAGCATCAGTAACGCGATTACCGGCCGATGTAGCTATTTGAGGCGCGCGGCAAATCTAATAGCGGCGGGCGGCTTCATACGGCGACGAGCGCTGACGGACACTGACGCCTCGGAGCAGCGTGTCCGCCGGCAGGCAGCGCCGCCGTCCGTCGACAACTTCGTTTTCATCGAAACCGCCACCGCGACTCTCGCCGCCGCCGGCAGATTCGCCGCGACTCGACCAACGACGACGGCTGCATGACCACGACGTGAGATTGCGTGTGTGTGCGCACGAGCATGTAGGCCTGTATATATAAGGTGAAGTGACGTCACAGAGTCTATGGTCACGATACGATCGCCATTTTGTGGGTATAACGCGACATAATGCGTTGCGTTAAATGGCGATGCTTTATCGTGTTATTCAAATAAAATTGAATGAGTTGGTTTAAGAAAATGTCCATATGATCACTGACTTACCAACAAAGCGTATTTCAGCGCTATCGCAGTGACAAACATTACTCAGACTTTTTACCTACAAGATGGCGGCAAAAGTCGACAGGCATGCATATGGAACAAAATTACGTGACTCACCCACGATGTCACAAAATGCGTACACTATGTTCCAACCCCTGCCCTTAATATCCGTGAATAACTAAACTCACATTAATAATTTTTGGTATACTGAATCCTGAAAATAAATCACACCAGGGGGTTATGTACATAGTTGTCCATCTCAACTGTAATATGTAGCTATTATATGTTGATAAAATGTCTTTAAAAAGTCTCGAGCATTCGTAACTGCAACCGTTTCTTAATGCTCGAAACTGAGTTTTTCACTGGCGACAAAATGCGTGCATTTGCTACACGGTAGTCAGCATTGTTTGAAGGTTTTCGGTTCATATTCCAGAACATCATGTCAACATACAGTATGCGCTGTTTGGCTACCGATGCAGTGCACGGATCACGCACGGCATTTGATGATTAATCTCGCGCTCGGACCAACTCTCTGGCGGACGGACCGCACTCACCGGAAGTGGCACAGCGCGCATGCTCTTCCGGATGTCGTTCTTCTTCCGGCACAGCACGACAGCACGTGTCCGCAATATATTATCTCCGCGCTGTTATCGGTGCTCACGCAGAAGCTTCTCTTCTCTCACTGCCGAATGCTGTTAATCTTATTAAACGAGTTGCTGCAGTACTGACAGCGACCGGCCGCATCGCTGCTGCCATCTAGCAAATAACTTCAGCTCACGCCGGATATTATCACCACCAAGCAATCCCATCATCCATTCCTGGTATTCAGCCCACTGTGGAAATGGATGCGTGTATGAGATGACTTCCGTTATGTTATGTTTCTTGGATGACAGCGCCAAATACTGAGTATACTAGATAATTCTGCAAATTCACGAGAGAGTGAACTGTTTCTTATTGGTTAAAAACGAGCTCAAGCATTTCGTGCTATGAGAACTTGTCCAGCTGCAGCAGCGAACGCCCAAGACAACTAGTTGATTGCTGACAAGCCTTTAATTATTATACACCGTGAGTCAAAAAAACAAGACACTAAACTCTTGCCCATAACTTCGCCAAATATTAATCGATTTTCCAAATTCTTTCACTGACAAACTCAGCGATAAATTTGCAACAAATCGTATTTAACTCTTCCATCACGCCTTGTGTCGCTACACTACCTTGTGAAATATCTATGTTCCAAAAATGACCATGCTCCAGAAGAAACTGAAGCACACTGCCATGTAAGACTTAGCCACTCAAAAATCTCTTGTAAAATATTTGTCTGGTAAAGTATTTATTAGTTAAGCCAGTAACAAAAAGACGTTCACATTGGCCATATAAAAAATCCCATTGTCGACTGTACACAACTGCTGTAACAAAGACAAAGATGTTGCAGCAATGCCGTACATGATCAGCAGTCGGTCAGTTACTGACGGCGTCAGTCTGTTGGTCGTTAAGTCAAAACTGGTCTACACCAGTATGATATTTGTGGATAATAAACTCACATTAATCTGTAGGCCCTATATTAATATAGTAACAACTGGCAACAGTTTCTGTCCGTTGTACACAAGCTATTTTACTTATCTGGAGAGTTCTCTCATCTTTGAGCAAAAACCTTCAAGGCAAATCGGGCGTATGACACAATCAACCATTTTGCCTGTAACTTTGCCAAATGTTCACCGATTTTAAAAATTCTTTCACCAGAAGATTGAGTGATAAATGTGTAGCAAAGTAACTCATCACACCTTAAATGTTTGGCTATACTACCTTGTGATTCATCATTACTGTAATACATATTTCAGAATGATGCCATTTTTCAGCATTCATATTTCACAAGGTAGTGTAGCGACATGTTTAAAGGGTGGTGGAATATTTAAACACGAATTTATTGCAAATTTACTACCGAGTCGGCCGGTGAAAAAATTTTGAAAATCGGATAATAGTCAGTGAAGTTATGGCCAAGACTTTGGTGTCTTGTTTTTTTGACTCACGGTGTAGATTTCATGGATTTCATAGGTGTTGTGGCAGTGGCGTAACTAAGGGAGGAAGGGACACATTTGCCCCAGCGCAGCAAGCGAAATAGGGCACAAAACAACCTCACCAATAATACGCCCAACGCAACAAACTTTGCTTCTTTGGTTGCCAACTTGTTTAGGCTTAGTTAATGTACTTTTTTGGGCCCCGTCCGTCCCTCAAAAAAATTCGGGCACCGAGAATCCTAATGACGCCACTGTGTAGTGACATTTTAAGGCGTGGCGAACAATGCCGTAAACACAATCGCGAGTTTCGTCAGAATTCTTAACCAAAAATTATTAAAATCGACTGAGTTTTGACCGAGTAATTCCGAAAAAAAATAAAATATCGACGTTCTGGCACAGTAAAGAATTAAATCGACCCAATAATCCCAATCGTAGTCGTCCGATATGCTGCACGTCAGAGTAGTCATTTTGAGAAACTGAAATAGGCCCTATGGTGTGGTTGGATTTAAATTAGTCTTTACTACGGACGCTTTTATATATCTTGCTGATATTGCGACGCACCGCAACATTTTAATTTCAATTTCCGTTGGTTTGTCGGCATGAGCAGGGCAAAGCGAGTGGCGTCTATAGAAATGATGTGAGGGCCAAGGTTACGCAAAAAAGGTCACGGCCATATATTGTCAAGCCCGCCATCGACATAGCTAATAGAGACCAAAGTGTCTAAGTTAATGGGGGCTTGATAGCGTTGAGGCACGTTCGCAAATTCAATATTGTCGAGGCAATGGCGCGCCGCCGCACATCCGCGGTGTGAACGTACCAGAGACATGGCATATACCGCGCTATTACACATCAGCAGCGTATAGCGCGGCTATAAAGGTTTCATGGCGCCGTGAAGCCAAAATGGCAGTCATGTCACACTGGGGGAGACTTTCTCAGATCACTTGTACTTCGGCCAAATCTGTAATAGCACAAACACGGGGCCAGGAAGTCTGTCATATCGCCGTAGCGTGTTCATCTCCCGATCACCGTACTTTCGCCCGTACCAATCTATGCTGCTTTGTGACAGCTGCAAGTGCATGGGCGAAACCTGATTGTTTATGCAGTTCAAGAATAAAATTATGCTTGATTATACAAGTAGGCCTACGTTGGACCTCCTTACAGTCGGGCCAAAATGTACGCGGCCCGCATGTCGCGCGTCAGTAGCAGTTAGGCTATTGATCGATATCGACTGTCCGCGCCTAACCTCGGCAGCAAACCCGCCTGCCGCCTACGGGACAGACGGACGGAGACGACCGTTTTATGAAGCTTACCGAATACTACGCGGACTGCATAATAACTTGAATAAAACCTGACAAGCTGTAACTGAACTAATTTAAATACTTCATTTAAAACGCGCCGTACGCAACGCAGCAAATCAAACCTTGTCAGCAACTCTGCGGACACCGCTTTCATCACTGATCTTGGCTAAGATGTTTGCGGAAAAGATGTAAGAGCCAAAGAGGTCAAGCAAGAGGTAAGTAGCAGCTGACAACAGCGATAACGTCGACTCGAAGCGTCCACAAACTTAAAACTCCTCTTTCCAAAGACAGTATTATATTTATGAGAATATTTCGACCTCAGCATGCAGTCTCCGCAGCAGCTGCAGCAGCAGCAACAGCAGCATCGACTTCACTGTCGTGCAGTCACGATAACCAAAGTTCGATGCATACCAGTACCCCGCCATATAAACAAGTTTGCGGTCAGCTTCCTGCGTCAGCTGACAACCAACGTGGCACTTCCCGCATATGCTGTGTGACGTGCTGCGGCGCCGCTGCTACCCACCCGCCGGCCGTACAACGGTCGATCGATATCTCCAGGCCGCCGAGCCCACAGCAGCAAACCCGGAAAAATAATTCAAATCAAAATTTCAAAATGACAATAACAACAAGTAACGGATTTATGCACATAAAAACAGTACGAGAAAAGCGAAAGATAACTTGAAACGAGAGGATTAACAAAACAGTACTGTCAAATAACGCAACGATAACACAACACGCCCTGCAATTTTACCGACGAGAACAAAGAACTGTATCAAGATAACCTAGGTTACAGCACAGTATCCTAGAACGTAAGAACATCAGTGGCCGCTTGGTCCTTTTGCTTTTAATAAAATTGATTGAAAAAGATAATATAGCTCAATAAATTACCATGTTGCAAACAAATTGCTAGATTTGCCGATAAAAGCTCTATAGCTAGGTTATCTGGAATGCTAACTACAGTGAATAATAATTAATATATTAAATATAAGCGCACTACGCACATAATTTGAGCACACATAAATGGTGCATCAAAGCACAAAACTGAAAGGCAAAGATGCTGCCATACAAGATACAATGCTGCCAGTTCAAAAAATTAAAACGTTTTCTTTTTATGGGGTTGTAATCCCTTTATAGGGACATCTATCAATGATATGACACTCACAGATCATTTTGCTAAATACTACACAACTCTACACAAAGCTAAAAGTTTTCTGGTATGGCCAGTGAAGCCAGCTTCTGTATTGTTAAACAAAAATACTATGAACAGCTCCTTCTAATACATAGACCTATGCTGTTTAGTAATTCTGACTGAACGTACTGCAATAAAAAAGCAACTATGTAACTGATGAAGTCGGTGTACTTTCACAACGTAGTTTTTATACTCCAACAGTCACCATGAAACAAAAAAATAAAATGTCTCCAATCGTTCTAGAAACTGCCACAATGATGTAGTGCCCAGTAAGCGCAGACTAGCCAATTGGTCTCATGCGTCTGAACTAGTCTATTGTTGCCAAGGTTCAACAGTTTCCTTTCATCGCAGACGATCGTTTCCAATTCTGCGAGTTTTTCATCGTCGTGTGTTTCAGCCACATAGATATGCATCGTTGTTGGTAACTCGTGGACCACCCAGGAAGCGTAGTGTTGCCAACTGTGTTGGGACAGTCGTTTACTACGTGCAACAATGTCTGAACCCAGGCCTGTAGGCAGGAAATGAAATGGGGGTGTTTTTTTTGTAAAAAAACTGGACCTTTCCCCCACAAAATAAAACAAAACTGATACTGGACTTATTTTTTATTTTACATTTTACTTATTTGGGGGGTGCGTACGCACCCAATGCACCTCCCCTGCCTACGGGCCTGGAACCTTCCACCGTACGTCAGTTCTCGGAGGAACCAAAGCTCACTTGTCACTTATGTAAATGTACAGTACAGCGGTCTTAGCCATTGCAGATAGATATAGGATTCAATACACACATCCTATCCGACGAAGACAGTTAAAAACCAGGTTGCCGGCTAGTACGGTCGGTCACGTCGTTAATTCTAGTGATCTAGCGGCCCTAATACACCAGGCAATTTTCTCTGCAAATACACTGACGACACCTACATCATCATACCGTAGGATAATGTAGATAGTAGATCGGAAGAGCTCATCAACTCGGATACGTGGGCACAGGCCAACAACTTAACTCTTAACCGAGCAAAGTCCCAGGAAATTGTGTTCACAGACAAGCGACGAAAATCGCATTTCAAGCACCCAACTCTAGATAACATAAGTCGAGTCGACGTTTATAGGCGTTACTGTAACCAATTCTCTGTCTGTGCATGAACATGTCAGTAATGTCATCTCCTCGTGTTCACAAAGTGTCCATGCCCTGCGAAATTGCGAATACTCAGAACCCACGGCATGACAGCTGCATCAGTACACATCATCTTCAAGTCAGTCCGACTCAGTCGTCGTTGCGAAGCTCGTGTACGCCGCAAGCTCATGGTGGGGCTTCACGTTTGCCGACGACCGAAAACGACTACAAGCTGTCATTCGCCGTGGCATCCGTTGTGGCCTTTGTGAACAGCACCACAAAACTGTCGAAGAACTAGCTGAAGAGGCTGACGCTAAACTGTTCACCAACGTAATGTACAATAAACAACATGTCCTACAGTCTACACTTCCTGGTACCATGGACACAAAATATCACCTTAGGCTATAGACCCCAAACCCCATAACTTTAAGCTCACCGCAAAGAGCAGATCTATCACTGAATGTGATTTTATTACTAGAATGCTTTTTAAAGACGTTTACTGACATTATGCTCTTTCCATTGCTATTTTATGCATTTACATTCGTTTTTTACATGTACTGTCTTTTATTCACCGTTATTTTATCACGTTTAGCAAGTCGTAACTAGGTTGCGGTTTGTCATTGGATGGGCGGGGAGGCATAAAATTGCTTGCATTCTGACGACACGGAAATGGGACGGGAATAACAAGCAATCCGAGACTGACCACACGGCACTGCAGTGCAAGTGTGAGAAGACTTATTTATTACGAGTATACAGCCAGCTCGTTCATATCACGGCGGTAATCAGGAGCCACGAACAGATTCTCATTACGCGATTCACCGTGTGAATATACAAATACAGCTGAACTATGGCCAAAGTGCGCATCTGTTCCGCTAGGAGGAGCAGTGTTCTCAGCTTCATGTGCTGAATCACTCGAGCTATTTTGCTGACAGAAATCACTGAACATGGAACTGGATTCAAAGGAATCCACAAGTGGTAGAATTCGGTCTGGTACCGGCACGCTGCGATCATGAAGTAATGAAGATGTCTCTATATAACAAGCAGAACACAATAATGGAATGGTCAAACATGACACAACCAGTCAGTGCCATCACAAAGAGATCAAACAGTCTGTTGGTTGGCAGTAGTTAAATCAACAATGTCATAATAAACAACAAAGTCAATTTTAATGCACTTCATGTCATCAGTGATATATCTACGTTACTAACCTTGTCTGTCTATGATCTGACAGCCACTTGCTACCGATTCATCGTTTTCACAGCTCTATACAAACCAAACGTAAAGTGTTTATGTAATCATAGGCCTACTACCACTACTTTGTCAGTTTTTGGTTATCCAGCCTTCTTTTTTAGAATTACTTCAAGTTAGGCTGATTCCCCCAAAAGAGAAGCTTTGAAGACGGTTCGAGCAGCTTTCATACAGACTGCATCGCAGAGAATATCCTTCCAGTCACCAAATCAACAGTTTCAGAACACTGGAATTTAAAAATACGTCCAAATACAACTATTCATCATACCAGAACGTGCAAATTAAGCTGGTTATTGTTAGGTTGAGTGAAACTCACATGATCCCACAAAAGTAAGCACAGTAACATTTGAAAACTATTTTTAAATATTCCATTCATTAAATTAAAACACTACGTGATGTCACGGTGACAGTGTGAGACATGTGTAAAGTAAGTACACAGGATAAAATTCTAATTTACAAAAAAACGCATCTAAAAATTCAGTTGAAAAATTGGTTTACAAATCAGACCGAATTGTTGGTAGGCAGTGCGGGGCAGGAATTTGCTGAAGTCACGTGACTGCTACAAGTGTTCTACAAATCATACAACAATCAACACATCACGAGTGACACGGTGCTGCAACAACATCCGAATGCATGTAATATACGCGTCGCCAAATGAAGCCTTGAAGTCAGTAGATGCCAAAAGGAGATTTTGGGCACTTCCGACACGTTTATTTGACTTAACAGTAAAAATTCATAATGACAGAATAATATCAACTGCAATTATTCTGGTAATCAAACAACTCACAAACTGATGTTCAAAATACTTACTGTGCGACGCTGTACCTGTTTGGGAATTTTTATAGAGACGTGCAGAACATTACTAGGCAGAAGTTTTATGTACCTGTAAACAAGCAACACAGCACGTGCAGAAAGAAACCACAAACAAATACAGCCCTTCACAGAACCCAAACACAATAAACACATGCAGTTTTTGTTTAGCTGACCTTCTTATCTGGCGTTACTTAAGCTTGAGTCAGATCAACAAAAGACAATAATACTACGGCAACCAGCTCCATAGAAATAAATTAGGTACACACCTTCCACTGGTATAAACACCAATCAACGCCAGAACGAGCACAGGTATGACAACGGCAGCTGTGACTATGATCCAGATAGCAGTAGAGCCTCCCACACTACTCCTTGTAGAGTTTGTGATGACGACAGTGTCTGACTGTCCAGCGACGCTCACTGCGGTGACTGACAACGTGTAGTTAGTGGCCGCAGTCAGACCGGACACCATGTACAGGTCGTCAGCAAGCTCCGAGTCCAATACAAGCACAGACTGCCATGCTTCGCCTGACAACGTCACACATGCAGCGTACAAACTTACTTACTAAGTTTAAATGGCAAAAGCTGCAAATCGGCCACATTTAGTGGATTTATCTTCAACAGTAAACTGTCACCTACAATGTCACATCTCACCAAACGGCTGTTTACTATTGATGACAAATTCCACTAAACCTTAGACGACTGACATAAAATGTGCACTGTTTTAAATTAAGCGAGTAAATCAAATAGGATACTTGTATATTGAGCATCAATAAAAAAAGTACCGGGGGTATCTTAATAAACATATGGCATAAGATTTATTTAAGTTTATAGCAAAAGCAAACTGCCATTTTCCCACTGTTTTGTGAGTCGACCACAGACATTGTGCAGATATGTTCAATCGTTTGCTGCCATCTGACGTCAACACGTCGCCATCGCTGATCGCCTTCAAACAACGACTGAAGACACTACTCTTCAGCCACTCCTGTGATCTCTGACAGTCTGACTCCTGTTCTTAACCTGCGTGACACTGCTGCTGCTGGTTTTATTTCTTTCTGTTGTTAAGTGCCCTTGAAGTTTCTTGACTCTATGGCACTATAATAATAC
>Ga0126327_10000262_pt1 | contig 12184 bp, 4 predicted proteins | sample InaspJWI30metaG_FD_101392 | JGI IMG/M metagenome (GOLD analysis project Ga0126327, IMG submission 101392) | Marine gutless worms symbiont microbial communities from Oahu, Hawaii - Inanidrilus sp. 1 OAHU.JWI-30 metaG | ecosystem: Host-associated > Annelida > Digestive system > Unclassified... | reverse complement strand
CTGACCAAACCGATGGTATGAAGTTGGAGGTTTAGTTGGAGGCAATGTGTCATAAACAAACCGACGACGGTCGAGTTGTGTATATCACCTGTATACCGACGACTTGCTGTGGCGAAATTTTCTTAGTCCACAATGTAGAAATAGCTCACGTGACCCTGACCACGCCCACTTAGGAAACACTCACTCATCACAAGACTAAAACTTTGCATGGCCGACCAGTGTACAAAATTTGAAGTCTCTAGCGTTAGCCGTTGCGGAGATATTACACAGGGTGTAAAATTCTAAAACGGTTCGCGTGACCCTGACCACGCCCCTTTCAGGGAATATTTTTCATCGGCAGGGTGGAACTTGCTATGGTAAGTCAATGTACCAAATTTGAAGTCTCTAGGTTCACCCGTTACGACGCTATGAATGGTGGTGCAAAATGCAGAAAATGAGGTGGTTTGGGGTGGTTAGGGGGTACTCAAGGTCATCGGCATTGTCACCATTTGATAGAGCGCATACGACTTCCTATTAGACTTTAATAGAAACTATGTGTCTATCTTTTACCGTTTTCGAGATATAGCCGGTTATTAGTCCAAAGTCGCCGATTTTGACACACCCAACCTGCATTCGGCGCCCTCGTAGGGGGTGACCCCGGTCGAATTTCGCGGAGATCTTTGGCATCAGAAAACTAAGAGTCCCTGGGCTATCGTGTGGTGTTGTTTGTGTGATCCTCTGTTTAGCCGTTTTAGTAGAACTCCGACTTGTGACAGACACAGACAGACGGACAGACACAGACACAGGCCCATGGCTAGTACCGCGGATGCATAGCATCGCGCGGTAAAAACCGCTCCAGCATAAATAGCGACGCGCATTAAAACAGGTGGGTCAGCGCCCGATGACCTTTAACCCGTGTGACCCATAAAATGGTGGTGACCCATTTCACTCACGATCCATAAACCGTTTGACAGTTCTGGGCCTGTTCACCGTAGTGCGGTGCGACATAGCTGTGTGTGTATTGTGCTGTCATTCTCGCATATAGCGATACAGGTATTAAGAACAGACAGGTGCGTGTGAATTAACCGGCTAAGAAAACAGGATCAGCCCGTGTTGACGGGAAATGTTACCGGCGTTCTGAAGGACATCGGTCGCCTTTATGACGTTGTTTATGTCGAATTTTACGACCGGCAATAAACGCCGTACGTCAGTCCAGTCGCTCTGGCCAAGCATTACCTGTTTTCCGCTTATACACGGTTCACGCACGCAACAACCACGACCTCTGTCTGCTGCTTAATGCCTTTGGCTTCTGCGTTTATACTTGCGTTCGGCCGGTCTGCAGTAAATTTACCTGCCAGTAATGCATGATAGCGTTAGAGATACTGTCATGTACCCAGGGGCGTCAGTTTTTCCCCGAATTTGGTCGGTCCCATTCAGATTCCGTCCCTCCCTTTCCTTCCTTCTTCTTCAACCTATCTCTCCTTTCTTCCCTTTCCTTACTCCCTTCCCCTCCCATCTCCCAAATTCTAGTACAGTCTGGGAATGCTATGAGTTTTTCGTCTACCAGCGCATTTTATGTGCGTGTATTTTAATCGTTGAAATCGTGGCTGGTGACAACGATTTTACGTCATGAACGGTTTTTACTTTCATGCCTTTTAAAAACTCCTTTTGTTTATTTTTGTGTTCCGTGTTTGCGGTAGCCAGATTTCGAGTGCTCGTTAAAACAGCATGTCGTATCGTATTGCTTTTCGATACGCGATTTTTCTGGCGCGATTGTTTGGTGCGATAAGTCATAAAATCGCAGGTGTGACAGCTGTCTCGGCTAACGCAGATGGCGCACGTCTCTGTCATAAATTCTCCAACAATGTCCACTTTTTATTATGTTAACTGCATCGTTTTGCACACGGCTCGCATGACAGCTTATGTTGTGCCGGTCGCACACAGTTCAGTCCACTCCACACCACAGCATTTTCAAAAAGTAGCGCGGCTTGGACTGAATTGGCTGAAGCCTGGTCGCATTGTGTTATCATAGGCCAACTGTCACACACCAAAATTTCCTGTCACGAAGCATGCTGCAGGCTAAAAGCCGGTTTACATCGCCGCGATGGTACCGAACTGAACTGAAATACTTGCTGTCACTCAGTTCACTTCAGAGCAGCACAGTTGCAGCAATGTGACGTGAACAGAGCGCAAGGTGGGTGGTCAGTGTCGGCAGTGTTGGGCACTAGTTGCAAAAAAGTAGTTAAACTAAACTTTTTTAGTTAAAAAATTTTTAAGTTAAACTTTAAGTTAAACTATTTTTAAAAATTAGCCCAACTAAACTAAAATAAAGTAGTTAAACTAATTTCAACTAATTTCCAACCTTTTCACACGCAGAAGTTCTGCAATCCAAACAACAGCATTACAGAAGCGCTGACCCATGCAGCCTTTCATTAGCCACCAAAGCATCATCAGATTCAGTGTGTTACTGTTAAACAGTGCCTGCCTGTGCCAGTAAGTAAGTAAGTATTAAGTAATTAAGTAGAGAATATTCGTAGTGCGTCCGAAAGCCATCTGCAGTGGCTTAATTTGTGTGGATCATCTGAATTGAATTCGAAGTCCAGATCGAACACTACATTCGGTAACTAATCAGTAATCACAAAATAGTTGTTTAAAAAGTAGTTAAACTTTTAGTTAGTAGCTAACTAAAAAAGTAGTTAAACTACTGACTTAACCAGTTGATGAAAAAGTAGTTAAACTATTTGTGTAACTAAAAAATTAGTTAAACTTTTAGTTGCAACTTTTCTTAGTTAACTAGTGCCCATCACTGAGTGTGGGGCGTATAAACGAACTTTCGACGGTCGAACATTGCGGTATAGTCATGTGTATTTAATTTTAGGAACGCTTACGCGATTTTAATCACTTTTTTCCGTGTCTCTATCATTCTATTATCGTAGTGTATCCGGCAATTCAGCCCCTCAAGGATGCAAGTGTGCTCAGTAAAATCAGTTGTCATGACATCTGCCGCCGTACCTAACGCTAACCCTAACCTAGCCCGAAACACTAACACTGTAACTTCAAATCCTAAAGGTTTGCTCACAGCACATAAATTGAACTTAACTTAATTCCAATATTATTATGAACACGTGTATTCCAATGGAATTGTGCACATCGCACGAACTGACTGAGCACCAACCGTTCTAGTTTCGCTACAACCAATCAAGTCGTGACGCGACGCGCGTCGCCAATGAACGCGTCGTGTAACTGGGTGGCCTTGTTGCGGGTCAGTTACAGTTAACGTGCTGTGAACAAACCCTCACCATATAACCAGGGGCAGATGTCCGGAGGGGGAAAGTGTCCTGGCACGGCATTGCTCTACCGGCGCATAGTCGTCGAAGCTAATCACCGGCTGTCGGACGTCACATTTGCAGAATTCTAGACTGATCGAAAGTCGCCTCTTTTGCCTGTGTAAAATGCACCCCATTTACAGTTACGGGGTGGAACTCTCTCACTTTTCTTCTGGGCAGCCCGTGAGATTTACGCAAAACCGATGAGAAATTTCCAGTACACTTATTCAAGCTCAGTTCGGTTTGTCAAAATGCACCAAAGTCTACAGATTTGAACGCTAAAATTATAAAAAAAATACTTTTGGCAACGCCGCCAGATTCCCACACTGTGGAGGGGCTTAAACCTTTACACAACATACTTACGTCACGTGGCCTTGCAGTTTAGGTCAAGCTAAAATGGTATGTGCATACCCCATGAGGACTGTAGGCGGGTTGCTCATCTCCCTTCCTTGGGTCATGATTCCGTAGGTGGAATAACCACCCAAGTCTGTCACGCATAGCCAGTGCGACGCCAGACCGACGGTTACCTTCCCAGCCGCACAGCGGCAGGGCATCACCGCCCGTTGACCGGTACCAAGTTACACTGCTTGGTGACAGAGGCACATGTGTGCATGCGAACAACTTGCCCATGCATGTCACCTGAAAGCGCATCGGGACCGGGACTGCGTTCCCTCCTGGCAGACTCCCCCAATTGCGTATTCTCTCTCGGTTTGCCGCCGTTCGTCGAGTACCGCTCGATTTCGTCGGCTGATCGATGTCGGAAAGTCGGTTAACGGCCGGCGCTGTATCGACCGAGCGAGCGCGAGCGAGCTGGCGGCGTCCGACAATAAACGGCGGTGGCGGCGGCGGCTCGCTGCGTGCTGAATGGTGATCGACGCTGGTCGCCACTACATAACGTATCAAAATTCGACGGACGGCGGGACCCACCGAGCGCGCTGGCATCGCCACGGCTGCAACGCTTGCAGGACAGCGGGGCTGCCAAAGTGATCGGACAGTCGTCATCCCGAACAGCTGCCCCATGGTTATAGGGCTTAGGTGCCGACTTCTATGAATCATCGTCGCTTTCTCCCCTCTCCCTTCGCTTCCACCACTTCCCCCTCTCTGCTTTTTTCTTCCTTTCCCCTTTCCGTGTCCACCTTTCGCCTCCCGTTTCCTTCCGTAAATCCATCTGGAATGTTTGGGGGAAGCGCTGTAATCTCCGCTGGCCGATTTTTGATGCATTTGATGCGAAGATAGGCGCGACGCACTACAGGTTTTGGGCCGGGGGAATTCGCCCCCACTGCTGCTGTGGAGTCGGCGCATATCGGTTAGCGTTTAGGGTGGGGTTAGCATGATGTATGGGGGCTGATGTGCTCGGTGGTGATTTCCGCAGGCAAGTGTCGGGGGGGGGGGGTCAAAATGTCCATTCCACGGCGGCTACCGACGACTGAGGGTCCAAGCGCTAGGCCGTGGACGGTCTATCATTAGCGGCGGTCGGTCGGTCGGTGATCGCCATTACGGACAGCGGACCGGTTCTGAGAATCGCCATAAAACGGACATGGTCGTAAACAGAGCCGCGCGCCCGGCTGTCAATCAGGAAGGGGCAAGATGACTGGCGGTGCCGGCAGCCGGCAGGTAGCCTGCCCGGTGCCAGGAGGACCATATCCGCGGCCCGGATGAGCCAGTGCCTGCCGCCCACCCGCCCGCGATGGAGTGGATAGAGAGAGGGAGAGAGAGACGTCGGTGGGCTCCTCGGCGGTCGATCGCGTGAATCTGGGTCACGGCCAGCGCACAGTAAAGCCAAATTGCGTGCCGAATTAGCGTGGACAAAGACAGCCACGTCGTCGTATCCCGTCTGATCTCTATCTTTCCGGTCGCAGCGAGTCCATTAAACTACCAGGGTTGTACGATGTATATTATGCGATGTTGTCGAGTTTTGCGGCATTATATTTTAAACAAGTCTCAGCTGTTGCAGACGGACCCGCGCGACGCTCCGCGTCGATCGTACAAATCGTGCTGAGGTTGGTGATCAGTGTGATTAACTGGCGACGGTCGTCGCCGTCGAATGAGTCGACAACACTGTGGCGGTCAACGTGCCGTGGCGAAATTTATCTTAGTCAGGAGTACGGGACACAGTCCTATATAGGGAAGTGCTTTTATTTTTGCAACTATCCGAATTTTCTTAAAATACGGCGAAGAAAAAGCCACAGGAAGCAATTGAGTCAAAAACAATCCGTTCAGCGGTTTCGATAGAACACTGCCTTGTGACAGACACATATACGGACACAGGGCTATGGCTAATAACGTGCTAGCATAGTGCCCCGCGGATCAAAAGTAGTCGTTTGTTTACATTTTTCGTGTTATGACTAGTGATGAACGAAATTCGTTATTCAGAGAAATAAGTAGATGCCATATTTTGTGTGCAAAATTGCGAAATAAACTCAGAGTTAATCTGTTTTTACATTACTTGGTCAGTCGGTGCAATCAAAAAACCAGATCATTTCTCAGAAGACGAGTGCAAATGAAAATGTCTGCAGCAAGCTGGTAAAAAGACACAGGCTGCATTAGAAGTAGACACAGTGACGCCCGACTTGACGCGAAACATTTTTCAGATAACGCAGATTGTTCATAATTACAGGTATCGGCTGTCGCAGACGAACGCCGCGACTGTCTGTGTCAACTCAAAGCCAACGCTCAGTGTGATGCAGCGGTCGAATTTAGTTGACAGTACTTGCTACAGTCGACGCGCCGTAGCGAAAACGCAGCAAAAGTCGGCTGACTGCTGAAACAACATTACTTCGATTTGTTGTGGACTTGTTGCGGATGTGTTTTACAAGTTGTTCAACATATCCACGACAAATCGCTAACTTACGACGACTTAAAGGCTTGTAGCGATATTCTGTGTGATACCGTTAACACGCGCCATACTTCAGTGATGAGTGAGTACGTCTTAGTATAAGCCTGGCAATGTACAATAATGTCATGTATTTACTCTGCTTAACCTGTTTCGAAAGTACGGCGGAGCCTTTGACATTTTAATTTAAAAACGTCTTTTTATGCATATTCACGGTCTGTTTTGTGTGTTCGACGTTACAGCTGCCTAGCAGAAGGACCAGAATTCCCGGAGTCTGTTGGGTCCGGCAGTAGACCAGGGTGCTCGCGACCACGTCGAGAATGGCTGGATGTGAACTGAACGTCGCGCACGCGTTCGTCTCGGCGCCTCCGACCGCGCACCGGCTGCGTCACGACGTCATCGTGACGTCGGCCGATGACTTCGACGCGTCGAGGCGCCGCCGCTGCGACGACGACGACGACGATGCCGATCGCGTCGGTGTGATTCCGCACTACCGGCTCGTGCCGAACGCATTCGGGCCGGCTGTACGCGGAGAGTGGGTAACGCTGAGCAAGGCTGTACTGCTGCAGCTCGTCGAGCGCATCTGCCAGCTGAGCTTCCAGACGGACGCGCTGTCCGCTGCCGCTTCTTCTTGCCCGCCGTCGGATTGTCGCGACGCCGCCGCGGAGACGTCGATGGACGCGGCCGAGTCGACGTACGCGTCCGCGGTCGCGGCGGAACAGCCCGGCTGTCTGTCACCGCCAGCGCCCTCGACGTCGTTGACCGAAGCAGCGACGGGCGACGCAGCCGCTTCGGCAACAACATCACAACGTGTCCTGGAGACGTCGAACGCCGCCGGCGAGTTGACGGCGGTCGATCAGGGACGTATCGACGATGTTGCGGCGTCGCGCACGACGTCCGTAACGTCGGACGACGCAGGTGTGATATCCAGTCGACCGCTCAGCGTAGATGAAACGTCGGAAAAAGCGAATCGCGACGACGTCGACGACGACGTTGACGACGACGACAGCGGATACGATTTGGACGTATTCGCGGACCCGGTGGAGATGGAGGAAGCCAGCGCCCGGGGTGACAAGTCGGAGAATTCGCCTTTGATTGCGGAAAATTCGCCGTCGATGTCGACGGAATCGGACGTGGTGGACGCCGCTAGCGCTTCGTTGACCGTCGCGCCGCGCAACCCGCCGTCGCCGACGACGACGCCGCTGCGTTCGACGCAGGCGTCGCGTGTCGATCGTCGGCGTCGGCTGCGCGAACTGCGCCGCCACCGCCGACATCGTCACTCCGACGATCTCGGTCGCGACCGCGTCCGTCGCCGCTTCGCCGTGCCTCGCCAGCCGCCGCTGCGCCGCCAGGTCGCCGACGCTGAACATCGCGACGCGTCGCCGGCGCGGCTGCCGGTCCGCCGTCGAGTGTCGCAGCCGTGGAGCGCGCTCAACAAAGTGCTTGTCTGTCAGCTGGTCGACGTCGTGCTGAAACAGGAACTGACGTCGACGGGCACCGCCCGGCGATTCTCCGGCGACAGGCGACGAGCGTCGGGAACGATCTGGAATCCGGCGATGACGCCAGAGCGTCGCACGCCGCCGCCGCCGCCGCCGCAGCTGTCGCCGACCGTCGCCGACTTCTCGTCGCTCGGGTCCGTCGATACCGGTGCGTCGACGCTGCTGCACACGCTGCTGTTTCCGATGGCGGCGGCCGCAGCCGAGGCGACGGCGTACGTAGATCGTCGTCGATCGACCGTCGACGCCGACGCGGGCAGCGCGTCGCTGTCGTGGTCCCTGCCGCAGCCGTCGCCGTCGCTGCGACGCCGTCATCACAGCGCCGCCACGCCGGATGCGTTCCACTGGACGCCGCCGGCGCCTCCGCCGGCCCCGCCTCCACCGTCTTTCTTCTGGTACAACGTGCCTCCGTCTCAGGGAAGCTTCTTTCTGCTACCGGACGTAGCCGCCGCCGGTAGCTTGCCCTGCTGGATCGGCGCCGCGCAGCCTCTTACGACACTGCCGCCGCCGACGTCCGCTGACGGCTGCGCTTTGGACTACAGTACGCGGCCGTCGGGCCCCGGTCCCCTGCTGGATGCGATCGACGTCGAACCCCGCGACGCGGCTGCGGTGTCGGAACGCCCCAGTGTACCAAGGCGGCGCGGCTCCACGCCACCGGATGGCGCCAGTCGACTGAGCGCGCGACTCAAGTGGGTCGTCGTGGACAAAACCGACGTGTGCTCGCTGTTCGAGTCCCTGGCGTCGTCCATGGTGGCGGACGGCAACGAGAAACGAGCGACCGACGAGCCGCGGGAGCCGCCACCAGCCGCGGGCACTGACCGGGGCTCGACCGCCGCCGGCGCCGCCGCCGCCACGGCCGAGCCCATCAAGTGGAAGTCGACGCTGTTACGACGGGCGCGAGCCGAAGCGCAGACTCCGCAACGCCCCGACAGTGAGGCCGACGTCGCGCAAAATGTACACGTTTCACACTGATTAATATAATTAATAGTAATAACCTGTCGTCGTTGAAACTTTTCGTATAGTCGACGTGAATCTATACTAAAGCTCTTCGCTGCATTGTAATCTATTTTAGCGCGATCGGGAGTCTATACATATACGACTCAGTCTGCGAATGAAAACACATTTTCTTCTTTCGCAAAAACTACACGGTTGTCACTTGAAATGCTGTAAATGCACAATTTTTCGCTATAAACATCTTTCTCTGTCCGTGTTTGTCACTGAAAACGTGCGTGTATAAAATTACTTTTGGCGGTAACGTGACGTGCTTTGTTGAACGCGTTTTATTCTCTTCGTTACACATTTGAATGTGTAATCAGTTGTCTGTGTACAAATATTTCCGTTATCTGAATAACTGTACTGCTGAATCTGTTTTGCGCCTTTACGCTGTTTATGTGTTGTTCTATCGCTATGTTCGTAAGCTGTATTGCCAGATTTTTGTTATCGAAATATACTGCAGTCGAAGTTTGCATTCTGAATCTCACTGTCTTGAAAATCTGCGAACTGCCTTTCTGCAGTGTGAATGTCGCCTGGGCTCTATGTTGTCGGTGGAGGTTGTTTAACCTCTGCGTAATACCGAATTACTGCACTAGTGTAATAATCGCCGCGAGCGCCAGTGTGAAGCTGTAGCTTGTCAAAATGGAAAGGTATTATGGCCTCAGATGCATGAGGAAAATGATAAAACGTACTAAGTTGTAATATTGCAGATTTTTTATATTGCTGGTTACGCTGAACGTGGTTGTATTTATTTTCTTCTGTTTTTGTCTCGCTCAGCCTGAGCGTATGCTGTGAAAATACTGAAGAGTAGGCCTTAGCGAAATACATTTACACTACATGCTTTCTAAAATTGTGTAATTTTCCACAAACACGGGAATTTAAACACACCACAAGAATTTTATCAGATAAACATTTCAACAATTTTGTCAGAAACATGTCAGATAATGCGTTGTGGCACAGCTGCATCAGATTTTAAGGGAATCGTTTCGATGTATATTTTCTCCGCAATTTAGTGTTATCTTTGTATGCTGAAATGTAGTTTTGTTGTGTTGATATAGTTGTCGTTGAGCGTAAAATAATATAGTCGACGAATGGCTTGTAAAAACTGAACAGCCGCAATGCAGTGGGACGTCGCCAGTGTTACTGATATTAGCAAGCGTGGCCTTTCGAGACGTCTTACGTCTCGCCGGTATCTGATTAGTGATACTTGGTCTCAAGTGGGATCACGTTTTGCGTAGGAATTCAGAAATATGAACGTTGTCAGTTGGCTCAGCTGACTAAAAGAAAAATGAGAATAATCCTATATCTATCTTTTTTTCGTTAGCATCTAGTCGACTGCAGACTGTAACTGTTTTACCATGATTTGTATTTACTTTGGGCATGGCGATTGGCGACGTCGTCTTAATTTGAAGAGAATGGTTGAGAATTCTGGTAATGACGTCTTTTTTGTTTTTAACCTTTTAAGCGCTTGAATGACAGTAGCTGCAGGCCTAGCCTACGAGAAATCAAAATTTATCTTTTATCGTTAGGCCTAGTCATTGTTAGCCTAGTTCACAGCACATGAAACTGAACTGACCTGAACAAGTCGACCCAGTTTCACCAAGCGTCAATAGTTGATCATGCTCACGGTCTAGCGTTGCGACGCCGGCCTGCTCGTACTGATTGGCTGCAGAGAACTAGGTTGCATAGTTCACGAACTCCTGTTTGCGATTGGAATACACGTGTTCAGAACAATTTTGTCAGTTCAGTTTAGTTCATGTGATGTGAACGAGGCTTTAGAGTAGAAATTTGTTAGGCTTCGTTGTACTTGAACATCTACAGTCCCGCGCGGGTTCCGGGTCCACAAGAATAGGCCCGATCCGTTACCAGGTCGTACTTCATATAAGGCGACCAAGCCTGGAATAATTTTGTGTTCATTCTGTGTTATAGCCTCTTTCAGTTTTCCCATGAATGTTTGCTTTTGTTGTATTTAAGTTCAGTTTCTTTGGTACCGTGCTAATCGATTGGCTGTGAAAAAAAGTCTCTGAAATGATCTATTTCAACCGCGTCGTGTAGCGAAAGCGGCCCTATTGATACCCTTAGCGGTGTTCTTTTTCTACTTGTTTAGCCCACCCGGCTGCTGAAAGCAGGCACGGCGGGCTATATGTTCTGCTTTCGTTTCTTATTTTTTATTTATTATTATCGATTCCTGTCGGACCAATTATCTCAAAATCTGCCGGACCTATCTTCGCGAAATTTTTCAGGGTTGGTAGAACTATGACTGTAGATGGTTAGTCTGAAATTAGTTTTTGGATCCCTCAGAGTGGACATTGCCATGGCCAGCAGTTTTTTGTTAGTTTTATCCACAGACCTGATTTTCGTCACGCCAGTAGCTAGTGGTACGGCCGGGCGGGCTAACGTCGGGCTTTGCCCTGCGTATAGTTATTTTTGTTTTTCTTGTTGGGATTATGGTGAAGCGGCTATTACCCGCATTCAGCAGCGAACATCTACTAACTGTTATAGAAAATTACGGTTCGTACTTGCTGGCGGAATTCTTGCGTTTATTTTGTAGAGGAATAACCTGTTTATGTTGAAAGTTAATTTTGTAGCGAAGACCTAAGTTCAGCGAAATAGTTTTGTAGTGTTGCACGTAGAATGTATGTTGTTCTTGTCGTCTATTGCGGGACTGTGATCAACTGATAATGCACTTTGTCATGGACGGCTTTTCCATAGATTATTTTTGGCTGTTAATATATAAATTAGATTTAGCTTAAGCGAGTCTGTTAATTTTATTGCCAGAAAGCGTTTAGGTAGCTTGTAACGGTCGTTGTGGTGTTTATTGTATGCAGTACAAGGAAGCTTATCGTTTAGTCGTAACTCCACAAGGCTTTCACAGTGTACCTTATTGTCAACAAATGTATGGGTAAATAATATTTGTTCATAAATATTAGCATACAGTGGCTGCATGTGGATGGTGTCAAAACACTGTACAGTTTACGGTCGGTGTTTCTGATATTTATATTTTGACTATGCAACTACCAAGATCCTACGGGTCCTGAAAAATTCGTTTGATTTTACAGGTTCGACATCTGTAACTTGTGTAAGCAATAATTATTTCAGATAACTGCATCATGTTTTTTCTGTCAAAAGTGAACTAAGACCGTTGATAGCAATACAGTGGTTAACTGACGCACACGCCATACAGACTGCTCCACCAGTAAGTAACCTGATCACTTAAGCGGCCCATAACGAAATTTTTAAATCGGATTTTGGGATGTAAATAAACGTTTTTTGGAATTCTGGCACGGTGGTTGCCTCGTTGGCTTCAAACTGGTTATGCTACTGCCTGCAGTTGAACTAGAGTTAGATAGATAGATAGACAGATAGATAAATAAACTATGAATTCAAAAGAGTCACTAAGCGCTTAGAGTTGTGGATATACTGTGAAGTTGCTGATGTAAGAGCAACATTTCACAAAGATGACAGTGTGTCGGTTGTGTTGCAAGAGTTACAGTTACGACGGTTATAGTTTCGTTGGTGACCAATGGACATGTATAGTGCAAGTGCATACGTTATCT
>Ga0126327_10000261_pt1 | contig 12214 bp, 7 predicted proteins | sample InaspJWI30metaG_FD_101392 | JGI IMG/M metagenome (GOLD analysis project Ga0126327, IMG submission 101392) | Marine gutless worms symbiont microbial communities from Oahu, Hawaii - Inanidrilus sp. 1 OAHU.JWI-30 metaG | ecosystem: Host-associated > Annelida > Digestive system > Unclassified... | reverse complement strand
GGTCAAACCGGAAGTAGTTGTGTACTTTGGCCTACTTTTGGTTTTATAGCAAGTCGGGGTCGCTGAGTCAGAAAAACGGGTCGCCGCCATATTTCTACTTCCGGTTTGGGCTCTAGAGCCCCCAAAACGCTCTTTTCTGTCGTGTTCTCGCTCGTACGGCTGCCTTATGGCAGATAGACGGCCGAAAAATGTTGCGCAGACCTCGACTCCGACCACGCTGAGTGTGCTAGTTTATCTGGACACGGTAGGGCTTGTAATATTTTACAAATTCATAGTTTACTCTCAACGATTAATTTAATAGTTAATTTCGATTAGGTTAGTGCAAATCGACTGAAGTAACCTTTATAATGCAACAAGACAACTCTTCAGTTGTTCTTCAGTCTTGTAGACCAATTCAGGTTTTCACATTCTCTGGAGATATGGGTGATCCAGTTACGGTCTATTAGTCAAATTTTTAGGATTAAAAATATTTTAATTATTAAACGTTTTTAACGATTTATGACATTATTAATCGTTGATTTGTACAGCCCCACTTTTGGTATTGTAAGTGTATGTTTGTTCTTGCTAGATCCATTATGGCAAAGAATCTCGTTCGTCTGTGCGAGATGTTGGGTGGATGGTATCCCATTCTGTCTGCATCTCGCCGCACTGTCTATGACTCTTATCTTTCCACATTTTATTACTTCCAAGGTAACTAACACTTCATTTTCCAATTGAACGTGCGTTAGCCAGTTCACATTTGGCGTTCCTTGTGTGTATTCTGCATTCCTAGTGTTGCTGCCTCCATCAGAGCTCCTGTTTAAAAATTAGCTTGATCTGTTTAACTTTATCAGTGGTACAATTTATTTACCCCGGAGTCCAATAGAATTTGTAAGTTTTTAGGCTGTTTTTATGGTCTCTGCAGTCTTTATATTGTAACAGCCTAATGATCATTGAGCCCTACACATCGATACCAGTATCACTGAGATATTCCTTTAGTAGGTTGCATCATTTTCTCGTTATCTGCCCTCAGACTCCCTTTTCTATGTCTCTGTGATGCTAGTAATTTAGGAAGGGTTTGAACCTGTAAAATAATACTACTTCGACAAATGTTACAGCTTTTTGCATTATCTCCGTCAGCTAACTTATTTAAACCTGTAAATGGCTATGTGGGTGTGCATGTGAGTTATAAATAGAAAACTTTGTATCTCAAAGTGCCCGTAAAGAGAGAAGTTTGAAACTTATTTATTCAACATAGGTGGCCAAATAGAAGTTACATTTCTTCTCCAGGTGACTTACCGTATGCTAGCAGTGGAGGAGTGTAGCACTGAGAGTGTGGCCGTTTGGCAGGAGACAAGCATATATCGATTCGCGGCAAACACAACCTGATGGTCTACAGCAATCAGCCTCTGCCGCCGTTTGCTGATGAGGAGATGGTCGATGCGTCAACTGGACACGTTCTGCCCGACCTCTTCCCCATTGCACCTACGATCGACCTGCTCAAGCAACACGTCTGGAAACCAGAGAACATCACTGGTTAGTGAGCATTCTCCAGATCATACATAGACATTGTCCGTTTTCAACTACGACTGCAGTGTCATTTGTTTCACAACTGCTTTCGTAGCCATTCCTTCCAGCCAGTTAATTGCAACATCAGGTGGGGTGCAGTCTTTGCAGGCCACCGTCATGAAGCCTGCAGTGCTAATGCATTAATTAAAATAATTTTAAATGCGCCTATACTATACTCAGGTATGGCTAAGTTAATGAGGGATCACATCACTTCCGAAGTCGTTTAGGACAGCAACTAGTTTGTATTCGCTGACATCTGATACAGAAAAGAAAGGTCTTAGCAAATTTGTTCGTATTTGAATGTCTTTTAATATTTTTTTAGAATGTTTGTTTATATGTTATGGCAGAAAATAATTTTTGGCTTCAAATATGGATAAGCATATTGATGTTGATTGTGCACATACGTGATGATATGTGTGAATGTCTTGGTGTAGGAGTACGTGAAGGTTTTGCACATCAGTATCCTCACATGCTGGTCACTGGCTACGACAGTCAGTGGACTGTTTCACAGTGTAATGCCATGGCACTGCTGTTCTGCTTCGGCCATGCTCTAGGACTGGCAAAGCGGCTCTATGGCGTAAATTTCTACTCGTTTATTTCATTTTTGCTGTTTAACTGTGATTCTGCAATGTAGTAGAATTGCTGCTCGTTGTTAACGTTACATTTACTAGGCTAATAGAGAACTCAGTCCTCTGGTGTAGGTTGTTTTGTTTTCAGTTTGTGCTACAATGAATATCAATTTTTCGCCAGTTTATTGTATGTATCACAGTACAGGCTGGCATGTGCCCAGGAACCTTCGGGTATTGTTCAAGTGTAATTACTTTTGTTACCTGGTCCAATTCCTCATAGTGAAGAATTGCTGTCAGTTCAATCTTTGTCTCAGTTTTTGAAACGTCATATTTTTATTTACTTATTTGTTTAAATATTTTGCAGTTGATAAGTCATTTTATTCTCTTAATGATAATGTTGACACTTGACAGAAAGTCGACCCCATTAGCTGGGTGTTGATGTTGACCAGACTCCAGAGTCAACAGTGAGGGGTAGGGTGCTATGGTCTCGTGTGTTGACAGTAGTCAGCAGGTCATTACAGATGAGCTACTTTATTAGTCCAGTCACTGAATGTTCAGCATTGGGCAAAACTTAGAAATTTATTCTGTGCATAAAGAGTTTAGTCAAGAAATGTATGATAACGTGTGATATGTGATGTTGCAGTGGGAGACTAAAGTTTTGCCGGAGCCGATCTCGACCCAGTGCGTAATGACGGATGGAGACATTTTCCGCTTCGTATGTTTCCAACTCAACACTCTCAACTTCGAGACGTGCGACGGAGTAAAGAACCAAGTGTGGTTTGATGAAGATGAACGGCCGATGTTCAACCGTGTGGTGCCGAGATCAGCGATGCTGCGCAACACGCGCTACTTGGACTATGATCCGGACGTGTTTCGCCAGCTCATCTCATTCTATGTGAACGGTCTTCGACTGACAGATGCAGACAAACTGGACTGTGTGCAAAGTACCACTGCAGCTGCTGCGCAACAAGTTTAACTTATGTAATTTTGACACTTGGATGGTTAGGCAGTTTTGGGTCACAGACGGTCACACTCCAGATGTGGCTGATGATGGTGGACTGAGTGGGTCTTGTCATGTGATGGCGCACACACGCAACAATTTAACGGCCCTTTGTCTGAGACTACCCGGGTGATCCAGTACCAGAGAGGTAAAACCAATGGATTTTACTGAAGCAAGAGACAGTGAGTGGCAGTGGCATCAGCTAGGCCATATGCAAACAATCTGCATCTTGGTCCAGACAGATAACCACACTAGCAGCCCGCCACTCAAGTTTTTTACAGCCCGCATGCCCTTCCTGTCGCCCGACCAACAGTGTCCAGAGCACTGAAGGCAACCAATAAAAAGTTGAATTGAAAATGAATACTATATTAGACGTTTTTAATGACAGTAGTCGCCTTATTGACACTTTAAAGATGCAAGTAGATGTTCACACATGCTGAGGAAAAGATAATAATGCGAGTGGCAGATATCCAGTATATCAAGGATTTATGATGCATGTTGTTAACTGATGAATGTCTTAACTGCCCCTACAGTTTTGAGTGTAATGCTTCATTATGAAGGGGTCAATCTCTACATGCAACTTTAGTCCTCAGCTAGTCAACTGATCATACGAGGCTTCTTGTCCAACTTCGTGCATCCAGATTATGTCATAGATAGCGTTAGTGTGGTGAGTGCATTGGATTTTTTCAGTGCAGATTTGTATGCTCATTATTGATGTGAAAAATTTTTGGTTTGAGATGACATGAATACAGACTACATAGGAAGTTGCTGGGATAAGTTTAGACAGTTGCCAAAATCGCAGTGTCTTCCTTTTCTGACGGGAGTAAAGCATTTACATCTATTAGTGATTGCTAGTGTGAATGATTCATTTCTGTTATCTGTTCAGTACCATGTCACTGTCGTTGTAGTGGGTTAACGGTCATCAAAATGAGCAAGTAGATCTTGTGTTGTTTCTGGAACGTAGTCATAACCACAACCACCCTCCAATCTCCACCCCTTGCCTTCTCTTCCTGTTATTGTTCTACCCCTATTCACCCGTTCCTTCGATGGTCATTTCCCCTTCCCTTCAAATAGATCCAGCTAGTAGGTCTGGGAGCACTATTAGCTCTTCACTGGGTCCTGGCTGGAGTCCAGGGAAAATGAACAGCCAGTTGCAGAAGTTGTTGGGGACCAAATATGCGTCCCACGGGTCCGATATGGTGGTTGTGCCTGTTCTGGGATGAGATGCAGCACAGAAGCTATTGTGGCTGTATGCTGCACCTGTTGTTAGTGGTCACTGTAGTGATCCAGAGAGTAATTGGTTCTGTGTATCTGTGTGGTCTAGACAATAATTGTTGAAGTAAATGACCTTTGACCTAGATATGTGGCATTTTGGTTTACTTTAACGCTATTTATGTCAAGTTTGAGGGTCAGGGTCAAAGTTCACGGTCACAAGGTTCAACAGCTGCTGGGATGGCTGATGGTGGCCCAGCAACAGAGCAACAAGTAGCATAATTGCACAAACCGGAGTTAAAGCTGTAAACCAGCAGCTGCATAATTTTTTGACGGGCCAAAGTGTAGCTAGTGTTCAATGCAACCTTGAGTGGTGGCCTCTATGTGGATGATTTTTACTGTGTAAGACTGTTAGCACAGTGCTTGCCGTCGTGTCTGTCTGAAGTGATGTAGAGCCTGACAAATCACAGCAATTCCAATGACCTTCAAGATCATTCCCCTACTGCAAGCCTTTTAAGTTGAGTTTTATTGTGCAGTTATATAGCCGTCAACAAGATTTCAACTGATATAGCGTGTCTTGCAGTTTTTTTTGCAGTAGTTGAGCTTCCTTCTTGATTGAACAATAGGACACTGGAACAGCATTTATGTACTTGGTTACATTATGATTCTGAATGGTCTCTGGTATGATGATTTAATAAATATGCAACTACACTTTGAATTAAGAGCTCTTGTGCACATATGCCATTACAGCTTTTTATTCATTAGCACATGGCACACTGATGAAGCACCACTACACGATTACCAAACTGACTAATTACATGTAATGCTGACACATTATCACAGCAGACATATGCAGATTGTAAAATCGACCTGTACAGAAAGTGCCACATTACATCACTATGGCAGATGAGAAGACTAGTTTTCATTTGCCAGTTCTGTTTTACAGTCACCAGTTAGAAATCTTGCAGTAAAGCGTGTCAGCAAAATGAAAAACCACATGATGTACTGTCCAGCTGCCCATAAGAAGTGTAACTAGCTCACTGGTGTCAGCAAAGTCGTACAAAGGGAACATGCGTTTTGTTCGCAGATCTGCATTGACACCGCTGGGTGAGGTAACAGCACTCCCACTGACACCCTGGATGATACTGTAGTCTGTAAGAGGGACCACTTCGTGGCAGGCAAGGCATGAAAAGGGGATTGGTTGGTTGGAGTAGAGTTCAACGCCCCACTCGACACAATATAGGTCATTTCGGAGGCGGGCTTTGCAGCCAATCACTTGAATGATACTGACCATGAAAAGGGGAGAGATAGGTGAGAGGAAGAAGGAAAGGCAGAGGAACGTGAGGGAGGGGACTTGCACCCATAGAAATAATAAAAAGTGCCTGTGCCTGTAGATGAGGTCGAAAGAGATGCATGGACCATTCTTACACAGCACGAATGACATAATTAAATAACACTTTCGTGTAACAAATACTGGAACAGTGTACTAAAATATCCCACATACAATACACAATTAGTCACGGTAGTAGTAGTAGTTTAATCTGCCAATTTTGTCATGGCCACAAAGACAACAGAATCCGCGAGAGAAATAAATCTGATAATAACTCATTAGGGGTCTATCTGCAACAGAAATCACTTCTGGAGGTGACAGAGTATTTAACAGTGTACAGTCACTTCCAGACTTTGACCATTCCGTCGCGCGACGACGTCACAATGAGTGTCTGTGTTGTCCTACAGAGTGCCAGGTCAGTAATGATGTCGTGGTGGCCGACAGCAGGCCGGTCAGGCAGACACCGCTCTTCAGTTGGTGCACGTGGCTTGCCATACGTCTCCTGGATCACCTCGGTGCCTTCTATCAGACGAGACCTAGTCCATGCACAACAGCACAAGGCATAAATATTTGAGTGTCTGACATCCATCAAAACCAGCTTAACTTACCATATTTAAGGGACCTCATTTTCTGGCTGTACTAACCGAGTCAGTCGTAGAGTTCCAGACTGACTACGCTTACTATATAGCGGCATTGCCACGAAAACGCTGCAGGACCTATTTACATAGTCTTGAGAGTTGCGTGAATTGTCCACATGTCAGAAAGAGTTTAACTCAATTTTTATAGTCAAAATATGCAGCAATTATGGTTTTAGGTTCACTAAATGTTTGGCTAGCTAGATTTACTGATTTCTCAGAAGACAGGAAGGGAACAAGAGTACAGAATAACAACACCCATTTAACGGCCTCTTTTCCAGGACAACCTCGGTAAGCCAGCAGCAGAAATGTAAAACCGTTCTAAATTTTATTGATGCAAAAATTATGGCAGAGGACAGAATGGGACAAAATTCCCCCCCCCCCCACAATGTTACTGACGTGTATTGATAGTTATACCGGTAAGCGACAGCTGGACTGCCGTGAAGTGGGTCGGTGGCTGCGTTGACGACAATGTGTGAGTTGGCAGCGTAGTGAACGTCCCAGTAGCGAATTCTCATGTCACTGCCGGCAGTCAGCACAAACTGGTTCTTGTCGCACGTGCCGACGTACATGCCGTTCACGCAGTGCTTCGACGTCTGGCACCAAACAACACACACTGCTTCAGCTACAGCCGTCATCTCTTATCAACAGTAAAAGCTAAAGGCTTGTTCACAGCACACGAACCGAACTGGAGTTCTGAACACAGGCTTTCCAATGGAACTGTACAAAGTGCACAAACTGAACCAAAGTCGACTGCAACAAGTCGACTCATGTACATGACATACGATACGATACGAGATGCTATTTTAACGTGCGCTCGAAAGCCGACATAAGTTAGCTTAATCTACCGCACGACATGTTCACTGGTCATGATCAGCATCATGACCTGATGGCTGCAGCGAATAAGACGGCTGGTGCTCAGTCAGATCATGCACTGTGAACAGACACTCCCAGTCTCCCAGTCAATACACACACACACACACGTTTAACGGCCCCTTGTCTGGGACTACCCGGGTGAGCCGGTACCAGAAAGGTAAAACCAATCTGGATTTTACTGAAGCAAGAGATAGTGAGTGGCAATGGCATCAGCTGGCCATATGCAAGTCTGCACCTCGCTCCAGACAGATAGATAACCATGCCAACACCCCACCGCTCAGTTTTTTACAGACCGGATGCCCTTCCTGCCGCCCAACCAACAGCGTCAAAGCAATTTAGGGAATTCCCAGTGGAATATAATAAATAATTATATTGTATTCCATTGGGAGTGCCTGTTAACATTGTACAATACACAATAAAATCATTTATAATGCATGCGTGATCAGCCGGAGGGTCCAATCTAAGTAAGGAGTGGGCAGTCGCTAGGGGGAAAGAGGGAATACATGTGTTCAAAAGTTGAGTTCAGTTCAGTTCACACTTCAGTTCAGTACGTGCTGTGAACAAATGTTTATTAAGGCCTGTTCACATCGATGCAACTGAACTAACACATTGCAGCAGGAGCCTGCGGATCTGCAATCACCTCAGAGACAATCGACAAAACTGACTGACCAGGTTTATTTGCAAACTGGCCATTAAAACGGTTTTGCATAGACGATGTTTGTCGCTGCCCAAACAGATGTATTTTCAGTTTCTGTCTCAAAGTGTTTAACGACAGACTTGAGTGGTGGCAAACTGTTAAGTGATGAAGGTCTCTAAAAAGTAAAACTCCCTACTGCCTGATCTATGTCGGCCAGTGGCATAACTAAAGGGAGGCAATTGCCCCTGGGCGCAGCAGGCAAGGGGGCACAGAACAACCTCATGAAAAAGCTAATAAACACAAAAGACAGTCTGATGAATGAGAGAAAGTAGCCTGTCGCAATAAACTTTTGCTATTTTTGTTACCAACTTTTGGGCATTAGTTATTGAACTTTCAAACCCCGTGCCCCCCCCAAAAAAATCCACGGGGCACACTAAACAGAACTGCATCCCCAACCCCAATTGTGTGTTTTTTTTTGGGGGGGGGCCAACTTCATCGCTTCTGCCCCCAGGCGCCAACAGCCCTAGTTACGACACTGATGTTATCATTTAAGCTAGGTGCATCCAGTTCATAATGACTGAAGCCATGGTGTACACAAGACTTCTGACTAGATTGCTTGAAGGTTTGTTGTAGCAATCTGTTGATGGCACTTAATACAGAAGCTGCTTTTGCTTTCCTGTTCACTATTACACTATTCACAGTCCTGTAGAAAAATGCAACTAGAAGTAGACGGCAAGCTCTGCCTGGGCATGGATGCACATACCTACGAACAGACGGATGGACAACCCACAAACACAATCTCTCCAGCCCCACCTGTTGGACTTGTAGAGACAACCAAAATTTATGTGCAGCAGCAGTGAACCTGTGTCTGTGACAGTGGCGGTGCAGAGCTAGCCCACAAAGTCTTCTGTCGAGCCAGGGTCTCCATGTCCCACAGTGACACTTCATTGTTGCCTTGAACTGATGAAATGACGCCTGACTGCGCTGACGGATTTATCAGCAGACGTCGGACACACGATCCTACAAACATACAATGTGGATCGACTGATGAACAAAGTGATCTTCAACAGATAAGTAAATAAGTATTAGTGCCATCAGTTGCATAAGTGAATCTGAGGTGCTGATAACATATGGCTGTCACATCAAAAACACCAGCTAGGTGAAGCAGAACTACTTGTAACAGTTTCCAACAACTCAGTGCAACTAACTGTATACAACACTAACTAACCAATGCAAACAGAAAACAAAAAATAGCACTCATAACAACTAAAATGGGTGATAATTGAAAAATGTGTGAGACTGCATGTTACCAGTAGGATGAAGGACAGTGGTTACTGGCAGCTGAAACCTCATGTCCCAGCAGATATGAGCACCTTTACTGGTGCCTAGAGCCAACCAACAGAGCTGGTGGTGGACGTCGAAACTCGTGATCAAACCTGACACAAGGTCAACAAAAAATTAACGCATTCAAAAAATTAATACGGATCATGCTGTCAATGTTCCACTGCAGGTATCACTACAGCAATATTGCTAAACATCCACTAGCCAGGTGATATTTAACAGTGAGTGTCTGGTACAGCATAATGTGATAATGTACACATATCATTTTCATCACAATTCTCCTTATCAGTGCCTTCTATTCAGTTGTGAATACTGATGCAATACAAATGTTTGTATTATGTTTACAAAAGACATCGTTCAACATGGCGCATCTGCCGGACAATTCATGCGCTCAGACGTGACTGAAAGCCTGTTTCTCGATGCATTACAGTTACGTGGAAATAAAGCAAAGTTTTATGCCCCACTCGACAAGAATGGATCATTTCGTAGACATTCTTCCCAGCTAATCTCTAGGTTCGGTTCTGAAAAACTAAACTCAACAAAACTAATTTAAAGAATACTAAACCAAACAGATCTAAATCGACACACAAACATACCAATTAAACCTTTATACTAAACACACAAAAGTTAATCTAAAAGTAACTAAATACTAATTTAAGAACTGCTCATATTTGTGTGCATACCGCTGTGCATAACTGTTATAAACAATACAGCACAGAGCAGTTCTGATAATATTCCCTCTTTACCTCCACACAACCACCATAGCTCAGATGCTGTCTGTCACAGGAGAGGGGGGATTATAGTTACAATGAAACAGTTAAATAGTATTATGTATGCTGGCATAGTAAATCTTCAGAGTTCAGACATCTCAAAAACCAAAGTTAACCAATGTCTACTGTGCTTACCATGTTTCGGGTTGTTTTCGAGTTTCCATGCAATCTTTGACGTCCGTAGGTCCCAGCCTATAATGAGGCCATGCACTGTTGCATACGTTATTACGTGCTGCAAACCTGTTCAAATATTAGTTAAAACGCTTATCAGCAACAGTCTACAAGAAAATTTATGATATTACAAGGCAGAATTAGTGATTCTACTTCATCCTCCACAAAAAGCGAACAAGTTTAATACTCAAGATAACATGTGTACCAATACGCACGATTCTGCATCAAATTTACTCATTCACTGAGGTGTGACAAATTGGAACAGATCACCTTTCAACACCAGACTATGACTACACTAATCTTCCAGCAACAATGAAAAATTCCCGTCCTTTTTTACGCAGTTTGTCCATTCTGACTACGAGTGACAGAAGCCTATGATTCAGTTATAACTGCTGACAATGTGCAACTTTAGAAAGCACTGACAGGAATATATCTTAGGCAGTTACTTAGCCTCGTTCTTACTATATCCACAACCAGAATCCTGACGGAAGGCACGTTACTCCCTCTGTTACTATTATTACCCTCTATTATCCCTCGTTATTCCCAAAGCCAGTACCGTAAAGAAGCAGAGATGATGACAATCAAATTACCACTGTCGAAGTATGTCATGTCGACAATAAGTCCTTCTGAGTTGACGTCTAAGTTCTTTGTGTGCAGAACACTGACACGGTTGCTTCCAGCAGCACCACTGCCACCAGTGCCCAGATCAATCCTGCAGTTACCAACGTTGGCAAAGTTCACTGCATCAGCATGCCAAGACAAGACTACATTATCATCAACAACTATGACATCACTGGCAACAATAAACAAACTAAGACTGCACTAAGCGGATAACAGTGAATGGCTTTCGTAAGAGAATGCGTTGCTAGAAATAACACATTACTTAAAAGGTTGCAAAACAGCAAAAAACTGAAATCAATTCTTTTCAATGACAGCATTTTCTCGAACCATTTCTCGTCCAGCACTTGGACGTCACTATTGTAGTTTCACAGACTCGTTATCATTGGTCATATTATAATCTAGAATGAACTTAACAAGCTTTCAGCTGAGAAGAACAGTCTATTTGCAATAGCCGAACTTCTTGGTACATCAGTAATACTGAGCATAATGGGTTAAAATTATCTATTAATCAAACAACTTATCAAATGTTCTGCACCGAAGGACTATAAGAAACGGCATTATGACATCAGAAATGACACCAAATTTTTACAGCCACCAATTTAGTACAAATCCAGTGAACCATTACACATACACTGACAATCGTATCAGTGTCATTGGAAAATGGTGCAATAAAGAAAACGTTCAAGGCTTGTTCACAGCACACGAACAGAACTGACCTGAACAAGTCAACCCCAGTTACATGAAACGTTCATTTGTTCACGTATCTCAGCGTCAAGGCTATACTTCGTATCGATTGGCTGTAGCAAAACTAGGACTGTTAGAGCTTGGTTAGTTCATTTATTTCTAATGTGGCCATTCATAGCGGGATTTGTGAATGAGTTCAGTTCAGTTCAGTTCTTGTGCTGTGAACTACGGTTGGCAAGTTCACGTATTACAGAAGCTGGCAGCAGTGATACGGCATGGTCACTACAGAACTGATCCATCCGTCATTACGGAAGAACGCCATGGAACTGTTACAGATTCACTGACGTTCATATCACATGTACATCTAAACTGCTGACCTGAAGACGTGAATGGCACCACTGTCGGATGCCGCAGCAATGCTCTGAGCCGAGTCACAGAATGTCATCGTCTTGATCTGTCCGCCCTGCTTGTTGTAAGTGTACCGCGATCGATTGGTAGCACTGCGGCCGTCCAGTCGACTGCACTCCCACATCTTCACTGTCCCGTCATTAGAACATGTTGCAAAGTAAGTCTGATCATCGCTCACACGAACTCTGCCACGAACAACAAGTGCATTGGCTGTTGGACAGAAGGCGCGACATATGTGTTTGCCGCACTGATTGAGTGAGTTAAAGTTGGTTGGAGTAGAGTTTAACGACCCACTCGACACAATATAGGTCATTTCGGAGGCAGTCTTCACAGCCAATCACTTGACTGATACTGACAAACAAAACAGTACAGGAAAATACAGATAAACAAACTCAATACAAATCAGAAAAAG
>Ga0126327_10000257_pt1 | contig 12343 bp, 7 predicted proteins | sample InaspJWI30metaG_FD_101392 | JGI IMG/M metagenome (GOLD analysis project Ga0126327, IMG submission 101392) | Marine gutless worms symbiont microbial communities from Oahu, Hawaii - Inanidrilus sp. 1 OAHU.JWI-30 metaG | ecosystem: Host-associated > Annelida > Digestive system > Unclassified... | reverse complement strand
TCCGGGCGGTTTGGATGTGGCCGGCGGCGTAGTCGTATTCCGAACGGGTATCGATGATAATGGCCGTCCCGCTTTTTAGCTGCTCCAGGACCGCCTCCAGTTCCATTGGCTGCGGGCCCGCAGGCGCAGCTGCAGATCCAGCCGGGGCAGCTGGAGCGGGTGACCGGACCAAATCCAGGCCCTGGGGTCGCAACGCATTGACCACCAGGCCCAGCACCGCGGCAGCCGCCGTGATCATCAGCGCTTGGCGGCAGGCCAGCAGCAGGGGGTGGCCAACTTTTGAATAAGGGCTGGGCATTTGTAAAGTTCCATGTAATTTCCAGAAGATACGCTGAATATAGGCACCGGGGTGCCTAAGATCAAGACCAAATGTGCACAGGGTGGCAAACGCTTATCCAATTGCCTTGAAAAGAGGGGGGCTCTCTGGTATTTTTCTAATTTTCAGCAACATGCAACCTCTCGGGTTGCGATCGGACGCCCCTTTGGAAAGGAGCCGGTGTGCAGATTAAGTCTCAAGCCCTGGAAGCCAATATCGCCAGCTACCATGTCGATGTGACCATCGACGCCAAGTATGCCCCGTTGCAGGAGGTCATGTCACGCTATTTCGGGCTGACCGAGAGTCTGAACACCTTTCTGAAAGAGCTTTGCCACCCTTACCGCAATTGGCTTTTTATTGTCCAGGAAGCACGTGGTTTTTCCCTGGATTATTTCCACTTGCTCAAAAGCCATCCCAAGGGGCCTGAAGTTGCCGGTATTTTCATGGATGTGTTTTTCAGTGCCGTTGAAGCCAATACCCACCAACAGGTCAGTTCCGACGCCATCGACAATCTGCTGCTGTATGTGCAAACCGTATTAAAGGGTGCGGCGGAGGAAATGCCGCGGTTCGCCCCCGTGGTGAACACCTGTTTTGAACGCATCAATGATTTTCCCAATGAAGATTTCACCCTGTTTATCCGCAGCTATTACCAGATCAGCAAGATTGCGCAGGCCTTGTTGCAAAACAACGGCCGCGATCCGGCCGGTTGTACGGCGGTCAACCAGTTGCTGATTAAGTATTACCGTCGCACATACGAGTACTGGCTTTCCGAGGATGATCCTTTGGAATGGCTAATCAGCGAAGCCGGAGAATCCGATCTTTCCAGCGCTCTTGCCGGACTGCTCGACGGTGTACTGCATACCGACATCCGCCGGGAACAGGAGACCCTGGAGGAGATTGCGAACCAGGAAAAGATCGCTGATCCGGCTACCCTGGAACGACTGCTGGGTCTAAAAACCTACAACCAGATCGTGGAACAGTACCGGGCGATTCCGCAGGCGCTGCTAAAGGCGGGTGCTGAGGAGATAAACGGGAATTATTGGCGGGTTATCTTCCTTTTTCACATGATGAACATGCCCGGTCTGTCCATGATTCACGAGGAGAACCTGCGTGATATCAACCGGACCTTGACCTGGCTGATCGAGCATGAAAGCTATTCGCGGATCATGCAGTTGATCGACAAGACCTTCCACATTCTGGAGGCCCGGACGCATGAATTTCCCGCGACCGCGTTAAATTGCGTACGCAACATGGGCAAGGGGGTCTATAAAACCTGTGAAAGCGAACTGATCAATTTTTTTATCGATGGGATCATCGACCTCGGTTTCCAGGCCCCCATGATTTCCGGGGTCGGCAATGACTGGCAGGTGCGGGTCAATCCCGCCCACCTTCAGAATCCGGACCTGGCTGGAGCTGGTGGAGAACAACCCCAAATGGTCGCCCCGGCTGCTGTCCTACCTTGCGATCCACCTGTCACTGTGCGGTGTCTTTATCAAGGACACGGATCTGTTTCCCAGGGATATCACCCGCTTTTTAAACAGCGGTATCGAACCGGTTTACAACCTGGCCAAGCAGTTGAGCCGCCTGTTTCCGTCGTACTTCAACGAAATCGGGGCCGAAGGCCGCCTGCGGGACATTTCGACCGAATTGGACGAATTGACCCACCGCAAAGATATCCTGATTCATTTTCTGCGCAAGCAGAGCCACGTGGAAAGCAGCAACCTGATCATCAAGTTCTGCGAAGCCACGCTGGCATTCTGGGAAACCCGTGACAGGGGCGTGCTTGAATCCTTCGTGCCGCCCAGCATCTATGAGCAGATAGCGTCTAAGGGCATTTACATCGACGGGGTCAGTAAAGTCATTGCCGCCTTGAAAGCCAAGAAGTTCAACTGGCCGGGTGATCTGATCGACATTGCCGAAGAAGATTTTATGGCCTTGTTTGCGGACATGGCGGCCGGCACCGCCGACGACCGCCGCCGGGTCCAGCTGATGTCGATCTTCTATAAGATTCTCTATCACAAATATAATCTCGTCTTTGTGGAAACCGAACAATACCTGGCCCAGCTGAAAGCCGAAGCCTTTCCGGATCTGGAAAAGCTGCAAAAGGTCCTGCGGCAGAATAATGTGCGCGACAAATTGGCCGGTCTGCTGGGGTATCTCGAGGGATTGAAGGCGCTGATCATTTCCGAACAGACCTTTGAAGTGCGCGAAGACATCTACAAGAAACGGCACTTCACTATCGATATCCCGTCCATGTACGGCAGCTACCATGAAAAGAAGTTCGACGCCCTGGGATTGACATTTCGTATTGAGTCCATCGCCAATGTGTTGTTTGAACAGCTGGTGGCCGACATCGATCTCAACCTGATTACCAAGGCAACCTTTTTCCAGACCTACCATCGCCTTAAGCTGTTTCACCGGGCCCTGAAACTGGACGGAATCTCATCCGGCGGATTGGAGCGCCAGATGGCGATCCTGGCCCACAGTCTCAAGGTCAAGGGATTTACCTTCACCCAGTATCTCGATATTTTCAAGGGTTTTGCAAAGGCCGTGCGGAATATCACCAATGATTATTTCAACAATGTCCACGAAAAAAACCTCAACCGGATCCTGGACCAGATACCCCTTGAGCAGATACTGCCCAAGTTCCTGCCCAAAGTGGAAACGGCCGACATAGAGGGATTGAAGCACCATGTCTCCGAAATCTTCTTTCGCGACCGGATCGCCCTTTCGCTGGGGCTCCAGCAGCTGGACCTGTTTCTCAGCCGCATTTTGAACACCCTGTTTAACCAGTCGAACAAGCTGCCCAACGATCGCTTGCAGCTGCTGCTCAATTACGATCCCAAACGGTCCATGATGTCCATCTATAAGCCCAAGAAGCTGGTCAACGGGATCATCTACCTGGGCAACAAGGGCAAGAACCTGGTGAAATTGCAGCAATATGGACTGCCGGTCCCGCCGGGGTTCATCGTAACGACCGAGGCCTTTCGCTGCGGGGAGTTGATCGATGGCTTCAAACCGGCCGAACAGAATTTCAAGGAAAGCGTCCAGAAACAGATACGGTCGATCGAACGGCGGACCGGCAAACAGTTCGGGATACCCGATAATCCGCTGCTGCTGTCCGTGCGCAGCGGCGCCGCCATCTCGCAGCCGGGGATGCTGGATACATTTTTAAATGTGGGTATCAATCCGCAGATTGTGGCAGGCATGGCGGTCCGCAGTAAAAACGAGTGGTTTGCCTGGGACAGCTACCGGCGGTTTCTGCAGTGCTACGGTATGGCGTTCGATTTAAAACGGGATGACTTCGATGCCATCATCGGCGATCACAAACAAAAATGGGGCATTTCGCTGAAGCGGGGCTTCACCGGTGAGCAGATGAAACAGGTTGCCCTGACGTATAAAGACATGATCCAGGATGCCGGGATTGTGATACTCGAGGAGCCTTTCGAACAGCTCTACATGCTGACCAAGGCCGTTTTTAAATCCTGGTATTCGGATAAAGCCGGAACCTACCGGCGGATTATGGGGATTTCCGATGACTGGGGCACTGCGGTTACCATTCAAGAGATGAAATTCGGTAATATTTCCCAGTTCTCCGGGTCAGGCGTGTTCTTTACCCACAACCCGCGCTGGTCGGGTGATATTCTTAAGTTGTGGGGGGATTTCAGTATCGAAAACCAGGGTGAAGACGTGGTGTCCGGTCTGGTAACAACCCTGCCGATTTCCATGTTCCAGCAGGGGATTGAAATGCGGCAGACCGATATAACGCTCGAAACGCATTTCCCGGCTATCTACAATACGCTTAAAGAGTGGGCCAATCACCTGATCTATGAACGGGGCTGGAGCCCCCAGGAGATGGAGTTTACCTTCGAAGGTGAAAAACCGGAGGACCTCTACCTGCTCCAATCCCGCGACATGGCCATGCGCGAGGTCAAGGAGGTGGCAACTTTTGATCCGGTGGAGATCCACAAGGCCCGCTCGCTGGGCTACGGCATCGGGGTGAGCGGCGGGGCCCTGACCGGACGGGTGGTGTTTACCCTGGAGGAGATCGATCACTGGCGCCGGAAGGAACCGCAAACCAGGCTGATCCTGATAAGGGGTGATACGGTGCCGGACGACATCCGCGAAGTCTTTGCTTCTGACGCACTGCTGACAGCCCTCGGCGGGTCTACCTCACATGCCGCTGTGGTGGCCCACAGGCTCGAGAAAACCTGTATCGTTGGGTGCGGCAATCTGGTCTGTAATGAAAAAGAGCGTAACTGCCGGTTTGATGAAACTCGCCTGGAATCGGGGGACTACATAAGTATTGACGGGCAGGGGGGATCGGTTTATCAAGGTCAGGTCAAATTATTGGGCCTTAGTGGACGCTAGCGGCCAAACTTGCCGTTTGGCATCAGGGCGGCTGTGCTTATATTTGAGTAGAAGGTCATAGAACCAGCTGTACACAAAAGGAATGAATTGCGATGAAACTGGGAATCAATGGTTTTGGACGGATCGGCAAACTGACACTCTGGCACCACCTTAGCCGTAAATATTTTGATGAGATTGTGATCAATATCGGTCGTGAGGCAGGCACCTGCCTGGAAGATATAGCCCATTATGCGGAAAGGGATTCATCCTACGGACTTTTGCACGGGTACCTGTACGGCCATAATGCCCGCCCGCTTATCAAGGACCTCAACGATGAAGACGGCACGATGATGATCGACGGGATAAAGGTCACCTTCCTGCGGTCCAACCGCAACCCGGTCGAGATTAATTGGCGCGGCCATGATGTACGCCTGGTAGTGGATACTACCGGCCGTTTCCTGGACCCGGTCCTGCCGGGCGACCACCCGGGCGGCTCCATGCGGGGACACATCGAATCCGGGGCGGAGAAGGTTATCGTGTCCGCCCCATTTAAAATAAAGGATATCGGCGCCACCATGCCTTCGGATGCCGTCACCACGGTGATGGGCATCAATGACAAATCCTACGATGCCCGCAGCCACAGTTTGATATCCAATGCCTCCTGTACCACCACCTGCCTGGCCCACATGATGAAACCGCTGCTCGATGCTTTTGGGCCCCAGCGGATTCTATCCGCTTCCATGGCCACCGTGCATGCTGCTACCGGGTCCCAGCAGGTACTGGACCGACTGCCCAAAGGGGGCAAGACGGACCTGCGTAAAAACCGCAGTAGCATGAACAATATCATCCTGACCAGTACCGGAGCCGCCAAAGCCCTGCGGCTGGTCATTCCCGAGATGGAACAGATCGGGTTCATCGCCGAATCCGTCCGGGTCCCCACGGCCACGGGCAGTTTGATTATCCTGGTTATCAACCTGCAGGAAGAACTATCCGGCGCTCCCATCACCAAGCAGGTGCTCAATGACATCTACCGCCAGGCCGCGGAAATAGATCCCAACGGTTACCTGCGCCATTCGCATAAGCAGAATGTATCCTGCGATATCATCGGAATTCCCCGGGCGGCCGCCACTATCGAAGGTCATGAAATCCATACCCGTACGGCTGAACTGACCGTTGACCTGGAGAACGTGCCCGGATTGAACAAGGACGCCCTCGCAACCCTGAACGCCCCCCTGATTAGGGTGCCGATCACCCAATCAGTCATCTACGGGTGGTACGACAATGAAATGGGCAGTTACGTCAACATGCTCGGAGATAGAACCGTAAGTATCGCGGACTTGATGTAACAAGGCGTTTTCATAGCGTGACGTATAAAAGAGGAGGCACCATGGCAGGCGATTCCCAAAAACCGATCGATGAACAGGATCTGGCATGCCCGGAATGTAAAGGCCCGCTCAAACGGCGGCGCACCCGTAAGCCTGATGAGTGCGAGATGCTGTGTGGTGTCTGCGGTCAGCAGTTCGACGTGTGTGACCTGGATACGGTCGATCGCCTGAAAAAGGGTTCCTGAACACATACCTGGTAGTCCACACTTTTTAGCTATTCAGAGATTGAGAACTATTAGTCGTAGTTTGAAGTTGTGTCTTATATCGATAACAAGATATCACTTCATAAGGCCATTTTGAGATATAAGCAATTTCTTTCATATCATTTTATCAATATCTTGCCATTTCCTCTATTACCCCAACGGGACCCCTTCCAACATAGATTTTATCTCCGTCTGTATGAAAGCTTTCAACTGAGTAATGAAATTTATTGATTGAAACTAAATTAATTCTTACACCTTTCCAATGTTTTAAGCCCAGATACGCAAGTTTTCTTTCAGTTACACCCTTGTAGGTTTTATTTTTCTTATAGAACGCCTTCATGGCTTGCGTAACAGATTGAAGGTGACGTCTAGCGAATCCATTTGCTATCTGTGGACTATCATCAAGATTTCTCGGCCAGTGTCAGATGATGCCGACCAAGGAATAATGGTCGTAGTGTGCAGTTGAGACTTGCTTGATCAATCACAAGGATTGCAGCTACCGAAATATATGCAGGGTCATAGCAGGAACAACAAATGACACTTAATATGAAAAGCCAACCGACTGTTAGAGCTTGAAAGCAAAAGCAACGGGCCAATCTTTTCTTTCCTGGCCTCATTCTGGTAGCCTTCAGCTTGGGAAGAATGTAGTGAACTTCATCACCAATTGCCACTTCGCGATTTCTGTAATGACGCCCAACGCAGGGTGACCGGATTTTTGTTGTTAAATTTCAAGGATTTCAGGATAATCGAGCCCCTGATGTGCTGTTGACAAAATGCCATTTATCGGTCATACAAAAAAAAGTAGGCGGCCGGATTAGGAGCTCGGTTTGGTATTCGGACCACTACACCTCGGGATACATATTACAACGGCACACAATTCAACAATTCACTTCTTGCAGCCCTGAAAAGGGAATTCTATCATCCACGGTCCACTCATCCGCTTACATCGCAACATTGAAAGGGTTCCCCAATGATTGGGAGGTGTCGCAATGCCTCGAAGAAACTATTCTTGGATTTTTGGATTGACGGTTTGGCTGCTTCCAATTCCGGCATATGCCGACTCTTTTGATGCAACTGCCTCTGCTGACTGGCTGCTGCCTCCCATCGAGACCTGGGCGCTCTGGCTCACCTTGATTTTTTTGCTGATATCGCTAATCGGTAGTTTGACCCGGGCAAGATTGAGCGGCATCCCTTCGTTCACGAGAGCGTTCATCGTGGTGATCGTCCTTTTTCTAACCGGTGCCGGTTTGATCGGGCTCTGGTTGATGGTGGTGCTTGCCCTTCCGTTGATCATTTATTGTGTTGGTGTATTCAAAGCCCACCTCCGATCGGAAGTGCGCCGCTTCGATCTGTTCAAAGTACTGGCATTGGCGGTCGTCGCATGCTTCATGGTTCTCGGCGCATTGAGCATCCATACGCGTCTGACCCGTACTTCCACTGATTACGCAATCAAGTGGGCGCATACCGCGCCAGGGCGTCTGACCATGGAAGCCATGGCAGCTGAGGGTCGATCTGCGCTGCCACAGTTTCGAAGGATTGCAGCTGAAGTAAAACCGCGAAATTCGGGTGTGGCCATCGACGTCATCGCTCGCTTCGGCGATCCTGAACAGGATGTGTCGATACTTATCGATGTGCTGAGACGGGCCGAGGGAGAAACGTTCTCCGTGCGAGATATTGAGGCTGCGCTGACAAAACTCACCGGTCTTGGCCTACCGCCCGGCTCAAACTATGTCCGATGGCATAACGCTTGGAAAATGAAGCGAACACCAGTCCGGCCAAAAGTGGTGACCCCTGCCTCCAAGACGACGGAACCGAAAGAAATAAAATGAAAACAGTGTGGCGCGCCACAGTCACCTGCTTCTTAATCATCATCCTTTCCGGGGTTGGTTTGACCGGTGATTGGGATGTTCAGGAGGGCAGACTGCCCCCCGTGTACCCTGGGGAAAAGTGGTCGAAGAAGTCTAACCCTGAACAGATCGGCTGGTCATCGAAAAATTGGCAGGGGCTCGGGCATATTTCAACGCTAAAAATCCGTCGGAATAGCATGTACAATTTGGATATCTGAACCGAGCAATATTGCCAAGGATCGATGATATTCCACCCATCCTGCTTGACTGCAACATGCTTATGCTATTCCTGAGTATTTCGTGTAGTTGGAATACCCTAATTTCATAGTCGGATTACCTATCACCAACGTCAAGCAATCGGGGTTGGACAATGCGCCCCCTCTAGTCATCTTTAGCTTCTAAAGGCTGTTTTAATACTGCTTGGTCAACTAAGTTTCGGAAGAATTAACATTTTTCCTGCAGTCATTTCTTTTTGATATGCCATTAGGCCTTTGGGAACATCTTCCAATTTCAGCTTTTGGCGAACCTTAGTTACAAAAGAACCATTCGCTATTCGTTTCTGAATTTGACCAGAGGCTTTAAAAATCCTAAAAAGCCCGGCTTTACGGACCCAATCCGTCAACCAAAATCCTTGTATTCGTTTTTGGCCGAAGATGAGTTCTCCTCCGTCGATGCCACCGGCAGGAGCATATGCAAGAACACCGTAGACAATCATCGTAGAGCGTTCAGGCATAGCGTTAAAAACCTTTCCCGTCATCTCTCCAGATATCGCATCAAAGCCGATTGTTGCTTTGATCCTATGACATTCCTCGCGGAGCTGGTCCTCGAAATCTTCCGATTCAGAATTAATTACAGATTCAGCACCCAAAGCCTTGAGAATATCTTCCTGCTCTTTTCGACGTACGATATTGATCAGAGGAATACGAGAATCTTTAGCTAAACGTAAAACCATGCGGCCCAGCTGACTGGCTGCTGCTGTTTGAACGATTCCCCTATGCCCGTATTTCTTGGCTGTTTCGACCAAAGCCCAAGCTGTTAATGGGTTGATGATTAAGCTGGCGCCTTGTTCAAAGGAAATTCCTTTACGCAATGGTACGCAGCCTCTTGTATCGGCGACATAATATTCTGCCCATGTCCCATCAAATTGCGTCTGTCCTCCACAGGCAACTCGCTTTCCTTTTAGCCAGTTGGCCATAATTCCACCTCCACTGGCAACTACCGTACCGGCTCCTTCCCAACCTGGGACAGTAGGCAATGGCTTTTTCACGCCATATAATCCCTGCATGAATACCATATCAGACGGATTACAGGGCGAAACCTCCATCCTGATAAGCACCTGACCGGGGCCCGGTTGAGGAGTAGGCTTTTCAGCTATGTGTAAACATTGATCGGCCTTGGCAAAATCCTCATGATAATTATCCAGCTCAAGGACCCGCATTTTCGAAGGTATGGATTCAGACATAGTAATCTTCCTTTTTTTATTGCTTTTGAATTTAGTCCAAGTATTCGGCTAAAGGTAAATACGATATATGAAAAAGGAGGGCTGGCGATCAGCGCGGATCAAAGCCTACCAGCGCAGCATAATTATAAAAATAAACAAGATATAACGGCGATATAACAAACCTATAGGTTTCCTATACTACTTCGCAATTCTATCCATACGAGTTGTTTAATGTCAATTCTGCCTCTGAATTATCCAAATATGAGAGGGCATAGCCGGTGGTCTATTCCGTGTGGAATGATTTCGACATTATGGTGGTCGAGGCAAATCAGAAATACCATGGAAATATGGTCGCGTCCTTAACTTTTATTATCAGTGCTTGTTTTGCAAGCTTTAAGGATGGGTATCAGAAATACTATACAGGCGATCAGAAAAATAACGCTGCCAATTAAGGTTATAACATCTCGGTTCATCAGGCTTGCTGCAATGAATAATATGGCACATATGATGAAGAGTATCCATCCGACAATCTGATACTTGGCATCGGCTATCGTTGGCGATTTTTTGTTTTCGCTCATTTTGCGGTATTCACCTGTCGTTTATGGGTGCACTTAAACGTGTTCGGTGGAAGACTTGTCAAATTGAAATTCTCACCAGGGTATTTCTCCGGTTTCAACACAGTAGTAGCCCCCATTTTCCAGTTTATTCTTGGTAAACAGATCATAGATTTTGCTCGCTGACTCATGCGGCTGCATATGTGCGTCATGGGCACCACTCGCGGTTAGCAGCCTGCCGGGATGCAGCGCACACACTCTAAATCCATGAGGCCCAAGTTCCTGGGCCAGGCATTGTGTCAGCATATTTTGGGCTGCCTTGCCTATACGATAACTATAGGTGAAGCCTTTGTTGGTAAACTCTCCGGATGCATTTTTTGAAATTGAACCGACACGCGATGAGATATTAATGATGGTCGGGCTGGCTGAGTTTGCAAGCGCTGGATAAGCGGCTTTTGTAACGTTAAAGGCACCCAAACAATGGACCTTGAATTGGCTTTCTACTTCATCCGGGTCAGTATCCGTTACCGAGGTGCCCCTACCACCGGCGCCGGCATTGTTGATCAATACATCGATTGTACCACTTTTGAAAAAATCGATTTCGATAACTTCTGAGTAGTTTGTGATGTCCGCGACAAATACAGAACATTCTGGAAAGTGCTTTTCAACAACGGATTTTGCCTGCTCGCTTCTAACAATTGCGATGACATTGTTCTCCTGAACCAGGCAGATTTTAACCAACTCAAACCCAAGCCCGCGATTACCTCCGGTAATCAATATGTTTAATTTATTTCCAGACATGAAATTACAATATCACACATTCGCTTAAGCTGCCTTATGTTCAGAATATCGATAGCTATTTCATTCTAAGATAGTTCCGATAGTATTGCTCAAGCGTACAAATTCGTCTGCAGTCAGGGTTTCGGCCCGCCGTACCGGGTCAATACCGGATGCGGTGAGCGCTTTTTCAGCCGTTTGACCATCGATTCCAAGCTGGCTTTGACTGAGAGCGTTTTTCAAGGTCTTGCGCCGTTTTCCGAAAGCGGCCTTGATAACCTGAAACAGGCAGGCTTCATCATCCGCCGGCGCACCCGCGGTTTCCTGGAACCGGATTTCAATGACCTCCGAATCAACCTTGGGGCGCGGGAAGAACATTCTATCCTTGATCGTAGCCAGGGATTTAATCTGGGAACAATAAGCCAGCATGACGGTAATGCGCCCGTAGGTTTTGCTGCCGGGTTTGGCCATCAGCCTGTCGGCCAATTCCTTCTGGAACATCACGATTGCCCGGTCGATGACTGCCCGGGCATTGATCAGTTTTACCAGGATCTGGGAAGAGATGTTGTAGGGCAGATTACCGATCACCACGATTTTTCCAGGGGCGCCCTGGACCAGCGTCTCGATATCCACATTGAGAATACTGTCGCGCACGATCGTAACGTTTTCCAAGCCCGCAGCCAGCAGTTCGGTTTTTAGAAGCTCCGCAATTTTACGGTCGGTTTCCACGGCAATCACGCGGGCCACCTGCTTGGCTGCCGGAACGGTCAGGGCCCCCAGGCCGGAACCGATTTCCAGGACCGTACTCTCCGGGTCAAGCGCGGCCCGATCGATGATCATCCGGGCGGTCGATGGGTCGGACAGAAAATTCTGGCCGAGCTGTTTTTTCGGGTGTAGATTCCAGGCTGAAAGCAGGGTGCGGGGAGAGGTCATATAGGTTCCACTTTTATCGGTACGTTCGAAATATAATACAATACGAGTATTGCCAGATCTTTATCAGTATCGTTGTTGTTCAAAGTTCAAGGGTCCAAGGGGTAGAGGGGTCCAGGGTTCGAGGGTTTTTCTGATCGGTTTTTCGCCCTTTAGATTTTGACTTGGCCCCTTGAACCCTCGGCCCCTTATTCATAACACTTAACGCCTGAAACTCAAAACCGACAAATACGGACACGGGTGTCTGTTTCACTGAACCGCTTCGGTTTGCCCCCTGTGCTTGACTTTTGATGGTACATTCCTTACTTTTTAAATACGATATTTTTCGAGTTAATTTATTGTAATTATTAGCAGGTTCATACGTTCAGGGAGGTCGGGATGAGCAAAAAAAAGGGCAAGGCGGTCAGTTTCGACGCCATGGTGAAGTTCTTTATTCAATATTACGATCTGCCCACCAAGACGGATATAGACAAACTAGCGGAAAGGATCGACCGGCTCGAGATGCTCCTACAGGAAATGGCGGCCGGTGGTACCACCGGC
>Ga0126327_10000256_pt1 | contig 12375 bp, 10 predicted proteins | sample InaspJWI30metaG_FD_101392 | JGI IMG/M metagenome (GOLD analysis project Ga0126327, IMG submission 101392) | Marine gutless worms symbiont microbial communities from Oahu, Hawaii - Inanidrilus sp. 1 OAHU.JWI-30 metaG | ecosystem: Host-associated > Annelida > Digestive system > Unclassified... | reverse complement strand
AGATAGACTTTCTGAAGCGTTTGCAATCATTTCACCACGACCTGGAGCAGGAAGTCCCCTATATCAAACGAATCACCAGTCTGATCAACGTCCGCGATACGTATGGACGCAACGATGAGCTTGTTGTGGGTGAGCTCATGGAAACCTGGCCCCGGGACCCAACCGATGTGGCCGTCATAAAAAAGCGTGCTTTCAACAACCCTTTCTATATAAACAGTCTGTTGGCAGCTGACGGCCGGGTTACGACAATCGCACTTGAAACGGAGGCCGCACTCAGTGACGCCGCAGACACGGATCCGCTGGAGGGCTTTGACGATGACAGTCGTCCGGTAGTGGCCGCTGGCGGGAGCTCTGTAACCACTGCGCAACCACCGCGTTATTTTAGTGAAAAGGAAAATCGCCAAGTCGTTACAGCCATCAGCCGGGTAGTGAAACGCTATCAGCACCCTGACTTCCGCATTGCCGTGGCCGGGGAACCCATCGTGATGGATGTTTACAACCGGGCCATGGAGCGCGATATCGTGATGGTCATCTCCCTTTCCCTGTTGACCATCGCCGTGTTTCTGGCCCTGCTATTTCGCCGGGTGTCAGGCGTGCTGCTGCCCGAGATGGTGATCATCTCCGGCCTATTTTCCACTGCCGGCCTGCTGGCAATTTTCAATGTATCCATCAAGCTGACCACCATTGTACTGCCGGGATTTCTACTGGCGGTGAGTGTCGGCTATGCCGTTCATATCCTGTCCATTTTCTACGTCCAGTTTCAAAAAGGAAGCAGCAAGGAAGATGCCATTGCCTATGCCGTGGGACATTCGGGCTTAGCCGTCGTGCTCACCGCTGTTACAACCGCCGCCAGCCTTTTTTCTTTTGCATTGGCCGAACTGACCGCCATCGCCGATCTGGGCTTTTTCGGGGCCACCGGGGTACTGCTGGCCATGGTTTACACCTTTGTCATGCTGCCGGCCACTATCGCCCTGATACCGATCCGCCGGAAAGCCGCCGCGCGGGAGGCCCGCAAGGCGGTCGTCATGGACCGGGTCCTGCTCTCATTTTCCAATGTGGCCACGCGGCATCCGCGTAAAATAGTGACCGGGGCCCTGCTCCTTTTCGCGCTGGCGATCTATTACACCTGCCAGGTGTCCTACTCGCACAATGTCCTCAACTGGATTGCCGAGCATGAATCTATCAAAGAGGATGTGCCTTATATCGACCGACACCTGAAGGGCACCGTGATACTGGAAATTCTGCTGGACACTGAAGAAGACAACGGCGTTCAGGATCCGAAATTTTTAAACGGCCTGGAACAACTCACCCGGGATCTGCGGCAGTATGCCACAGGACATCTATACGTGGGCAAAGTGTTCTCGATCAATGATATCATCAAAGAAACCCACCGTTCCCTGCACGCCAACGATCCCGCTTTTTATCGCCTGCCGGCAGACCGCAGCACCATTTCCCAGGAACTGCTGCTGTTTGAAAACAGCGGTTCGGATGACCTGGAACGACTCGTCGACCGCAACTATCGCCTGGCGCGGATGAGCGTGAAAGTTCCCTGGAGTGATGCCATGGATTTACGAAAACTGGTGGCGTTTGTGCAATCAAAGACCCATACCGACCTGCCCGGCGTTAAAACGGTTACCGTAACCGGTATTCCAGCCATCTTGTCACGCTCGATACCGGCCTCTTTGCAAAGCATGGCCAAAAGCTATGTGATCGCCTTTGTGGTCATCACATTTTTAATGATTTACCATGTCGGCAGCGTGAAGATCGGCCTGCTCAGCATGATATCCAACCTGCTGCCGATCTTCATTACCATGGGCCTCATGGGGTTATTCCAGATCAAGATCGATATGAGTACGATCATGATCGGCAGCATCGCCATCGGTATTGTCGTCGACGACACCCTGCATTTCATGTACAACTTTCGCAAGTACTACGAGGACAGCGGCGATCCGGCCTGGGCCATTCGCAAAACCATGCTGGGCACCGGCCGGGCCCTGCTGCTCACCTCGCTCATTCTCAGTTCGGGCTTTTTTATTTTGATGACCGCTTCGCTGTCATTATTGATTGTTTTCGGCTTTCTTACCGGCCTGACAATAATTATTGCCCTGCTGGCCGACTTCTTCGTCAATCCGGCCTTGATGGTACTGGTAACCGGTCACGCAGCCAGAAATGCAGGTCCAGCCGGAGATAAAGTGCGCAATCTGCCGCAGCCCGGGCCGTGAACCGGGCAGCCAGCGATCAAACAGGAGCATGATATGAAACATCTACGAAAACCCGGTAGGTCCACAAGACTGATTGGGGTAATGGTACTCTCCCTGCTTGGCATACTTTTTTATAATCCGTTCCCGGCCCAGGCAGATGATCCCGAAGCTCGAGCCATCATGGAAAAAGTGGATGCCCGGGATGACGGCGACAACCGTACGGCTGATATGCAGATGATCTTGATCGATAAAAAAGGCCGCCAACGCCTGCGCCAGATCCGGACTTTCAGCAAGGACAAAGGCGACGACATCCTGTCGCTGATGTTTTTTCTGCACCCGGCCGATGTGAAAGATACCGCCTTTTTAACCTATGACTACGACGATGCCGCGCAAGACGACGACCAGTGGCTCTATCTGCCGGCCTTGCAGAAAACCAAGCGTATTGCCACGAGTGACAAGAGCGGCAGTTTCATGGGTCCCGACCTGAATTATGCGGACATGACCACACTGGATCTGGAAGATTACGATTTCAGCTTCTACGCCAAGGGGCGGGAAAAAATGGTCAATAGCCAAAAGACATGGGTCATATGGGCCCTCCCGCGGTCCGCCAAAGTGGTCAAAGAGACCGGGTACGAAAAAGCCCTGCTATTCGTCCGTCAGGACAACCACTTCGTGGTGCGAATCTTATCCTGGGTATCCGGCGGACGGCAGCTCAAATACTTCGATGTTAAAAATCTGGAGAAGATCGACGGTATCTGGGTCGCCACGGAACTGCATGTAACCCGGAAAAAAGGCAAGCAGATGGTCCATAAAACCATCTTGACCCTCGATAATGTCCGTTTTAATCAGGCGCTGGATGAAGCGCTGTTCAGCATCAGACAGATGGAGAAGGGTTTGTAGCCCAATTGTGAAAACCAGACACCTCACTATCCTGCTGGCCGCCTGTTTTGCATTCCTGATCGGCCAGCCGCTATTGGCAGGCTCGGGCCCGGAAGGCGGCGTCGACGAACTGCTCGAAGGCTTTAAAGATGAAACACCGGCAGCAGATTCTGAAACGGTGCCGGAACTGCTCAAAGGCTTCGAGGAAAAAGAACCGTCTCCGGCAGCAGCCAGGCCGGCCGCCGAACCCGCACGTATTGAATTTGACGGGCACCTGCAAATGTGGTCAGCTTTCAATTACGCCCATTCCCCGCCGCCTCCCGGCCAGACCGACTGGCGGGGACTCTCCAGCCTGCGGGCGGAAATGCTCCTGGAATTGAAGGCCCGCCTGACGGACGATTGGCGGGCGCTGGCGAGCGGCTCCGGTTTTTATGATCTGGCCTATACCCTGAACGGCCGGGACCAATACAGCGCACAGATTCTGCAGGCCTATGAAAAGGAACTTGAACTGCGGGAAGCTTTCGTCCAGGGCAGCTTAACGAAATCCCTGGACCTCAAAGCCGGCCGCCAGATAACCGTGTGGGGCAAATCCGACTACATCCGGGTGACGGATGTGCTCAATCCGCTGGATTTGAGGGAACCGGGGCTTACCGACCTGGAAGACCTGCGTCTCCCGGCCACCATGACCCGGGCCGACTTCTATCATGGCGATTGGAGTATAACCGGCGTTGCCGTTCACGAGATCCGCTTCAACAAGAACCCGGTCTTTGGGAGCGATTTCTATCCCTATCCCGCCCCCCTGCCGCCGGAAACCATTCCAACCACCAGTTGGGACAACACTGAGTGGGCCCTGGCCGTGAACGGGGGGTTCAGCAAATGGGATATCGCCTTTTACCACGCCAGGCTTTACAGTGATCAACCCCATACAGTTCTCACCACGCCGATCCCGATCCCCCGGATCAACCTGCAGCACGCCCCGATCACCATGTATGGCTCCGCTGCCCAGGCAGCCCTCGGCAACTGGCTCTTAAAAGCCGAGGCCGCCTACTTCGAGGACTTGCAGTACTTCAATGCTCCCAAGGAAAGTTTTCGCCGCCTGGACGCTCTGGCGGGGCTCGAATATACCGGATTCAGCGATATGATCATCAGCCTGGATATTGCCAACCGGCATCTCGACAACTGGACACCTGCTCTGGCAACTGCCCCGGATTTCGTTATCGAGGATGATTTCCAGTCGGTTATCGGCCTGTCCAAAGATTTTCTCGACGACACCCTGACGCTGGCCATTATCGCCTCCACCTTCGGCGTCACCGGCCAAAATGGGTCTTTTCAGCGGTACACGGCCGATTACGACCTGAATGACGATATGGGGCTGTTGGTCGGCCTGATAGACTACCAGTCAGGCGACAAGGAAGAGCTGAAACAGATCGGCGACAACGATCGTATCTATTTTAGACTGCGATACAGTTTTTAAACATTGCCCGCACCGCCATCATTCCCCTTGCGCAGGCCAAGGCATTCATACTACAGATTTGTCTGGCAGGCCCCCGAATCCTGACTGCCAAGCAGCTTTCCGGGAATTTTCCGGCTGGGAGGACGATGGACTACCCGCATAATCTTACCAACGATGCGGAAAAAGCCGCTTTTATCCAGACTGCCCGCGGATTTGAAGGCATCCAGTCAGATGCCGCGCTCGAAATCGCCCGCCTGGCATCGATTCGGACCTACGTCAAAGGCGAAACCATTTTTGGCCCCCGGGATCCCAGCTGCCATTTTTACCTGGTTGTAACCGGCCTGGTTAAGGTATCCATCTATTCGGTATCCGGGTTCAAGCTTACCTATCTGCTGGCCGAAAGCGGCGAGCCCTTGAATCTGGTGAGCCCCTTTTCCTGTTCCCTGCGATCAACAGCCGCTGAAGCACTTGCGGATGTCGCCCTCCTGCGCATTCGGCAGCAGGATTTCCAGCCGTTTGTCCTGCAGCATCCCGACCTGATTATCAACGCTGTTTCAATTTTGGGAAAAGCGGTTGACAGTGCCAATCTGCGAATCATCGACCTGATCGAAAAACGGGTTGAAGACCGTCTCATCAGGGTGCTGCATACCCTGCATACCAAATTCGGTTCCCCCCTCCACTTCACCAGCGCCGAATTGGCGTCCCTGACCGGTACGACAACAGAATCCACACTGCGCGCCCTTGGAAAATTACGCGACCGGAAATTGATCCGCTCCGAACGCGGCCAGACGCACATTCTCGATCCGGCCGCACTTATCCCGCCTGAAGACGAGGCGCTCTGGATATAACGATACGGCAATATCCAGCCTCTATGACGACTGTCATAGACGCACGCGGAAAAACGTGGTGTTATCCACCCGGCAGGAGAAGCGCAGCCCATACCGCACCTACCATTGCCAAAAAGACTTTTTCAACAAGGGCTGCTTCTCCTGCCGTGCGATTCAACTTCCAAACCTTGGGCAACTTATAGATTTCTTGATTGGCCGCAACAACGGCACCTGGAGGTCGATGTGAACGCAGCTCCTTACTGGAATCCCCTGCTGGAAACCCTGCCTGCCGAAAAACTCAAAGCCCTGCAGTTGAAAAAATTCAAACGGATTTTCAGGTGGGCTTACGACCGTTCCCTTTTCCATCGGCGGTTGTACGACCAGGCCGGGATCGCTCCGGATGACATCCGGTCCCTGGAGGATGTCCGGGCTATACCCAAGGTCGAAAAATCGATGATGCAAGCCATCCAGCGCAAAGATCCCTTCCCCTATGGCGATGCCCTCTGTGTACCGCTCGACGAAGTGACCGAATTCAGGCAAACCAGCGGTACGACCGGCCAGCCGGTCTACCAGGCCGATACCTGGCAGGATTGGGAATGGTGGGCCGAGTGCTGGGCCTATATTCTCTGGGCGCAGGGATACCGCCCCTCTGACCGGGTCTTCATTCCGTTCGGCTATAATATTTTCGTGGCCTTCTGGGCCGGTCACTATGCTGCTGAAAAACTTGGCTGCGAGGTCGTCCCCGGGGGGGTGCTGGATACCCAGGCCCGGATATTGAAGGTCCAGGAACTGAAGGCCACGGCCATGATGGCCACCCCCACCTACGTACTGGGCATGGCCGACACGGCCAAATCCAAAATGGAGATCGATCCGGCCGGGCTAGGTATTAGCAAAATCACCTGTGCCGGCGAACCGGGTGCTTGCATTCCGTCAACGAAAAAGCGCATGGAAAAAGCCTGGAATGCCAAGGTGTATGATCACGCCGGCGCTACCGAAATCGGAGCGTGGTCCTACGAATGCAGCCACCAGCCGGGCGGGCTGCACGTCAACGATGCATTTTTCCTCGTAGAGATTGAGGATATCGAAACCGGCGAAATCATTGAGGAACCTGGTCGCCGTGGGAAGATGATCATTACCGCCCTGGACAGAATTGGCCAGCCCTGTATCCGCTTTGACTCCAAGGACGTCATCGAGTGGGATGCAGCGCCTTGCGCCTGCGGACGCACCTTCCGGGTTATAAGAGGCGGTGTAGTGGGCCGGGCCGACAGCATCACCAAAGTCAAAGGGGTCCTGCTGTCACCGGCTGCCATCGAAGAGGTGGTGCGCAGTTTTGAAGAACTCGGTGACGAGTATGAAGTGATCGTCGACAAACTGGGAGATATCGATCGTATCAAACTCAAGGTTGAGTTGCTGCCGGGAACCGAGGAAAAGGTCAGGGAAATCGAGACCCGTCTCAAGGACCAGCTGCGCCTGAAGACCAATCTGGGCTACCGCATCGATTTTTTCGACTACGGCCGGCTGCCCCGCTACGAGGTGAAGGCCAGGCGGTTCAAAGACCTTCGAAAGGGATCATGATGAGTGCAAAAAGTGACCAGTGGGGTGAACTGAAACTCCAGATTATGCATCTGAAAGCCGCTGCGGAGACATTGGCTGCATCCGGACAGGATATTCCAGCCGTGAAGCGCAATGTTTCCCGAGTCCTGGCCAGCGTGAAGATGCTTGAGTTGAATGTGGTAGATGCGCTGGAAGACGATATTGATGCATAATCGATTTTTCTATATGAACCCTTGAGTTCTGATGGATTTTAATGTAGCTACATTTTAGCTTTTTACCTGAAAAATAAGATCGTGCTGGATAACTGGACATAACCGTTCCCGAAAATAAGGAGGGCTCACGATGAAACGTTTTTCACGGATGCTGTTGGTGGCAGTTGTCGCTGTAGCAGTCATATTTGCTTTCAGTCCGCCGGCAATTGCTAAAACCTACAAACTCACCTATAGCAACTTTTTCCCCCCCACCCATATACAGAGCAAGCTAGGCGAATCCTGGTGCCAGGAAGTTGAAAAAAGAACCGGCGGCAAAGTCAAGGTCGACTACTATCCGGGGCAGACCCTGACCAAGGCGAAGCAGGTATACGACGGTACCGTGGAAGGCCTCTCCGATGTCGGTATGTCCGTCCTGGCCTACACCCGCGGCCGTTTTCCGGTAATGTCCGCCGTAGACCTCCCCCTGGGGTATACCAGCGGCAAGGTGGCCACAAAAATCGTCAACATGGTGCTGCAGGAGTTCCAGCCCCGTGAATTCAAGGATGTCCAGGTGATGTACCTGCATGCCCATGGACCCGGGCTGGTCCACACCAAAGGCAAGGCTGTCCGCAAAATGGAAGATATGCAGGGCTTGAAATTCAGGGGGCACGGTACCAGCGCCCTGGTAGTCAAGGCCCTGGGCGGCACGCCGGTTCCCAAACCCATGCCGGAAACCTATGAAATGCTGCAAAAGGGGGTTGTCAACGGGGCGGTGTACCCGCTGGAAGCCAACAAAGGCTGGAAACTAGGGGAAGTCACCAATTATGCCACAGCCGCATTCAGCGCCGCCTACACGACATCCTTTTTTGTCGTAATGAACAAGGACAAATGGAATTCTCTTCCGGCTGATGCCCAGAAGACCATCACCCAGATCAATATCGAATGGGCGGATAAGCACGGTGCGGCCTGGGATTCGAGCGACATGGCCGGTATCAAGTTCTTTCTCAATCAGGGCGGCCAGATCATCGGGGTGGATAAAAAAGAGCAGGCCCGCTGGAAAAAAGCGGTTGCCCCGATTGTCGAACAATACGTAGCCAAGGCAAAAAAGAAAGGGATAAAAAACGCCCAGGAAATCGTAGATTTCATTATCAGCAACCTTAACAAAATGCAGTAAACTTGTGTCCGGTGGGAGGCCGTTGACGGCCTCCCTTTATCATTGGACGCAATCATCCGCTGGAAAGTAATCATGGGACTCTTTTTTAAGTGTGTGGCTGGTATACGATCGCTTTTGAAAGTAGCCGGCGCAGCCGCCCTCACAGGTATGATGCTCTTAACCTGTGCGGATGTCGTCGGCCGCTATCTCGGCAAACCGATATTCGGTTCGGTCGAAATCGTCGGCTTTTTGCGACCCTGACCGTGGCCCTGGCCCTGCCTTATGCCCATTCAATGAAAAGCCACATCGGCGTGGAAATCCTGGTACAGAAACTCGCACCGCGTACACAGGCCCTGGTCGATCTCTGTACCAACATGGTGGCCTTGCTGTTCTTTGCAGTCGTCACCTGGCGCATGTACGTGTATGCCGATACGTTTCGCAAATCGGGAGAGGTATCCATGAACCTCGAACTCCCTGAGCATCTCATCATCTACGTTACCGCTTTCTGCTTTTTGTTTTTCACCCTGTCCGTTCTGGAAGATATTGTAAACGCCTTCAAGCTGCTATTGGAAAAGAAATGAGCCCTACACTGGTTGGTATTATCGGTATTGTCCTGATGCTGGCAATCTTCCTGACCCGCATGCCGGTAGCCTACGTTATGGCTCTGGTGGGCTGGATCGGTTTCAGCTTCATGATCTCTTTCAAGGGCGGTTTGAACCTGCTTTCACGAAATATTTATGAATCCTTTTCTTCTTACGGGTTGACGACTATTCCGCTGTTTATTCTCATGGGACAGCTGGCCTTCAATGCCGGTATCGGTCGTCGGCTATACGACACCGCCTACAAGTTCCTGGGCAGCACCCGCGGCGGCCTGGCCATGGCCACGGTGACGGCTTGTACGGCCTTTGGGGCGGTCTGTGGTTCCAGCCCGGCCACGGCGGCCACCATGGCCACTGTCGGCCTGCCGGAAATGAAGCGCTACGGCTATGCCGATGAACTGGCCACCGGGTCGGTAGCCTCGGGCGGCGGCCTGGGAATGATCATGCCGCCCAGCGTGGTCCTGATCGTCTACGGCATCCTCACCGAACAGTCCATCGGCGCCCTGTTCGTGGCCGGTATTATCCCGGCGCTGGTCATGACCCTGCTGTTCATCATCACGGTTTACATTCAGTGCCGCCGGCATCCGGAACTGGGACCCCCGGGAGAGAAATTCACCTGGGCCGAACGCTTTAAATCCCTCACCGGCATGGCCGATACCCTCATTGTTTTCATCTTGGTCATGGGCGGCCTCTTTTTCGGGTTTTTCACACCTACCGAAGCAGCCGCAGTCGGTGCGTTCGGCGTCCTGGTCGTCTCTGTTGTCCGCCGGCGGCTTACCTGGAAAGGCTTCGTCAACTCCCTGTACGAGACGCTCCGGACATCCTGTATGGTGATGTTTCTCATCGCAGGCGCCGTGGTTTTCGGTAAGTTTCTGGCTGTCACCCGGATTCCGTTCGATATCGCCCAGTGGGTTGGCGGCCTGGCGCTGCCCACCTACCTGATCCTGGCCGCCGTCATTCTGGTTTACTTTATCGGCGGGTGTGTCATGGACGCTCTGGCATTGGTAATGCTCACAATTCCGATTTTTTATCCGGTTATAATTGAACAACAGGGGTATGATCCCATCTGGTTCGGGATTATCATTGTGCTGATCACCCAGATGGGCGTTATTACCCCACCGGTAGGCATCAATGTCTACGTGGTGTTCGGTATCTCCAAGGGCGCGGTCGGCGGCATTCCCCTCGAATCCATCTTCAAAGGCATATTGCCGTTTCTGGCGGCCATTGTGGTCGGTATTGTCCTGATGATCGTGTTCCCGATCATCGTCACCTTCCTGCCAAATTTGATGTATTGATTGTAAGGCGTTCAGGCTGAAGGCCGAAGTAAAGACTTGACATCAGCCTTCAGACTTCAGACTTCAGTCTTTTGACCTGAATCAATCCAGTGGCATGCCCCCGAGGCATCTTCTCGCCGGGGCGTAGCCCTTTTTGAAGGCCTGCCAATGGCTGGAAAGATGGATTCTGTTTTTGCGGGACATCTTGCGGGCGTTGCGGCAGTCCGGCTGGTGAAAGCGGCGCGACCGTTTGTTCCCCAGGGCCTGTCCGCCGGTACGCCCCAGCCGCATCCAGATACCTTTCGAAGCATTCATGGCCTTGATCTGGGCGTCCAGAAAGTCTTCGGCGTAACGCAGGTTCGGGGGTTTATAAAGATAATAGGCCATGCCCGCGGCCAGCATGGCCCGGTTCAGCAGAATCCCGTTTTCCGTGTACACATAGGCCAGCAGACGTCCGTAGTGGTCGGTTTTTTGGCGGTCGTATTCCAGGCGGACGCGTTGGCGGCCGATAAGCCGGGCATTGTAGCGGGCGGCTGCGTCTCCATAGGGTTCTCCAGGTTTGTCATGGTGTTCTATTTCAGGCGTGTTTATGCCGATATAGCGGACAAACCGACCGTTGCCTAACAGCAGGGTATCCCCATCAATGACGGCTATGACACGCTGCCATTCAGCGGCCCAGGATACACTGGCGCCGGATGCCGCCCAAAAAAATACGGCACTTAAGATCACCAGACCATATGTGCATCTTGAAAAATGGCTGTTGGACATTGGAAATTGATTATTTTCTTTCGAGGCCGCAAACGCGGATTGCCGCCTCATCCAGCATGGCCGGCAGACCGCCCTTTTCTTCCGGTGTGAAACCGAGTGTCTCCAACCAGACTTTATCATCTTCCATGCAGTAATAGGTTAGAACGCCGGGCGCCAGCGCCTTGATCCGCGACGCCACCTGCTGGTACAAGGCGATGCGCAGCGGTTTAAAATACCGCATTTTACCATCCAGACCGGTTATGAATTCACCATAAGGAATGGTGGAATCCGCAAACCGGCGAACAATGACCTGTTTCAAGGCGGGCATGAACCGAAACGTTCCCAGGCTGATCCAGGCCACATTGTCAGGGGTCACGTGTTCGAAAATCTGTTCCACGACCCGGCCGTAGGCTTCTTCGCATCCGGGATAAATGACCATGGGATCAAAATGGAACGCCAGCGGATATCCGTGTTTTTCCATCTTTGCGGCTGCTTCCAGGCGGGCTTTCAGGGACGCGGTCCCCTTCTCCTGGCTGCGGATGATCGCGGGTGTGTTCACCGACCAGGCCAGAATGGTTTTTCGGTTGTGGGAGAGCCCCTTGAGATTATTGATGGCGGCGGTTTTGGTTTTCAGTTCGAGCACACAGTGATTCTGGTTCGCGAATTCCGTTACGAGCCGGGCGGCCTGGTCGGTCCAGTATTCCCAGATGAGGCTGTCGGTAAATTCGCCGGTTCCGATGCGGGAAATTTGCCGGGTGCTGAAATGGGCGTGCAGTTCCTGGAGAAGATCAGCCTGGTTCAAAAAAAACTGCAGGACCGGCGGATGGAAATAGGACTGCAGAATGCAATAGGAACAGTCCATGGTACAGAAAGTTCCGATGTGCAGGATCAGATAATCACAACAGGTATAGCTTTTGGTACCCGGACATTTTTTCAGGAATGCACCCCGGTTGCGGGTCAAAAGAAGGACCTGCTTGGCCGTCTGGATTGGATCGGCGGCAGCGGATACCCTCTGGTAAACCACCGCAGGGTCGTCGACGACAGTTGCCCACAATCCGAGACGGGACTCAAAATTGGGCACATCCGGATGGGTTTGGACCGCTGCATCCACGTATAGGGCCGAAATGGACATGCTCGGTTTGTATCAGGTCCGGCCGAGGAACTCAAACTCCAGTTTGGTTTGAATCGTTTGAATCCGCTTGAAGATCTCCTTGAGCATGGTCTGCTCGATGCGGGAAAGCTTATTGGGGGTTACATAGTTGTCCGGGGGTTTGTTTTCCTCGACGATGTTCGTAATCTGGCGCACGAACCGCAGCTGCAGCAAAAAGCGGTAGGCCTGCTCCAGGTCGTGATATTCGCTCCAGCTGAGTGCCTTGGCCTGGTATATCCGGGCCAGTCTTTCCAGTGTATTGGTTTCGGCAATTCCATTGTTCAAGGCATAAATGCGGGCCAGATCAACAATGGGCTGCATCGCGGCTTTGATATCAAAAGCGTCTT
>Ga0126327_10000254_pt1 | contig 12625 bp, 7 predicted proteins | sample InaspJWI30metaG_FD_101392 | JGI IMG/M metagenome (GOLD analysis project Ga0126327, IMG submission 101392) | Marine gutless worms symbiont microbial communities from Oahu, Hawaii - Inanidrilus sp. 1 OAHU.JWI-30 metaG | ecosystem: Host-associated > Annelida > Digestive system > Unclassified... | reverse complement strand
GAATAATGAGACATCATATTTTTTATTCCACATTATCAGTTTCAAAAAGTATTTTTATGTTTCCTTAGGTAATAATTTTTTTACTGTTTCTGTGGAGGCCCCCGCCTAGTTGTGGAGGCCCTGGGCAACTGCCCAGTTTGCCCTCCTTTAAATCCGGCCCTGACTTTACCTCGAATAAATCCGTGTAGTCAGTTTTAAAGTTCAAAATAGCGTAACTCCGTTGTTTGTCAGTCATTCGTGTTTATTCGTATCTATTTCGACTCGGCAGAAGTCGGTTCGTAGATCGCTGTTGGTGGAACCGTTGACGGGTACACGACGGTACACCGCCGTTGGGCCCACAGCTCCGTACCGGACCGTTCTCTGCCAGCCCCAGCGCGCCAGCTGCTGCTGCTGCTGCTGGGAGGCAGTGCGCCAGTGATACCGGCTCACATCATCATCGTCGTCATCGTCAGTTCTGTGGTGGAGCGTGTATCGTGGATCGTCGTTGTACCACGTCTGACCCACTCGCTCGAACAGCGCGTGACCGCCGCGCTCGCCGTCTGTCTCGTACAGACGCACATGGTCGCGCCGTCCTGGCCAGTAGACGCCCAGCCTCCTCGCCTGCGCCTCCTCTCTCCTGCGCAACGTCCGTCCCACCCCGGTGTCGGCGCGCCGCGGCCGTCCACCACGCACCCGCGTCGATCGCCCCTCGTCGCCGCCACCACGACTCTCTTCGGTTTCTTCCTTCTTGTCTTCTTTTTCTTCTTCTTCTTCTTCCCCTAGTTCCTCCTCATCTTCTTCGTGGCTCGTGGCGCCGCTCAGCTGCCCCACGCTAGCCGCAGACCTGCTCCGCAGACCAAGCCACGATGAGCTGGGTGCTGTCGCGGCTTCAGCAGCAGTTCTTCGCCGCTCATCTTCCTCCATCTCGCCGTCCAGACTGTCCGCGCCGCGGTGCCGGGTCTCCACGCGCGCCTGACGCACCGTTGTTAACACGTCGCATTGTATCGACGCAAATATCGCAATAAAGAGGCCGTTAAACGGGTGAAGTAGTAGTAGTAGTAGTTCTAGGCTGCATCGCACGCACGGAGTGGTGCAAAGATGCGGCTTATTGATACAGATGTAGCGTGGTCTGTGCGTATGTGTCTGTCTGCTGGTTACGAGCGTGAGCCTTGTAAAGAACGGCTAAACCGTTCGAGGTAATCGTTTGGGGTGTGGACTCGCGTGGGCCCAAATTCAAGGAAATCATGACTTAGATGGAGCTTGATCTCAGCACGAGAAAATACATCTCTGAGAGGGGATATATCGAAACGTGCCCGGAGATGCCAAGCGGTTGATATAAAAGGTAAAAGATATCCCATACTCGATTACGAGCGTAGGGTTCCGGAGCGGATCACGGTTCTTGGCAGTCAGCCTGCAGGTGACGTGAGCCATAAACCCAGCGGCAGGCTCCAGTACTGTCCGCCAGCCCCGCAGTTACCTCGCAACCCTTAAGAGGGCTGCTACCAATTTCGCTGCTTGGTGAACAGAGGCACAATGGGTGTGAACAGTTTGCCTAAGACTGTTACCCGACAGCGTTGCGGCTGCGATTTGAACCCAGGCCCTTCTGTGCCTGAGTCCAGCACGCTGACCACTCGGCTACCAAGCCACCCCAGCGGTTAATATATTAAACACTATTCTCAAGGGGCAGCACGTGCAATGCAGCCTCTCGCTACCAGTAGTGAGTAACTTGTTAGTATTGCTAAATCCACGCACACACAAACCCGCGATGATGGCCCGTGAACACGGCTACTGTGTATGGCATTTAATAATGAACACTGGTGTGGCGGTGTGTGTGTCGGTCGCAGCCAGTCAGAAAGTGCTCACTGGGCATAGGAAACGAAAGTGCGCCGATACGACTGACACAGTGCCGGTTCCCTGGCCTAGCCATTTCCCATGCTAAAATAGGGCTGCTACCAATCAAATCAAATCAAATATACGGAAGCAATTTTATCAAACAACACTCGGAAACTGTTATAGTTTGAAATTACCATAATGCTGATTGCAGTCTAAGAAAAAAAGTAATTGGGTCATTTATTATAATTTTCGGCACATCTATGAGTCGTGGGTCGATGGCGTTGCGCGGCCTATTGCTACAGTCGTCACACGTTCCGTGGTCGGCATGTCTGTCTGTCTGTTGGACAAGCCGGTATGCTATGCCCCGCAGAGCGGATGAACCGATCGACATTCCTGACAGGATGTATAGGCCTACCCAAGAAAGCATTAGATGGGGATGCACATTGGCGCCACCTGGTGAGTACAAATGAACGACCCGTGCACGGCAGCGATGCGGCCTCGTGTAAACTAATTTGACTCCTTGTTAGTAGCACAGTGTAGGGAAATTATCGCTATTATCTAAACTGTGGTTAGAATTGCTGATGTCAAGTGCTTGCGGCCCGACCCGACGCGACGCGACGCTACAAGACAGTCTTATCGCGTCGGGTCGCAGTCGGTGTGCTGATTGGTCGTTAACAACCGTGGTGTGGCGGCGTCTGCGTCGGTCGTAGTCAGCCAGCAGGTGCTCGGTGGGCAGTCGGCGTGGGTCGATGTCACTGCGCGCCCGGTCATTGGCCGCGCTCAGGCCCCGGCGCAGCGCGCGTCCGCGCACCTGCAGCCCGTGACGCCGCACCGCGTCACGTGACCCCTCGTAGTCGAGCTGATCACGCAGCCGTAGCTGTGACAGGCGAGTGGCCAGCCCCTCGTCGTCGTCCAGTGTCGACTTCAACGCCCTGCCGTCGTCATCATTCCGCCCGTATAGCTGTGCCGTACGTTCGAAACGATTTTATTGTTGAGGAAAATCATCGCGATGTTACGACTTGTATTTCCAGAACGATTTACCCGCGTGACACTATACTAGCGCGGTGTTAGCCGTCGTCTGCCACAAGTCGGATTTCTAATTCTGCACTATGTTAAACCCTATAATGAAATGCGGGTATCTTTAAAAATAAGAGTATTTTTCTTTTGAACTTTGTCACAAACTCGGGAAAATTTCGCCACGGCACGTCGATCGTCGCGACGTGTTCGCCTCCTAGTTCGACAAAGGTGGACTCTCAATTTGATAAACTAGCAACCGTCGTCGGTCGAGCTACAGTTGACAATACTTGCGACGGTCGACAGACGACCTTGTCCAGTTTGTCACATTCAGCGTCCATCTCTGTTTTCAGCACGATGCACGTGAAGCAGCGCGTTGCGCGGGTTCATCTGCGACACTAGATTCTTTTTTTTGTTTTTTTGAATTTCCAAACAATTAATTTCTGGAACCGACGAAATTTTATTTTAGGCCCACGTTAGTTCACACCAATGGCGACAGATCCTATTAAGGTCATTGTGTAGGTCATAGCTATAAATACTTAGGCCTGGGTCTACACAGCATACTATTACTGACTTTTCGGCGATTATACCGAGTATTTATTTCACGGGCAAAATCGCAATTTTAGTGACTTCATTGCGTCAATAAACGTACGGAACGGCTATGTAATCTCGCCTTTGTGATGACGACGGTTTCTTTGCTTCGCTGTCGCCGATCAGAGCGTTTTCTCTGATCAATTTCAGCACACGCCTGCAGTAGGTGAGTTTGCGGTCTTCATCGGGCAGAGTCTCGGTTTCTGTCACTTCCGGACACACAGACTGTGCGGCGTCACTTCCAACACCGCTGAGGAGTGAGCTGCTCCACTGGCTGACGTCGAGCGATACGCTTGACTGGCTGTCAGTCTCTGCGTCCGCCGCACGTCGCTTCCTGAACATCCTCATCTCCGACCGTCGGTTCGTGGCTGGCGCCAGTCGCCAGTACTCGACACAGTTCGGACGGTCGTCGGCAGCTAGAGAGTCGGCCAGCCGTTCCGCCTGTGTTCGCGTCAGAGGAACCTCGGCCTGCTGTAGGACGTAGCAGAAATCCCGACGACTGCACCGCCCGGAGCGGGAGACGTCCACGCAGCGGAACAGATCCAGCAGACGCAGTCGACGCTGCTTCAGATACGCGTCGACGACCGACGCCGAGGCAGACTCGCACGATATCGATACTGTCGGCGGTACAGTTCGATCCTGCGACAAATCTGTTGCGACAGACCGAGTAAGCTTACCACTAACTCCGTCCGACTGTTCGTACGTGGTAGCGCCGGATCGCGAACGACCCAGAACGCCTGCAGAGTATTCACCCTTTGTATCGCTGCTTTTGCAACGTCGAACCCCGCCCATTTGCACGCCATTCGTCCGATCGCTGCCGGTTTGCTTGCTTAGAGCCAAGACGCGCTCTTCCAGCGGTGTTCGCGGTGTCTTGTTCTGCAGCCAGCGAGTAACATCGGCTTTCCAATCCATCGCGTGTCGGAACGACTTCCGTTTGGCCAGCCAGTCCTGGAGTGAAGCGTGCTTGGAGAGATAATCGGCCGGCAAGCCGACCGGCTCTGTCGGCCGACCGAGTAGCAAAGAGCGCTGCGATGTGGGCGACGGACTGCAGGACAGTCGGTCATCCTTGTCCGCGTCCTCCTCGGAACTGTCGGACGTGTATAGCGACAGCGACGACAGCGACGACGAAGACGGCGAATTCTCAGCCGCATGCTTGTCGACTATTCGCGCCAATTCCGACGTCGATTGGCGCGAACTGGACGGTGTTCCGCGTTTAGAGTACTCAACGTACGACGCGGGTTGATGAAGTCCAGGTGGGAAGCAGAGTCTGCGGCGCTTGTGGCGCTTCTTGTAGACAAATGTCGGCGTGTCGTCGTCGGCTGAACGTTCCATCACTTCGCCACAAAATGCGCACAGTGAATCAGTCGGTATTTTCGGCAAAACGTCCGCGAGCTCGCGCTTTTCCCAGTTTGCACGCGACGACTCCATTGTCCAGCAATATAACCGAGTTTCTCTGTTGAACTTCAATGCCTACCGCAAGTGCCTATACTGTGGGAGATTACATCACTATGTATCGTACAGAACAGACTACAAGCAGCTGTTGAAAACCGTGAACGACGGTGGCAAACTGCAACAATTACGTGACGTCATAACAACATTATCAGAAGCTTGTCTTAGAACTGCACATTTTTTGTACACGATGGGCCAAAATTTAGCTGCTCCACTTCTCACTGTTACTTGTGACAGTTGAATGCATCCATCAAGTCCGACGATTTTTAATAGGTCTAGGCCTTATACTCAGGGTCTCGGTCTCGAGGTCTCGGTCTCGAGACAGTCTCGAGAACTAACAACGTCTCGTCTCGGTCTCGGCCGAAAAGGTCTCGTGCACATCCCTGCTCATACTATGTGAAACAATAAGTGATGCGATGTCAAAATTAATATAACTATGCAAGGCAATGCCTGTCGGTAGCTCGCCCGGCTATTTCCCTATAGTTGCCTGTTAATTATTGTTAATTGGTCGGTTAATTCGTTTTCCTGCGTCCCGCGCAGCACTTGCACTTCTTGTCGTACGTTCGAATCGCACGTGAACCCCATTCCCATTCTATGGATTGGGCCTGAATTAGACTCACAAAATTGGTTGCCATGGCAACGTCCTTTGTGGGACTACAAAACCAAATTCAGATCATTTATCTACATCACAGTTCTACCAACCCTGAAAAATTTGGCGAAGATCGGTCTGGTAGATGTTCAGATAATTGGTCTGAAAATCGTTAAAAATAAATGTGAAACAAAGACATAGCATAAGCCAGCCTCCGGCGCGTTTCGGTCAGCCCGGGGGTGGACTAATAAGAACGCAGGCCTAGGCCTAATACGCAAAATTTGGCCCACGGTATATTACCAAAAACGTTGATAAAAATGACTTATAGCCATATTAGATATATATTCCACTGACCTGTTGCAATAACGCTGCACACTAGGAATACGACACAGAATTTTGCTGCCATCTTCGGCGATCCAGTCTTTTGCAATTTCTATTTACAAACGACAATATTACACTACTAGATGATGCGAACGTCGAAGAACAGTAACGTTAGTAGGAACATCAGTTTCAACGCAGTATCGAAAGTATCCATTGTTGTTGGATGCAGCCCGGCCGGGCCTGCAGGACGCACGGACGACGTCGGAGAAAAGTTTTATTGTTGTGCGGTGACGTGAGGTTAACGACCGCGCCGAAGCTGCGTTCATTGATGTTGCGGCAACTGGCAACGACGCCGGCGGCACAGCACGACCACGCCCGCCGCATCATAGCGCACAGCATCATCACGGCTACGTGCCGTCCGACCACCGCCACTCAAACGCACGCCCTCCAGTCCTGCGATTGTTGCACGCTGCCCGTACACCGTGCAGCAAATTGTTCAATCGTCGACGCCAGATGGCGATGCAAAAATTACCATCAGCCGATACAGAACGAGTCCTTGTCTCCGAGTTTTGTATTTTGTATATTGTTTATTATCTTTTTATGTTTGCACTTTGCACTCTTTTCTTTTGCGCTTAGCTATATTTTATATGATATTGTCTGCTACCAGCTATTATTGGGGTTACCTCTGGTATAGCCTGCTACTATAGTTTGATATCTTTATTTTATGCGTATATATGGGAATATGTGTATATATGTGTATATATGGCCAATAAACTCTCTCTTCAGAGTATCGGCGGTCCGCCATCTTGGATTTTTGAAAGTGAAATTTTTAACAGTCGTTCACTTCAGAGACACGTTCTACAGCATCGTGCCAAATTTTGTGGAGGTCGGTCAGAATATTGCAGAGATCGCAGAATTTCTCAGGAACGCGTTTTCTAGTCAAATATGTAACAATTTACTAGATGATCGCACTTTGTACGGCATAACTTTATCACAGTTAGAGTTAATTGAATACACTTTTGTAATTTTGCATAGATATGAATGTGCAATAATCGTGTGAAATTTTATTTAGAAATTCCCAGTCGTTGGAGAAATATTGCCAGAAAAAGGGGTGTTTTTTACTCTCTGTACATGGCGCTAAAACCACGCGAGAGTAATAGATCGCCCATTTGTGCAATGCCCAGATGCCCCCAGTGCGACAATATCGTTTTGAATTTAGGTGTGCGAGATGATATCGCTGACGTTATCACCTGAGCCAAATTTTGCGTTGACCAGTTCATGGGTTTCGAAGTTCTGACACCCAAATTTCCCATTTTTCATAAACTTAGCTGGTCGCCGTTACAACAATGTATACACAACCGTCAATTAGTACCGTGTTACACCGATTACTGATCCAGTTTGTACGCCGTTTGGTATGAAACATATTATTATTATGCAGCGTTTAAGCACCATGTGTCGGTGGTATAGGCATGAAACTTTTGTCGTTCAATCTCTTTTAAAAGCCGTATACAGGTTATCCTTTTACAGTGTTATTTTACTTAAATGTAAAGTAAAGGACTTCCGTTTCATATGAGTACTCGTCTTCTCGTCGAGTCTTCTCGTCGAGTACTCGAGTAGTACTCGAGTACTCGAGTAGTACTCGAGTAATAAATTACTCGGTTTGCACAGCCCATGTAATCAATTTCGGTTTTTTGCTATTAGATATTTTATGGTAAACAAACTGAAAACTTGCATATATGGAAGGTAAGTAAAGTTTATTCTCGACTTGTATTAACAAGTTGGACGAAGACACTGTATCAGCCACTTTCTTGAACTGATTCAAAAAGATTGCAAACGTGGAAAGACAATGATGAGTTCTTGTGTGAGCATGAATACGCCCAGTGATCTCCGGTGGCCGAGCTAGCTCTCCGGAGGCCCCGCCCAACTGGTAAGCTAACGTTAGAAGTCTGCCACAAGAGCCTCGTTTGTGGCAGATATAATTTTGAAAAATTACTCGTAAACGGAAAATGATAAAACGCGGCCGGCCGGCCGATAACTGGTTCGTAATTGCTACTACTAGCCGCACCGCTGGCCGCAAGTTAGTTAAAAACGTAAAATATACAAAAATTGGATTGGCTGTCAGCGCATTAGACCAGTTTGTGATGAAATTTTTGGGCCCCCTTTAGTCTTTGGAACGGTTGAAGACGTTCGCTCTCTCAAAATCTGATGATTCTTAATGGGGTGCTAGCTAATGTCGGTAGTCCTGTATAACGACCCTAAAAACTAGAAGTAGAACAAAATACGTATATGGAAATTTTAGAAATCTTCTATGGTTACTTTTTATCTATCATGACATTATTTATTTTCTTCATAATTTTGCATTTCTTGTCCCAGACGCAATGTGCACCACCGGCTGGCCGGCCGCATTTCAGTATGCACCCTCGTAAACATGAAATTTTTAGCATTTGTTGTAAGGTCTGAATATCTACACATTGAAAGCTAGCTATTTCCTTTGCAGGGGTCCATTTTGTCACCCTGAAGGTGCTGAAAGACCTTCAAACACCAAAAAACTGGTGAAAGACAGCAAAGGTTATTCGAATACACAAGCAAAAGACAAAAGATGGTGAAAGAATATGAATTATGGATTATTTGTTTTAGAGGTCTGCATGGGCTAGCAGGCCGGGCCTGGCTTAGAAATTTCGGCCCTTGCAGACCTTTTATCTGTTGCTAGCACATCCTAGTAAATGCTGATATAATGTTTTATATCTGGCATCCAAGTAGAGATATCTTGGCCTGAAGATGGAACAAGGACTTAGACAGGCACCATGTGACTTCTTCATTTTGAAATATTTTTGTCTTCAAGCAGTTATTTGTACGTATGGTTATTTTTTTACTAGCTGCATTGCATAGATGAAATTAGGTTATTTGTATTAAGCTTTTGTAACCATTTATCAACTGTGTTGTGTTCATGTTTGCAATTGTCACTATTGTTTAATATTCTGTGTGTTATTTTCAGGGGAAATTGTGGACGATTTGTTTAATGTGGATGAAGACACTATCTACAGTTCACTGAATGAACTGGAACGGTTAGAGCAGGTCATTCAGAGTGATCAATGTTTTATCCGGTACGTTTGCTGTTTTGTAGTGTTTTTAACACTGGAAAGTCACTAATTATTCTGAACAAGTCTGTGTTCAGCTACTACATACTCTGACAACATGGCATTGCCCGCATTTGCCTGCTGCATGCCAGCCATGCAAATTTTGCGTTGATCAGTTCAGGGGTTTTGGAGTTCTGTCACCCATATTTTCACATTTTTCATAAGCATAGCTGGTCGCCCTTACAACAGAGAGACAGTTGCATAGACCCTGCTCCGTATGCAGGCAGTGCATGCCAATAGTCTTGTCCTGTCGTCAATGTACAACATTCATTTTGTGTTTTGGGGTTTACGAACAGATGATGGGAGTTATGATTTGCCTCACCAGTCCTCAATGATTAGCAGGAAGATCTTACCTTATCTTGGCAGTTCTGTGGTCTGATGAGGATAACCAAAGGTTATAGATTTCACTTACAGATTCTTACAAGTCATTAGGAGTTACAAATTCCATGTTGTATAGAACTACATATAAACACCAAAGGTAAGTTGGTAGGAATTTCTAACCACATAAATAGCAGTGTTTCCTAGCATTTATTTACCACATAACATAGCTGACGAAAACATGGAGGCTGCTCCTGTCAACTTTGACAAAAGTCATTCTAGAGAAAATTTTTGCAAGCCAAGTGCCTCTTGCCCAGCCAAGCAAGGATTGAAGGATTGAAAGTATATTGTGATAAGTAGCCATAAGTCAAGTACTTTGCTTGATTTGGTCATGCATGTCTGCCGTGTAGGCAAACAGCTGTTCGGAGTGTGTTGACAACACTGTGCCAGTCAGATGCCTCCATCGACGATGTGCAACCTGTGTTTAATGCCATCGTCCGGCTCTCCAACGATGCGGGTAAAATGGTCACAGCTGCTAGGTAATGTTGTGATTATTCTGATAAAGTTAAAATGTGCTCATTAGGAATGTAGGCCGGGTGCTGATCTCTGTTCCTTAGGTTGTGATCCCATAGTAGAAATTTAAAAGCAGCAGACTGATGTCTGTCTGAACATTTGTCTGTTTGTCTTATCTTTTTCTAATGGTAATGTGGTACAGCCTTCGTAATAAGGATACTGTGGTTATGATTAATCAGCAGTGCCCTAATGCAGTCAGCGCATATTCCTGTCTTTTTTGCGAGGTCCATTATACTTGTTTAATAGACTGCTTGATCTCGAAGGTTAAATATGAATAAACATGTTATATTTTGCATGTTTTATTGTTTTCAGAGAGTTTAATCCGGCTGCAGCTGGTGCAGCAGATGTTTGAAGTTGCACAGTGCTGTAGCGAGAGACATGGGCGGTTTCAATCTGCCATCTACGTATGGGTTCTGCCAGTGGTCGTCAAGCTGTTATGTGACTGCAATGGCGAGGTATGCATGCTTTCGCTGTGTTGTACAGTGGTAGCACTGCAAGTCATTTTTAGTCACTTTTCTGAACTTTATATTTTAGAAGATGCTCGACATATCAGTTGCAGGGAAGTGAGACCTGGCATGTAAGGAAAGAAAATGAGGTGGCACTTCAGTGAGCAGAGATGAGAATGGTCAGATAGATGTGTGGCGTTTCCAAGTAAGGAGCTGAAAGAGAGATTAGGAATAGGTGACATAACATTGGTACTGCAGCAAAACAGGATGAGATGTGTTGCGAAAAGGACATGATGATTGGGTGAAGCAATGTATGTAGTATGAAGTAGAGGGTCCCAGACCAAGAGGAAGACCAAAGAGGACCTGGAGTGAGGTCTTGAAAAAAGACTGTCAAGCATGTAAATTGAACAAGGAGGATGCTGTGGATCGTAGTAGATGGAGGAACCTGATAAAGGATGTCTGATGAACAGGATGGGTGTGAGTGGGTGAATGATTCTTCTGGTACCGGCCCACCCAGTTAGTCCCGGACAAAGAGCCGTTAAACGGTTGTGTGTGTCTGCTCATATCAGATGGAGGAGCAGTCCAGGGTACATTCCACTGTCTTGATCTGCCTGGAACATGGTCATTCTTTTTTGTATGTGGCATGTGCTTTACTGCACTTGCATTAGCATAATTTGCTTATAATTAATTTGACTCACATAGCAGTTTTAGTCTAATGTTTGTCAGTTAATTTTAATTTTCATAGTTTATAATTGATTAGCCTTCAGTGCTTTGACATTGTTGGTTGAGCATTTGTCGTGTAAAGATTTGTATGTTGAAGTTATTGTTTGTCTGGAGTGAAGTGCAGCTGATTTGTATATGGTCCAGCTGATGCCACTGACACTCCCATCGTCTCTTGCTTTATTACAATTCTGGGCCCGATTTACAAAATATCTTACAATTTGTCACAAGCGAATCGTAAGTTTATCGTATGATTGACTTACAGTTGTGACTAAGCACGTGCTAAGGTTTCTCTTAGGAATATTGTAAGTTAATTTTCTAACACTATCTCAGACGATCTTACGATTTGGCATGTGAATTGTACCTTAAGAAAAGCTTTACAACGTTTGTTGGATGTTTTGTAGATTAGACGTTCGTCATAAGTTGATCATAACTTTGGCATTATCGTAAGATTGTCATAAGATACTTTGTAAACTGGGCCGCAGAATATTTCACTGTTCTGTTGCTGGCTTACCCAGGTTGTTGAGGCTATTAAAATGAGTGTTGTTGATGACTGTTCTAGGTGCGTAAGTCTAGTCAAGAATCAATGCTGCAGATGATGCGAAATAAGTGTGTATCCGAAGGTAATTGACACTCCATCAGTCACAGTTATGATTAGAATTCGTGAACTAATGGTCATGTTATAATACTAAGTGCTGAGTTTGTTGCGGTCAGCAGAAACAGCACTGAGTATCTTAACGGACAATAGCAAAAGCAGCAGATTTCTAAAGATAGACATTACATGTAGAGAAACAAATGCTGTCGGCAAACGTTTTCTGATGATTATTCACAGGAATTCATGATATTACAATGAGACTGGCATTGATATTAGTTTTTTAACAGTGGCATATCATCATAAATTTCATCGTCAAAACAAAAAAAAACAGCTGCCTTTGCCTGCTTGTATGTTTGTTTTCGTTTACATCAATTATTAATGTAATGTCTCTTTTTAGAAGGCAGCAAAGAGTTTTTGCTGTTATTGCTGGCTGCAGCAAAGTCAATGCTTAGTAGAGCAACAGTCGAATGTCATGTTTTGCTGTTTGCTGGCCTGCTGAGCTCAGTGCTGAGTAGATTAATGGCACTGGTGTTGTGAATTCTTGTGACTGATGCTGCCACTCATGTATAGCTGACTGTCTGTGCCTGTATTGCACCAGGAACTGTGATATCAGATGTCATTTGAAGAAGTTACATGTTTGATTACCCTGTCTACCTGTCTGCTCGTGTTAAAACCATTCGTCCAAGCTTACAAACTTTTCTCCGTTTTTCTGTACATGTTACTTGTGGCTGTAGCTCGATCTGTCTGCAGTAAGTTATGATGTCCTTCTGGTTTTATGGATGACGTTATATTTTCACCATAATGGCATAAGTAACATGAACAGTGCATATACTCAAAGTGCTACATATCGGGAGGGGGCAACACAGGGGAAAAGTCTGATGTCTACGTTTGCCTCGTTTAGCCTGACCAGCTGCTGCACAGTAGCAGGTCCGGCAGGCTATACATTTTGCTGCTTTTTGTTATTTTTCTTTTAAAAATATTTTAAATGATTTTTTCAGACCATTTATCTCAAAATCCACCGGACCGATCTTCTCCAGATTTTTAGGGTTGGTAGAACTGT
>Ga0126327_10000251_pt1 | contig 12739 bp, 8 predicted proteins | sample InaspJWI30metaG_FD_101392 | JGI IMG/M metagenome (GOLD analysis project Ga0126327, IMG submission 101392) | Marine gutless worms symbiont microbial communities from Oahu, Hawaii - Inanidrilus sp. 1 OAHU.JWI-30 metaG | ecosystem: Host-associated > Annelida > Digestive system > Unclassified... | reverse complement strand
CGGGCCGTTCGCAAATTTTAACGGCACGGTCGACGAAGTGAATCCGGAAAAAGGAAAAATCAAGGTGCTGGTCAGCATCTTCGGCCGGTCGACACCGGTTGAGCTTGATTTTGTACAGGTTACGAAGCTGTAAACCAGAGATACGTACCAAGCTAAATTAAAGAGCGTTAGGAGTATAAAGCAAATGGCAAAAAAGGTAATGGCACAGATAAAACTGCAGATCGCAGCCGGCAAAGCCAATCCGTCTCCCCCGGTAGGGCCCGCGCTCGGGCAGCACGGGGTGAACATCATGGACTTTTGTAAGGCGTTCAATGCCCGGACTGCCAATGATGAGGGCATGATTATTCCGGTAGTGATCACGGTTTTCCAGGACCGGACCTTCAAATTCATCACCAAGACACCCCCGGCGGCCGTACTGTTGAAGAAAGCGGCCAAAGTTGCCAAAGGCGCCGGAGATCCCAAGCGTGACCGGGTTGGTTCGGTCACTCGTGAGCAGGTCGAAGAGATCGCCAAGATCAAGATGCCCGACCTGAACGCCAACGATATGGACGCCGCCTGCAAAATCATTGCAGGGACTGCGCGCAGGATGGGGATTGATGTCAACTGAATATAGTATTTGCGTACCGGTAATCACCGGATAACCAAATTGTGCGAAGCACTCAATTAAGGAGCGGATAGAGAAAGATGCCGAAACGGGGTAAAAAATATCTGGAGTCACAAAAGAAGATTGACCGCCAGGAAAAGCATGATGTTGACACTGCTGTCCAAAAAGCGATCGAAACCTCTTACGCCAAGTTTGACGAAACCGTAGACGTGGCTGTACGCTTGGGAGTTGATCCCCGGCATGCGGACCAGATGGTCCGTGGTACGGTCGTCCTGCCCAACGGGCTGGGCAAAACGGTACGGGTTTTGGTCTTCGCCAAGGGGGAAAAAGAGAAAGAAGCGCTGGACGCAGGTGCCGATTATGCCGGCAATGATGAGCTTATCGAGAAAATCAAGGACGGCTGGCTGGATTTCGACAAAGCGGTGGCGACCCCCGACATGATGGGTTCGGTGGGTAAGATCGGACGGATTTTAGGTCCCAGAGGGCTGATGCCCAATGCTAAAACGGGAACCGTGACATTCGATGTGGCCAAGGCTGTAAACGAACTCAAGGCCGGCAAGATAGATTTCCGGGTTGAAAAGGCCGGTATCGTTCACGTGCCCATGGGCAAGGTGTCCTTTGGCGCCGAGAAAATCAAGGAAAACGTTACCGCCTTTCTCGATACGCTGTCACGACTCAAGCCAGCTTCCAGCAAGGGGGCCTACTTCAAAGGACTTGCTATCTCCACAACTATGGGGCCCGGAATCAAGGTGGACACGGCCAGCATCAAGGATCTGGTGAAATAAAGCCTGTCTTTCGATTTGCCGCGCTTGATTCCGGTGCAATCCGCCCTGGCCGCATGGCCGGGATATAGTGGTTTGCGCGGCAAGCGCCAAGTTTACTGCGGAGTCAATACTCATTTAAATATAGTATTTCAATAACCTGTCAAAGACCGTAGGTTCACAGTGTGTGTTTAATCGGCATGTGCCGGCCTACCGAGATGGGGGTGCGATACGACACTCACCTCCGGTTTTTACAGATGAGAAAGGAGGTGGAAGAATAAGTGGATATAGAACAGAAAAAAAGCATTGTTGCCGATCTGCACGAACGGTTCTCCAAGTCCAAGGTCCTGATCGTTACCGATTACAAAGGTCTGGACGTTACCACCATCAACGCTTTACGACGCAAACTGCGCGAAGCGGACGTTGAGTACAAAGTTGTCAAGAACTCCCTGATGGTACGTGCGGCTGAGGATACCGATGTCGACCTGATCAAAGACAGCTTCAAGGGTCCCAACGCCATCGCCATCAGTTATGACGATCCGGTTGCGCCTGCCAAGGTGCTGACTGATTTCGCCAAGGAGAACGAAAAGCTCGAAATTAAACTGGGCGTCATGGACGGCAAAGTGATGGACCTCAATGCCATCAAGGCGTTGTCGTCGCTGCCTTCCAAAGAAGCACTCATCGGGCAACTGCTCTCCGTTATCAATGGTGTGCCGACTGGACTGGTACGGACGCTCAATGCGATACCGGCTGGTTTCGTCAATGTCCTGCAGGCCCTGAAGGACCAGAAGGACGCGGCCTGATAGCAAAACGAACAATGACACAGGCCCGTTTGGCGGCCATGTAAAAAGCTTATTTGTAAATACTTGGAGGAAAAAATAAAATGGCAGATATTACCAAAGACGATGTAATTGAATTCATAGCGAACATGTCAGTTCTCGACCTGTCGGAGCTGGTAAAGGAGATGGAAGAAAAATTCGGTGTATCGGCGGCCGCCCCGGTTGCCATGATGGCGGCCGGCCCCGCGGATGCCGGTGCTGGTGCAGCTGAAGAAAAGACCGAATTCGACGTTATTCTGACCGCCGCCGGTGACAAGAAGATCCAGGTCATCAAGGAAGTGCGGGCCATTACCGGACTGGGCCTTAAAGATGCCAAGGCGCTGGTTGACGAAGCTCCCAAACCTGTTAAAGAGGGCATCGCCAAGGAAGATGCCGAGAAGATCAAAGGCCAGCTGGAAGAAGCCGGCGCACAGGTCGAACTCAAGTAATCTGTTCCTGTCTTCCTGTAGTAAATTGCACGCAAAAGGGTTCCCGGGCACTCTGCTGATTACAGCGGAGAAGGCCGGGAACCCCATGTCGTTGCGAAATAGCCTCGCAACTGATTAACCCTCATTCATTATGGAGATACTATGTCGGAACGTCCCTTGGCAGGCAAACGCATAAGGAAAAACTTCGGCAAGATCAGTAAAATTGTAGAGATTCCAGACCTGATTGGTGTTCAGCGGGAATCTTTTATGCGGTTTTTACAGATGGATGTCCTTCCGGAAAACCGCCGGGACATCGGTCTGCAGGCCGTGTTCAAATCGGTTTTCCCGATCAAGGATTTTACCGGCAGCGCCAGCCTGGAATTCGTATCTTACCGATTTGCGAAAGTGAAGCACAGTGTCGAAGAGTGTATTCACCGGGGCATGACCTACGAGATACCGATCCGGATCACCGTACGTCTGGTTGTGTACGATACCGATAAGAAGACCGGGTATTCCAACATCAGGGATATCAAGGAGCAGGAAATCTATTTCGGTACCATTCCGCTGATGACAGATAGAGGTACATTTGTCATCAATGGCACTGAACGAGTGGTGGTCAGTCAGTTGCACCGGTCTTCCGGTGTTTTCTTTGATCATGACAAGGGCAAGTCGCATTCCAGCGGCAAGGTTATATACAGCTCTCGTATCATCCCGGTGCGGGGATCCTGGATCGATATGGAGATTGATCCCAAGGACATCGTTCAGATCAGGATCGACCGCCGGCGTAAATTCCCCATTACGATCCTTTTCAAAGCTTTCGGGTACAGCACGGAAGACCTGCTGGCCTATTTCTATAAAACCGAAAAAGTCTTTATCGAGAAAAAATCCTTTTTCAAGGCATTTGTTCCGGAACTGCTCAAGGGCAAACGGGCCAGCCTGGACGTGAAAGATCCCAAGTCCGGCGAAGTTTACGTTAAAAAAGGACGTCTTTTCAGTGCCCGGGCCATGAAGAAAATGGAAGCCGCCGGGATAGAGCGTATCCCCATGGCTGCCGATGAAATGATCGGTAAGGTCGCGGCCCAGGCTGTCGTCGGCCCGGATCCGGAAATGCCGCTGCTCAATCCCAACGAGATGATCGTTGAAGAAAACCTGGAAAAGATTATCGACGCAGGCATTAAAGAGCTGGACATTCTCCTGATAGACGGCGTGGTCGGCAGCGACTCGATTCACAAGACTCTGCTGCTTGACAAAGTCGAAACCAAAGAAGAAGCGCTGATTGACATTTATCGCCGTCTGCGGCCGGGCAATCCCGCCACACCGGAAGTTGCACAGGACTTTGTCGATCACCTTTTCTTTAAATCCGCTTACTATGATCTTTCGGGCGTTGGCCGCCTCAAAATCAATACGCGTTTGGGAATCAATTCTGAAATTGACCTGAAAACCCTGCGTAAGGAAGATATCATGCTCACCTCCAAAACCCTGATCGAGCTGCGTGATTCACAGGGCATGGTGGATGATATCGACCACCTCGGGAACCGGCGGGTGCGGGCCGTGGGAGAACTGCTGGAAAATCAGTACCGGATTGGCCTGGTACGCATGGAGCGGGCCATCAAGGAACGCATGAGCCTGCAGGAAGTGGATGCGCTCATGCCGCACGACCTGGTCAACCCCAAGCCGGTCTCGGCCGTGGTCAAGGAATTTTTCGGCACCAGCCAGCTTTCGCAGTTCATGGACCAGACCAACCCGCTTTCGGAAACCACGCACAAGAGACGTCTGAGTGCCCTGGGTCCGGGCGGCCTGACCCGGGAACGGGCCGGATTTGAAGTCCGGGACGTACACCCCTCCCATTATGGGCGTATCTGTCCGATCGAGACGCCGGAAGGACCAAACATCGGCCTGATCGTTTCGTTGAGCACCTATGCCCGGGTTAATGAATACGGTTTCATTGAAACACCCTACAGCGTGGTTGAAGGTTCCACGGTTAAAAAGAAAGTGAAATTTCTGAGTGGGTTCGAAGAGCAGGATCATCCGATAGCCCAGGCCAATGCACCGCTGGACAAGAAACGAAAATTCGTCAACCCGATGGTTACCTCACGGGTGGCCGGTGAATTCATGATGGTCAAGCCCGAAGATATCGAACTCATGGACGTCTCCCCCAATCAGCTGGTAAGTGTTTCCGCGTCGTTGATCCCATTTCTGGAAAACGATGACGCCAACCGCGCCCTGATGGGATCCAACATGCAGCGCCAGGCAGTCCCGCTGCTTGTAAATGAGGCGCCGCTGGTGGGAACCGGGATCGAAAGTGTGGTGGCCCGGGATTCCGGCGTTGCCATTGTAGCCCGCCGCGGCGGGATCGTGGAAGATGTAGATGCCACCCGTATCGTCCTGCGCCACCCGGTGGAAGAAGACGGGTCGGTTCAAAAACCGGTGACCATCTACAATCTGCAAAAGTTCATCCGTTCCAACCAGAACACCTGCTTCAACCACCGGCCGATAGTTAAAAAAGGTGAGTACGTTGAAGCCGGCGAGGTCATCGCCGATGGACCGTCAACAGAGAAAGGCGAACTCGCACTTGGGAAAAATGTGACGGTAGCCTTCATGCCCTGGGGTGGTTACAACTTCGAGGACTCTATCCTGGTCGGTGAAAGACTGCACCGGGACGGGGTCTACACCTCGGTGCACATTGAAGAGTTTGAGGTTGTTGCCCGGGATACCAAGCTGGGTAAAGAGGAAATCACCCGGGATATCCCGAATGTTGGCGAGGAAGCTCTCAAGGACCTGGACGAGAGCGGGATTATCCGTCTGGGCGCCGAAGTCGGCCCCGGGGATGCCCTGGTCGGGAAAATCACCCCGAAAGGTGAAACCCAGCTTTCTCCGGAAGAAAAGCTCTTGCGGGCCATCTTCGGCGAAAAAGCCGGCGACGTAAAAGACACCTCCCTCCGGGTTCCGCCCGGGGTCCAGGGGATTGTCATTGATGCCAAGGTCTTTTCACGCCGGGGAACGGACAAGGATGACCGCGCCCGTGAGATCGAAGATGCTGAAATCGCAGTCTACGAAAAGAATATGGCCGACGAACTGGCCATCATCAGCGATGTCTCCCGTAGCATGATTGCGGAGATATTGTCCGGGCAAGCCCTTGCGGCTCCGTTGAAAAAGGACAAGAAAGTCCTGCTGACCAAGGGGACCAAGATCACGGCTGACGCCCTGGACGGCATACCCGTCGCGCAGTTGGAAGATCTGGCTGTCGCTGACGATGCCCTGGCAGAAAAGCTGCAGAACATCGTCGAACAATACCACCAGCAGTGCGACGAGGTTCGCAACAACTTTGACCAGATGGTCAGCCGGTTCGAGAAGGGGGACGATCTGCCCCCGGGTGTCATCAAAATGGTCAAGGTTTATGTGGCGATGAAACGGAAGCTGTCAGTAGGTGACAAGATGGCCGGTCGCCACGGGAACAAGGGTGTTGTCTCCAATATCCTGCCCCAGGAGGACCTGCCGTACTTTGCCGATGGAACACCGGTAGACATGGTACTCAACCCGCTCGGTGTGCCTTCCCGTATGAATGTGGGCCAGGTGCTCGAGATTCATCTGGGTCGTGCGGCCAAGGGCCTCGGTGACCAGCTCAACGCATTGCTGGAAGAAGAGAAGCTCAAGCAGGTTCGGACCAAGCTTAAGAAAATCTTCGCTGATGCCGCCACCAAGAAGCTGATCGACGGATTCGATGAGGAAAAATTGGCGGAATTTACCGGCCATTATCGCAGCGGGGTCCACATGGCCACCCCGGTTTTCGATGGCGCCAAGGAGCCGGAAATAAAGAACCTGCTTGAAGAAGCCGGCCTGTCGCGCACAGCGCAGGCCACCTTGTACGATGGACGCACCGGGGAACCATTCGATAAGAAAATTACCGTGGGTACCATGTACATGCTCAAACTGCACCACCTGGTAGACGACAAGATTCATGCCCGTTCCATCGGGCCCTACTCTCTGGTCACCCAGCAGCCCCTGGGCGGCAAGGCCCAGTTCGGCGGTCAACGCTTGGGTGAAATGGAAGTTTGGGCCATGGAAGCTTACGGTGCTGCCAATGCGCTGCAGGAATTTCTGACAGTCAAGTCCGACGATATGGCCGGGCGAACCCGTATGTACGAAAAGATTGTCAAGGGCCAGAACTCTCTGGAACCCGGCCTGCCGGAGTCTTTCAAGGTTCTGACCAAAGAGCTTCAGGCGCTGGGGCTGGATGTGGCGTTGCTGGAAGATTAAACTGCCGCCCGCTGTGCGGGGCAACGGCCCCGTCACGGGAAAACCAAATAATCTCGGCTGTGCCACTATATAAGCTTTGCGGGTCCCCCCCCGCCGGGGGGATGAATATCAAAGCAATAACTTCATTACAGGGATAGATAATGGAAACTTTATACGATTTCTTCGCAAAACCGATCGATCCTAGAAAATATACCGGCGTCCAGGTTGCCCTGGCATCCCCGGAACAGATTTTAAAGTGGTCGCATGGTGAAATCAAGAAGCCGGAGACAATCAATTACCGGACCTTCAAGCCGGAACGCGACGGCCTGTTCTGTGCCAAAATTTTCGGCCCTACCAAGGATTACGAATGTAATTGCGGCAAGTACAAACGTATGAAGCACCGGGGTGTCATCTGTGAAAAGTGCGGTGTCGAAGTCATCCAGTCCAAGGTTCGGCGGGAACGCATGGCCCACATCGAGCTGGCCACCCCCTGTGCGCGCATATCTGGTTTTTAAAGAGCCTGCCCAGCAAGATCGGGAACCTTCTGGACCTTACCCTGAAGAATATCGAGAAAGTCCTCTATTTCGACAACTATATTGTTATCGATCCGAAGGACACCCCGCTTACCAAAGGTCAGCTGCTGACCGATGAAGCCTACCAGGAGGCCCGGGAAACCTATAGCGATCAGTTCGAGGCCGGCATCGGGGCTGAAGCAGTGAAAGCCATGCTGGCCGATCTGGACCTGGACGCTCAATACCAGCAGCTCCGCGAAGATATAAAAGCCACCGGGTCGGTTGCCAAGCGGCAAAAATTATCCAAGCGACTCAAGATCGTGGATGCCTTCCGGCGTTCGGGCATCGATCCGACCTGGATGATCATGGACGTCATTCCGGTACTGCCGCCGGACCTGCGCCCGCTGGTGCCGCTCGAGGGCGGCCGGTTTGCCACCTCTGATTTGAATGATCTCTACCGGCGCGTGATTAATCGAAACAATCGGTTGAAACGGCTGATCGATCTGAATGCGCCGGACATCATCGTGCGCAACGAGAAAAGGATGCTGCAGGAGTCGGTGGACGTGCTCTTTGACAACGGCCGTCACGGCCGGGTGATCACCGGTACCAACAAACGGCCGCTCAAGTCGCTTTCCGACACCTTGAAAGGCAAGCAGGGTCGCTTCCGACAGAATCTGCTGGGTAAGCGGGTCGATTATTCGGGCCGTACGGTTATTACCGTCGGACCCGACCTGCGCCTGCACCAGTGCGGCCTGCCGAAGAAGATGGCCCTGGAGCTTTTCAAACCGTTCATCTACTACCGGCTTGAGCAGAAGGGGCTGGTTTCCACGGTAAAAAGCGCCAAAAAAATGGTGGAAAAAGGGACGCCGGAAGTCTGGGACACCCTGGACGAGGTTGTCCGGGAATACCCGGTCATGCTCAACCGGGCGCCAACCCTGCACCGGCTTGGCATCCAGGCCTTCGAGCCCATCCTGATCGAGGGCAAAGCCATCCAGCTGCACCCTTTGGTCTGTACCGCTTTCAACGCCGACTTCGACGGTGACCAGATGGCTGTCCATGTGCCCCTTTCGGTTGAAGCCCAGATTGAGGCGCGCGTGCTGATGCTCTCATCCAACAACATTCTTTCGCCGGCCAACGGCAGCCCGATCATCGTACCGAGCCAGGACATCGTCCTGGGAATTTATTACATGACGCGGGCTACCATCGGTGCCCGGGGTGAAGGCATGATCTTCGCCAACTCCGAAGAAGTTCGCGAGGCCTATGATGCCGGAACAGTGGACCTGCATGCCCGGATCGCCGTACGGTTCGGCGAGGATCGGCTCGACACCACGGTGGGCCGAATTCTGTTGTGGGAAGTTATCCCCCAGGACAACCTCATGAAACTGCGCCGTATCATGGTGAACGAAGAGGTAGATGCGGTGGCGGCCCTTGATGCCCTGAAGAAAGGCATGGATTTTACCGCTGCTGTGGCCGAATTCTCCCAGAGCCAGGACAAAGAGCAGGAGGGCTACCTGGGCCTCTTCCGCAAGGACGAGTTTAAACGCGTATACTGTGAAAAAGATGAGGATGTCGATGCCGTGTACGATCTGGATACCGGTGATTCGAGCAACATCATCTACGATGGTCAATCCTACAATATTTTCCAGATCATGGACCGGCTGCCGGAAATCCCGTTTGAAGCGGTCAACCATGTCATGGACAAGAAGCGGCTGCGGGAGCTCATTGATTACGCCTATCGGAACCTGGGACCCAAAGCGACCGTCATTCTTTCGTACCGTTTGAAAGACATTGGTTACCGGTATTCGACGGAAGGCGGGCTTTCCATCTCCATCGATGCCATGATCATCCCGGACAGCAAGTGGGATATTCTCAAGAATGCTGAAAACCGGGTCGGGCACATTGACAAGCAGTATATCGAAGGTCTCATTACCCCGGGTGAAAAATACAACAAGGTTGTGGACATCTGGGCCAAGGCTACCGACGACGTGGCCAACGAAATGATGACCTCCATGAAAAACGAGCCCCTGGTGGACCTGGAAGGCAAACCGGTGATGGACGATGCCGGCAAACAGGTGTTTACCGAGAGTATGAATCCCATCTACATGATGGCCGACTCCGGTGCCCGGGGGAGCAAGGACCAGATGCGTCAGCTGGCCGGGATGCGCGGTCTCATGGCCAAACCTTCCGGCGAAATCATCGAGACACCGATTCAGGCGAACTTCCGCGAGGGACTTTCGGTTCTGCAGTACTTCATCTCGACCCACGGTGCCCGCAAGGGGCTGGCGGATACCGCCTTGAAAACCGCCAACTCGGGTTACCTTACCCGGCGGCTGGCCGATGTGGCTCAGGACTGTGCAGTTACCGAATTCGATTGCGGAACAATGGACGGGGTAACCGTGGAACCTCTCATGGAGGGCGGTGAAGTCATTCAGCGGCTCAGCGAAAGAATTCTGGGGCGGGTAACGGCCGAAGATATTCTGGACCCATTTACCGATGATATCCTGATTCGCTCCGGAGTTGAGCTGGGCGAAGACGAGGTCAAGCAGATCGAGGACGCCGGTCTGACTACGGTCAAGATCCGTTCGGTCCTGACCTGTAAAACCAAAACAGGCGTGTGCGTCAAATGCTACGGCCGGGACCTGGCTCATGGCCAGTCGGTGGAACTGGGGCAGGCCGTTGGTATTCTGGCGGCGCAGTCCATCGGCGAACCCGGCACCCAGCTGACCATGCGGACCTTCCATATCGGTGGTACGGCCAGCCGGCGAGTGGAGCAGGCCGATATCAAGGCCCGAGTCGACGGCAAAGTGAAATATATTGACATGAACGTGGTCCAAAACGCCCAGGGCGACATGGTGGTCATGAATCGTCGCGGCGGCGAGTTTGCCATTTTGGGTGAAACCGGCCGCGAGCGTGAACGCTTCCCTGTTATTTACGGCGCCCACCTCCAGGTGGCGGATGGCCAGAAGGTGAAGGTTGGCGATCTGCTGGCTACCTGGGACCCATTCGCAACCCCGATCATCACCGAGGTGGATGGTGCCGTTAAATTCGGCGATGTCATTCCCGGCAAGACGCTGCATGAAAAGGTCGACCCCGTCACCGGTAAATCCAGTAAGACCATTGGTGAATCCAAAAGCGGCGAGGAGCGTCCCCGGATCTCCATCAAGGATGCGGAATCAAAAACGGCCTCTCTGCCCAGTGGTTCCGGGATGGCCCGGTACATGCTGCCCACGGACGCCATTATTCTGGTCGAGGAGGGCGATGGCGTTCGGGCTGGCGACGTTATTGCAAAACTCCCGCGGGCAACCACCAAGACCAAGGATATTACCGGTGGTCTGCCGCGCGTAGCGGAACTCTTCGAGGTTAGAAAACCAAAAGAAATCGCTGTATTGAGCGAAATTGAAGGGTATGTGTCGATTGCCAAGGCCACCAAGAAAGGCAAACAGAAAGTGACCATCAATCCGGTGGATGGGGTTGGGGAAACCAAGAGCTATCTGATTCCCAAAGGCAAACACATCAACGTATATGAAGGTGATTATGTGCGGGCCGGCGAACCTTTGATCAGCGGCAGCGCCATCCCTCAGGATATCTTGAACATCAAGGGTGAAATTGCGCTGGCCCGTTACCTGGTCGACGAGGTCCAGGAAGTGTACCGTCTCCAGGGTGTCCGGATTAACGACAAACACATCGAAGTGATCGTGCGCCAGATGATGCGGCGGGTCAAGATCATGGACCCCGGTGATACCGAGTTCATTATGGAAGAGCAGGTGGATAGGGTCAGATTTGATGATCTAAATCAGGAGACTATCGACAAAGGCCTGAAACCGGCTTCCGCGGAATCTCTGATCCTGGGCATCACCAAAGCCTCACTGAGTACCGATAGTTTCATTTCCGCTGCATCATTCCAGGAAACGACCAAGGTGCTCACCGACGCCAGTATCGCCGCGCGGCAGGACTATTTGAGCGGCCTGAAGGAGAACGTGATCATGGGCCGGTTGATCCCGGCCGGAACCGGGGTGCGGCAATTCCGTGAACTGAATGTTGAAACCCGTACGGCTCCGGTGGTGGAAGAGCAATAAAATAGAAAAAACTGTTACAAAAAAGCTTGACAAGTTTTAAAGGGCTGTATATATATTGGCCTTTTAGCAACCCGCGTAATTTCGCTCGATTCCTGCCGGAATCTCACCGGATCCCATCGCGGTTTAGTCATAAAAAATGTGAGGATTGAACGAGGAACGTATGCCGACTATCAACCAGTTAGTGCGTAAGGGTAGAAAACGCATCAAGAAAAAGACCACGACACCGGCTCTTAAGGGGTCTCCCCAGAAAAGAGGGGTTTGCACCCGCGTGTATACATCAACCCCTAAAAAACCGAACTCCGCTCTGCGGAAGGTTGCCAGGGTCCGGCTTACCACCGGTATAGAGGTGACTGCCTATATCCCGGGGATCGGGCACAACCTGCAGGAGCATTCGGTCGTGCTGGTTCGCGGCGGCCGGGTCAAGGACCTGCCCGGTGTCCGGTACCACATTGTGCGGGGTACACTGGATACGCTGGGTGTCGAAGACCGGCGCCAGGGGCGCTCCAAGTACGGTGCCAAAAAGCCCAAGTAAAACGGTATTATTCAAAACTAAAAGATAACAGCTTATAACAAGTGGTGTGACCTATGCCGAGAAGAAGAGAAGTTCCTGTGCGGCCCATTTTACCGGACGCCAAGTATGAAAACAAACTGGTCGCCAAGTTCATCAAGTCGATCATGCGTGACGGGAAAAAGAGTACCGCCGAAAAGATCCTGTACGGTGCTTTCCATATTATCGAGGAAAAGACCAAGGAGTCTCCGGTCAAGCTTTTTGAGCAGGCCGTGGACAACGTCCGGCCCCAGATCGAGGTAAAATCACGCCGGGTGGGCGGTTCGACCTACCAGGTGCCGACCGAAGTACGGCCTTCGCGGCGTACGGCCTTGGGGATTCGCTGGATCATCGGTTTTGCCCGGAAAAGATCTGAAAAGGGGATGGCCTCGAAACTTGGTTTTGCCCGGAAAAGATCTGAAAAGGGGATGGCCTCGAAACTTGCCGCGGAATTGATGGATGCCGCCAGCAACCGGGGTGCCTCCGTCAAGAAACGGGAAGATACCCACAAGATGGCGGAAGCCAATAAGGCCTTCGCGCATTTCAGATGGTAACCGCATACGGCAATTGTCTGATTATTAAATAGATACAATTTTTTAAGTATAATTACCTTACTCATAGTCCGCTTAAAATAGGGAGGACGGGAAGATGGCCAAGGAAAAATTTGAAAGGACCAAGCCCCACGTGAACGTGGGAACGATTGGGCATATCGATCACGGTAAGACGACCCTGACGGCAGCGATCACCAAGCACAGTG
>Ga0126327_10000249_pt1 | contig 12793 bp, 11 predicted proteins | sample InaspJWI30metaG_FD_101392 | JGI IMG/M metagenome (GOLD analysis project Ga0126327, IMG submission 101392) | Marine gutless worms symbiont microbial communities from Oahu, Hawaii - Inanidrilus sp. 1 OAHU.JWI-30 metaG | ecosystem: Host-associated > Annelida > Digestive system > Unclassified... | reverse complement strand
TGCTTTTTGTGTTTGTTGTTTGATGTGCGTTTGTCGCATCTAGTAAATATTACATAGGCCTACATACATACATACATACTTTGTCCAGAACAGCATCCTGATACTACTATCTGATCCATTCCACTTTTCTTTGTTTCTCAAAGAATTGCCCAAATTTAGCCCTGATTAATCAATCAATCAATCGATCAATCAATGAAAATATCACACCACTAGCCTTAAAATGCCGTCGATAGCTTCTTATTCGATTCTTGTCTACGACGCTACCGTATCGAATAATGCACACTACTGTTTTGTGTTCCATTGTTGATATCAACGCAAATTACTGGTGGATCACGCGTCATCGCGGGCCCCTATGGATCAACGTTTTTTTGTTTATTAAAGATTTTCTGAATTAACATTGTAACGCCGTCCGCACAACTAACACGAAATAAAATAAAATAAACGGTTCTTGCAACATTTATTTTATTTCATTTCACTTTAGACTTCCGGACGTCCACGCGTAAAAACAAAAAAAATAAATGCTAAAGAAGCATTTATTTCACATTTATATTATCTAACGTCAGATGTGCGGGCGGTTTTTATACTGACTTGTCGCAGTCCCAGTAGCTGTCGTAACATCTGCGCATCTGGTGATCAGCTGATAGCTGTTAGTTTTGTCTTGACCGTAGAGGTTCGAGTCGATGTAGTCATCTCTATTGTAGTGCAGCCAGCACAGTACTGGGTCGAGTTCGTAGTCGACGTCGACGCCGATACACATCCGGTCGGCAATGCATAGGTCCAGGCAGTGTTCCTCTTCGCTTCTTGAGATTGGACTGGCTGCGCCGATCCGAGCTGAGTCCCTGGTCAACTCCCATAACGGCCGATTGCATTCGGGCATCGCTACAAGCGTACGCACGCGCGCAGCACACGGCGGGTTTATTTCAGATCAACAACACTAACTTATTCTCATCCGACCACAAAATTCAAACTGTAAGATGAGCTAAATCTGCAGTATCAACGAATCATAGCTAGATGCTTAAGCATACGTCGTATAAAACACACGTGCCGAACATAGGTTTCAAAAATACACGCGCACCGAAAGCATACGTTTCAGACATCATATGAGCTGAATCTGTCGTACCTCGGTCGCCTAATTCAGGACCGACAACACAGCCGCAACCTGCGATCGGCCACTACGACGCTGTTTCAACCTTGCACGACGACGACTTTTGCGAAGCGCGCTTACCGATGCTCTGCTGAGTCTGTTCTGGCTGCTTGGAACTCATTACGAAAGTTGTCCTCAATAGTGACTCTGTTAATGTGTTTAAGTCTGGGCTAAAGACATTCCTCTTCTCCCGGGCTTTCTCTCTTCCCTCTTCTCAGTAACACACTGCCTGGTCCCAGGGCCTCTGAAGTTACGACCTTATGGCGCTAAACAAATATGCACATATTATTATTATTTTTTTATTATCAGACGGCACGCGCAGTCGTACAGCTTCGCTAAAGCCTCGATTGCCACAGACACTAGTGATAAGTTACCCAGTATAACAGCGCACACGCAACCAGGATGAAATTTTAGACGACAAAGATGTACTGTATAGTTGAAATCATTTTGTACACACTAACAGTGCGTGTTTAACACACAGTCTGTGTTGAGCCTCGTCTCTCGGCTCTCAACTTGACGCTACCCGCATTTGCTGGTACGCGGCGCTCAGCAGTAAACCAGCCGCACGCCGCTGCTGCTGTCGATCGACGGGACAGACAGACGGACAGCCGTTAAACAGACTCTGCTCCGCGTACTATGCGGGAAGCGTCAATAACGTGCGCCGTAAGTTGAAAAAAACAACGTTTGTACCGTAAACTATGTACGCTTATATAATATAAATACAGTCAAGTACACGTTAACATAAACCATTTAGCACAATAGTTGAATGCCTGAATTAACCGGCGCGTTATTGTGGCAAAATGTGAGCCCACTTCTGCGTGACTAACATCCGACAAGCACAAAGAGAGAATGCGTTGTAAAAGAAAGGTGTAAACTTACCAGGTGATGTCATCATCGGTACACCTACACAAACAGCACATTACGCGTTCAAAAATAAAGTCGACCTAATTGTTTAAAAGGTGTGGATTCAGTCAACAAAATTGGTTGCCATTGAAACGTCCCTTGAGGGATCGAAAAAAATAACTTCAAATCGTTCAGCTACTGCCAAACTCTACCATCCATGTAAATTTCGTGAAGATCGGTCCGGCAGATGTTGAGATAATTTGTCTGACAGAAATCGCTAAAAAATTAAAAACATCGGCAAAAGACCTAGCCCACATTCGGTTTCTTTGAAGGCGGGGGGCTAAACGATTCAATTAACTGGTAACTTCGGTATAGACATGTAAACAGCTGCCTTTACATGCTCGGTGATCTCCGAGAAGTGTTTTTCTGTTTAAATGTTGAGTTTCATCAAAATTATAGTGGTTTTAGTGATGCGATCGAAATTCGTCACGGCGAAGTACTTGGGCTGTACAACTTTGTACGTCTTGTCTATAGGCCCCTAGCTATATTTTTGAATTTGTTAAATGCAAGGTGGGGTAGGATTTTTAATATCCATTTAACTACAAATTTACCTAGGAATCTTCCAGTGAAAAAAATTTGAATCGGTTCAGATTTGACAGAATTGTGGCGATGAGTCTGTGGCCCCACTTTTTTGGCCCACCCTGTATGCTGAAATGAGTGCGTGTACCGAGGGTGGTCATGAGCGGAGGTCGTTGTGCATCGACGGCAAGGACCAGCAGCAGCATCAGCAGCCAACAGCCGACGACACGCAGCGCGTGCCGCTCACGATGCTCCCCCATTGACTCTGCACACAACAAACCACGATATCAGACTACGCCCCCCGCTCCGGTGCTGCCCCGTGGTGGGTCACTTTCAGTAAACTCCGCGGTCTTATATTCGCGCTGCCTCTCGTTGCGTAACTTTAAGTATACGTCTCTTCGCGTAGACTATTCCTGGTCATCATGTGCATACATGACGTCATCTGTAGAACCGGAAGTACATAACATATCGCAACATCACTAGAGGAAGACCGAGCCACGGCCAAGATTAACACATACACAAAAGTTGGTGAAGATCGGACATATAATTCCGGAGATATGCTCGCGGACAGACAAACACACAGACAGACAGACACGCTCATCACGATACTCTGCTCGCCTAGAAGGGACGGAATAATAACAAACACACGAAACAGCTATGAATTGCGTTATGTATGCAGGCATAGCTGTGTGCGTTAGTGGGACTGGGTGACATCATGGTGGCGTTTACTAAAAACTTATGCTATGTGCTAAATTTACTTTTGGCTTCATTCGGGCGTTGGTGCAAGCCGTGGCAGTGATAAAGGGCCGTTCGCACATTACGCTGCGTGTAGTGGTAACAATGCAGCATGTGTGTGAACGACCCTTAAGGGTCGACGTATTTTCATAAAAGCCGGCAGCGGCGCTGCGCACAGATCGTTTAATCATATTCGCCAGATAATGCCAACGTGCATTTCAATTTATTGCCCACACGAGTCCGACTCCCAAACGGCATCTCGATCAGTCCATCCGTTTCCGCAGTACTCACTGGTGTGCCCAACACACACACAGAAACAATGACGACGGGAACATGCTGCATCCGTAGCAATAGAGCCCAGAGCACCTACAGCACTGTTTGCAGTGCTGGCGATGGGGCTGTCTTCTGTAAAAGAGGAGTTTTATCAACATAACGAGACAGCGCATTGTCAGTCACACAGTTACAGTTGATACGGTACAGTACAGGCCTTGTACGGTGTTTCTGTATCTGCGGCTTCAACCGAAGTCGTGTCATGCGTGTGTATATTGTGTCGCACTGTCACGTCACAGCGACCATTCAGCACACTGCCATTTGACGTACGTCAGCGAGCGCTCGATTATCGACGCTACGCCATGTTCACAGCAGCCGAACTGAACTGGAGTTCGCGAACTGCAGTAGACTTCGTGAAGCTGACTCGCGTGACCAACAACGCGTCGTGTAATGTCCAAATTCCACTAGGCGGGCCCGACCAGACTTTGTCAGAGACCCGGGTCGGAGGCCCTAGTCTCCGACAAAGTCCGCCGGGTCCGCGCGGGTCTCCGACAAGTCCGCGGACTTTGTCTGGCCGGATCCGGTCCGGTCCGTGTAGCGGAATTTGGCACGGACCGACCAGACTTTGTCGTTGGTCGGGTCTGGTCGTGTCGTTTCTGAATTCCACTACACGAACCCACGGACTTTGTCTGCGACCCGACCAGACCAGACCCACGGACAAAGTCCGTACATGTCGAGATTGAGTGGACAAGTCTACGATCAGACAAAGCCAACGGATGTGTGCGGAGACCCAAGCGGTCCGTGGTTTTGGTCTGGTCGGGTCCGTGTAGTGCGGAATTTAGAAACGACACGACCAGACCCAACCAACGACAAAGTATGGCCGGGCCCGTCTAGTGGAAGTTGGACATAACTGGGTCAACTCGGTGCAGGTCAGTTCAGTTCAGTTCAGTTCGTCTGCTGTGAACACGGCTTGATGCTTCTGTATGAGACTCAATCAATCATGGCTCAGTACTCAACGGTATACGGTCGCGGCCTACTGATGTTAATGGCCCAGTCATTGAAACGTGGGCTACTTTAACCGCAATTTCTACATCACGCCAAAACGCGATTAAGATGCAGTAATTAACAAGGCAGTCATAGAAAGCAGACTTTGCCCCCGATGTTACCACCTGGGAAGTTACTTTAAGCACACGTCATTTTCTTATCGCTCTATACGAAGGGACATGATGTTCAGACATGCATGATGTCATAACACGCCCACTGCGGCCTAGTAGGCCCTGGCTGCAAGAAGTAGTCCCGAGCGTCCGCTGCCTGCAACGGGTATTCCTACACGCCAAGCCCAAGGCTGCGTACGTGTGAGACTCACTGTCTCAGCCTGGCGGCGACGTCGAGCAGCTTCAGCTTATGTGCAAATATTACGTCATCCATAAACCGGAAATACGTAACATATCATTACGCCGCCAGAAGATGACCGAGCCACTGCGATAGGTAACATGAATAAAAAAATTGGTGAAGATCGGAAGTGTAGTTCCGAAGACATGATCGTGGACAGACAAACACACAGACACACACAGAGACAAACAGACATACACGCTCATCACAATACTCCGCACTCCTAGGCTATCGGGGGCGGAGTAATAACGCATACGTAGGCCCATGCAGGCTGCAATGATGCACGCAGCTTTTGTCGTTGTCGACAACACAAGGCCGCATGACTATTCATCACGTCACGTCACAACAACTCATCATACAGATGTCGAGCGCTCGACAACGACGTTATTTTGTTCAGCTAGTGGACAGCAAATAAAACAAACGAGTGGGTTCTTAACAAAGCTGGAGTAAAGAAAGAACTGTTAGACACCGTCAAAGCAAGAAAGCTAGCATACTATGGTCACACCATGAGGAAACAAGGGAGTTGCCTGGAGAAAGAGATAATGCAATGAACAACGCCAGGTGCACGCAAGCGAGAAAGGCCACGCACGGCCTGGATGGACAACATCGAGACGTGGACAGGACTCCCCGTGGAAGAGTCAGTCAGAATGACAGAGGTCAAAGATGAATGGAGAAAGTACGTCTATGGTGTAGCCAACCCTCGGATCGAGGACGGCTAAAGAACAGAACAATGCTGCCGAAACTGTCGGCAGCTTCGTGGACCAGGCCTATTACTGTATACAGAGATGCATGCACGTAGTGTACAAGCAACAAACGAAGAGTATTTGACAAAGTGTATACATGTGGATTCTTGTAAGTTCGTAACACTTGTATGATAAGTTTTCATGACGTGAAGCGATGAATAGTCTAACGGCCTTGTGGGCGTGGCAATCAACGACAAACAGCTGCATGCTAGTCACGACAATGCAGTGGTGTACCGCAGACTCCGCCCCGGCACCCTTTAAACGAAGGACTTGTCGCGCGCCGTCGTAAGTAAGTAAGTAAGGGTATTAGTCCAGCGTGCAATAAATCAAGAGTTACAATGCGCTAAAATACGTGGCTCGCTATTTCATGTCATCAAGCCAGTTTGTCAAATTCTCTGTTCCATTGCACTGAGGAGTCGTTTCTTTGTAGGCCTTACTTCATCTGAACTGAACACTTAACTTTACTAGAATTTATCCACACATGGACAACCAGCCAAGCTGTTTAAGCTCGAGATCGCTAAAAGTCCGAATTCACTGATGTCGTTCAGCCGTTTCGATAAAACTCCGACTTGTGACAGACAGACAGACAGACACACGGCCATAGCTAGCACCCCCGCTACATAGCTTCGTCGTCACTCTACAACAGCAGGACACAAACCATACGACGCAGCAAGGGTGTGCACGACGTCGCAGCGACGCTGCTGCCAGCGCTGCGGTCGCGTCATGTCGCCTTGGGTGCGGGCGCATTATAGGAAAATGACGTCATACGCAAAACCGGAAACATATAATTACTGCAACATTGCCCGAAGAAAACCGAGCCACGGTCGTACTTAGCACGCACAAAAATTTGTGAAAGTTCGTATCGGCGGTTCCAGAGATATGCTCGCGGACAGACACGCTCATCACAATACTCGGCTCGCCTGCGGAAGACGAAGTGAATATCAAGATAAGACAAACAAGCAACCAACAGGCATATATGTTTTGTCGACTGTCTAGTGACGTTGAATGACGCTGTATAGCCTAGCATACTGGCATAGAGCCTAATAAGCCTATACGCTATAGGCCTATACGTAAACCTATCCGACAGCGAAGCACGTATCTGGTAACGTCGGTGTTATTTCCTATAGGCCTATAAGTGCTGAACAAAAAATGTACCTACGGGCAACGGTTTACATATTTCGTTTCAGAGTAGGCCGAACTGTGTATAAGGCCTATGACGAGTCAGGCAGGCTAATGAAAAAAGGTGTCATTAACTATCCGTAACACTGAGTACGATCGCTGTATCACTGCGGCTCGATACCAGCCAACTGAATTGGACTGAAATGAAGATGAACAATCGATTGTTGCTGCACAGCTGTGTGCTGTCTGAGTGTCTAATATGTTTTCCTAATGACATTCTGCCTTATATAATTTACTCAGTTTACTGTCAAAAATTTATAATATCTTCGATTATGCATGCATACATTTCTTGATTATGAATAGCTTGAATGTTTGATGCCCAAATTTCTGCAGTTTTTCGTTGATAATATGGATAGCAAGGAATAGTCGTGAACTGTCATTAATTAAAATTTACTTCGTTTGGTTAAAATAATAGGATCATGCCGTGATTGAAAAGCGTAACATAAATACGACCACTACAGTCTTAACATACAGAATAATTAGACTGTCGGGTGCTGTATTGATAGGCTGAACTGGTATTGCTGCAGGCTCATATATTTAGTAGTTTTCCCACAAGATATTCCTAGGCAGGCACGCTCAGTGCTCAAAAATCGAGACACTCGTTCGTATTTTTAAATTGTAAGCAACAACTTTAAAAAAATTACAACGTGATCACCACGTCACCGAGCCTATATTTTGGCAGCCTGGAAACCCACAAAAACAATAAAACAACAAACCTGCAGTCGGTGTACAACGCAGAGAGAGAGACTACTATTTCCACGGCCGGTGGTGGCAGCGTGTTAGCGACGGCCGGGCGAGATTATTATGCTGGCGTGAAGGCGAGGTTCTTGACTGTATGGTCGTGGTTTCGTCACAGTTGGGCAGTTATAGGCGTCTCGCTGCAGGTCAAGCGTGACGCCCGTTTGCATGACATCGCCAGTCACGCTCCGTACGTCGTGTCAAACGCGCCTACACCGCCGCAGACACATCAACCGACCAACCGACGTGCGCGCACTTACCAGACCACCCATATCCATGCCACCGGACCGCGGACCAGAAACTGCTGAGCGCGTCGCCAATGCTAATATATACCTAATATACCATGAAACCGTCGGACTGCTCCGTGCAATGCATGTACAGTGTTAAAAATTCGATTGTTGGGTCTTACTGACGCCTGTGCCAGCGCGTCCGTCCTGCGCGTCCCGTGTCAGTCACAGTAGCATCGAAACGGCTTTTCATCGTCATGAAAAATCAACCCTAGGACTAAGATGCCGCGACGCCTAATGCCAGGCTGTGGTATAGCTTACACAATTCAAACGGATTCTCCCATTAAAGCGCGAAACACCTGTCTCGCCATTTTATGTCATCGAGCCAGCTCGTCAAGTTCTCTATCCCACACTAGTGTTTTTCAGGAGTCGTTTCTTTGTAAGAACTCCGACTTGTGACAGACAGACACAGACACAGGGCCACAGCATATAGGGCCTACCGCACTACATAGCGTCGCGCGGGTAAAATCCGATCGTCGATCTTCGAGGGCAGTTATTACCGCGCGACGCTATGCTAGCGCGGAAAATGCTATGGCCCTGTGTGTGTGTGTGTCTGTCTGTCTGCCATGAGTCGGTAATCTATTAAAATGGTTCAACGCAAGAACACAATAACAGTGCCACACACTGAATCTAGTTTTCTGGTGCCAATAAGGATCTCCGCGAAATTCGACCGGGGTCAACACCTACGGGGAGCCAAATGCAGGTGAGGTGTGTTAAAATCGGCGACTTCCGACAAAATAACTGGCTATATCTCGAAAACGGTGCAAGATAGACGGATAGTTTCTAGTACAGTCGAATAGGAAGCCGTTCGCGCTCTGTCGAATGGCGATATCATCGATAACCTTGAGTGACCCGTAACCGCCCCTGACTACTCAATTTCTACATTTTGCATCGCTTTTCACATCTTCGTAATGGGTGTAGTTAGAAACTCCAAATTTGGTCTGCTGGTTAGTGGTAACAAGTCACAACGTGTCGACGACAAGTCATATCCCCGAAAGGGGCGTCTTCAGGGTCACGTGACACGTTTTAAAATTGTACACCCCTGAAATCTCTGCAACGGCTACAGCTAGAGACTTTAAATTTTGCACACGAGTTGGCTACGCAAATTATTAGCCTTGTGATGATTAACTGTCCCCCAAGTGGGCGTGGTCATGTGACACATTTTACAATTTTACACGCTCTAAAATATCTATCGAACGGATTAAGCTAGAGACTTCAAATTTCGTATACTCGTTGGCCGCGTGGAGGATTAGCCTTGTGATAACTGACTATTCCCAAGTGGGCGTGGTCAGGGTCACGTTACCCATTTCTACATTTTGGGGTCAAGGCAATACATTTGAAGCGGATGAAGCTAGACATTTCAAATTTGGTCTGCAGATTGAACGTAAAGAGTACTACCATTACACATGTTAAAGTTCTGCAGTATAGGGATGATGGATGAGGTCACGTGGCCTCTGAAAATTTAGGAAGTAGCCTAATGTTAGTACCTCAGAAACGGTAAAAGATAGAGATATATACAGTGGAAGACTAATAGGAAATCACACGTGGACGAATCGATAGCGTGTACCACTACCAGTATAACTGTATGCGGTTAGAGCATGGAACCAATATTGAATGGCACCAATATCAATGACCTTGAATGTCACTTTAGCTGGTTAAAACCTTTCTAACTCCTATTCATTAATGAATATGACACGTATTAACTACGTTGTGCGTATACATGACTGGGAATCTGTGGTCTTCAATCGCAACTGTTTTCTGAAAAAGAAAGACTTTTCAAGGTTAGCCGCCCTACGTACACCGTAAAAATGGTAGTATCAAGGAAACGGTGCAAGACACGTTGTTACTACACATCATTGATAAAAAAGTATCATATGGCCTATCGATTCGTGCCATTTCCAGTGGCATTGAATGACATAGCATTGCATGACCCTGAAGCATGTTGCAGGACATATCGAATGCAATTTGACGAACATTTCTGCGTCATTTTGCACGGTTTCGACTGACAAGGTGCGTCACGAGGTCCCTCGGCGATAGCCGAAGTTCTTGTTCTACACTGTGTCCCAGAAAAAAATGTCAATCTTTTTATTTTTTGCCTAACTGTGTCAAAATTAACCAATCTTAATGATTTTTGGTACATTAAATCTTGAGAAAATTTCAGATGAAAATCTTACACATTTGTCCACCTCACTTGTCAGATGTAGCCATTTTACCTTGGGAAATCCAAAAAAAGTCATTTTCAGCAGTATTATTCATACGTAGTTGTGATTATTTACGTTACCTCAAAAGAAAACAAACTGTAATCCACTTGCCCACCCCACCTGAAAATGTCACCACAGTAACTTGTGAAATGCAAAACTTTTTCATCTGACTGTTTGTTGCGTTCTTTCAAACGTTGGAGGCTCTGAAGAGAGCCACAATTGTGGGTTGTCATTGGTGGCTCTGAAAAGAACCGGCTGTGATGTGTGGCAACTGGAATGTCAGGCAAGCAATGTCACAGCAAGTGTTCAGAGTGACCACCTTCTGCATTAATACATGCTTCCAGTCTTTTTCGACATTGTTCAGTCACGTAGTACACCACGCAGTGCTGAAATTCAGCCCACGTCGCAACAAGCTGCTGCCGCAAGCCTCAACACGTCCATATCAATACACACAGCTCCTCCTGTAGCGCACCCGACGCAGTACTATGGCTATTCAGATGTTATAGGAACACTATAAACAACACTAAGTGAACAGCTACAGCTGCAATACGACAGTTGCTATTTGTTTTCTTCTGAGGTAACGTAAATAATCTTCAGTATACGAATAATGATATTGAAAAATGACTTTTTTGGATTCTCCAAGGTAAAGTGGCTACATCTGACAGGTGAAGTGGCCAAATCTGTAAGATGTTCATGTCAAATTTTCTCAGGATTTCACATACCAAAAACTATTAAAATCGGTTAAGCTTTGACAGAGTTATTCAAAAAATAAGAAGGTGGACGTTTTTTTTCTGGGACACAGTGTAGTTACAATATAGGCCTAGTAATGGTAACTCGGTGCTGCGACGCCAACCGCTCCGTTCTGCTCTAACCGCATATAGTCACGCTGGCACGCGCTGTCTCCATTCACAGTCGCGGTGCTGTGAATGACAACATGTGAATACTCAGCACAAACGGCTGGGCCGCATAGGCGCAGTTCTCATAGCCAGCCCTCTTACCTTGGCAAGCTATCCTCACTGTAGTGGCGGGCGTCGCCACTAGCAGTACTCACTGTATATGCTCGAACTGTAGAGAGGATCTCTGAAAAGAACGGCTGTTGCCAGAGGGTGACAGCCGACACGAATCACTTAAACCACATCAACGCCAGGAAAATACAGTATTGTGCAACAAGAGTCTAAAATAATCCCGCTGCTGACCTTCATCCGTTACATTCCAACATCAGACGTCACGCAAAGTAAGAAACTGCCACTGTTGAAGGTCAATGGCAAGTTGAAAATTCCACTGTGAAATCGACTGTCAAAATGCCACACTGCCAGACAACAGCAGGCCTATAGGCTCTACGCTTAATTTGAAAATGTCAAATTTGAGTTGTCAGCGAAAATTCAAACTGTAATTTTAATTTAGTTTATACCAGAGATGCGTAGACGCGTAAATAGGCCTAGTACAGAACTGGGGTCCATGCTCGCATGCCAGCTCGATTCGTCCAGTCGTTTCGATACAATATCCACTTGTGACAGACACAGACAAGACAGACGGACGTACACAGACACAAGGGATAGCGTCGCACGGTTTAAACCCTAACCTGACCACATCCTATCCTACGGATGCTCTTACTGCATGCACAGAATTACCACAGTGTCAAGCGCGTCATGGCTGGATGCACAAAGCAGATTTCACGTTGGTCTACTGTAGGCCTAACCCTCCAACTCCATTACTTCGATTTGTTCTGGATTTTTGTTGTTGTACAAGTTGTTCTTACACTGACTGTTGTGTCGCAGTTGGCAAGATTTTGACTGACACATCGCGTCGCGCAGTCCGTCTGCGGTAGCAGAGCTCCTTGGTTGTTCGATTGCGGTGTCAAGGTTCGAACTCCATATACAACAAATCCGCGACATCCGAACAAGTGAACGGACTGAAAGTAACTGACGTCAACAAGTCCGCAACAAATCGAAGTAATGGAGTTCGAACTAAAACGAATACGTTATGTTACGGTAAGTGTAGGCCTAAACAATGCAATGAAGTACATGTACCGGTGTCACAACTTTTTTTCTACCACATCGCACGCACAGCACAGACGGGCCGATTCATTCCGACAGATGGAGTAGCGTGGTGTGCGTATCGGTCGCAAACGGATGATCCGATCAAGATGCCGACTAGGATGAGTACAAGGAACCATGTCTTAAATAGGGGTATACAGTAAATCCCTCGAGGAAAGGGGCACTTTTGAGGGGGAAACGCTGGCACATGGCCAATATACTCATATACTTTATACTCAAGTGACTCACAGGGGCAGCAAGCGGCGATGCGGATGTGGCCTGCTCGCCAGAATTACTGTGGCCACGCCTGCTTTCAGCCTATTCCCACCTGCAGAGCGTCACCGCCCTTTGGCTACCAGATTATAAAATGTCTGTTCCAGATGACTATTAAAAACAACTTGCCAAGCCACAGTCAAGTGCAACGCTCCAACTGCAAGAGCCAGAAGACACAAAAACCAAACAACAGCATAGCATTTTTTCGTACGTACGCTGCGGCTTAGTAAAGTGGTTATAATCATGAAACAGATGCTATTTTTGTAGGACTACATGACTCAGCGTATGAGTGTATTCATCGTCGTGCCTTGTAACAGTGGATCGCAACTGCTTTCTGGCTATGTTTGATATTTAATTTGGTGCACAACCACTA
>Ga0126327_10000248_pt1 | contig 12794 bp, 6 predicted proteins | sample InaspJWI30metaG_FD_101392 | JGI IMG/M metagenome (GOLD analysis project Ga0126327, IMG submission 101392) | Marine gutless worms symbiont microbial communities from Oahu, Hawaii - Inanidrilus sp. 1 OAHU.JWI-30 metaG | ecosystem: Host-associated > Annelida > Digestive system > Unclassified... | reverse complement strand
TATGGGGTCTGAGGGAGCGCTGTAAGCTCCCCCAGCGGGGTCTGGGGCAGAGCCCCAGCCGAAATCGAATTTTGTACATTTCAGCTTGTTTTTTCCTGGAAATCAACTAGTTTAAACAGTATTAAGGCAAATCGGGACCAAGCGTTCTTTTGTTCAAAGCAATTAAGATTTTTCAAAATAATTGCTTTGCATATTTTGACAGTAGTCTCTTAACGAGTAGGCCTATGACTGCAGCCTGTAGGCAATCGAAATAGGCACATTTCAATGGATTCAGTCTTCTAGCATACCTGACGGATAATGTAGGTAATAAATTTTGAGATGATTATGTATCACGGTATATAGTAAGTGCCATGTGCTGGTTCCGTTTTGTCTATAATCAAGGGTTTGGGGGATAAGCCCTCCCGGAAACTTCGCCTATGGGCTGCAGTGCAGTATACAACGCACCACCGCCACTCCTCCCGCGATCGGGGTTCGAATCGTCTCCTGGACAGATCAAAGGCGAGGTACGAATCGTCACACAATCGCTTGCTCGCTCACGTTTCCACAAAACTAGCGAAGCGTTAAACTCGACCGCACCGCCTACCGCCGGTCGCCGTGCACTGTGGAATAAACTTCCGCCGTACGACAGGTTCACGCACTGAACGGACGCAGCCTCGGCCGTCCAGAGGTGTATAATTGACATGTCACATTTCCACGGAACTGTGCCAACTGCTGCCATGCGCGGCTGTTCCAGCTGTTCTTGGCGGGTCTGAGTAAGCAGGTGCTGCTCCATCAGCATGTAGCCTAAACTTACTGATAACAATCAAGACTGACTGAGCTGCATGGGCTACATGATCCCTTCTATTAGGCGGCGTACTTTTGCCAGAAGCTGTAACGCTGGGCGATGCTCACGACTAGGTATTCAGGGTCACACGATTTGTTGCAGTGGGCGGTAGGCTTGCAGAAGCAGCAGCGGCGTAGACTGTTCCTGCGAAATTCAATTCAAAGCCTGCAGCATCACGTGCCCAGTTAACTAGCCCCGGTTCACGGTAGGCCTATTTGTCTGTTTAAAGTGAAAAAATGCAACTATAGAAAAAGAATAGGCAAGGGCCTCATATAAAAACAGAATCAAGAATTCACGTGCTACGTGTATTTGAGTTGGATGATCATTAAATATGAAAATTAATCATTACATTGTTAAATACATAAATTACTAATTAATTAAATGTTTTGGCTGCCACTGCATCAGTTGTTATCTGTACACATATAGGCCTACGCTCGTAAGCAGCAATTGCTTTTGGGACATCGAAGCAACACGTGTATAGAGAATTAAAACAGATTTCACTTCAAAATTGTCTACGAAATGACTGTTAACTATACTCAACATCGGTAGAATGCAAGTTCTCTGCAGCGTAATTACAAGCTTAACGAAATACAGGAGCGAAAGACACGAGAATGACAGCATGACGCGCATCAGCAGCCAATACGCTGCAAAACGCGTAACCAGGGTTTGGAAGTACGGTGGGCACGGAAGTAGGGTCTAGGGACGGAAGTACCAAAGTGGGGTTAGAGGCAGGGCCCCATCCCCAAAGTCCTCTAAAAGCTCAAAACTATCGACAAATAAAGGTAGAATTTTGACGAGTAACGGCATTGACAATCAAATATACTGTTTGTAGCTCCAGCTAATATGGGTAACCTGATAATGACTAGGCGGTTGGGTCTGGGGCCGGGGCAAAAATCTCCTCTAGCTTGTGCAAAAACTTTTGAGACCGCCTTGGTCAGGGTTGGTTGGGCACCTGCCCACTTGTGTCCACTCGTCGCTATGCCACTGCGTTGGATACTTACAGCCGTCGGAGCAGCACGCAATCGACTCGAAAACTCGCAAGGTATGACATTATAGGATGTCATACCTTGCGAGTTTTCGAGTCGATTGCATTCCTATTAGTGTTCGATAGTGACCGACCTCAGGCTGTCGAGCAGTCAGCAGACCGTATACCCCCAAAAAACAAAAACTCGAAGAACATCGCCATGATGTATCCTATAAGCCGGCCGCTGACGCTACACGAGTAACGCGACGCGGCCAAAAATTTAAAGTAACATCGAACGAGAGACTGTCAACACGAGCTATCGAATTCTGCTCTGGCTGGACTAGCTGTGTTTCGTACGACGAACAACGTTAGTGAGCTTGGACGAGAGCAGTTTGCGAAAGGTCGACGGCTTCTTGAACACAGAGGAGGCTCCGTGCGTTGAAGCGGACGTTGAGATCGGCAATTTGGACTCGGCGGTCCTGCGCGGCCCCACTGCGGCGTGGTCAGCACTGGACGGCGGCTGGTCGGCGGACTGGTTCCAAGCCACCGCGGCGTCGTGGGTGCCAGCAGCGGCCGGGCAGGAAGAAGAAGCGACTGGTCGGACCCTGGACGAGAGACTGGCCGTTAGAGGCACGGCGGTGACGGACGGATCACCGCGGTTGACCACGGTGGCCGCAGGTCGAGGATGCATGGCGGGCGGACCGACCGCGTGAGCTGGCTGTACCACCGCGCACGGTCCGTCGACGTTCGCGTCTGCCGCCGCCGCCGGGCGCCGCCGCCCGTGGTCGTCGAGCCGCGACGCGAGGACGGCGAGCGCTCGCCGGCAGCCGACGGGCACCTGCTGGGCCGGGGGCGGGTCAACCCTCGCCCTCGCCTCGCCGCTGTCGTGCCGCTGCGACTCCGGCACGGCCGCCGGCTGAGACGTCGTCTGTCGGTAGACGACTGCGAAGTTGGTCCTGGCTCGACGTAGCGTCGTCGTTGAAGGGCGACCAGTTACTGCCCAGATAAGACAAAAAGTTAATCAAAATCCTGCACCCAAAGGCTGGAGTATGTTATAATAATATGCACGATATACATTAGGGAAGGGGTGGCTCGGTAGCCGAGTGGTTAGCGTGCTGGACTCAGGCGCAAAAGGGCCGGGGTTCAAATCGCAGCCGCGACGCTGTCTGGTAACAGTCTTAGGCAAACTGTTCACACCCGTCGTGCCTCTGTTCACCAAGCAACGAAACTGGTAGCAGCCCTGTTGCGGGGGTAACTGCAGGCCTGGCGGAAAGTAAAGGCAGCCTACCGCCGGCTTTATGACTCACGTCACCTCACTCACCTGTAGGCTGACTGCCAAGAACCGGGATCAGCTTCGGAACCCTACGCTCGGTACTCGAGTATGGGCTACCTTTACCTTACATTAGGGAAATACATGTACTTACATGTACATGAAAAACGCAATACGATATAATGCGATGTAAAAAGAGAACTTCAAACAGCAAAACTTTACAAGTAATTAAGTAAGTAAGTGAACTTCTAAGGCGCACGAAAACAATCAGTATAATATGCCGTAGTCGATAGGCCTGCAGCCTAAAGTTACGTCCATTCGGTGATTTCTTCAAATGTCTATAATATTTCGTGTTCTGTTAACAGTAAGGCGTTTTCACACAGGAGGACCGGCAGCAGAGAAACTTTTGTCGCCGTAACTGTCGCGTGTGTGTGTGTGTGTGTGTGTGTGTGCGGGTGGAACGACACAGATCTCAGACGCTAAGCTGATAGCGGCTAGTATCGGCAATGAAGCTGGGGCCCGATTTTCAAAACTTCTTAAGAAGATCTTAAGAAGATCTTAGGAAAATGACCGAACTTACGAACATCTTAGTAAGAACTTAGGAAAATCTTAAGAAGTTTTGAAAATCGGGCCCCTGGACGTCAAGAGCCAGTTTTATACAGTTTATTATTCTGTGTTTGGTAGCGGGAGAGGGCGTAATTTAAGCAGGACTTGTATTCTTTGTTCTGAAGTATATTTTGTTTGAGGGGTGCGTAATTTAGAAAGGGCTTTTCGGTGTTGTGTTGTGTGGATTAGCACCACTGCTGTTCACTGTGGACTCGCTACCAGTTGAATGAGTTGGGTCCACCATGGTTGGGTTCATCCATAGTCGGGTTGGATCCAAAATTTTTGAGTTGGGACGGGTTAGGAAAAACAGATCCGTGTCCAACGTGCTCACCGCTACTTGTCCGTGGCCGCTCGACGTCGATGCTGTCCACGACGACTGCCCGTGTCAGCGCCGTGTCGCGCTTCCTCGTCGGCTCCGACGACTGAACGCTGGGCTGACGGATGATGTCCGCACAGCAGGCTGCCGCTGCGGCTCCACTCGCCGAGTTCGGATGACGACACCTCTCCATGGTGTCCGAAACGCCGACGTCAATCGACTCCAACAGATCGTCGCAGATTGTCTCGTACGGGTCGAGCGACGGCGAGCTCGAAACTGCGGCTGTTACAGCAGTCGGTCTCACAGAGCTGCTGTCATTCCCGCTTGGCGCGCTCTGTTGTCGAGACGCTTCGCTAGAAACTTCACACTGTTGGTCCGGAAGTTTTGCGTCGGCGGCAGCGTCTTCACCGACGACGAAATCGGTCGTTGTCTTTCTGGTCGAAATGTCGGCAGGACAAAGACGCCGCGACGTCTCGTCGTGCACGACGTCCGACGAGTTGTCCGACGGATTACGAAAGACGCTCGTGACGGGCAATAACGACGACGCATTGTCCGCCTCCAGATGGGCCGGATTATGCGGCGGCGAGGCGGCGCCGAACGTGGTCGACAATATATCAGTGTCGTCGGATGACGGTATTGTTCGTGGCGAAAAACAAACGTCGCGCGGGTCCGCTAAGCCGGACGCGGCGGCACTGTCAGCTGGCGATGACGGCGCGAGGCCGCCGTTGATCGTGCCGGAGAATGACGCACTGCTCGTGGGAGGCTCGGCAGCGGCGGCGGTGGAGCAGATGGGCGAGAACATCTGTGCCGCCGCCGTCACTGCTGCGCTGCAGCGAGCTGCAGAATCCCGCACGGCGACACGCCCTCTGTCGTCGTCGTCGTCGCCGCTCGGTGACTCACCGCGACCGTCGTCGACTTCAGCCGCAGCCGCCGCCACATCTGACAACATTCGCAACACAACATGTAATACTGAGTAAAATAAATAGGCCCTACGCAAGTAATATTTAACTGCAGACAACAAAAGCATACGCAGCTACTGAAATAAATAGATAGGAATAAAAGCAATAAAGGTAAAAAAAAGTCGCCATAATAAATAGACGAGCGTCTTCTGCGTGTTCATGTCCATAATCCCTATGCTATTCCTCGAGCCTGTAATTTATAGGTGGATAAGCCACTGAAGTCTGTAATGCATGGCCATTGTGATGCTAGACATACGGCTACCTTCCCAGCCGCAAACCAAATCATACTGCGTTAGTGAGGACAATGGTGTAATCCATGCCCGAAATCGTTCGTTATCCGCACCTCAACCAAGAGTCGAACCCGCATCTCGAGATCCACGATGTCGGACAACTCCAAACGCAACTTGTTGTGTCATCATTGTTGTGATTGTTGTGTCATCATACAATACACCATAAGCAACAGACTCACTACAAAAATTAACTGCGTCTCCAAACAACAGAGATGACTCACCGCCGCCTTCTGGCTGACGACTTTCAGCTCCTTCCTCGCACACGTAACTCGGCTCTACGCTTGGCGTATCGCAACTTTCAGCACGGTCAGAATGGCCACAGATGCGTAAAGTCCCGTCGTTCAACGGCGTCTGTTGTTCGCCACCGACGTCGGGCGCCACGACGCAGGTGCTTACAACACAGGTCGCTGCGACCACGGCGACCGATCCCTGAGAGGACTTCCACGTGTCGTAGCCGCTCTCGCTGAGCGGAAGAGTACGCGACAGCCCGCCCTCGCCGGCCGACGGTCCGACAGAGCCGTCGTTCGGTTGTGGACACGCTTCTTCACCGAAAACTCCACCGTGTTTCTCCGACTGTTTCGCGTCAGCGGCAGGATCGTCGATGCTGTCGGCGGCGGGTGAGGTCAGCAGCTGGCGGACGTGGGTGCTGACCACGTCGACGTCTGGAGTCAGACAGTCAATGACCGGTTCGCGGTCAAGCACCACGATGTTATCGCTCTCGTACGTCACCACGTAACTGTCGCGAGTTAACGATCTGTCCGTCGCGTCCGTCGCCGTCGCATCTTCCACCGTCGACGTATCGGCTGGTAGCGTAGCAGGTCTGGCCGCCGATGTGCAAGACTCGTTAGCCGGTTTGTCGCTGTCAACAAGTCGGCGGCTTTCGATTTTGTGCGCACAGTACCGTAACGCCTCTGTGGTGCAAGTGCAGTTTCCTCGAGGCCTCGTCTTAGAAGAACCGCAGATTTCTACGTCGTCATCTTGCTTTGTCGAAGCTGAAGCAAAGTTTTGGTTTGACGGCGACTTTTCACTGGTGCTCGTAACTTGGACAGTTGCCGATGTGCTGTCGCCGGTAAGAAATATCGAATATTCAGTCCGGAATTTATAGCATCCGCTCGGCTTTTGCTGAACACTCGAAGGTGTCGCCGACTCTGTTCCTTCAACAACTGATTCTTGTCCGCCATCTCTGTTCCTCGCACCTGCTGATATCATGTCACTGACACCAGCCGACGCTGGACGATCGCATTCGAACTCGTCAACCTCTGATAGATCGGAGAGTTCTGAAGCTCTGGCATGAGACGCCAGCGAAGGTCGAGCACCACTACATTCTGACGTATGTTCTGTCCCAGTCTTTGCGCTGCAGTCTGTATTTATTGAATGAGTCTGCTTCGGTGCCGCCATCTTATGTCCGAAAGTGGAACACCTGTTAATCGCAGAATACGGCTTCACCAGTCGGCGTGGCTGCATGTCGATCAGCGACGTCGAACTGCCGTGCCTCCGTGAACTGTTCATGTCAGAATCACGCAGTTCTGAGTTACGCGGCGTGATGCAGTCGTAGCTTTTCGTCAGATGATCGTTCTTGTTCAGCACGCCTCTACCTGGTTTCGTCACCCCTGTCGACGCCTCTTCAATCGTCGACGTCGAAACTCTGGCGACGTCGGTGCACGAATCCGACTTCTTGCGGCAGGCGTCAACGGGTTGTTGAGACATGGGACCCACTTCAGAACAGTCCATCGACACTGGTCGACTCTGCCCAGTGACGCTGACGCGTCGTCGGTCGCCGGCTGCCATCACACCGGACACTGAACCAGGTCTCTTCAGCTTTGACGGCGGCGGCGGCGGCGGCGGACGCTTGGTAACCGTTGTCGGATCGTTGTAAACAGGCCGCGTTACGACCGTCGCAGGCGACCGTATTTTGGTCGCACGAGTCGGCGTTGTGGGCACGTGCCTGTCTATCTTTGCCGGACGACTGTCATACATACCGTCGACAACATCGCACTGAGACGCTCTGGTCTGTTTGACGGCCGCTGTGGTGGGTTTTGCTGTAGCTCGCGAAACCGCCGCGCCCGCCACCATGCTGCCGACTGGTTTGTCAACTAATTTACTGGAGACATTTACGCGATCTTTATCCACGGCATGCGACTGCGGACGTGTCCCGTTTCCTGGTTGACGTGACGCGAAAGAGATTTTGGACGCTGCGCGGGCGCTGTCGGAAACCCGTTGCTGTGGCGACTGGCAGGCGACATGCTTCTCGTTAACAGCCTTTGTCGACGAAGTAACTGGAATATGACTGACGGACGACCTAACACTGGAATTAACGCTTGCTAACGATGCCGCTCTCTTGACTGCCGCCGCGGCAGTATGGCGCCTTTGTATGTTAGAATAAGGTGGCGGATTTGGAAGCTCTACGGCGGCGGAGTTCATCTTCGCTTGTACGAGAGAACGCTCAGCGAAGACCATCTGTTTATCTTGACCAACAACCGCCGCAAGTGGTGGCGAATGCGCGACTTGTCCGGAGGCATGTTTAGCTACACCAGTCGCAGGTACCGCCGGCAACCGCCGTGGTGACGACGGAATATTGGATCGGGAACGCAACGGCGCACGTTCATCACCTACGAACGCCTGGAGTGGTCGACTTCTTGGCGGAGTATCGCGTGAAGGGGTACACTTTCGTGGCGGCGGCGATGGCGGCGTGATAACGTGCTTGTTGCTAATTGCAGCGAAAGCGTGCGGCGACATTCCGAAATTACCGATTCGCTGAATATCTTTCGAGCAATTTTCCGCCGGCGGGGACGGCGACTCGGACGAAGATGACGATGATATGGTCCGACTGGCGTGACGGTTGAGCGGCTTGGTATGTGTTTTATGACCGGCGGGGTTTGCGTTGGCCAGGAACGGCGGCGGTGCGTGACTGGAAGCAAGTCTGGCCGACGATACCGTGAACTTATCGAACTGGCCACGCTCCCGCCGCCGCCTGTCCCTCCCAGCTTTTGTTTTCGACTTGCCTGCCGAGTCACCCGAGTCCGTCAACGTTCCGGATGACGAGGAACAGTCGACGGACGTAATCGTCCACATACTGTCAGCCGTGCTGGCGCAATCGTCGTCCAAATCAGGCACACGCCACGCACGGTAACTGCGACGACCTGGTGCGATTAGAGCAGCGACCGACTGCGGCCGGTATTCAGGTCCATCAGCAATATCAGTAGGCCGACGTACATCGGACATCCGCCGACGATCGTCCGACTGTCGCCGCAAGTCGTCCGCAGTCGGTAAATGTTGCACCGCTGGTGGTCCGAAACGCGTAGATTTTAACGAAATCGTTTCATCGCTCTCGCTCGCCGGGCTCGCCGGCAATTTACGTCCGAAACGCGGCGCGTTGCAGTTGCGATTGTTGCGATTGCGTTGTCTGTCTGCCGGCGGCGCGGCGGCGGCGGGCGATTTAGTCAGGCGGCGCGATGATGCGACAGGTGCGCGCAACTGCCGCTGCGGCGAGTCGACCAACGATGCGCCGGCGTGGTGCACGGACGACGACGACGCGTCACGTGGTCTAGACTGACAGGCAGGTGCGTTGTAGCTGCCGCTAGGTTGCACTACAACCGCACGTCCGTCGCACGCCGATGTCGACGACGAAGACTTGGCGGGGAACGTGGGCGACAGACATGGCTGCTGACACTGCCTGACCGCAGAACGTAGCACGCTCATCCGCATCCCGCACGACGGTCTGTTGCCCGGCTGAGCCGCACTGCTCGGGTCGTCGACGACGCCGCCATCATCGCGCCAAGTCCGTCCGACGTCGGCGCCAGCACCGCCGGTCACATCGCGCCGCTGCTGCCTCGGCGGAGCGACGTCACGGTGTCGAGCGCGCACTGACTTCCGGTCCGGTCCGACCTGGGTGGTCTTGTGCGCCGAACGTGACCCGTTCACCGGACCATCGTTTCCCTGACCGGCATCGCTACACGTCGATGTGCGGGAACTCTCGGCGTGGGAGACCGACAGCGACGACGGCGACCCCGGACTCGACCTGTTGGTGGACGGTCGACCGCGGTGCAGCGGCAGGCGGGACGGCCGCTGAGACGCGGGTCCTGGGGCCGCCATCGCTGCCCGGCCGCCCGTCGACCAGCGTCGCCGGCCCCGCTGTGACTCAACCTTTCGCCGAGCGTATCGACTAACAACCAGCCGGCGCACCCATTGAGTTATATATTCCACGCAGCGGTTTCATTGGATATCTACTGGCGCACCTGTTCCTGCGAAATACCGCCGTCTGCCCGGACGATACATCACACGGCGCCTCCCATCACTCATGATCGACATCTGATACTATGAGCGAGATGTCATTAAGCACGAACACTGCATGCTACCAGACGGCATTCCCTCTGCGCGTGCGTCTGCTCAGCGGCGAAATACAGACTTATACGGCCCCTATACCAGGTCGCCTCATGTAGTATCCTGGAACGTTCGGATCGCGGAGAAGCGAAATGGAAACGTCGACAGCCAAGAATTCGGCGGCGACGCGCTGCCTCTCCGCGTGATGTATCGTTCACACGCACGGAACGAGCGCCGACCCGTTTAATTGAGGATATTTCCACCAAAAGATCGGAAGTACGAATTGAGAGTAACGTCGCGTGTCACGTCCACTCGACGGGGTCGACAGGATCACTGTTCCGCGTGTCGGCGGCGCTGGCTGGACTCAAGACCGGACGCACGGCGGCTGAATCGTCGTCGCCGCCGGTAGGCCTAGCAGCGCGCAGTCAGCAACGATCGATGTGGCGCCGTTCAGAGTCGATAACGAACACAACTGGCGGCCGGACGGCGACTCCGAGCTGCTGCGGTCGACTGCAGAGCGGCGGCGCAGCTGATAGCTTTGTCTTCACGAGCAGCTCTTTGTGTGACGGATCAACGAACACCGCCGAGCTGAATAGTGCTTCTCGTATCCGCCCGCACACAGCGTGACGATACCTAACGCAAACAATCCAATATTAGTCACCCGATCTGAATAATCGTTCGCATTAACTCAGTTATTGCGAATCACCGTAATACCTAAATCATAATTTAACGAGTATACCGGCACTCGGACGGAAGGGCCGAAACGTACGCTGGCCGCGTCGGGGCAGTGATATTTAATCATAATCGCATTAACGTTAGGAAAGACTGGACAGACAGACGGACGGACAGACACTAGACCGGTGCTTTACGCTTTCCGCTATCGACGCGGCCAGCGGAATAAGTAATTCGCAAAGAATGCTATTTGCTATAATAATAATAATAATTACAATAATTTTGTATATCTCAATTTTTAAACTCCCTCGGAAATATATCTACCGAGGGTCAAAAAAATCACAATAATAATAATAATAATAATAATAAATGTCCGGTGATCTGTTGGACGAAGATCCGGGCCTCTAGCCGCCAGTGATATTTGGTCTTAGCTTCTTGTTTTAACTCCAGGGATCTATACTACCTGGGGTATAACAAACAATAATAATAAAACCGACGATTTGTAACGCGCCGTATCACGGAGACCATCATACAAGTGCGCTATCGTTTCTTCACTTGTCGGTGAAAATAGCGCATTATCGTCTAAGAAGATGAGATAATATCGATATCTATAACAAATGCTTTTATACCATTCTAACCAACGAAAAACGATGTTAAAACTGCTCAAGAACGAAAACAGCCAGGACAACAGTGTATAGTCGAGTACACGTCAGCACGAAATTACGAGTGCTGTTGTCATCCGGTTTCAGCGACAGGCCTCGTACACACGTTGTACGTCACGAGGCAACTCGACCGCCGGCCAAACACTAGCGCCGCAATTTCTGCGTGACGCTACAACTTCGCAGTGCAAAAATGTTCCGGCGAATTTCGCAATGCATCATCCCAGTCACTGCACAGCGTGAAGCGTTTGTGCAGGTTCTATATAGCACTGATGAGCAAACGCACACACATACCTGGATCTCTACCGCAATGTGTTCGGAAAAAAACCTAAGCTAGGACTCCATTCGTTTTTACTCGCGCGACGCTATGCTAGCTCGTTATTAGCTGTCGTCGTGTGTCGGTGTTTGTCTGGCACTGGCCGGCATTTTATCGAAACGGCGGGACGGATCCAGCTGGTTTCGGCATGAGGCTTCTTTCCACCTATCCTGCACTGTGTTAGAGGGGAATTCGGGTATATCTACTTTTCTCTGGAACTTTTTTCCAAAGTCTGGCCATGGCAAATCAATAATCGCAATGTGTTGTCAACTTGAGTTCGAAATAGGTGGACGCTCAGTGTGATAAACTATGCCGTCGTCGGCCTATAATAACTACGGAAATGGAATGTAAAATGATACAGGCTTTCGTGCAGTGTAGCATCAGTCTCTATAGGCCTACGTGCCTGATGGAGAATGAAGGAGGTGCTTAAAAGCTGGTGTCGGCTGATATGTGGAAACGATACCGGTATAGCTTGCGGTGTAAGAAATCTTGCGACGAAAGCGGTGGTTATGATGACTCAGGTCTGTTTGTGATTCATACAATAACGATATCGGGCGTGCGGTAACAGTAGCCACACACTGCACTAGACTGCATTGATTACAGGCATGTGGCAAGTCCATCTAGATTGGCGCACGTATTCGTAAAAGCTGCCGAAAAAACTTTGGTCGAACGCACGATCAGTGGAGTTGAACGCAGTTCAATGTAATGGATTATATAAAGTAATTTGCGAACAGGCCGCATCGCTACCCCGCACATCTACTTTTGGGCATGCAGACCATATCAATACTCTAGGCCGAACTGTGCCTGTAGCAGAACTGTCTATAGGCCTACTTCTACAAGCAGCCATCGAAATTGCCGCCGGACAATTTGACAAAAATACGAATTTTGCCGATGTATTCGTAATGTGCAGAAACGGGCGTTATATGCGAAGGGGGATATCGCAGGCAGGGGGACTTCTAAGGTGTCTTACACTCAATGGTCTGGATATGGTAAAAAGGTAAAGGTAGCCCATACTCGATTACCGATCGTAGGGTCCCGGAGCTGATCCCGGTTCTCGGCAGTCAGCCTGCAGGTGACGTGAATCATAAACCTGGTGGTAGGCTGCCATTACCTTCAGTCAGGCCTGCAGTTACCCTCGCAACCCTTAAGAGGGCTGCTACCATTTCGCTGCTTGGTGAACAGAGACACGATGGGTGTGAACAGTTTGCCTAAGATAAGACAGCGTCGCGGCTGCGATTTGAACCCAGGCCCTTCTGCGTCTGAGTCCAGCACGCTAACCACTCGGCTACCGAGCCACCCGTGGACATGGTGCTTGTTTGTAAATAGGCCCAGTCATATATGCATTGCAACACAATCATTAAAGAGTTCAATCTCAGACGTCTCCTCGCGGTCAAGTACAGAGCATACGTGCAGTACGTCGTCATCAAGTCACGTTTTATCAGCGCCTCTGAAGTTACGACCTTATAGCGCTACACAGATGTGTTTATTATATTATATTATATTATAATTATCGGACACACCGCCCAAGGCACCCGATCAACTTCAACGATTTATATAGTTTTAAGTATACGAAATGCAAACGAACAAGACTAACAATGC
>Ga0126327_10000247_pt1 | contig 12801 bp, 10 predicted proteins | sample InaspJWI30metaG_FD_101392 | JGI IMG/M metagenome (GOLD analysis project Ga0126327, IMG submission 101392) | Marine gutless worms symbiont microbial communities from Oahu, Hawaii - Inanidrilus sp. 1 OAHU.JWI-30 metaG | ecosystem: Host-associated > Annelida > Digestive system > Unclassified... | reverse complement strand
GTTTAACTGACTTCACTAAAATAATGAAAATAGTATACACAATAACGAGATAAATACAGAGTAGGGTAATAATATGTACAATAAAATAATATACGAATTCTATCGAATATCAATGTGACGTAGCCATATATATGTATTACAATGTACAAAGTTGCTATTAATTCAAAGATTACTTAACTTTTTGTATTTAAAGGCTATCCTGTGCACCGTCGAATACTACGCATAGCATCGAGTCATTAGCTGCATGCATACAACCCGATGAAAAGGAAGTTTATGACAATAGTGCACAAATAATATGAACAGTCAACGCACATGCAATAATATGAGTATTCAACTTAAAATGTGGAAATCCGCACAGTAATCGAAACTTTAGTAGAAGTGTCCCGTGATATCTTGCCATTTTACGTTCTGCAATTTTACGCTCTGCTAAGGCCTGTTCGGTTTCTGTGTTTACTAGCGGCTTGGCTGCTAAATGCTAATCCCTCTGCACCTCTTGCGCCTTCGGCGCTCTCTATGTGCGCTATAGGCCAACTCCACCGCTGCCGCTGACGTCGTAACAGCAACAGCAGCGGCACGCTGCTACGCTAAGCAGTGTTGCTATGACGCCGCCCACTGGCACGTCAGCTTTACATCCGTAGCACAGACGCTGTTAGCTCGTTAATAGTGTAAGATTTGTATTTTCACGTCCTGCTACTGATCGTTCATTTTAACTTGCTGCAATTTCACTCCTGTACGTCAGCGTCACCTCCCTGTAAACCGATAAAATGCACAAGTGACTACACGTCGTTCGAGGTGGTGTCACTAATTAATGCATCGGCCAATATGGGCCTATAGGCCGAGTGGCCGACACAGGGCTGATACGCCGTTGCAACAAAGCACAAATCACTAAACCTCGCAACCGAAAATAAACATACAGCAACTGGCGTCAAATTTTAAGGATATACGTGATTTCATGTTTTGAACGCCGATAGCGGCCGATAGGCCGATGCATTAACTAGCCACACTGCGTTCGAGCTAGTGTCGAGAGTCATACGTCGAAATGGTACGTTATCTATACGTATAGTACAGACTTCCTACTGCACACACCAGTTCATCCGGACGCCCTGTTCGAGCAGCCTATACTGCGGCGAATCCCAAGATCTTCTATAACCCGTCTGTGCTGCCGATCTCACGTCGTCCTGTATTATGAGCGCCTCCCCCCCCCGTAAATCGATAAACGTAGCCTATAGGCCTACACGTTATTGCATCATAGCACGTGGTTCGAGGTCTAGTATCGAGTGAGTCAGACGTCGAACTCCTCCTTCTCGAGGATGTAGTCGATGGCGGTGTTGACGTCGTCGCAGATGATGATCGGTTTGCGCAGCTCGTTGTTCTTGCCGACGTCGCGGTGCCCGTGGTCGATCAGCTCGGCGCCCTCGTCGTCCTCCTCGGGCGCCGCGCCGCCCGGCGAGTAGACGCCCGTGCAGACGAGGATGCCCTCGACGGCGTCGACCGTCTGCGGGTTGAGCTGGGCGGTGGCCGGGACGTTGCGCGAGTTGGGTAGCTCCGTGTCGACGTTCTCCTGCATCCGCGCCTCGCGGCTGTCCGGTTCCACCGACCACGTCGCCTACAGCCGCCAACATCCGCGCTCGACACAGTGAGCGCTAAAAGCATAGGTCACTCGCTGACTTGCTCACAGCCAGACTCCGACAGTTCACTATAAGCACTGCTTTATGCGACCTTTCGACACGACAGCTATTGACACGAAGATCGTTTTCGCCAACTATGTTACTGTGTCAACAGAGGCGTCAAGTAGGCCTATGTATGTGGACATCCCCTTATTAGCTGGGAATAGACGCGAGTGTTTCCAGTGAAATGTTGGTCTACGTTTCACTGTTTCGGCATAAGAAACAACAACTATTGATTACTGACTTTCTACTAGGTGCTGATATTAAGTAAGTAAGTAAGTAAGTGTTTTTCTATGGCGCCGCATATCAGAAGTCACAGAGCGCCGTGTTCATGCTTCCCGAAAAGGTGTACCTTCAGCTGTCGTCGGAACAGTCCGTAGTTGATGCCAGGATTACGCAGCTGGACTGGAAGAGAGTTCCACAGGCGAGGTCCCGCGGCTGCAAAAGTTCTGTCGCCATAACTGCTGAGTGTTCGCGGCACCACGAATGCTCATAAATCACAGGCCTAAATGTAACGGAACAGCTACGCTATAGACAAACCAGAACTCTTGAAACTGCCTGCCGTATAACATGGGTGGCGATAATGAAACAGCTATGCAGAACGCAACTTACTAACCTGCATCTGCCTTCGGCGGCGCTTGAGTCGGTCGATGTATCGCTGGTACAGATTACTGCCAACGATGTCCGAATCCGGCGCATCACTGTCGCACACCGCCGACAGACACCAAGTACAGAGTGCGCCAAAAATACTGTGAAGCGCTATAGCGTTTCTGTTTTTTGGAGCATTAAAACAATGTAAAAACATGACATGAATCTGACAATTCAAAAACTATAATCTCATTTATTTTGCTTAAAGAATTCAAGAAAAAGTGCAAACAAACAAACACATGTAAAGAGCCGACTGACTTGCTGTATAGAACAGCGCTCGATGCTCTTGGAAAATCATGCTAAAGAACTGTAAAATTAGACTAGCGCTGCTGGCGTGCGTTGATTCGGCTTTGTTGCCAAAAGTCGCTACACAAATACCAGTTAGTTATATCCACCCCGTATTGTGACCAGCATGTATGTCTGTCTGTCTGTCTGTCTGTATGTGAGTCCGTCTTTGCGCGAACATCTCTTGATTCTGGAACTGCACGTCCAATCTTCACAATATTTTTCGTGCATGTTACTTATGGCCGTTGCTCGGTCGCTGTCTGGCGACATTGCGATAAGATTCTTACTTCTGGTTTTATGGATGACGTCATGTTTGAACGTAACAGTCTGTAAAAGGCGACGCGAAAACGGCGTTTACTCTAAATGGCTCAGTCACGGAATTAACATCGCGGCGTATAGTCAAACTGACCCACCAGGGGGCAACACCGGACATGGGGCGGAGTCTGATATCTACGACTGCCATGTTGCGCCTGCTCACCCGACGAGGTACATGGTTTTGATGTGTTCCGTGTAGCCCATCTTCCTCGACGCTCTGGTCAGCGCGTGCTCGGCGTAGCGGAACGTGATTTCGCTCGGTTTGCCGATCAGCGCTGTGTACTCTAGCTCGCGACCCGTCACCTTCTGTTTGCACGCAACAAACACACTACACTGACCATAAACAAGAAAAGTATTTAACAACCTTTATTACTCTGCCCGCGGTATGGCAGCGGAGTGTTGTGAGGAGTGTGTCTGTCTGTGTTTGTGTGTGTGTGCCTGTCTGTCCACGAGCATATCTCCGAAACTACGCTCCAATCTTCACCAGTTTTATGTAAGTTACGTACGGATGTGGTTCGGTCTTTTTTTCGCAGCGTTGCGATACGTTACTCTTCCGGTTTTATGGACGACGTCATGTTTGCACGTAATGGCCCCGGCAATAGGCGACGCGAAAAAAGCGAATACTGAAAGCGATTCAACGGGGAGCAGCACTGATCTGACCTCGCGGCAGCACCGGACCGAAGACCGAGTCTGATGTGTACGACTGCCTTGATCTGGTTGACGACAACTAACATCAGAGATTCAGAGCCAACGTGAGCAACGCAGTGGAACTTCCAGCACGGGTCGAACCCGCAGTATACAAACCGTATATACCGATATAAAAAGCCGCAGATTCCATCACGGCAGAACTGTTGTCATTCTCTCGTTATCAGTAATACTGAATACTGAACACGTTACACGTTGTGTTGGCTCTGTAATAAATAGCCTGCTAAAAAGTGACAGCAAAAGACCTCCTTTGGTTCCTTCAGTAATACAGAAAGGAGCACAACGAAAATACAAACCTTATATAAAGCTTCCAGGCAAACAAGAAATGCACCGTGTCCATATCTACAAGTGCAAAGTGTAGACAGTAAAAGATGCACGTGGTAGCCTGCGTACGATAAAACAGTGGGGCTATACCATGTGACAACACTATACACGATGAACTTATCTCTGAATGCAGTAGATTAAAAAATGTTTCAGAAGTACACACACAACAGGTAACGAGGCATAAATTAAGCATACAAGGTGGCGCAGAAAGCCGATGCATTGGCCACTGTGCCATAGTAGTCTGTGCGTCAAAAACGTACCACTGTGCTCATGCCCGTAATTTCGCTAAATGTTGCACGATTTTATAAGTCTTTCACATTCCGCCTCAACAGTAAATTTGTAACACCGCATTTTAAACGCTATACTGCAAGATATGATCTGATGCCATTTTAGTTTTGGCTAATAATGGCCAATGGTCCAACTTTTGGCGCCATCCTGCGATTGTTGCTAACGATGAACAACAAGTTCTAGTTCGAGTTTCAACTACTTGTCAAAGTAGGCCTAATTTGACCGCGCTACCGCGCACGGGTCGTTCAATCGTATTCGACAGGCGGCGCCAATGTGTATCCCCTCTATTACATGGTTCCTTGGGCCACACATGAGTCTGTACCCCCAAACGGGCTCATATGCACTTGCGCTTCAGCCGTGGTCTGCAATGGTCATTGGTTTGCCCAAATACAGACCACATCACTCGATATCTCGGACAACCGAGGTGGAGAGTGATATATTAAAGCGGCGAGTTAAGGGTTCACAGAATACAGGTGCGCCAATTAGTGTAAGAAACCAAGCTGTTAAGTTATCCAAGCCTGTGGATGTGGAATGCAGGGTGCCCAGGACTCTGAACACCTGCCACTCTATACGACTGCATCGCGCCAACCTCGGTATGCAAGCTCGTTCCATGAACTGCAGGTCCATGTTGCACGCAATGACGGGCAGCTGCGGCACGTCGCTGGCCGCGTCCATGGGCGAGTCCGGCTTGCCGTTGGTGCGTAGTAGGTCGACGAGCAGCTGTAGCGGCGTCTCCCAGTGCTTCGGCTCACCCAACAACACGATCGCTGCTCATCGGTCAAGCAGCTGATCAGCAATCATTTATTTGCTTGTAAAAGAGAGAAAACGTGCACCGATAGGCCTAGTTACAACTGGAATTTAAGCAGGATATCAAGAAATGAGCACTTACAGATGCCCTGCAAAATGCAACCAAAGCGTGTCAAGGCCTGCATCTGTTTCCTCTATGTGATGTGATTATAGGCTACGCGTGCGTTATTTTACCGTACGTGTATACTGATCGAGCTATGTCGCAAACTGTGACTTTGAATTTTGATCATGCGCACGATAGACCACACAACACAATTGGCTCTTCGTTCGTGCGGCATTTCGCGGCGCCGCGCCTCACCGCATCCGGCTTTACGCCATCACTTGATTCGTTCGTAGTAGATGGGAGCTTGGGATCGAACCACGATCACGACAGAGAGTGTTTTCGTGTTTACTTCCAATTTCCAAACCACAACGATGATCTGTACGGGCGAAGAATGGAATATGAAGACGCCATCATTAAGCTGTTTTCTTCTATAAAACAGTTTCTTCTCCAGTTGATCAGCAAATTACCTCAGTCAACATTCAACCAACTTTGAAACATGTACCTTCAATTCTTCGAAATTCTTTTTGCGCGTAGCCTTCTTTGGTCTGCAATTGACAGACAAACATTTTAAACAACTATCAACCGGTTCTGTTCGTGATGGTCGTCAATATCATGTGCGTAAAAGACGCAACTTGTTCTTTTTACTATAAATTTAAAAGTTACTAACAAAATTGTTCTTCAGTTCGGCGTGCGGTTTTAACGATAAATACTTAACGATATGGTAGTATAAAATATGCATCACATCACATGTGTATACACATACTGTCTTGTAATGGTAGGCTGCTTGATTCTGTCATTACTAATGGATCACGACGCTAATAATTTAAAGCTTATAGCAAATTAACAATGCAACTACCCATGTTGTCCTTCACTTAAGTGGCACAGCGATATAACTTAACTAGTCATGCAAGATATTCGAACATTACTACGGTCCTGCAGCAGTGAACTCACTGTAGTGCTAAATTCTCAAGCTGTGTTCACATCAGATCCGGTGCGGTCTGCGCAGCACCATGAGGCGCCGTGGGTTGTCTTGCGTTGTGTTGCGCTGCAGCGCCGGATCCGATGTGAACGCAGCTTTAAAACGTATGCGCAGTCAACATCAAATAGGCCTACACAGTCACATTCGCATCGCCTTAATGTGACTTCTGTGACTTCTGCGTGTAAGGAGTACGGTAGCCTACATCAGCACTAAGCTTTCAGCGAAAATTGTTGGTATCATCGAACGCAGCTAGTGCCTATTGGATACGTTTAAAATGGATTAACTTATGTTGTAATTTTTACCCGCGCGATGCTATGCTAACGCGGTGGTAGCTATTATTATTATTATTATTATTAAGAGCATTTATATAGCGCAAGTTCGCAAGGGCCACAAATGCGCTATGTCGGCAGAGATGGCAGTATGGTTATATCTAGGCCTATATCTCTATAGCTATCTCTCACATAACTAATTGTCAAGACAGTTAAACAGAAATGTCTTCAGATGTCTTCTGAAAGTCTCCTACGTGACGTCAGCTATGGGTCTGTCTCTGTCTGTCATCACTACCTGCATGGAGTAGGCCTATCTCCAAAACAAGGGTATTTCCGTCTGGTAACTTTGTCTCATTCTCTGGACTTACAGAATTTCGCCACGGCACGTCCATCGTCGCAACCTGATGTGAACAAGGCTCGTTGACGGCTGAGCTATATATGTTGACCACGCTGCGACGGTCGGCACGCCGTGGCTCATCGCAGTGTTTGCTACACGTCCGTCGATCGTAACACAGAACGACGCACGAAAAAGTGTCGCGCGATCTGCAGTTTGCGTGTATTCTGTCGCAAAGTTATGAAACAGACGACAAGATTTCACTTGGCGGCATACATCAACAGCTGATACTGGTAAAAGTATTGAGCAGTAGGCCTATTCCGAATACTCTATTGGCTATAAATGATTGAGCAGTTTCAGTGGAGACGAATACTGTATTCGTATACACGTTAACCACTCATTCAGTTATTCCCAGTCTGCATGCAAGACATGGACGCACAGCATGCAGTAGGTCACGTATATAGCGGGATGCTGTCATACCAGTTTCTTGCGTTTGTCGTGGTCGACGACGTCGAGCAGTGGATACGCCGCCGCGACGTCCTCCAGCAAGCACATGTCACGAAAGCCGAGTCTGATTTCCGACTTCGTCAGAGAAAACAACTCTGTTTCACGAAACGAATCCAATTTGTCGCTTGTTGTTTAGAGTTTGATTTCAGAAAAAAAAGCAAGTCCGACAGCCTGAAACTAATTTCCAGCAGAACTATAGAACTACCGTCATCAGGCCACGCAATCGTTTAAGCTTAACTGAGTCCATCTGGTCCTAATCTGTTTGGAGTTATTATCTCGCGACGCACTATAAGCATATACTACAGGTGCAGGCCTATGCTCTGTTGGCCTACTGCACACACGAAGGATACTCGGACGCTATTTCGACGACTTTGCCTTGACCGACGACCAGGCAGAACATGTTGTGAAACTTCGTGAAAATCTCTAGTGGCGTCGGCGACTGGATCATTTGTTCTGGATCAACCTGTAAGTCGCACACGGGCAGAACAGGCGGCACAGGCCTATAAAGATTATATAAAATACATTACTCGCATGTGTGATGTAAGCTTACACGGACTATTGCACGTCACGGCATGCAATAACACACTTCTGTATTGTGTATGTGCTTATTAAATTGACAAAATAATGTGAAACACACACACCCGTTTAACGGCCCTTTGTCCGGGACTACCCGGGCGAGCCGGTACCAGAAAGGTAAAACCAATCTGGCTTTTACTGAAGCAAGAGACAGTGAGTGGCAGTGGCATCAGCTGGGATATATGCAAGTCTGCACCTCGCTCCAAACAGATAACCACAGATAACCACCCCACCACTCAGTTTTTTACATGCCGGATGCCCTTCCTGCCGCCCAACTAACAGCGTCACAGCACTGACGGCAGAATAGTGTAAAAATTTAACAGTAAAATATGCTTTCTCTGGAATGGAAAGGCCAAGGCTGATAGAAACTGCTGTACTTTTTCAACTTCTCCGACAAATCATACTCTTGGATTTGTGACAGTAGGCGGTTTGAACTTTTATTACATGATCGACGCGACTAATGCAATAACCCTGCTTAATACGCGACCCCATTACGAGCACAAGAACCGAAGAGTCGGACCTTGATTCCGAGCCAGTTAGAAATCTGCATGGCTTTGTCGATGTTCCTGTTGAGTGCGTTCGTGACGAAGACGACCGGGACTTGGACTTGGTTGTCGCTGTTGACGAGCTTGTTGAACGCCTTGAGAGCGGCGCCCAGCACCTCGGTGCCTCGCGCCAGCACGCCGTCGATGTCGAAACAGATTCCGAACTTCGGCTGTGACACAATCGAAACAACACTGTTTTGTGACAAGTGTTCTAACATATCGTATCAGAGTGTCGCAGACGCGTTATATAAATGCATATAAAATTTCACAGACTACAAGAGTTTTTTTCATGGAAAAAAACGTCGAAACGCGCTAATCTTAAACACTCGTAAATCGTCGTTCAAGTTTATGCGTGCCACGGTGTATTCTGCTTGTACTTCTTAAAATAATATCATTTCCACTGGAAACATAAACAGAATGAGTAAGAAATGCTGTTATTAAGTGCATGCCATACCTGAGCGCCTTAGAGTAGTTATTTAGCTCATGACGAATCGCTACACAAATCTACGGTTAATTTACTACCGCTTATACGGGCATTTATCAAGAATTACCCAGACGCAACAGCTACCGGTACGGCGAAATGTTGTTACCTGGTCGCGTCTGACGATGCGTTGTAGCTGCTGCTGCTGCAGAATGAGCTGCTGCTGTAGCTGCTGAGCGAGCAAGTTGGCGCTCTGCTTGCGCACCTTGATGTCAGCGATGTCATTGTGAGCAATGACGACTACCTGACTCGACTTGCGACTGGCCGTACCTCGCGTTGGCGGCGCCGACTCCATCATGCACGGCTCTGCGTGTCCAGTGCACCCACCACTCACACGTCCAGTTAACTAGCAAGTCGTCATCACATATAGCGTCGTCATCATCGACGTCAAGCAAGCTGCATTAGTTGCTTTCATAGCCAGAAAGCTCTCACTCGAGGTCGCACTGACCTCCTTAGCAATATTTTCCACCCGTAACCTTGACGGTACCTTGACCTTTGAATGTGATCTATCTGCAAAGGCCTATATTATGTCGCGTGGCATGGTGGTGTAATGGTTAGGGCGCTGGACTTGCGACTGAAAGGTCACGGGTTCGATCCCGAGCCGTTCTGCTTTCAGGTAACAACCTTGGACAAGTTGTTTGTACACATCTGCCTCTGTCACCAATAAGTAAACTTGATACCTGTCGGGGGGGGGGGTGATGCCCTGCGGCTGGGAAGGTAACCGTAGGTCTTGCATCGCATTGGCCATGCGTCATAGACTTTAGTAGTTTATGCACTTACGGGCTCACGATCTGAGAAAGGGAGATGAGCACTTATGGGGTATGGCACACTTTACCTTTTTAACGAAGAGTCGAAATGAACTATCATGCCAAATATGTAGGACAACGGTCATTCAGTTCAAACGTTATTTTCCGTACACGCGGACACAAAGACATACACACTCGACCGATTACTAAACCAGGTCAAAGGTAACATGGTTCAAAAGTGATCGTCCAGATCGACACACACCGAGAAAGGCAAATACAGCCGATTGCTGTTCCTGGACCACTAAAATGGTCGTTAAACAGCGTCAGCAGCCAGAATGTCTAGAATGAAACATCAGTGTGGCAGTTAACAGCGTGTGGCTGTGCTGTGCCTGCTGGAGGGTCACGTGACGCAGTGATGCCCTGTGTACCTATAGCAGACCTCGGGCCGCGCGCCACGCGCCTCGACCTTGACCTCGACTTCGCCGCCACAGTCACACCGGCGTTAAATTGACCGTAGGCCTAGATGTCGCATGTCACTCAGACTCAGACGCACAGAACAGCATGGAGACGGTGGGTTACTGTTGCTCGTATTCTACCACGGCGCAGTGTCCGCGACGTCGGCAACATATCAACAGCACCGCGGTCGGCTGCATGGCGGTATACGTGCAGCCAGTAGCCTAATGCTCAATTCACACCGCCCGACTCGACGCAACAACACTCTCGCATCACGTTGCGGCGTGAATTAAGTCGGCGACAGTCTGTAGGAATGTTGAACAGTCCGAACAAGTTGTCATCTACCGAATTATACAATGCTGGCTACACATCAGTCGGAATCTGGGCCAGCCTGTATCCGGCTCAGGACGCGTCGCGGCAGTCGAACGGCAAGGCCTATATAATGTCCTCATATATTCCGTTCAGACTTCAAAGTTTCTGTCGCCGGCAGTCTGGAGACGTCACGAATTCAATCCACGCCACACGGTCCGACCCGAGACGACTAGACCGTCGCGTCGCGTCTGGTGGGGCAGTGTGAATTGGACGCAGCGTCCACTGCATGTGTCGACTGTACAGTGACGAACATGATGTCTTCCGACAGCCGACCATTCTGCATCCGGCTTCTGTTCCGCCAATGCAGCCAAGCTACATCTCACGGCCGATAGCAGTCAGCAGTCTCTCGCCAGTATTCCAGACACAATCGGCACCTTAATGTGCGCTCTGCGGCTCGATGCTGTCGCAGGGTCGACTGGTCGTTAGCGAAACAGATCGGTTTTAAAAGCCAACCAACAATCAACAAAACGCAACCAAAATACTAAACAAATAATCAAATTATGCGAGGCTGCCCCATACTGAAAGATCAGATGTGCAATTAAATTAGGGCTTTAAATTCGTCAGATTAGAGGTGAATATTCAATAGTTCATCGGTCTGTACGTGTTTACTAGACTGGCGCGTATGCAAAATCAGACGCGCGGAACCAATGGCGTGACACTATAGGCCTACTGTATAGGTAAGCAGCCAGGTCCAGGTCTAGGCCTTAGGGCCTACTAACCTACTGAACCTTTGAAGCCATCCTATCATCGCGCTACACACGCCATTAAATAATAATTTATTGACTTGTGGCTGCCAACAGCTCGCTCCAATTGATAGACATTGTGTGCGGCTGAGAGCTAGGGGTGTCGCCGTCGACCAACGACAACAACTATATAAAAACCTCGTGAGGACCGCGTGGTGACCTCGTGAAGGCTGTTCCCATTCAGCTACCGTCTACAGGGCAAAATAGTAAACAAACTCACACGTTCACAGCTGATAATTATTATCACGCGTTAATACTATGTTCTACGTGCAGCAGCACGTCAAAAACTAGGAAAATGCCTTCGATCGAGGATAGACCGATACGCGCTGGATTCCGCCGCTGCCGCTGGCCTCGGACAAGGCACGCTGCACCCTCGCTAGCTCTCAGCTGATGACGTCAAAATGGAAACCGACTACTGTGGCCATCAATCAATACTCACAGGACGCTGCAGTAGATACTCTGGTAGCACAAACATTTTTGCATTGACGTTGATTTTCAATCCCAGGCGAGCTGTGGTCATGAACCGTACACATGTAGAATGTCAAAGTCAAAGTCCTGTTGGTTCAAAAGCTAGAACAGGAACAGACGGATTGACGGAGAGTCAGACACGACCGATTACATTACCTTCCCTGCTAACGCAGACGGTAAAATCGTTGCACTTTTACACTCGGTCATCTAACGTCAAACAGATGCTGCAGTTTAATTGTCTCTGGCAGGGCTCGGCTGTGATTTTTAACGCATCTGGGGTGAGAGACTGTCACTTCCAACACGAAAATTTCCTTCTGGCGGATAAATCCACCGAGGCGGGAAAGAGTAAGAAACCAACAACGATGTGCGGTTAACCTAGCGTATCCGAACTCCCACCGCGTTCAAATGCTACATAAAACCACTTGGACTCAGGCGGAATTTCGCGTGCTAATCGGTTTCCATTTTAGTTCATTTTGGTTAATTTCTATTATGGTTCAAATCCATACCGAAGATCAAACTGGTTCCCGTTAGCATAATTATGTCACGTAGCCTATCGTCGTTCTTAGTCATTTTTGCACACCGTTCGTGACTTGACCATTGACGTTGGCTTAGATTTCTGCAGGCCTACTGTCACATCGCTACATCGCAATGTAACGCCTTGTTTGGGGGGTCACTGTTCACTGTTGCATTTGGTCTCACACTACGTGTGTTGTTCATGAATGAATAAAATGATGACGATGATGATGAAGTTCGACTAACAAGCCAGTAATTCAAACGGACGTAAAAGAGTAAGTGCGCCGATACTTACAGAGCGAGTGGACAGGTCGACGAGACGACGCGTCACACGATGCTGCCTGCAGTCGACTGTGATATTATGTGGTCGAACAGTATAAACTAGAGCGTAGGCCTACAGGCTCGCGACTGCTGTTTATTTGGTGCAGGCGAGTGTTTATGGGCAAAGTCCGGTACGATATGTCATCGCGTGTCCTTCTGCAATGCGACATTCCTCATTCGTCAACTCATAGACTCCACAGGCACGCTATACGGGCTCTGCCGCATGTCACTCATCCGCCATCAAAAGCAATTTATTACCGATCTCGTTAGCGGGCAAGGTACTGAAATCGGTCGTGTCCGTCCATCTGGGTGTTACTACTATAGCCAGTGTTTATTGTACTCACCTTGACTTTGTGGGGGGGAATTCTCTCCCCCTGCTTTTCCGTCCCCTCTCTCCTCCCTTCCGTCCCCC
>Ga0126327_10000244_pt1 | contig 12988 bp, 11 predicted proteins | sample InaspJWI30metaG_FD_101392 | JGI IMG/M metagenome (GOLD analysis project Ga0126327, IMG submission 101392) | Marine gutless worms symbiont microbial communities from Oahu, Hawaii - Inanidrilus sp. 1 OAHU.JWI-30 metaG | ecosystem: Host-associated > Annelida > Digestive system > Unclassified... | reverse complement strand
ATCGCATCAGAGGATTCCTTGATACCCCCTAACTGTATCAAATTCAAGTCCCATATTTGTTGATCGGGCCAGGATATAAGTTTGCCCGCGCTGGACTGTCTGTTCACCTGCTCAGCTTGTAGCGGCAGGCTATTTCTTTGCCTTGGTAAGCGATACGGCCACGATTTTATCCTGCCCGGGCCGCAACGTCGTCAAGACCCTGCGGCTCCGGTGACTTTTGGCGCTTACCTGCAGCTCATAAGCCCCCGGCCTCAACACCATCCCCTGGTAAAACCGGGGTTTGATGTTCAAAATCCGAATGGTTGCGTCCGGGGGAGCTCCGCTGACAGCCAGGGTTGCCTTGCGTTTTAAATCTCTTGGTCTGATCCGCTTCAAGGCCAGGGCCACCTGATGCACGATCTCGTCCGCTGTGGCCTTGTCTTTCAGGATGACGTTCTTGGATACATTGATGGTAACGTTGGTCGTCGCTGACGTTACGGTTTCCAAATCAAGGACGACCTTGCGTTTTCCGGCCAGTCCCTTGATTTGTATCTCATCCCCTTTGCGCTCGACAGTATGGGCCTTGATGGCCATGGTACGCAGGGCCTGAAGGCAGGCCCGGTAGACGTTCTTGAGCGGGTAGGTTTCAGTTTTGTAGGCGGTGCTGAAAAGGGAATAGGTCGCCCCGGAGCCAACCCCGGAAACTACCAGGGGGGCTACTGTCGTGCATGCAGGCAAGCATACCAGCAGGATCGCAACGGCCAGTTGTTTGAGTTTGATAGAGGGCATATCCACCCGTGCTCCTGATCGCCCGATGAACCTGTCCCGGGGACCATAAATATACATTTTGGGCTATTAGTTCAACTCAAATTAATGCAAATTGCCTGCCAGTTTAACCGCAGCAGTCGATTGAGCGCCTTTAGTCCCACCATTGCGCCGGTTGTGACCTTTATTGCAGGTTTTTTTAACGATAACAAATTGTTGATTGCAGGATTACCCATTTAAAACGGGCCTGCCGTTGCATGCAGCCAAATTATACTTGAATAGATTTTAAAGTTTCCGGATTTATGGTAGATAAAATATTTATACGACCATGACGAATGAGACAAAGGAGGGTGTATGCGTTCCAAATTTTTTATAGTCATCCTTTCCTGCGCGGCTGTACTTATGGCTGCAAATTCCGCCCTGGCCGAGATAGGGCAAATTAAAACTCTCACCGGCGAAGTTTATATCCTGCGTGACAACAACCGCATGCCTGCCAAACTCGGTGATATTCTTCTCCAGGCGGATGTCGTGGAAACCGGTCCCGCAGGCAGTGTCGGGATTACCTTTATCGACAGTTCGCGGTTTTCCGCCGGGCCGAACACCCGGTTGGAACTCAGCCGGTTTCGATTCAATCCAACCACCCATGAAGGTGAGTTTACGGCCGGACTGGACCGGGGAACCCTGACCGTTATTTCAGGCCAGATCGCCAAACGCTCCAACGAGGCCATGAAAATCAAAACGCCGACCACCATTCTCGGCTTCCGGGGCACTCGGGTTGCGGTGCAGGTTTCGGATTAGGTCGCTCAGATCCCATTAAACGGATGGAGTCACCTAGGTTAAGCCCGTTCCCGGGAGGATGCATGGCTTCGAGTCGGATGAAAATCTGCGGTCTGTTTCTCATTTGCTTGGCATTGATAAACTTGGCTGCCTGCAGCAGCAAGAAAACTTTGGTTGTACTGTTGCCGGAAGAAGGCAACCCCAACAGTGCCGTGGCCATCGGCGAGGGCGACCGGCAGACCGTTATCGACCAACCGCTGACGTCTGCCAGCGTGGGCTCCGGAGGACGGGTCGCCCAGAAGGAAATTACCAAGGCTGTGGTAGATGCAACCTTTTCAGCCGCCCTGGCGGCCCAGCCGCCGATTCCCATCTCATTTACGCTCTATTTCGAGGAAGGCAGCACGATTGTCTTACCCGAGTCACAGGAGACCCTGGCAAAACTCTTTGCGGAAGTTGCCCGCCGGCAAGCCGTCGAAGTGCAGGTGACGGGGCATACCGATACCGTCGGGCGCGCGCAGGACAATGACCACCTCTCTACTGAACGGGCCCAGCTCATCAAGAATATGCTCATAGGCCGGGGCCTCCAGGCCGATTTTATCCGCGCCGTGGGCCGGGGTGAGCGCGAACTGCTGGTGCCGACTCCCGATAATTTTCGGGAACCGAGGAATCGCCGCGTGGAAGTCATTGTACGGTAGACTTTAATCCGGTTGTTGAAACCGAATTGCCATGATGGTGATATCGTCCGATTGGACAGCTTCCCCCGAGAACTGTTTTACCTCCGTGTATAAACCCCCGCATAATTCCTCAGCCGTGCTTGCGGATAGATTCCGTTTCTGCAGATAGTCCAGGATGCGATTGAGCCCGTAAAGGGCCTCATCCGGGTTCTGGGCCTCGGTGACCCCATCCGAGATGAGTACCAGCAAATCGCCAGGTTTGAGCGTCATCGTCGTAGCAGGGTAGGAGAAATCATCAAGAACACAAAGCGGCGGGCCGGCCTCGATCTCCATGAATTGCGGAGGAGCATCCGGCCGGGCCAGTACCGGGGCATCGTGACCGGCCCGGCACAGCTGGGTTTCGCCGGTCATGACATCGATGATACCGGCCAAGGCGGTTACGAACAGCATGCCCGGGTTGTCACGTGATATCTCCTCGTTGGCGGCGTTCATCAGGGTCTCAAGGGAAACCCCGGTCCGGAGGGCGGCGCTTTTACACAGGGTCTTGCTCAGGGCCATGAAAAGGCTGGCGGCAACACCTTTGCCCGCCACATCCCCAACCACAAAGAAGAAATGCCGATCATCTATCATGAAAGCATCGTAAAGATCTCCACCGACTTCAGTGGCCGGCTCAAGCAGGGCATACAGGTCTAAGTGCCGGGGCAGTCCGTCCACCGCGGACGGATCGGGCAGCATCCCCATCTGGATTTCCCGGGCAGCCTGCAATTCACCGGATATCCTGACCCGTTCCATTCTTTCGGTTTCCAGGGCGGCATTCAATTCCTGTCGGCGGCGTTTGGAGTCGGCAAAACCAGCTGTCATCAACATCACTACTACCAGAGCGCTGCCGGTAATGGGCAAAGTTGGATCAAACAACTGGCGTGTCATTAAAAACGCCAGCAAGCTGCTCCCGGCCAGCAAGACCGCCAGAAACAGATATACGAGTATGCCGTAACCCGGGTGAACCCGGGGCAGGAAGAGTATGCAAAAGCCGGCCACGAGGATGAAGAGCAAAAACTCCACGGTCGCAGCATTCTCCGGCCGGACAAGGCGTGCGTTGGCAAGAATATTTTCCACCACCTGAGCCTGAATTTCCACGCCATCCATGAGGGCCGCGACCGGCGTGGCAACCACGTCGATGGTGCCGACCCCGGTTACAGCGATTATGGCGATTTGATTGGCAAAGGCATTGGCTGGCAGGTCCCCGTTCAGGACTGCCAGGGCCGAAACGCGGCGATCTGCAAAGGCCGGAGAAAAGTGAAGCCGGATACGGCCGTCCGGATCGACTGGAACCCGGGATTTTCCATTTTGTATGGACTGCACACCACCGGGACCGGCATGGACGCTGTACCAATTGGCTCCCAGCGCAGTCCGCAGCAGTTCCAGGGCCAGAGTTGGGGCCAGTTGCCCATTGACGCTGATAAGCAGGGGCATAGACCTAACGACTCCGTCTCTATCCCGGGTATCGTTCAGGTAGCCGCATCCAAAAGCGGCTTGTTCCAGCCCGGTAATATTCACCAGGTGATCGGCATAGGTTGTCACATGCTGCAAGGGGGATGTCCGACAATGTTTACGGCCGTCTGAACCGGCTTGTCGCCGGGATTCGCTTCGCTGTCTATAAGGGCCGCCCGGGCCACGACCGAAGGGGTGCGCCGGAGGGTCTGCATAAGGATGGCATCATTGGAGGGCATTTGCGCCAGCTCCTGCCGTATGGTCGGGCTGACCCCCTGACGGTGCGCCAGAACAACCTCAGGTGAAAGTTGATCCGGTTCAGGCATGATAATGTCATACCCGATGGACAAGGCGCCCAGGCGGTGGGTTGCATCGGTCAGCCTGGCCAGGTGCGTACGCGGCCAGGGCCAGCGGCCCAGGGCACTGATACTGGCCTCGTCGATGTCCACGATGACCACTGGGAACCGGTCTACCCGGCGCGGAAACAGGCGTTGATAGGCATCGAATACCTGGTTGCCCATTGGTCGTGAAATTTCGCCGCCGAAGATTACATGCAGGAGCATAATGCCGGCCAACAGGGCCACGGCTATCGGTCGTCCGTGACCACCATACCGGGCCCGGGCAATCCGGGAGCGCCATGCGACCGGGGAGCCGCCGGCAGGTGTGGCTGTGGTTTCTTTTTCCTGCGGCATGTCGTTTTCCGTGGACGGCGCATCCAGACGGTACGTCTGGACCGCTTTCAGATATCGATTACCAAATCATCATAGGCCGCGGAGATTTTCAGGGAGCGTCCGTCGCTGGCGATTTCTCCATAGCGTCTGGTTTCAAGTAAAATTCGGTACAAGGTTTCATCATCATAGGCAGGTTCATGGTGAAACAGGCAAAGGTGTTTCACATTGGCTTGCAGGCACAGGTCCACCCCGACGATGTTGCTCGAGTGCCCCCAGTCCTCCCGGACCGTCACCATATCGGCCAGAGAATACATGGCATCAAATATAACCAGGTCGGCGTTTTTAAAAAATGCAATAACGGCCCCGGTTTCCTTTTCACGGTCCTGCTTGTGCTCCTCATCGGTTGCATAAACCAGGCATTTATCGTCTTTTTCAAACCGGTAGCTGTATGAATCGCCGTGATGCGGCTGGAGCATGCCTTTGATCCGGAAGCCGTTAATCGTATGCCAGGTGTCGCGCTGCAGCTGGTTGAATTGAATATCGGCTCCCAGTTCGTTCCAATCGACCGGGAAAAACGGGCTTGCATGCTGTTGCTGCAGTGCGGCGGCCAGCATGCCGGTATCCAGGCAGCTGTAGATGTGAATGGTATTTCCGGGCACATATGCCGGAGGGAAAAAGGGAAAACCCTGGATGTGGTCCCAGTGGACGTGCGACATGAGAAAGTGATACACGCACGGGTCTTGCGGACCGTGTTGCTGCATCATCTGCCGGCCGAACCGGCGCAGGCCGGAGCCCATGTCGCAAAGCAGATATTCGGGTCCTCCCTCTACTTGAATACAGGCAGAATCACCCCCAAAACCATGCCGGGTTGGAAAGTCAAGCGTTGCATCTATGAAGTCGTCCAGTTGGGATTCGGTGGCGAAGCGTCGGCCTTCGGCGGCCTGGAGCGCGCGTTTAATCTTGGCCCGGATATTGGCGGCCCCGGCCGCTACGGGTATGGAGCCTCGGGTTCCCCAGAATCGTATCCGCATTAGATCCCCTCATGATCTTTCATAGTCGGAAAGTGCGGCCGGTGAAAGCTGCTGCAGGGCCTCCCGCACCGTTGGAAAAACGTCAAGCACCAAATCAAAACGACTGATGGTGAAGATTTCCGCCACGATTGGCTGCAGATTTGCCACGGCGATGCCCCGGCCTTGCTGGCCGCAGGTTTTGGCGGCTATCATCAGCAACCGCAAGCCGGCACTGGTGAGAAAGTCCAGCTTTTCAAAATTGATGATGAGCTTTGTTTTTGAAGCTGGATTGTTCGCCTCCAGGAAGGGTGTCAGTGCGGTTTCAAAATCTTTAACGGTTTTGTGATCGATGCGGCCGGTAATGCCTATCAGGGTGACATCGGCAATTTGTTCTGCGGAGAACTTCATAAACCATTCCCAATCTTCCCGGCCCGTAGGTGCACCAGATTCGCAGTCATGCGTTGTGGTTTCTATCTGTTCAAGCGGTGTTGCAGGCAATAAACGTAACATGAAACATGGTTCGATTCAACGCCGGGGAATGCTTTAGCTCAGGCAATGGTTGACAAACCGTTTCAGACGCATGATCCAGTACGACAGGTTGACGGAAAACATCAGGCGGGGGTCGAAGTTGATATTCTTGACTTTTCCCATGACTGACAGGTAATGCACGTGATCACCTACCGAAACCGGACAGCCTTTGGCATGGACGTACCGGCGGTTTTTGCGAAAATAAGCCGGCAGGAGGGAATTTATGGTCTTCAATATCATGTCGTTTGATTTGGTCTTTTTTTCATCTACTTCACTGGTGGTCCGGTAGCTGCTTGCGATGCTGACTTCCTGATCGCCCACCGGTCCGTTATAGCGGGTGCAGTCGCCGGCAAAGATTACTTTTTCGTCATCATCCAGTTCCAGCGGCTGGGTCACATTGCCCACCACATAACGGACTTTCTGAATGTCCTGGTAAATGTCGGGATAGTAGGCTTTGAATATGTGCATGGCTTCCTGCAGGGCACCGGGGCAGCCCCCCCAGCAATAATCCGACGAGTGTTTTTCGGGGAACGTGCCAACTTCACAGCGCAGGTTGCTTGTATCTGGAAAATAAGTATCGATATTCTCCATGCAGAATTTGAAATCCCGGGTGCGGTCCTGCACTTCATCCAGAGGAAAGTCGCCGATTACTTCGATTTCCTCCAGGTCCAGCGGCCCGAATCCGCGCTCGGCCGTCATGCGTAGATGGATTACGTCCTCTGGTTGGATATTTACCATGTGGCAGCCCACCGTATCCACGGCACAGGAGTTGGTCCCCATGACAATGGCACCCATGTGAAAGGGGGTCGGCGTCAGCATCATTTTCTGGCCGGCAGTGATTGCATCCACCGCGATAAACTTCGGCTGGATAACTTCCTGAAGGTCGGCGATCTTGTGTTCCAGAAACAGATTGTGGTCGACCAGGCGATGACGGTCGTCCTGGATACCGATAAAGTTTTTAAGGCTCAGGGTAAGCCGGCACCAGGGATGGGCCTTGAATTTAGGAAGATTGATCAGAAAGTCTGCTTCGGCCACCGGTTTAGGTACGAAAATGTTGTTTCGCAGGGCCTGCTCTTTGTGGAGGCTCACCGGCACCTGGCGGGTTTCATCGAAATAGTGGGTCCGGGCGTGGTGTTTCCGAATGATCTTGGGATAGCCGGCCTGCTTGAAACAATACCGGGTGGGGATGGTTATACCAGAGCGCTCGCCCACGGCCAGTTCGGTCATATCCGCGGCCACAGTGCGGGTGGCCCCGAGCACACCGTCCAGGACTTCTTTCCGGGTGAAGGCATGCGGAAAAAGGTCGGGATGGGCTATAACTGTGTTCGGTTTCAACAACACCTTGCCGGTGGGTTTAACGCCCAACTCCTGCATGCCCTCTTTAACAATGCCTTCAATTTTGGCGGCATCATAATCATCACAACGCATGATCATGACTTTGTACTTGGCGGTGGTCATCGGCAATCTCCCTGGCGGTTACAGGCTTGCAAATCGTACGGCCGACGGGCGGCCGTTTACCGGGGCCCCATCCCCGGTTATCCACAAGCACGGATGGTTTAGCACCAAGGGCAACTTAATCGGGGCGCAATCGATTTGTCAAGATTTCATCCTTAGGCGGTCGAGGCGAAGACCGATCCGCCGCGTGCGGGAATGATTTGCCACCGGCCTGGAAGTGTGGTTTAATAAATTTTCCATTGGGCTTGGGACAGCAATCTCCCTCAAAACGTAACCGCACAAACCGGACAGGCACCGATAGAGGAATCTTTATGGGACGGCACAAGAAGATCTTATGGATAGCGGCAGGCTGGATCTGGTTGCTCATGCTGCCTTTATCCGCCATGGCAGCCGAGAGCAGTAAAGCGCTATATTACAGTGTTCATATTGATACGGCCGGGGATATTGAAGAGGTCAATCTCAAGATCAACCGGATCAGGGTCCGCGAGAAAATTGTTTTTTGGGAAAAGCGCGAAGTAAAAGGCATCGGGACCTACTACAAAGTCTACCTGGGCTGGTTCGATGAATTCAAACCAGCCCGGCGGTTTATGCGCAAATTGCAGGAAGCCGGCTGGAAAAAGTCAATGACCGTGCATTGGTTCAAGTATCCACCCTGGGAAAAGCAACCACCGCCGCCGCCATCTGTAGCGGAGTTGGCTCTGCCCCCGGCTCCGCCGCAGGTGACCATCGTTGATCGCTTTGAAGACAACGGGGACGGTACGGTCACGGATAAGAAAACCGGGTTGATGTGGGTCAAAAACGGTTGGCGCATTGAGTTTTTAGCTGCCGCAACCTGGTACGACGCGAAAAAGAAGTGTGCTCAATTCAAGGCGGGGGGCTATGATGACTGGCGTCTACCTACCGTGAAGGAGTGGCAGAGTTTGGTAGATCGCAGGCTCAGTTCGCCGGCCTTGGTCGAACCCAACCCTTTTGAAAATATTGTTACCCACATGCCCTATTGGTCGGGTTCCGAATATAAGTATGGTGAAAAAAGCCTCAAAGGCGGAGGCAGCGCCCGCAACAGTTTCATGGTGATGCTCTATTCCGGCCGTTTCGGTCAACAGTCCAAGAGCGATTTGGCCTTCATTTTACCGGTGCGCGGCAAAATCGCGCGGTAACCCCGGCTGCTCCCTGACACCTGCCTGCAGCGGAGGGTCGGATTCAAGACTCGTCGGCGTCCGTGGCGATCACCAGCACCTGCATTCCGGGTTTGAGCGCTACATATTCACCCGTGTCCCGCATAAGGCCCAGTTCATGATGCCCGCAGCAGTGGCACTTGCGGGCCGTGACGACTCCCTGAAGCGTTTCGCTCTCCAGGTGGTTCTCTTTCTTATCCACAGTATTCATCTTTCCTTTTTTTCCGGGCCCCGGTTAGAGACCCTGCAGGGCGTCTCGCAACCCGGATCGGCGATCAATCCGGGCCCGGACCGCTGATTCGAAAATGTCTGCCGGGGCCCAGATACCGATCGCCTGGCGTGCCCGTGTGAGGCCCGTATAAACCAGTTCCCGCGTAAAGATCGGGGAGGCCACATTTGGCAGAATCATCAGAATTTGGTCGAATTCCGATCCCTGGGATTTATGAATGGTCATGGCATAGACGGTTTCATGGGCCGGAAGCCGGGTTGTAGGCAACGCCCTCATTCCGCCGGTCCGATCCGGAAACCAGGCCCGGTTTTCGCCGATTGCATCCGGCCAGATGACACCGACATCGCCATTGTATAATCCGAGTGTATAGTCATTGCGCTGGAGCATAATCGGACGGCCGCGGTAGTATGGCCCGGAGGCATCGATCAAACCCTTTTTTTGCAGGACGTTTTCCATACGGCGGTTGATGCCGGCGACACCATACGGGCCCCGTCGGTGTGAGCAGAGGATTCGGAGGGTGTCCAGTACCCGGAAGGCGTCCTGCAGGTTCTCAGCTGAGCTCGGACCGGCATTCCCGTTATCGACCAGGTCGCCCAGGCGATCTTCCAGTTCTTCCGGTGCCGGAAGCGCCTCGCGGGAGATGGTACCGCCGGTGTCCTGATCGATAAGCGCCAACGCAGCCCCGGCATCACCGCTGTTAACTGCACGGCTGACTGCCCCGAGGGCCGAGGAAGCAGCAAAGCGATAGCTGTATTTCAATTCCACCGCGCAGTCCGACAAAGCCGCCTGATCGGCCTTACAACCCGGGACCAGGTAGTCGTGGCCCGCTAGGGCGAGGTGATCGCAAAACGCTTTTGAATAGCTGTCCGGGTCGGCGGCGGCGCATAGATCGCCAAGCACGGCTCCGGCTTCCACCGAGGCGAGCTGGTTGCGGTCCCCCAGCAGGATGACCCGGCATTCTGCGGCTGTGGCCTGCAGCAGTTTGGTCATCAGGGCCAGGGATACCATCGAGGCCTCGTCTACAATAAGAACATCAATGGGCAGCTGGTTTAGTTGATCGTGATAGAAGCTGGCTGAGTCCCGGCGGACGCCCAGGAGGCGATGGATGGTGGTGGCCTCTTCCGGGATTTTCGGCAACAGCTGTGGGGGGCAGTCCAGCGTTTGTTTGGCCTTTTTTATCGATTCCTGGATACGGGCCGCGGCCTTGCCCGTGGGGGCGCAAACTGCGACCTGCAGGTCTGCATCCAGTTCAAGCAGCAGGGCCAGAATATTGGTAACAGTATGTGTTTTGCCGGTTCCGGGTCCTCCGGAAATGATGGTGATGTGTCCGGTTGCGGCGGCAAAGGCGGCAATTTTCTGCCAGTCCGGTTGCACCTGGGATGGGGGGAAATAGCGGGCGAGACCAGCCTGCAAGGTATCGGGATCGACACCGTGGCGATCGGTAGTGATCCGAGACTTGATATCAGCGGCCAGTTGTTGTTCATACGCCCAGTAGCGATAGAGGTACAGACGGTTCTGTCCATCCAGTACCATGGGCCGATATTCGCCGGGAGCGCCCACGACCGGGCTGGCTTTCAGCCTGGCGGCCCACGTATGCGCAGCTGGTGTCTTTTTGCCCTCAAGCCGGGTGATCGCATTGTCGGGAACTTCGTCAAAGAGCCTGGTCAGCGGTTGCGAACCGCTGGCTTCCAGGTCAAGGCAGATGTGTTTTTTGCCCGCCGTGGTATTGCTCACCAGTCCGGCTGCCAATGCCAGTTCGGGACAGGCCGCTTCACCGGCCAGAGTTATCATCAGGTCGGCGAAATACAGGTCGATATCCTGCAGCAGGTTCAGGCTGTGTAAATGGCGAATGTCGTTGTCTTCCATAACTTACCGGTCGAACAGGTTGCCCAGCGCCTCGATCAGGTCTACCGGCGGGCGATCGAAAAATATGCCGCTGCCGGGATGCTGGGGATGAATGCCCCGGATGAAAAGGTAGAAAACACCTCCGAAATGGGTGTCATAGGTATAGTCGGCTACACGGTGTTCAAGATATTTGTGCAGGGCCACCGTATAAATGTAGTACTGCAGGTTATACATGGCCGCCGCCATGTTCCGGGCCAACTGCTGGGGGGCATAATCCGCATAGTCCGGGCCAAGGTTATTGGTTTTCCAATCGATCAGGTAGTATTTGTCCTCATACTGCATAACGAGATCGATGAATCCGCGCATGAAACCCTGCACCGGACGGAACTCAAGCCTTTCCAGCTTTGCGTTGAAAGCAGCGGCAACCAAATCCTGGGCATCAGCGCAGCGGGCAAATATCTGCCTGAGATGCTCCGGGGTAATCCGGTCAAGCGGGTAATAAAACTCAATTTCCGGCAAGCGCTGTGATGCTGGAATCCGGCCCAATTGGAAGTTGGGACGGTCGGGTGTTAAGGGCGTCTGCAGGACCCGGATCAGCATGCGTTGCACGCTGGCGGCGCGTATGCCTGGTTCCGCGGTGGCCGTGGGTCCGGCGAGTCCGTATTGTTGCAGCATACCTGTAATCAGGTCCCTGGTCTGGTCCTCTGCTACCCTTGAAAAGTCAAGATTTTCAAAAATAGCGTGGATGCAGGATCCGGTCTTCGTCCCACCCGGAAAGGAGAAGAAGGAGTCCGGTGCAGCCTGCTCAACGGGGACCGCTGCCGTCGGAAATTCATCGGCCCGCAACATACGGTCAGGATGACGGTGCGCACCGGGTTTGCCTTCTGCGGCAAGATTGGAAAAGCTGGTAATCTTCCAATCGGCGCTTAAATTTCGGTCCGCATCGAAGAGTCGGCAGGTCAGGGCCGGGTCTTCCCGGTCATCTTTCGGTAGATACGGCGTCGGTTCTCCCGCGCGGCAGTCGGCCAGGCGGATCTGTTCTCCATTCCCGCTGACATGCGCTTTTACAGCAGCGTAGAACTTCTCCGCGTCAATAGCCCTGGTGGTTGCCATTAAGTCGGCCGCCGCGCGGTCCCCGGCCTGGCTGCCGCCGGTCAGGATGTAGTCCAATGCGTTCGCTGCCGGCTGGCCTATTTTCCCACAGGTGAGGTAGCAGCGATTCGCTGCGCGGGTTATGGCGACATACAGCAGCCGAACCAGTTCCGAGAGGTTCTCCGTTGCGGCCCGGTCCCGGTTGGCCGGCTCGGGCGGTACCGCACCGATATGCAGACAGGCCTGGTTACCGGCATGAAATAGGATGTCGTCATTGCGCGGCGTCGCGCCGGTCTGCCACATGAAGGGGCAGAACACAATCGGGTACTCCAGACCCTTACTGCGAAATACTGTTAGAATCTGGACTGCCTCGTCATCGCGTTCGAGCCGCAATTCCTGCTCGGTGTTCTCTGCGATATTCCGGCTTTGCTCTGCAATCCAGTTGAGGATGCCATTCATGCCCAGGTCGTGCTCCAGCGTAGCCGTGTGAATGAGCTCTGCCAGATGCAGGATATTGGTCAACTGCCGCTCGCCATATGGCCGGCTAAGGAGTGTGCGGCGAACATCATAATCGGCCAGCCAGGAACGAAACATGCGGATAAAACCGTGGGACTTCCACAAAACATGATAGGCGGCAAAGCGTTCAAGGTGATGCTCGTAAGCGGAGATTGCGGCCTCATCCTCAACATAGGCTAAAATCTCCTCGGCGGTGCACCCGATCAGAGTGGTGGCCAGAGCGGTATTCAGATGGACCGGGTTGCCCGGAGAGAGCACCGCGGCCAGAACGAGCTCCAATTCACGGGCCTCATCGGATGCGAAGATGTTTCCCGTGCGGGTGATTACCGCTGGTATCTGCAGTCGCCCCAGCTGTTCCTTGAATAATTGTGCGTCGGCATTGCGCGTGACCAAAATAGCGAAATCCGATGGTTTCAGCGCGCGCGTTCCCAGCACGGCCCGCCCCTGGCCGGCAAGGTCCAAAAGACGGGATAATTCATATACGACCATGTCGGCAGCCGCCTCGCGGGCCTGTTCTTTGGTGGGGCCTTTATCCGTCCGGTCGGTGCTATCCCGGTGGATAAACCACAGCACCAGGCTCTGGGCGGCCTCACCGTCAATCTTGAGCGGTTTCTGATTCCCACCGCTCCCAGGCGCCGCCTGGACCGGGGAGTAGGCTATGGTATCCGCCAATACAAACGGGTTGGCAGCCCTGGAGAAAAAATGGTTGGTTGCCGCAACCAGTTCGGTGGTGGACCGCCAGTTTTGGCCCAAGGTATATTTTCGCCGGTCGGCAACATTT
>Ga0126327_10000242_pt1 | contig 13070 bp, 5 predicted proteins | sample InaspJWI30metaG_FD_101392 | JGI IMG/M metagenome (GOLD analysis project Ga0126327, IMG submission 101392) | Marine gutless worms symbiont microbial communities from Oahu, Hawaii - Inanidrilus sp. 1 OAHU.JWI-30 metaG | ecosystem: Host-associated > Annelida > Digestive system > Unclassified... | reverse complement strand
TTTTGTAACAATCGATTTTTTTGCCTGCTGGCCGTCGGGGGCCCCTTGCCAGCCGGGGGCCCTACGCACGAGCGTATCGTGCTTACCGTGGCGATGTGCATGCAGGCGGTACGAAGCAGCCACACCGGAGCAGAAGCGGGCGTGATGAGGTCGCGACTGGCGTCGAACGTGCCGGAGTCGCGCAGCAGCACGTCCACGCTGGGCGCGGATACGACGGGGTGACCGGGTCGTACGACGCCCAGTCGAGACAGCATCACGCCGTCAGCGTTCAGCCACGAGTCGAGCTCGGTGAAGATCCCTCAGCACGCTGGCAGTCGACCGCCGAGCGGCAGCATAGGTCGGTGCATATCGTGTCTGCGACAGAGATTTTTCGCATGAAATTTGAAATTAAAGGTAAAGGTAGCCCATACTCGATTATCGAGTATAGGGTCCCGGAGCCGATCCCGGTTCTTGGCAGTCAGCCTGCAGGTGACGTGAGTCATAAACCCGGAAGTAGGCTGCCATTACTGTTCGCCAGGCCTGCAGTTACCCTCGCTACCCTTAAGAGGGCTGCTACCAATTTCGCTGCTTGGTGAATAGAGGCACGATGGGTGTGAACAGTTTGCCTAAGACTGTACCCGACAGCGTCGCGGTTGCGATTTGAACCCAGGCCCTTCTGCGCTCGAGTCCAGCACGCTAACCTCTCGGCTACCGAGCCACCCCTCATGAAATTAAAAACTTTAAATTTTAGGAGCTTTTAAAAATACTTTAAAACTTATCTTTTGTCGGGACATCCCGACGCTAATGCACCTTCAATGTGTTCGCCAGCAGCCGCCGCTCAGATTGTCTTTGTCGTCGCATACACTGGCTGCAACAGCAAATTGTGCACCGGGGGCGAAATGCGCTATTTACGATTGCCTTGCTTTTCACTACAAGCGAGTTACGAGTTACATGGTAAATTAAACGCCTGTGTTGTAGAAATTCGCATTATCTGTTGCTCTCTGTAAAATTTTTACCGAGCACGTTTCGCGGGAAAATAATTGGGTCGGTCGTGTCCGTCTGTCCGTTTGTTTTCACTCGATCTTTTGACCTGGATATTTTGTATGTGTATGGATCATGACCATAGCTCGCAGGGGACTGAAAGCCAAGATCATAGGAGGCCTACAGGTCGAGGGTTAGGGTTGGAGATAGATAGCAAGGATGACAACGCCGACGGTCTGACCTCGTTTCTTGTTCGAGGTCAGACCGACCGCTCTAGGTCAGTTTGTCTAGTTAATCCGTTCCCGATAGGGGAGCAGAGTATTGTGATGAGCGTGTCTGTCTGTCTGTGTTTGTCTGCGATCATATTTTCGGAACTTGTCGTCCGATCTTCACCAATTTTTTTATGCGTGTTACCTATGGCCGTGGCTCGGTCCTCCTCTGGCGGCGTAATGACGTTACGTACTTCCGGTTTTATGGATGACGTCATATTTGCTTATAAGCCAAGGTTGCTTGACGTCGTTGCCCATCTGAAGCGCAGTGCACACGCAGCTGTGGGCTCAGCTATAAACTGTGCGCAGTAATACCAGTTGCAGGCCAACGGACACATGGGACTACTTTTCGGGCGCTTAAAGTAACTTACCAGGTGGCAACACATGGGGCCGGAGTTTGCAGTCTATGACTGGCTTGTAATAACAAGCCAGTTATAGGCGTCAAATATCAGTAGCTTACGCTGCGTCGATGTAGATACGACGAGCTGCTGGAGATGATCGAAGGCTCTCTTCACGACTCGTCGACTCGGGCCGCCGTCGTCGTTTCATCCACATCATCGGCGTCAGTCGTCAGTCGTCCTCAGCCGCCAGTCACCGTCGACGTCGATCAACGCCGACTGGTCTCAGCTCAGCAGAGTCGCGCTGTCGAGATGAGTTCGACCATGTCGACGACGATGAGCGAGTTCGACAGCGACCCGCCAACGCTGCAGATTCGCGACCACCGTCGAGGTCGGTGACCGGAAAAAGTTAACTCAACTCTAATAGTTTAACTAGTTATTTTTAGTGGTACCGCAAGTGTAGTTTAGAATAGTTTAGTTGAAATCATAATTTCACTGAATATAAGATAATTACTACGTAAATGACTTCGACTTTTGCGTGTGCATCGGTCACGACTATAGCTCGCCGGGGACTGAAAAATCGGTCAAGGTCAAAGGTCAAAATGCAAAAGTGTGTGTGCTCCTTGAGTGTGTACTGCGGCATCCTATGGGACTTGATTGATGGCCGCAGAAGTCGGTTTTTATCGTGAATCACATCATTAGCTGTGAGCGGCAGTGGAGAGGCGTGAGGCGTGGCAGTCGGTCAAGGACGGGACCGGCGGAGTCCAGCGCTTATGGGCGGTCTGACCTCGATCCTTGATTGGGGGCAGTTTTTCTAGTTGTAACTGCAGCAGTACACGTACGTTTGATGTTGTATACTTAATTTCCTTGTTTGTATTCCCTTGCGTGTACTGTGCCTTCAGTGCTTTGACGCTGTTGGTTGGGCGGCAGGAAGGGCATCCGGCCTGTAAAAACTGAGTGGTGAGGTATTGGTGTGGTTATCTGTCTGGAGCAAGGTGCAGACTTGCAGCATATGGCCCAGCTGATGCCACTGCCACTCACTGTCTCTTGCTTCAGTAAAATCCAGATTGGTTTTACCTTTCTGGTACCGGCTCACCCGGGTAGTCCCGAAAAAAGGGCCGTTAAACGTGTGTGTGTGTGTGTGTGTGTATGCCTGCACGTTGGTTTTAATGAGGGAAATATGTTGTGTTGTGTTACAAGGGTTGACGCGTGGCGGGAAGGACTGGTCACCAGGCCGGACCCCATCACCGGATACGAGCGTGATGAGCACGGAGCGGGATGTCTCGCCCTCGATGAGGATGGAGCGGCGCCAGAAGCGGCGCGTCATCGAGGAGGTATGAAATGGCTTAACATAATTATATCTTTCTTCGCCATGGCGACAGCACAGTACAAATTATATGATACATAAAAACATACAGACAGGCAATTAAAGCACGCACAAAACAAAAGGACACGCACACCATCCAGACAATCCACAAAATTATGACAAAACTGATAATACAGCTAGGTAGGTCATCGACCTCAATACCGGTTCAGAATGATCCATACCAATCAGCGGGTCCATAAATCTTTGTTTCCTTCTCTCAAATACATCACCTGGATGAGGATGATATCTCCGCAAACGTAACTAACTAATATTAATTAGTTATAAAAATTTATTGGTATTTAGAAATTAGCTTGATCTGACTGGCTTAGTTGGCGTGCGAGAGGATGTGTTATTATAATGTTAACGAGAGCTGCTAGACTGCGGCTGCTGCCCAGCAGACAGCGCTACATACTCTTCTAGTCCAATATTGAAACAAGTTTCATTAAATTAACTACGTTTTGTTACAGTTCTGATCTACGACCTGGTGTGATGTTCATCGCAGGTGGCCGTCTACGACTCGCGCACTTTCTACGAGAATTTGTCGCCGAAGCGTTCCAGAGGGCCTGCGGACACGTCGCCGACCCGCGTGGAACGGGCACCCGTCGTCGAACTCCAGGCCGTTCCAGTCCGCGTCCCACCCGAGCCAGTTCCGTCCACCTCGACCGTCGCGGTCCAGCCCAGTCGAACGTTCGCCGTCACCGGGTCGATCGAGGTCCCCGAAAACATCGCGGTCGAAGAGCAGATTCCCGAGGTGCCGCGGTGTATTGCCTCGGTGACGGTGTGCCCTTCCAGCGCGATCGGTCCCGCCACGGACGGCGGAACGCAAACGTCCGTCACCTACGTCGTACACCACTCGCTGCCGGGGAAAATGGCCACGGGAGACACGCTGGTCCGTCCGAGCAACGCTCCGTATCGTGACCTACGGACCGATCTGGCCGAAAGCCCGTCTTTGGAGATACGGAAGAAGGGAAAGCTGAGGTCGGGAGACTACGGACCGGTACTGGAGACGGTCACGTACGTCGTCTGCTACCAGGTTGGCGGCCCGGACGAGATGCAGCGTAATGCTGTTAACGAGCTGCATCGGCCGAACTACAGAATCACCGGGACAGTGGGACCGACGTCGTCGATCGAGGACACGGCCGATAGTTATACGCTGACCGGGCTGTCGGGCGGACCGCCGCCGTACTCCGAGGAGCAGGAGAGCCTCTACATGGCCATTCTCAACTACGCGGCGCGGAGTCAGGACAACTGGCAGAGAGAGGTCCCGGTCAGCGTCACCTACATCACGCAGCAGGACTTCCCGAAGGCGATCGACAGCAATACGCTGAGTCTGTCGAGGAAAGGACCGACGGTCGAGGCGAGAGAGGCTTCACCTCCTCCCACGCCGACGCCGCCGGAAGACGAGGAGATCTGGGTGAAGCAGAGAGTCGTGGTGGTGGAACCGCTGCGGGCCGAGGCCAAGCTGCCGGTGACGCCGATCACGAGCGACGTTTTCGCGGAGGCGATGGAGATCGTTCAGCAGGCCGAGGCGGACGCAGACATCAGCCCACCGGCGCCGGTCACTGTCAGCACGGAGTACCGCGGCTGGCGCAGGGATGACGAAGTTCTCGTACGGCAGCCGGCGGCTGACGTCGTTGCACCTCGCTACCAGGTCGAAGTCCGCGCCGAAGTATCTCCGCACGACGTCAAGGAACCGTTTGTCAGCGCCGAAACTTCGCCAGCCGACGACGTTGCGGTAACCGCGTCGGTTTTTCGTCCCGAATATCGGCCGGATGATGCCGAAATCGCGTATCGGGCAACCGTCGAAACGCCAGAGGTGCGTCCTTTCCCCGACGCGAAAATTTCGACGACTAGAGCGTACGTTTTTCACGAGCAGTTTCCGTCGACGGACGTCCAGTCATCAGGAACGGAAGCGCTGACCAGCGAAGTGGACGTGATTACAACTCCCGTATCGGCATACGTGGACGTAACCCCGGCGGGGAGTGATACCCTGTCACGGATGTACGTTGTGCACCGTGACTGGCCCTCTCTGAAGCCTCATCCGGCGGAACTGGACCGTCATGGAACTCTGGCTGAAGCGCTGGAAGCAGATTCGTTGAGGCGGTCTGAAGATGTTACCACGAGTACCTACGTGGTTCGCTACGACTGGCCGAAAATTACCGAGCCAGCGATAGCAGAGGGCGACGAAGAACCAAGAGAAGCCGTCGACGTGGCGGAATTACGGGCTGCTCCAGTTCGTGACGATGTTCCTCGCATGTACGTTGTTCATCGACGTGAAAGTCCGACACCGGAAACAGCGCCGGGATACGCCACTGCAGTCTCAACTGAAGGAGACGTCAGCTTTCCCGCCGCTGAAGCTGAGGCACTGACGTTAGAATCACCAGAAAACGTCATCTCGCACGTGTACATCGTTCGTCGAGACTGGCCCCAGTTGAAAGTCCCGCAACTGGAAGTTGAACGAGACCTGAGTGTCCGTCTGGGGACCCCAACCAACATCGGTCCTGCGCCGACTGGGGACGTGACGGCAAGGACCTACGTGGTGCATCACGACTTGCCGGCGGTTAAACCGGATCTCCCCGTGCGGCAGAGACCCGTTTCTGATGTCGTAAGGGTGCCAGTTACTCAACCAAGCGCGACGGAAGCTGAAGAGTTTGAAGTCAGAGCACCACAAGCAGCGGCGGCTCCATCTGTCGAAGTTTCGCAATCTTACACCGTCCGTTATGACTTGCCAACTACTACGGTTGAGGTTTCGACACCAAAACCGAGAGTTACTTTCGCTCCGGCAGTTATAGAAACCGATCTAGATCTGGTATCTCCGCCGTCACGTGATTTCGCTCCTGCTGCAGAGATATCGTATGAAGTTAAGTACGGTTTGCCATCCGAAAAAGAACCGCCTACGTCAGCAGCAGTTGGAGCTGAACCAGTGGAGGTAAGAGTACCCGATATCACTGTGTCTGCCGCTGGACCCGACGAAGGTAGCTACCGGGTTCAGACAACGTATGACTCGGATTCAGAGCGAGACTGGCCATGGTTCAAGGCAGACTCGCCGGCTCTGAGGCTGCAGAAACCCGCCGTTTCAGAAGCACCGCCTTCCGTGGCGGTCGACGTTTCTCGCGGAATCGACTTCTACGTCGATGTGTCGACCGAAGTTCCGTCGCGGGAGCTGATGTCTAAGACCTACATTGTTCGTCAGAACTGGCCAGAGCTGAAGTTGGAAACGGCGAGTCGTGCCACGCCCGATGTTGGCCTTGCAGGTGCTCTGGCGTCGGACAAGGGTCGCAGAGAACTGAGCAGCAGAACCTACATTGTTAACTACGAGTGGCCACTGGCGAAGACGACTGCAACAGCTGACATCGGTGCGTCAACATCAGCTGAGATAGATGATGAGCTGTCGCCCACATATCTCGATCGACTGGACCGGTCAAGAGTCAAAATTCATCTGCCCGGGCCAGACAGATCTAGAGAAGCCGAGGTAGAAGTAATACCTGCCGAGCCCGAAGACGAACCACGCACGTTACCGCCACCTGGCGACAACCTCGTTACACACACCTACATAGTCCACCACGACTGGCCACGAGTTAAACTTCTTCTGACTGAGCCAAAGCCGGCGATGACTGATGATGATCTTTTTACGAGCCCACAGCTGGATATGGTAACGTACGTAGTTCATTGCGACCGGCCATCAAGAAAGACCAAAGAGCCGGTCGAAAACGTACCACCAGAGATGTTTGTCGTGGAACCGCCTGACGCGGATGTTGATTTGTCAGTCCGAGGTGGCACATACAATGAGTTCTATTCTACCGTCGACTTAGAACCTCGTATTGTTGATGATCTACCAGAAATAAGCGTTTGTCCACCAGAACCCAGACATGTTGAGTTCGAACAGCCTACCGTCGCAGTTGTTACCGAAAGAGAACCGGAAGTCAGACTTCGCTTAGAAACCGATATCGACGAAGTACTTAGAGGCGAGGCAGATGACTTCGTTGTTCAGCATGAGTTACCGCCGGTGAAGTTTCAAGAGGCGGTCGAACCAATACACGTTCGACAGCCAGCTTTGGTGGTGGCTGCACCAGAACCTGAGGTCGATCGCAGATTATATTTTGAGACTGATATCGACTTGCCGGATGTAGAACCGATTGCTGCTGTCGCTGCAGATGTGGATATTCCAATCCCTGTGGTAGACGTGCAAGCTCGTAGAGATGAAGAAGTCGAACCTCCTTCTATAACGGTAGTTGCACCTGTTGGTGACGTCGATACTCACACTTATATAGTACACCATCACTGGCCCGGAGTGAAATTGAGACACTTTGAGCCAAAAAGAAGACTTGATGCTGTCGTCGAATCTGATCGTGAGCTAGTTTCGAAAACTTACGTAGTTCACTATGATTGGCCGACGCTGAAGATCACAGCACCAGCAACGACAAGAATTGCTATCGAAGAACCAGACAGTAGGGCCGAAATAGCAATTCGGGGTGGAGAGGACGAGCCCGTGCCAAGTGTGGTGTTTCACTACGACGTACCGTCAGTTGATATTCAAGAGCCTGAAGAAGTACACGTTCGAGAACCGAGCATTGAGGTTATAACTACGAGAGGCGCTGACGTCACTGATGTGGAAGCTGGAGCCGCTGCAGCAGCAGTACCCACAGTGACGTACCTCCACGCTGGACAAGAGGCGCCATCTGGTGAACTTACCTCGCACACTTACATTGTCCGTCGCGACTGGCCGCGCGTAAAGCTCACCCTACCTGAACCAAAGAGAACGCTCACTGCTGCTGGTTCTGGTGTCGATGTGGATAACGAATTAGTTTCCGGTACAATAGAAAGAAAATCTTACATTGTACATTATGACTGGCCGATGAAGAAAACAAAGCGACAAGCTGAGGAAGAACCGGAACTTCCAACGATTGCAGTATGCCCAATGCCGCCGTCTATACTGGTCGAGACAAAGACTGAACAACCCAGCGAGGAAATCACAGTAACGCCCAGGGTTGTTGCAGATGAGACATCCGAAGGAGAAGCAGTTAAATACGTAGTGGAATACCAGATCGGACCAGCAAAACGCAAACAGTTGAGAGAGGAAGTTGTGGAAGTCGCAGGTGAGACGCCAAAAGTTGTGTCGCCAGCGGCACCGGTAGTTGCTGGTAGAGATACAGAAATTCATCCTGCTGCAGTAGCAGTAGTTGCACCTTCTGGAGACGTAGTCACTCACACTTATATAGTACACCGCGATTGGCCCAAAGTTAAATTAACACTGTCTGAGCCAAAAAGAAGACTTGATATCGGGCCTCATCTCGAAGGTGACGGTGAGTTTGTCTCAAAGACATATGTTGTTCATAACGACTGGCCTTCGTTGACAGTCCAAGTACCAGTCACAGGACCGTCGACGAAAATTATTATCGAAGAACCAGAGAGCGGAAGTGAAGCAACAGAGCGAAGCGAATCGGATATTGAAGTAAAGGAGCCGGTACCGAGTGTTGTTTTCCACTATGATGTACCATCGGTAGATATTGAAGAGCCGGAACCGGTACGCGTTCGAGAACCGAGCATTGAAATGATGACGACGGAAGGCACTGTGGATGTCACTGATGTACAAGTTGGAGCTGCTGTGGCAGCACCTACAGTAACGTACATCGACGCAGGGCCCGAGCCTGATGTTAAGATATATGGAGAAGTGAGGCCGTCTGGTGATGTTATCTCGCATACTTACATTGTGCACCGTGACTGGCCTCGCGTGAAGCTCACTTTACCTGAGCCGAAAAGAACGCTGGTTGCTCCTGGTATTGGCGGTGATGTGGTTGCTGAATCTGCTGCTGGTACATTGGAAAGAAAAACTTATATCGTACACTACGACTTGCCAGCGAAAGGGGAAAAGATCGTCTCAGTGGTACCACGGACTGAAGTTAGCGACCAACCAGAGCCTTCAACGCTTGCTGTTACAGTGTCACCGGCTATTGAAAGTGGTGCGACAGACAGGCAACCATTCGAGTGTGTGGTAGAATACCGAATTGAATTTCCGAAAAGTAAAGAACCGAGAGTAAAAGTTGCTGAAGTCGTACGAGAAACACCGGAAATTGTCATGCCGACAGTACCGGAAGTTATTGTTACAGACGAAACTGTTGAGCCTGCTGCAGTATCCGTAATACCGCCTTCTGGTGACATGGTTACTCACACATACATAGTACACCACGACTGGCCCAAAGTCAAACTTACACTGTCTCAGCCAAAAAGAAGGTATGATATCGGGCTTCATGGAGAACCTAGCGCTGAAATTGATCGACAGTTCATTTCAAGAACTTACGTTGTTCATTATGACTGGCCTTCGTTGAAAATCAAGCCCGTGCAACTGTCTGGATTCGTAGCGACGACTGGTATCGAAGAACCAGCGACTGCAGCAGAAGTGAGAGTGCGAGGCGAGCCGGAAGTCAGTGTTGATGCCACTGTAAGTGAACCTTTACCGAGTGTTGTTGTCCAGTATGAAGTACCAGAAGTGGAGATTCAGGAACCACAACCTGTGTGGATTCCAGAACCAACTGTTACGGTGATTACTGAGCCAAAACCAGAACCGCCGACTTCTGTAGAAACGCCACTGGGTGCTGGAGTGGACGTCAATGTTGACTTCACAGTGGACAAACCTTACCCAATGGCAGTTGTTCAGCACGACTTTTTGCCTACCGTTCTCGTTCAAGAGCCGGAACCACTACGAGTTCCAGAACCGGTTGTTCAGACAGTTGCAGAGCCGGTACCAGGGGTCGATCTGAGGATTCGTTATGAAACTGATGTTGATTTAGCATTTGCAGAACCTGACGTTACTCCGACTGTTGCTGTTGCTGCTGCCGCTGCTCCGGTTGCCGTGACGTGCATCGAGGAAGGTAAGGATGAACCCACTGAACCGGCAATAACAGTGGTCGCACCTTCTGAGGACGTGGATATTCACACTTTCATTGTACATCACGACTGGCCCAAAGTTAAACTGACGATATCTAAACCGAAGGCAAAACTGGCTGTTTCAGGTTTTGCTGACGTTGAAGAAACAGCGTCCAGTAAAGTAATGTCGTTGACCTACGTTGTGCACTGGCCATCGGTGACAGATAAACCTGCACCAGCGGCGGCGGCTGAGTTGGAAATGCAACCGCTGACTACAGTATCAGCGACAGAGCCTGCAACTATCGAAGTAAGGGTCGGCGAAGAGCCAAGACCGTCGGCTGATATTCGTACAGAGGTCGAAGTGCCGGAAATAGAATTTGAAGGTACAGTACCAACGCCAGATGTGCCAGCACTGGTAGTCACTGTACCAAGCGATGAGGAAATTCTTCCCGCTGCTGTATCTGTATCCGTGGCAAGCGGTGATGCGGTTACTTACATCGTACATCATGACTGGCCGCGGGTGAAACTTACGGTGCCTGAACCGAAGAGAACTCTTGATCACACGGCTGGAGAAGATGCCGATGTCGACAGAATCTCAAGAACTTACGTTGTTCACTATGAGTGGCCCGCTATACAGGCTAAGAAAGCTTCGAAGTCAGAGTTACCCACCGGAGCAGCCATCCGAGCTGTTGACTCTGGAACTGACGTTAGCGGCGAGGTCGATGTTGATGCGGCGAAACCCGCCAGCGACGAAGTTACGGCCACGTACACTGTACACTACGACTGGCCGACACGCAAGGTTAAGGTGGAAAAGCAGCTCCCAACTGGTGAGGTGGAAGTCACACAAAAGGCCGATGTTACTGTTGATCAACCTGAAATTGCACAACCGCGTGCAGCTGAAATTTCCTTGGAACCAGAAGAACCGATATTGGTAGAAACGGTGGTGGTTAGTGCACCACATCTTGAAGAACCAGAACCAGATGTTCCAGCTGGTGAAGAAAGATGGCAGCTGCCGGTAACTGATATTGCCATCGAAGCGCCGACAGTCATTGTTAAACCACACCTCGAAATAGAAGGAGAGCCCGCTGTCGACGAAGAGGCAACACGAGTTTTGGATATCGAACCCAGTCCTTTGGTGGTGGCAACAGCTGCAGAACTTCCATCGATAACTGCGATAGAAACGAAACCTTCTACGCCACCAGTTACCGAAACAACTCTGACATTCATTATTGAATATAGACTCGATAAAACTGCCGCCAAAGTAACAAAGCCTGAAGCGGCATCTGTCGAAGTCGGGGCTCCAGTGGGCGAAGAAACTGTGAAGGAATTATTGGTGAAAGAACCACAGGAAGAGATTGGTCCAGAGACGATAACCTATGTTGTCACGTACGACGTCAGCAAGAAGGAGGCCGGAAAACCGACGGAAGTGAAGGTTCAGGTTGAACGACGGCGATCTTCCGTCGAAGAAGCACCTAGCGCCGAACCGAAGCCACCAGAAGTGGAAACGCCTCGCGTTGAGTTAGAACCATCAGCCGGAGTAATCGTAGCAATCCCAGCAGCACCCGAAAAACCAGAAGAGAAATTCGTCGAATACGTTGTCGAATACGAGGTCGAAAGTGTGAAAGGAAAACCACCGAGACTGTTCAGAAAGAAAGTTACCGAAGTTTCGGCCCCCGAGACGCCGGCCGAAGGTCCGAAACCACCAGAAGGTCCTGGAATTCCAGTCCAGACACAGATCTCGGGCACAGTCGACGTCGATTACGATGTGGTGAAGATTACAGCCCCAGCTGTTATTGTAGAGGACGGTATCGAGGCACCTCGTGTGGCCTTACACGCCCCAGAAAGGGAGCGACCGGAAGTTGCACTGGCAGCAGAGGTTCAGCCGTCGCCCAGATTAGAAAGCGAAGCGATCCGTATCCGTGAACCTGAACTTCCAGAAATCTCCCTGGACAAGGAAATCCTTGTCGTACAGCCATCGATGGAACTCGGACCACTGGCTGAAGTGGATGCGGCGAAACCTGCGGCTGTGGAAGGTGTGGTAGAATTGGGAAAAGTGCCGTCGGAGGTTTGCGTAGAACCCGAAAAGCCGGACTTGGACATTTCGATACAAGCGCCAGGTGTTGAGATTGCCGCGGCCGCGGCAGAACTGCGTGCGGGACCAGCGCCTGAAGTCGAAGTTGAAGCTGCTGGCGCCGCCGAGGAAGCGGCGGTACTACGGGAAACTGAAACAGTTACGTACATCGTGCACTACGAGGAGCCTGCAGTTAGTGCTAAACCTTCGCCCGACGATCTGACTGTGAACGCGAAGAAGCGACGCGCGGCCGGCACAAGTGAGGTTCGCATCATGCTGCGGCCGCTTCACGAGCCGCTCGCCGCCGATGTCGTCACTTCCGCTTCCGGTTTGCAGTCGCTGCGCCACCTGGTGGTGGTTGCCATCGACATCGGAACGACTTACAGCGGCTACGCGTTCACGTTGAAGGGGAAGACGCAGACCAAGGAGAAACAGGATGAAGATGGAGAGCAACCGCAACAGATGCAGAAGCAGCATACGCCGACTGTATGTATATTTTGCTTTATCATTGAAAAAGTACTTACGGATTAAACACATGCGGTAAAGTTACACATTCGGAACAGGTAAACGGCGTCGACAAAATAAATTTACTGATTCAACGCACTATCAACGCCATAGATCAAACGAAAGTTCCAAAGTTCACAGAATACGTAGATCGAAGGTCAAAGCCGTGTTTAGAGTTCACGGTCACAGAAGGAAATATAGCTAAAGAGGTCGGTGCGACCTCGAGTGAGGGTTTCCTTTCTTTGCTGCCTTTAATCCTGTCAGTGAATGTGCGTGCTGAAAACAATGCTGCGCTGGAAATACTGCAGCCGAATTAAAGATTTCTATCAAATGTTGGAATGTCTTTCATGCTCGGAAGGATACGATCACTGTGAGAGCCTTGTAGTTTTTGTATTGGTATTTTTTCTCGTTTCTGCTGCTAAATAAGTTCGGAAAGCAATGGGTTGCATAGGCGTCAACGCCGCAGGGGTCGCAACCCCCCCCCAATATTTGACCTGCAGGGGTCGTCCTGTGTTGACGACCCCCCAATATTTTGACAAGTGTTTTATTTTTTTTCTCTTCAGCGGAACTTCTGAATACCGCAAGTCGCTGTCATTTTAATCTGCACCATATCACACCATTTTGAGATTAAAAATTCATGAATTTTCTGGGAAGGGGCACAGCCGCTCCCCAGACCCCACCCCCTTGCCGCCTACAGC
>Ga0126327_10000240_pt1 | contig 13106 bp, 11 predicted proteins | sample InaspJWI30metaG_FD_101392 | JGI IMG/M metagenome (GOLD analysis project Ga0126327, IMG submission 101392) | Marine gutless worms symbiont microbial communities from Oahu, Hawaii - Inanidrilus sp. 1 OAHU.JWI-30 metaG | ecosystem: Host-associated > Annelida > Digestive system > Unclassified... | reverse complement strand
GCGGCCGTATCCGAGATTGCGGTGGCCGTATCCAGATCGAAGACGGTTAGAGCCAGATCATTTTCCAGGGCCAGGGGGGCAAATTCGGGCGGTGTGTAGTTCAGGACCAGGATCGGGCCGTCGATTCCGGCTGTTCTAAGGGCCACCCCCTCATGGATTCGGGCCACACCTAAGCAGTTGGCGCCATTGGCCAGGGCCTGTCGGGCAACCGCGACGGCGCCGTGCCCATAGGCATTGGCTTTCACCACGGCCATAAACCGGGCCCCTGGAGACGTCACACTTTTAAGTTGCCGAATATTGGCCGTGATCGCGTCGAGATCGATGTCTGCCCGTACCAGCGGTGTATCCAAGATACGATCCTCACAATTAGAAATTGAAAAACCCCGTAAAAAGCCTGAATTAGCTTTTTACGAGGTTTTCTGAACAAAATCAAACGATTTGTCTAACGCTGACGCCCTAGATTCAGGGGCCGGCCGGGCCTCTACAGGAGCACGTCTATATCGGTATACTCCATATTAAAGGCATCGGCGACACCTTTGTAGGTCACCTTGCCGTTGACAACGTTGGCGCCCAGCTTGATTTCTTCGTTTTCCTGCATGGCCTTTTTCCAGCCCTTGTTGGCGATTTCGACCGCATAGGGCAGGGTTGCATTGGTCAGGGCCAGGGCGCTGGTTTTGGCCACAGCGCCGGGCATGTTGGCCACGCAATAGTGGATGACGTCGTCCACGACATAAGTGGGGTCGCCGTGCGTGGTGGCCTTGCTGGTTTCAAAACAGCCCCCCTGGTCGATGGCCACGTCCACCAGCACGGAGCCTTTTTTCATGGTAGACAGCATGTCCCGGGTCACCAGGTGGGGTGCCTTGGCGCCGGGGATCAGAACCGCTCCGACCACGACATCCGATTTTTTGACCAGTTCCCGGATCGTGGCCGGGCTGGACATCATGGGAATACAGTTGGCCGGCATCACGTCGCTCAGGTAGCGCAGGCGGTCGAGATTCATGTCCAGCAGGTAGACCTGGGCGCCCAGGCCGCAGGCCATTTTGGCTGCATGGGTCCCCACGACACCGCCGCCGATGACCGTGACGACACCCGGTTCTACGCCGGGAACCCCGCCGAGCAGGACTCCCTGGCCGCCCTGGGCCATTTCCAGGTATTTGGCGCCCTGCTGAATGGCCATGCGGCCGGCCACTTCACTCATGGGGGTGAGCAGGGGCAGGCTGCCGTCGGCTTTCTGGATGGTTTCATACGCAATGTTGTTGGAGTCGCTTTTGATCAACGCCCTGGTCAGTTCCTCGGCCGCGGCCAGGTGCAGGTAGGTGAACACGATCTGGTCTTTGCGAATCAGGTCGTACTCGGCCGGCAGGGGCTCTTTTACGTGCATAACCATGTCGGCTTTGGCAAAGATCTCGGCCGGGGTGGCGATCAATTCGGCTCCCGCAGCGGTGTACTGGTCGTTGGTGAAGCCGCTGCCGGTGCCGGCATTTTCTTCGACAAGAACGGTGTGCCCATTCTGCCGCATGACCTCTACGCCGGCCGGTGTCATGCAGACACGATTTTCCTCAGATTTGATTTCCTTTAGAATTCCGACAATCATGATTGCCTCCTTATTTAACGATGCTTTCCATTGTGGTCCCAGATTCAGATCCGGTTAGTGATTAATTTATGCATCTCCCACGGTCAGGGTGATATCGGCGAGTTTATCCCGGATCCCTTTGGGCAGCAGGATCCATTTGTGCTTGGACTTCATGACGACAAATGTCTCGCTGGATTTAATGCCCCCGACCTTGTAGAGCTTTTCAGAAAGAAAACTGTGCAGTCCCACCATGCCTTCGACCGAGATAACCTCCACGATGATGTCATATTGCCCCGTGACCACACAGGCCCAGACCACCTGGTCCAGGGCGGAGATTTCCTCCAGTTTGGTTTCCAGCTGGTAGGTGTCCAGACGGATGCCCACAAACGCCGTGGTCAGCCCGCGGGTTTTATAAGCGTCTATCAACCCGGCTATTTTCAAGACAGCTGCATCGGTAAGCGCTTTAAGGCGGGAACGAACCGTGGGACTGGTGATGTTGAGATGTTCCCCTATCTTGCCGGCCTGCAGACGCCCGTCTTCACTGAGCTTGCTGATAAGCTGTTTGTCAATGGCGTCGATTTGCTTTTTGGTCATAGCAATCTATCCGTCTGCCGCTTGTGCCTGCATCCAAACTCTGTGGTGCGCCGGGTATTCAATACAAACCCGTTGAACGTAATGAAAATGACAAATGAAAGAGAGTTTGAACGCTATGTAGACATAATGGGCTGTGAAAGAATCACGAGACACATATTGCTATATAGAAAATATTTTGTCAAATAATTTTTCAAACAATAAATTTATTGGGGCCCAAACTTTCAAAATGTGGTTTTTTGGGGCGCTACTCTCGCTCCGCGTAGAGGGTGTGGGCCTGGTAGGAACTGCGTACAAACGGTCCGCTGGCTACCTGTTCGAAACCGGCATTCAGGGCCTTTTGCTTCCAGCGGTCGAACTGCTCGGGTTCTATGAATTTCTGCACAGGCAGATGGGCTTTGGTCGGTTGCAGGTATTGCCCCAGGGTCAGCATTTTGCAGCCAACGGTCAAAAGGTCGCTTAATGCCCTTTCGATCTCATCATTCGTTTCTCCAAGGCCGAGCATTAACCCGGATTTGGTGGGAATGGATGGTGCCAGGCGGGCCGCAGTCTTTAGAAGCTCCAGAGAGCGGGCGTAAACCGCTTCCGGTCGGACCACCGGGTAGAGGCGCGACACAGTTTCCAGGTTGTGATTCAAAACATCCGGCTTTGCGGCCAGGACCTTTTCCAGGGCCGGCCGGCTGCCGCCGAAATCGGGTATCAGGACCTCCACTTTCACGTCCTGGATGCGGCGGCGCAGGCAGGTGATGGTATCCGCAAAGACCCCGGCCCCGCCGTCCGGCAGATCATCCCGGGTCACCGAGGTCACCACCACATATTTAAGTTCGAGGGCGGCCGCGGCATCCGCCACCCGCAGCGGCTCCTCCTGATCGAGACTGCCGTCAGGACCATGGGCCACGGCACAAAAACCACAGGTCCGGCTACACCGGTCACCCAGAATCAGAAACGTAGCGGTCTTATGGGAAAAGCACTCCCACTGGTTGGGGCACTTGGCCTCCTGGCAGACAGTGTGGAGGGCCCCTTTTTTGATCATGGCCCGCACGCTTTCATAGGCCGGGCCGACGGGCAGCCGCTTGCGCAGCCAGGCTGGTTTCGCGCGGAGCGATTTCTTTTTCTGGTCAGTTTCCAATGGCAATTTATACCTTTTGCTGAATGTGATGAAATTTATAGAGGGTTCCAGGGTTCAGGGGTTTTCGTTCTTAGGTTTTAGTTTTTCACTCGAACCCTTGGCCCTTTGAACCTCGCTACTTAGCATCCAATCTTCTAAACACTACGCTTTCTTGGTGACCGCATCGTTCCACCTGATATTGAAAACCGCAGCCATGTGGGCGGCCAGCTGTTCGCGAACGCGTTCAACCGTGACTTCGGCCGCGCCGGCGCCGGCCAGGGAGGTGATGCCCACATCGCTCATTCCGCAAGGGTTTATCCAGCTGAACGGGGTCAGGTCGGTTGTAACGTTCAGGGCCAGCCCATGCAGGGCGACGCCCCTTTTTACCGCGATGCCAATGCTCCCGAGTTTGTCGTTTCCAATCCAGACACCGCGGTTCCTCTTATCGCGTTCAGCCCGGATGTTCCAGTCGGAGGCGGTCCGCAGCATGATCTCTTCGAGGTGGTCGACATAGTCCGCTACCCCCAGGCCGGTCGCTTTCATATTGATGATCGGGTAGACCACCAATTGTCCGGGACCGTGATAGGTAATGTTCCCGCCTCGTTCGGTCTGGAAGACCGCGACACCGTTCCTGTCAAGGAACTCGTCGGAAACCGTCAAGTTTTCACAGCCGCCGCGTTTGCCCAGGGTGAAGACCGGGGCATGTTCGAGAAAAAGGACGATCCCGGCTTTGTTTTCCGACCGGACTTCAGCGGCCAGACGATATTGCAGATCAAGAGCTTCGCCGTAAGGTGTCACCGGTAGATCCTTGCGGACCCATTGGATGTGAGGTTCCGGGTCAAGGTGTTCTTCAGCTTGTGCGGAGATAGAGGTTGGCATGCGGTCTATTGGCCATCAACTGTCGATGTCCAGTTTCACTGCTTCTGATTCACATTAGCCTGTCAATTTGAATGCAGCGAGCCGACTTCGCCAAAGTAGCGCAGGCAGCGACGGCCGGAAGAGTCCCTCACGCGGCAAGCTTTAGATTCATTGTAAGGGCTTCTTGCAGCCGACGCAGCTATAAGCTGCTATGGTGAAGTCTGCTCGTTGCTGCGCTCCTCAGAACGACGAGCATCGATCTGGTCATATGTTAACCATTGGCTAAGAGATACGCAATACTAACCGCGCAGGCAAGGTTTTCTCGCCGCCAGGGTCTCATCCAAACGCTTGACCTTGGTGTTGACCGGGGCGGCGTGGAGAGCATCCGGGTTCTCCCGGGCCTCCGCGGCAATCGTTTTCAGCGTGTCTATAAAGCGGTCGATATCCTCCTTGCATTCCGACTCAGTGGGCTCGATCATCAGGGCACCCGGCACCACCAGGGGAAAATAGATGGTCGGAGGGTGCACCCCGTTGTCGATCAGCCGTTTGGCGATATCCAGGGTCGAAACACCGAATTGCTCCTGTTTGGCATCATTGAATACGCATTCATGCATGCAGGGCCGGTCATAGGGCAGGTGGAAGGTGTCCTTCAGGCTCTCCTTGATATAGTTGGCGTTCAAGACAGCGTACTGGCTTACCTTTTTAAGATCGGCCCCCAGGCTGCGAATATAGCTGTAAGCCCGGACCAGTATGCTGAAGTTCCCGTAAAAGGCGTGGATCTTGCCGATTGAATCCGGGAAATCGTCGGAGAGGGTGAATTGCCCTTCCTGCTCGACAACTCGCGGTACCGGCAGGAATCTTTCCAGCTGCTCTGTAACGCACACCGGGCCGCTGCCCGGACCGCCGCCGCCATGCGGGGTAGAGAATGATTTGTGCAGGTTCAGGTGCAGGACATCCACCCCGGTGCAGGCCACATTGACGATGCCCATGATGGCATTCATGTTGGCACCGTCGCCATATACGAGCCCGCCCTTGTTGTGTACAATGTCGGCCACTTCACCGATATGGTCTTCGAACAGCCCCAGTGTATTGGGATTGGTCACCATGATGCCGGCTGTATCTTCATCCATGACGGCGGCGATGTCCGCCGGGTCCAGCACACCATCCGCATTGGATTTGACCGGGATGGATTTGTACCCGCACAGGGCCGCGCTGGCCGGGTTGGTGCCGTGCGCCGTGTCCGGAATCAACACCTTGGAGCGGGGGTTGCCCCGGCTCTGATGATAGGCATGGAAGATCATCATGCCGGTCAGCTCACCATGGGAGCCGGCTGCGGGCTGCAATGAAATTGCCGGAAAGCCGGTTATTTCGGCCAGGTATTGCTGGAGTTCGTAGTAGAGCTTCAGCGCCCCCTGGCTGAGTTCGGGCGGCAGCAGGGGGTGGGCATTGGCGAAGCCGGGCAGGGCAGCCTGGCGTTCATTGGTTTTGGGATTGTATTTCATGGTGCATGATCCCAGGGGATACATGCCGGAGTCGACCCCGAAATTCCAGGTGGACAGGCGCGTGTAGTGACGGACCACGTCCAATTCTCCCAAGTCCGGGAAGTCCGGCCCATCGCCGACCAGTTCGCTGTCCATTTCAGCATCCGGCACATCGCTTGCGGGGATGGACATGCCCATGCGGCCCGGGGACCCCTTTTCCCATAGGAGCGGTTCGTTGAGGATCAGTCCGGTGGTTCCAATGGGTTCTTTCATGACTGCACCTCCTTTATCAGCTCATCCAGGTCTTCCTTGGAAGCGGTCTCCGTGGCACACAGCAGGTAGCTGCCGGCCAGATCCGGATACCAGGGTCCCAGGGGAACACCGGCCACGATATTTTTCTCCAGCAGTTGTTGGTACGTGGCATCGAACCCGTCGGGGAAGGTAACCACGAATTCATTGAATGTCGGTGCGGCAAAGGGGCTGGAAAAGCCGGCCTGGGCCAGCCCGTTTTTCAAGTACTGGGCCTTGCTGTGGTTCAGTCGGGCCAGCTTGCGGATCCCGGTGCCCCCTAAAGAGGCCATGTACATAGCCGACATGGTGGCGCACAGACCCTGGTTGGAGCAGATATTCGATGTGGCTTTCTCGCGGCGGATATGTTGTTCGCGGGTCGCCAGGGTGAGAACAAATCCGCGCTTGCCGTCCCGGTCTACGGTCTGTCCAATGAGCCGGCCGGGCATTGAACGCAGGCACTTTTTCGTGGCGGCGAATATGCCCAGCCCCGGTCCGCCGTAGGCGCGCGGGATGCCGAAACTCTGGCCTTCACCACAGGCTACATCAGCACCAAGGCTGCCGGGACTCTTGAGCAGTCCATAGGCCAGAGGTTCACTGAAAGATACGATGAACAGGGTTTTGGGGTCGGTATGGACCTTTGCCGCCAGCGTTTTGAGGTCTTCGACGCACCCGAAGAAATTGGGGGACTGTACGGCGATACCGGCCAGTTCATCCAGGTTGGCCAGACCGGAGAGATCCGTGCGGCCGTCCGCCCCATAGGGCAGTTCAATGATTTCGTATCCGGTCGGCGCCAGATAGGTCTTTACGACTTCCCGGTACAACGGGTTGATGGCAGTGGAAACAGCAACTTTTTTCCGCCGGGAGACCCGTATGGACATCAGCAGGGCTTCCGCCAGCCCCGACGCCCCGTCGTACATCGAAGCATTGGCCACATCCATGCCGAGCAGGGAGGTGACCAGGGTCTGGTACTCGTAGATGGCCTGGAGCGTGCCCTGGCTTATTTCCGGCTGATAGGGCGTATAGGCCGTGAAAAATTCCCCCCTCAGGATCAGCTGGCGAATGGTTTCAGGAATATAATGGTCATAGCTGCCCGCACCCAGGTACACCTTGAATTCGGGGGTGACGGCCATGTCGGCGGCCAGGGTATCCATGTGGCGGTTGAGTTCCCATTCGGACAACTGTTTGGGCAGATCGAGCGGCTCCGACCGCCAGCAGTCTTTGGGGATGGTGGCAAACAGGCCGTCAAGACTATCAACGCCCACCACCTTGAGCATGGCTTGAATGTCTTGGTCGGTATGGGGTAAGTAGCGCATGGTGTTATCCTTTCAGAGACTCAAGGTAAGCGTCCTTATCCATGAGGGCATCGGCTTGGGATGCATCCGCGACCTTGATCTCGATCATCCAGCCTTCGCCATAGGGATCGTTGTTGACCAGTTCAGGTGCATCTTCCAGCTCTGCATTGATGGCGGTTACTTCTCCGCCAACCGGCATGTACAGCTCGGATACAGCCTTGACTGATTCCAGGGTGCCGAATTCGTCACCCTGGGCAAAGCTGTCGCCTACACCGGGCAGCTCTACGAAGACGATGTCACCCAGCTGGTCCTGGGCATAGTCGCTGATGCCGATTTTGGCAGTGTCGCCGGAAACTTTAACCCACTCGTGATCAGTGGAGTATTTTACATCCTCCGGTAAAATAAGCTCGTTCAACTCTTTCATTTAGGTCCCTCCTTTTTGAAACTGATTTAAGCGGTTACGGTATTTTCTGATCATGAAAAAGCTGTATTTCAATTCGTTTTTTTGAACTTGCGGCCGGTCGTGCGATTCGGGTACAGCTACAGGATATACGGTACTTTAAGGTTGTAACCTTTATAAATGACGAATGTTTCGACCGAGCGTACATCTTTGATCTTCACGGCCTCTTCGGTATAGAATTCGAGGAGGCCGAAACCTTCCTTCAGCAATACAACCAGGATCAGATCAAAGCGGCCGGTGACAACGCTCGCGCTTACGACACCCTTCAGCTTGCTGAACTCTTCGCCTTTTTTGACCAGGTTCATGGATTTCAGCTTGACGCCGATCATGACCAGGCGGTGGCCTTTCAAAGCTTCGGGATCCACCAGGCCGGATATCTCCAGCACCCCTTCCTGTTTGAGCCTCCTGACCCGGCTGCGGACCGTGTTTTCCGATAGGCTAAGATCCTCGGAAATTTTTTTGTAGGAAGCCCGTCCGTCCCGCAGGCGTTTGATGATTTCTATGCTGCTGTCGTCGATTTTCATGTCCGGCATCCTTTCGGTGCGGATGGCGCCCCATTATCCGGTACGCGCAGGGGCGGTCGGGATGGCGCTGGGCAGTTGCAAGAGCAGGGTGGTCGAAAATGAAAGCCCGGGAATCGGTCTTTTACCGGTGTTTCAAAAAAACGTTTGATTCTGCAAGGCTCAAGGGTTTATGGGAAGGCTGTTCGCCTGTCATCGACTGCGGTGCAATAGTCATCCATTAAAAAAAATTGACGAAATTGTCAATAAAATTGTAGAAATTTGATGATATCGTCAAAAATCAACAGGGATTTTATAGAAAATATCAAATCCTGCACCACTTAAACATTGGGGGAGGCCGAATGGAACAGAAAATGACGATTCTGGGGGCCGGACCGGGAGGGTACGTTGCTGCCGTCAGGGCGGCCCAACTCGGGGCGGATGTAACCATAATAGAGGATGACAATGTGGGGGGAACCTGCCTGAACTGGGGCTGCATTCCCTCTAAAATTTTAAAAGCCACCGCTGACCGCCTGGTGGATATCCGGCACGCCGGACTTTTCGGCATTGATGCCGATCCGCAGCCAACCCTGAACATGCCGGCGCTGACCGACCGGAAAGCGCGGGTGATCGAGATGCAGCGCAAAGGGATCGAGGCGCTCTTCAAACACCACTCCATTCGGCACCTCAAGGGCCGCGGGACCATTACAGCCGCCGGTCGGGTGACGGTGAGGGGGCACGAGGGCCAGCTGGCGGATGTGGACTACGACCGTCTCATCATCTCAACCGGCTCCCGTCCCATGGAATTACCGGCCTTTCCCTATGATGGGAAGCAGATCATATCCAGCAACGAGGCCCTTTACCTAGATGAGATTCCGGCTGCGGTCGTGATCGTGGGGGGCGGCGTGATCGGCTGCGAGTTTGCCAGCATCCTGGCTGCTTTCGGGTCTAAAGTGACCGTGGTCGAGGCCCTGGACCGGCTCCTGCCGCTGCCTGCGGTAGATGCCGACTGCTCCAAGGTGCTGGCCCGGGAGATGAAAAAACGCAAGATTGCTTTCCATGTAAACCGTACGGTCGAGACGGCGGAGAGGTCAGGTGGTTTGCTGAAGGTGCGAATCGGACCATCTCCGTTCGCAGAGAGTTTAAAAGAGAGGGACAAGCAGCCGCTGGAGATCGAGGCTGACATGCTACTGGTATGCGTGGGACGCACAGCCAATACCCGTGATATCGGGTTGGAAAACATCGGGCTGGCCACGGACGAGCGGGGCTGGATAGTGGCTGATGAGCGCATGCAGACCAATGTCGATGGGGTGTATGCCATCGGCGATGTGCTCGGTCCGGCAAAGGTCATGCTGGCCCATGTTGCCTCCAGTGAAGGGCTGGTGGCGGCCGAGAATGCCTTTGGGGGGGACGGCCGGATGGATTATACTGCCGTCCCCGGGGCTGTCTTCACCGTGCCGGAAGTTGGTAATGTCGGCTTGTCGGAATCCCAGGCCCGGGAGCGCGGGATGAATGTGCGGGCGGATGCGGTTCTGTTTCGGACCATTGGCAAAGCGCAGGTCATCGGCGAGATAGCCGGACAGGCCAAGATCGTTTCCGAGGCAGACAGCGGCCGGATTCTCGGTGTGCACATTATCGGACCGCATGCTTCGGACCTGATCGCCGAAGGGACCCTGGCTATCCAGAACAAACTGACAGTCGAGCAACTGGTGGGCACAATCCACGCCCACCCGACCCTGGCGGAGATCATGCTGGAAACGGGCCTCAAGGCCCTGGACCGCGGATTGCACGGTTGAAACTGATTTTCAGCGCTATTTGCTTAGATAGGTTCTAGTGGTGCCCTTCGTCCCCCGCAAACGGCGGCCGCCGTCCAACCATCGCTTCGAGCATGGTCAGTTCGGCATCGGTATGATTGATGACCGGTGCTTTGGCGATTAGCTTTCCATCGGCTTGCGGTTGCCGAAAGATATAGCGCGGGCTTTCGTGGTGCCGGGTTTTAATTGTCTCCAGTGTCCCGCCGGTGACAGCCGATTCCAGGGCAGCCTGCCCGTAACACAGGCAGACGTATGCCTTGTCCTGCTCCGACTCCAGGTAGATCCCCGTGCCCCGGATGCCTGCCACGGCTGTGGGGGTTACAAAGCGGGCACGGCTTTGCCGCAGTACGGTCAGAACCTTCCCGCGCGTCAAATTCACAACCTGGCCGGCTTTTTCAGCGTGGGTTTTCTCAGGGGCGGCCGGCAGTTCGATCCGGGTGTTATCCCTCACGAGGAACACTGATTTTCCCAGTACAAAAACGGCCATGGCCGGAGTTCCGGTTTCCACGATATCACCGTAATTCACCGGCGTGCCGACCTGGACCGTCTTTCCATTAAGCCGCACGTCGCCGCGAACCCGCTTCATTTCCGGTTCATATCCCAGACGGCCCATGGCCGCGGCGGTTTTGACCAGGACCGGAAAGGGCACCAGCCCCATGGCGCTGCCCGCCAACAGCCAGCGCAGTGTTCTGCGGCGTCCGATTGTAAACTGATCTTTCTGCATGGCAGCCCCCTGTTTGCGAATGGTAATTGGGTGCTTATCCTAATAGGCAACCCGGCCTAAACGCCCCACGGTGAGGATGTGCTATAAAAAGGATACGCGCTCTGCAAAATGGGTGCAACTAGATTTTGGTTCCAGGGTGTAAATGGCCGGCTATTCAAAATGGAGTCATCCGATGACCAGAGACCTTTCGGCCGCCTACCAGAAAATGCGCAAACTGCGGGGGCCCGATTACCAGCCGCGCACCCACCACCTTGATGACACTGGTTGGCCCGCTATACAAACCACCTGTTTCTCGAGAGCAGTCCCTACCTGCTGCAGCACGCCCACAATCCGGTGGACTGGTATCCCTGGGGGGAAGAAGCGTTTCAAAAGGCCCGTGAAAAGAACCTGCCGATTTTTGTGAGTATCGGCTATGCCACCTGCCACTGGTGTCACGTCATGGAAGCCGAGTCCTTCGAGGATGAAGAGATTGCCCGGGTTATCAATACCGATTTTGTACCGATCAAAATCGACCGGGAAGAGCGTCCCGATGTGGATTCGATCTACATGCAGGCCGTCCAGGCCATGGGGCTGGGCGGCGGGTGGCCCTTGAATGTCTGGCTCACCCCGGACCTGAAACCCTTTTTCGGAGGCACCTATTTCCCGGCCCGGGACGGCGACCGGCCGGGGGCCACCGGGTTTTTGTCTGTCCTCAAAGCACTCAAAGCCTTCTACGCGGACAATCGGATCAAAGTGGATGAAACCGCACGGGCGCTCGCCGCCCATCTGGAGGCTTTGAGTAAAACTTCAGCTGATGGAGTCTTACCGCAGGAAGGTATACTCAACCAGGCTGTCGCTCTGTTCCGCCGGATATACGATCCGGTCAATGGCGGGGTGCGCGGAGCCCCCAAGTTTCCCAGCAGCCTGCCGGTGCGGCTGCTGCTGCGCCATTATCAGCGTTCGGGCGACGCCAAATCTCTGGATATGGCTGTGCATACCCTGGAAAAGATGGCGGCGGGCGGCATGTACGATCATATCGGCGGTGGTTTTCATCGTTATTCCACCGACGCGACCTGGCTGGTGCCGCACTTTGAAAAGATGCTGTACGACAACGCGCAGCTCGTACCGGCTTATCTGGAAGGGTACCAGGTGACCTGCAGTCCGCGTTTCATGGAAGTGGTCCAGCAGGTTCTCGATTATGTGCTTAAGGAGATGCAGTCACCGAAAAGGGCCTTTTATGCGGCCACGGATGCGGACAGCATCGGCCCGGCCGGAGAGCCCGACGAAGGGTACTTTTTCACCTGGACACCGGAAGAGGTGCGGGCCCTGCTGGACAGGGAATCGGCAGAGGCTGTGCTGGCCTATTTTGCCATGAGCGACCAGGGCAATTTTGAAGGGCGCAACGTACTGCATACCCCGCAGCCGCTCGAAAAAGTGGCGCTTGAACTGGGGATAACGGCTGCAGCCCTCAAAGCCGTCATCGAACAGGCCCGGGAAACCTTATGGGCAGCGCGCTGCCATAGGGCCCAACCGCTGCGCGATGAAAAGGTGCTGGCCGCCTGGAACGGGTTGATGATCTCCGCACTGGCCCGGGCTGGTTTCGTGTTGAACCGGCCCGACTACACGGCTGCCGCAGCCGATGCGGCCCTTTTTATTCTCGACCACCTGGTAGACGACGGCCGGCTGCACCGGTCGTGGACCGCAGGCCGGCTGGGCAGCCACGGATTTTTGGAAGATTACGCGTTCATGACCGCTGCGTTTATCGATCTTTACGAGGCCACGTTTGATCTGGACTGGTTAGACCGGGCGAGTGAATTCGAGGCCCAGACCGCCCGGTTGTTTGCCGACGAACGCAGGGGCGGATTTTTCAACAGTCCGCGCGAACACAGCGAACTGATTGTCAGAGATAAAGGGGCCCAGGACAATGCCCTGCCATCTGGAAATTCCGTGGCTGCGGCCAACCTTTTAAGGCTAGGTGCCTATACCGGGCAATCCGACTACAGCCGGCGGGCTGAAGCACTTTTCAAGGCCTTCTCCGACAATTTAAACCAGAGCCCGGCTGCGTATGCGGAAATGCTCATAGCGGTAGAAACGTATCTGTCAGACAGGGTGGATATCGTCATTGCCGCCGATCCCGGCTGTGAACAGGAGACGACGGGACTGCTGGATGTCCTGCGCGAAACCTTCCTGCCCAACCATGTTTTCTTCGTTGGCGATAACGCCACCATTCACCAGGCTGACCAACGCTTTCCGCTTCTAACCGGCAAATCCACCGTCGATCGCCAGACGACTGTATATGTGTGCGGTCGCAACGGCTGCCGGCAGCCGGTATTTACCCCGGTACAGGTCAAAAAAGAGATATCAGCGGCAGCGCCGCACCCGGAAAAAAGCTAAGGTGTCGGTGCACTCGGTTTGCTTGCGGCTTGCAAAGCCTG
>Ga0126327_10000236_pt1 | contig 13213 bp, 10 predicted proteins | sample InaspJWI30metaG_FD_101392 | JGI IMG/M metagenome (GOLD analysis project Ga0126327, IMG submission 101392) | Marine gutless worms symbiont microbial communities from Oahu, Hawaii - Inanidrilus sp. 1 OAHU.JWI-30 metaG | ecosystem: Host-associated > Annelida > Digestive system > Unclassified... | reverse complement strand
ACGCCGAGTTACAGCCGTTATTACATATTTTGGTTATGCCCGCCAAGATCGTCGGCTACTTGGGCGTACACCTATATCGGCTAAGCTTGTCGCGAATCTGATTACAGTTGCGGGGGCGAATCGTGTCTTAACGCTGGATCTACATAGTGATCATACGCAAGGTTTCTTTGATATACCAGTAGATAACCTTTTATCAGTTCCTGTTATGATGGAAGATATCAGACGAAGTTGTGAAGCTTTTGATAAAATTGTAATCGTTTCTCCTGATGTAGGTGGAGTGATCCGTGCCAGGAATATGGCTAGTCGGCTAGATGTTCCACTTGCTATAGTTGATAAAAGGCGTGCTTGTTGTGGTAAATCGGAGGTTATGAATGTTATCGGGGACGTAATAGGAATGGAATGTATCTTGTTTGATGACATTATAGACTCCGGAGATACCATCATAAATGCTTCTAATGCTTTATTGGATAGTGGGGCAGCTGAGGTTAAAGCCTACGCCACACATGGGGTATTTTCTGGTGATGTTGTAGAGAAATTAGATCGCTCTGCGATAAGCGTTCTTGTTACGACAGATTCGATAGAGGCTAAGGGTCGTGTTAAAAGTTCCGAAAAGATAAGGTCAATATCTGTGGCTTCTTTGTTGGGTGAGGCTATATTTCGCATACATAAGGAGAGTTCTGTCTCCAGTTTATTTGGGTAATATAATCTGGAAGTTAGTACACTTCTAATGCATATGTTATATGTTCCGATATCATGATGGTTTGGTTAATTATGGTTTGGGTCTTCCCCTTTTTGGTATTATACGCAGCTGCCATGGATCTGTTGACTATGCAAATCCCGAATTGGGTTTCTGTCGTAGGTGTTGTGGCGTTTTTGGGGATGGCTCTAGTGGCAGGGATGCCGATGAGTGTTATAGCTTGGTCTATTATGGTGTCTATAACGACATTTATTATATGTTTCGTTGCATTTATTTTCCACTTGTTGGGAGGAGGGGATGTCAAATTGGCTACAATGATCATGTTATGGCTGGGCTGGGATCACTTCGGAAAGTTCTTTGTTATAGCTTCTTTATACGGTGGTCTTGTAGCTTTAGTTGCCTTATATTTGTTTGATAATTTACGCTATACGTTGATGATGCGTACGGGGAAACCTGTAGAGTTTGCTTCAGTTAGTGGAATTCCTTATGGGGTAGCTCTATCAGCAGCATCCTTGCATTTTTATTTACAATCGCCTCTGATTAAATACCTGATTTAATCAGCCTAGGTACTTGTCCAAGTTATGGTTTATCTGGTTTGTTGTTTCGCGAGTTAGACTTAATTTGCTGCTGAAGTCTATCAGCATGATGGATTATATGGATGTTTATTTTTGATGGTTCCATGAGAAACTGCTATCGTTAGGGGGGTAGAGCTTTGATTTCAGGACGTGTGGTATGTTGTTTACTTAACGTCTAAAAAACATGAAGCCTGTCAATATTGTCATTCACACTAATTCCATTGTCAGTGCATGTTGAATGTCCGCTGCTGTTTGTACACCTTAGTAATGGGGATTCTACTACCACAGTGCCGGTAGAGGGATTTGAACCCCCGACCAACGGTTTACAAAACCGTTGCTCTGCCACTGAGCTATACCGGCATTTTAACACTCTAGTGCCCGATAACATAATCTCACAGAGATTGGCAACTCATGAAATAACAAGTTCCCAACAGCTACTGTTTCAGGGCATTTGCATAAACGTGCTGCCATATAAATTGAGATACTGTTGCCACAGGACCTGATGCCTTGAGAATTCTCGGTTTCCAGAAAGCGATTACTCTACTAAAACTCTGACTATTGAACTCTAGTAGCAACGACTGCTTTTAGCAAAAAGCTCATCTTATTCAAGAGGAATTACATTGCAGATGCTGCTTTATACGTATCCTATTGCTTGTCACATGTCTTTAAAAGGCTTAAATCTCTGTGTGGTCCCCTTTTGTATGGAACTCTATAACTCGATGGTTCTCGTCAGTAATAATGAGTGCACGCGTATTCCTACTACTGTAGGAGAGTGTTAATGATAGCAAGAGGTTCTGTAAGCCTTTGTTGCTCTTCCACTTGAGTTCATAAAGAATTGTTTTTAGCAACTTAAATAGAAGCGCTCTAGTTGTGTTTGGTTGTTTCACGAGTGTGATTGTGAGAAAATGTGGTTCCAAACCAGTGACAGTATTGTGAGGTGGGGTTTTGATATAACCATTGATGTATATCATCCAGAGCTATCTCTGAGTTGGGTGAATAGGTCTCCGACAACCTTAGTAGAACTGGGCTCGTAAAGCTGAATGAATAAGCTATTTATCATATCTAGTGGTAGGATGGATTTCTGTGACGGCCAGCTTGCTTCTCTACTTCAACTAATGCTCACTTGAGGGTCTCTGCCGAATGTTGAAGGGCTAGGAACCTCTTGGGATACGGTCGCAGAGGAGAATACCTTACATGTTGCGGGGTGGTTGGGAAGTAGTGGATCGGATACAAAAAAGCGAAATTTCATATTTTGTTAGCAATAACTTTCATTTTGCTTTATATGGATCATGGTTGGATAGCCCTTTCGATGTATATTTTGATTTAGGGTTGATATTATCCTCACATGCTTCTAGTCGCAAAGTGCTTATTAATAATGGTGAATGTGAAGCTAGGGAGTTGTCTATTTATAGTGCTAATTGGAGACCTCTTATACATTTGACGGTTTAAGTCGGATCATCGAATCTTTTATGGATGTGTTATGCTTTCTTTGATGAATCTAGTGAATGTGGTGGGGGGGTGTCCTACGACTACTGAAAAGATAAATTTGGTATAAGTTTCTCGTTACTCGGTATTGGGTTATGCCTAAAAAGGCTTTAAGAGGTGGAAGCACATATTGTGTGTTGCATGTCTGTTTGCATGGCGGGCCAGTGTAGAGGGGTCTGGAAGAGTGTGTATCGTGGATTGTGTGTCTCTCTCTTGGTAATTTCCTTCAGAGAACAGGGATGTCTTTTTATGTAAGATTGGTTTTGCTTTAGTCGGAATGTGTCTTTTGATGAATATTACCGTGATAGGTTTGTCGCTGTGAAAAAAGAACCGGGGTAGTTTATCTATGCAATTTTAGGGATCTGAACTCTAATGAGGTGCTATGAAACTCAATGATCTATTTTTTTTAGTGTGTACAGCTCTGATTGTCTTTGTGCTTTGTATACCGATGACAGTTTCAGCTTCTGAGGGATCAAATGGATCTAATGATCCAGCGGATACTATTCAAGAAAGCTTTTACAATTGGTCACTTACCTGTTCGATACAACATAATCGCAGAAAGTGTGTGATATCCCAAAAACAGTATGATGAGCAAACCGGACAGGGTAGGTTGTCTATAGAGTTGGTTAGATTCACGCCTAACAGGGTGTATGGATATTTATTGCTTCCGTTGGATCTTTCTATTAGCAGTGGTGTCGTTATGCATCTCGATAATGTACTATTCGGGAGTACTAGACCTTTTCGTACATGTACTCTTGCTGGGTGTATAGTGCCGATTGAGTTCCACAGTAAGTTGATTTTCAGATTACGTACTGGTAATAAGCTCGAGTTTCGTGCTGTTGTTAGTAATGGTGATGATATCAGCTTTACGGTTCTTTTAGTTGGGTTCAGTGAAGCCCTTGATCGTGCTTTGATGCTTGTTGCGTGGGATGTTATTGGTTGATCGTACTTTTCTTCTGCCGAGGCATGGTAGGTTGTTATTCTTTTGTTAGTTTATTCTTCGCGTAATTATCTGTTTGTACCCTCTTATGTCTGAGAGATGATAGTGTTTGCACAAACAACAAGGCCAATGTATCTATTGGTGCTGTGGGCATGAATTAGTTCCCAACATTATGTTTTCTTGTTGATTTAGACAGTAGGAAAGCTCCAAATACAATCATTGGTATAGACAGTAATTGTCCCATTGTGATCCAGTCCGGGATAGGTTCAATGGACGTCGTATCTGGTTCCCGAAAGAACTCTATGAGGATACGTGCTGTTCCATACCAAATTGCAAATACGCTGGATGTAAGACCGGGATAACGTAAGCTTCTGAAGTGATGGCTAAGAAATAGCATTATGCAAAACAGCAAAAACCCTTCAAAAAAGGCTTCATACAATTGAGTTGGATGACGAAGTTGATAGTCGACCCAAGGAAATATAACCCCAAAGGGACTCGTTGTTACACGTCCCAATAATTCCCCGTTGATAAAGTTAGCTATCCTGCCCAAGAAAATCCCAATGGGAGCTACAATTGCTGCTACGTCGATGCTCGACAGTAAAGGCACTCTGTTGAGTTTGCAGAAAACTGTTATTGCGAGCAGAACTCCACATAGCCCTCCATGAAATGACATTCCTCCATGCCACACCTGTATAATCATCCAGGGAGACTCTAGAAAATGCTCATGAGCGTAGAATATCACATGACCTAACCTTGCTCCTACTAATATCCCTATGGCTATCCAAATTATAACATCGTCTACGTTTTGTGAGGTCATTAGGCTCTGGTTTGTTGACCATAATTTCTTATTTTTTACTACGCGCTGAGACAACAACCAACCCGAAAGTATTCCGGTGATATACGCGAGGGAGTACCATCTGACTTGTATAGGCCCGATAGAAAAGGCTACAGGATCTAGTCTCAGCCAATCAAGTCCTAGCTCTACTGATAACATGCTCATTTCACCTCTTACTGCCTTAGAATGAGTGATACCGGATAACTATTTCTCTAGCAGTTAGTAAAGTTATTGAAAAGTTCTATAAATGTACACGAGAAAAATTGGGTTACTAGTTGCCATGTGTACCGTATGATATACGGACGAAGGGTCTTTGTTGTAGGGTTTCCTGTTTGAAGTGGACAGGACGAAGGTTTAGCAATTTTAAAGCTACTGCTAGTTACTTGTAGATATGGCTAGTTTAGTCTGGTCCTAGTGACATTAAAGGTCCAGTCTGTCAAACGGTTGTGTTGGTTTACACTATGCTTAAGTATAAAAGTTCGGTTGCTACTTACCCTGTTCTTATCCTCTTGGTTTAGCGGGAACACGCAAATAAACTTTAATTTACATCTGGGCTTTGCATCCGAAGTTTTTCGAATCAAAGCTATATGCTGATGCGTTTCCTTAGCACTTAATATTACTATGTTTGTTTCTGTGTTCCCACAGAGCTTCACGTCACCCTAAAAGAAACATTTTGTGTTATAAGTTCTTTTGCGATTTGCCTGAAGCAATACCAACCTCAGATAGGGCTTCCATAAGTGTACTGCTATCAAATGGTTTTAACAAATATGCATTCGCACCCTCCTGCATTGCCGCATTGATTTGTTCGACATCGTACTCTATAGTGCATATTATCACTTTTGGTATCCCACCATCTTTTTCTTGTCGTAGCAGCTTTAAGAAGTCTGTTCCCTCCATTATTGGCATATGCAAATCCAGTAGGATAAGGTCAGGCATGCGCTCTCGGCAAATTTGAAGAGCTTTAGTGCCACTTTCAGCTTCTACTACGGTAAGGCCTTCTCGTTCTAGCATCCTACGTGCAATTCTACGAACCACGTCTGCATCATCTACCACTATGCATGTTTTCATAGCACCTAATTCCTCCATCACCACACAAACGTAAACACTGTATGCTATTGGACATTGGTTATTTCATCGTTAGTTCTTGCTTATCGTAGTTGTGCCTCTCACCGAGGCTATGAATGATGCTGTTTGTATCCAAAACTAACACTAGCTGATTATTGTGTTTGTACATCCCAGTTGCAATAAGAGCTAATTGACGCTCTAAATTTGGTAGGTTGTAGGTGAGGTCCGCCTTATTAAAGGTGAGCATATCTCTGGTCTCGTCCACAAGCAGGCAGTAGTTGTCACGCATACCATTGAATTTAATTGCTATTTTCTTTTCTAGGTTTTTAGGATTACTAGCTTCATGAGATATCAGCTTATAGGCATCTATGGCGACTACTGTATCACCATGAAAATTAAGAATGCCAACAATTTCAGGGGGTGCTAGAGGGACCTTTGTGATGGTCGTAGGTGAGAAGACAGCCTGTATTTTTGTAATTTCCAAAGCAAAAAATTGTTCGTGGACTGTGAATATTAGGTACCTACAAGAGTCTTGTAGTGTTGAATTAGAAGGAGTGGATGCCACACGGTGGCGTTTGTTTAACGTCTCTTTTAAGGTTGTAGGACTATCAGTGTAAAGAATATAATTATCAAAACCTACTTCATAAAACTTTTCCATTTCTTCATGGGGGATGCGAGTCTGAGAGGCTATTAGTAGTGGTGTATTGTCGGGTAGAGACGATTCTTTTATTATCTTAGCGAAGTTCAATATATTCGCATCGGATATATTTTTTTTCAGGATAATCGCGTTGAATTGGTGCCCTGCATTAGACAGGTTTATTACTTCTGTAGCAGTTTTGCATGTCATGATGTCAAATCCGCATTGTTGCAGGGTTGATCTGAAGGTTTTGCAGCATGACTTATTACTGACCAATAGGATTAATTGTGATGCCGAAGCCGTAGAGAGTTGTGTATTTATTCGTTCTGATTGATTTTCCAATGCTAGTGGAAAAATGGATCTTATGTTAACAAACTCCGTGATAACTCCATTAACCATGCTCGTTCTTGTTTTTTCTGGATGCTCCTCTGTTATTTCAAAATCTAAGTTAGTTAATACGACATCTATAATTTCCCCTACAATTAACCCTACAAGACGTTGCTGTTCCGCTATAATTAACGTCATCAATTGCATAGGCTGGCTGTTTTGTACGGCTAGTTTTCTAGGCTTCTTTGTTTTGTTCGATGGAGATTGTTGGGTACTGGATAGCTCATCGTAGTCGAAGAGATGTATCAATGCGCCATGACACGAAACGACATTCTGTTCTTGTACTCTCTTTATTGCATTCGTTGATAAGAGTTCAATGCGTGCAATGAAGGAAAGAGGAATTGCTTTAACAATTGTTGAAGCCTGTGTATGAAAGAGTAATAAATGGACTGGAGTACTCGTACTGTTCTGTAAGTTTGGTTTGCCTTGTAGCTCATGGGTATCTGGATGTTGCTTGATTGGAAAGGTAATGGTTTTAGATATGCTGATAGGATCAATAACTAACACAACTGTGCCGTCACTTAGTGTAGCGCTACCTGAAAAGATTCCGATACGGTTTAATAAAGATGGGAAAGGCTTAATAGAAACCTCTTCTGTTTGCAAGATATGGTCAACAAGTATACCTATGTGGTTTTCATGTATACTAACCAACACAACAGGTGAATCAGGATGAAATACTTTTCTATCAGTTGGGTCAGTGCTATTGTTAGGCTGTAATAAGTTCGAGAGAGATACTATCGGGATTCTATCATCTCGCAAGAGCAGAACAGGGTCGTTCATCATGTAGCGAAGGTTAGCATTTGAAGTAAACTTGGGTTGGATGATTTCATCTATAGCTAGCTGTGGGATAGCATAATGTGTTCCTGAGCTTTGAACGACTAGCACTTGTGCAAGAGCTATGGCCAAGGGCACTTTCATTACTATAGTTGTGCCTTGGTTAGGGATAGAAGACAATTGGACGATCCCGCCAATTGATTCAATGTTTTCTTTGATTGTGCTCATTCCTATGCTTTTTCCAGAAATCTCAGTTGGCTGTTGCTTAGTGGTAAAACCTATCTTGAACATTAATTCGTAAATTTGATCATGTTCCATTCTATTCAGTTGAGAGCTTGTTACTATGCCTTTTGCTATAGCTGTTTTCTTTATTTTATCTATAGTTATCCCTTGGCCGTCATCTGTGATTTCTATGATCATGCTACTAGCTTCTTTGTATTCTCTGATAGAAATGTTTCCTTCAGGTGTTTTTCCAAGGTTCTTGCGCTGTTCTGTTGTTTCTATTCCATAATCTATTGCGTTACGGATTACTTGAATAATTGGGTCTTTTATTGTCTTAAGCACGTGACAATCTATTGATGTTTGTTGGCTTGAAATTTGCAAATTTATTTTCTTATTTAAACTATGGGCTAAATTACGTACAAAGATCGGCAGTTGACGCCAAAGGCTACCTATAGGTTGCATGCGTGTCTGCATAGCATATGAGTACACTTTGCTTGTGAGCTTGCGTATGTGTTGTAGGTTGTTTTGCAACTCATTGTTTGTCGTGAGGACTATATGTTCGTTATTCTCGATCTTGTTTCTGGCTAATAGCAGTTCGAAGGTGGTATTTATCAGATTATCCAGAGCATCTGTAGGGATGCTCACGCTCTGTGTAACAGGTTGTGGTGCTCCCTGATCTGTAGGGCTTGCAATTGGGGTTTCAGTTGCACTACTATCAATTTTTTCGTCAGTCTCTACTCGCTTTGTTGTGTGTGTTGTTGATGTGTTGTCGTTATCGATTTTGGTGATTAGTTGATTTAGTGGTGTTAGAATGTCACTATCAGACCCGAGGGTCTCTTCTCCTGTTTGTTCTATTTTGGTTAATAGGTGCTGTGTTCTCTCTATTGCTCTTATGACAAGGGTTATGTTGTGAGTGTTGGCTAGTGTTTTCCGGTCCTTAAATTCGCTAATTACCGTTTCTATAGTGTAAATGAGTTTAGATAATCGGTTAAAAGCAAAAAAGGAACAGGCTCCCTTTATAGTATGCAAGATGATGGCTAATTCGTCTGCATGTTTGCTATTAGTGAAGTCTTTTTCATAGTTTACTATTGCAAGGCTAGCTTTCTCGAGATTATTACTAGTTTCTTTAACAAAGTCATCAATAAGTTTATACATGGCCTGGGTTTGCTTGCATGGTGTGGGTAATAGATTTTTGAATTCTAGATGTTTGAGATACACTCATAATAATAACCAATAGTTGTACCAAGATAGGAATAGTTTCACATGCTACAAGCTTGGAGTAAAAAAATGCTGTAAGCTGCAACAACCAAAATGGTGTGTATATATCTTAGCTAGTTACTGGCGAGATGTGTCTTAGAGTATCTTTAGAGTGCGTATATACACGATATCTAGCTAGTCTTTACCTTGAGCTGTTGCAAGCAGATACGTAATTTGGGGGTTCTGTAGGTGAGGGTTGGTTTATAGACCATTATGTGAAATCAAAGTCCCGAAAACAGTGCTTAGAATTGTATAGGATTATCCTGTAACGACCAAATTAGTTAAGTAGCAAGCTGTAATGACGTGTCTCTATATCAACGTCTAGCTGCTCTTCACAGACTATGAACTTCTTCCCAACGAAAAAATCTCTAAAGCTTCGTTCCCAGTAAAATCTTAATCGAACGCCTCAAGGAAACCATCTTCATTTAGGAGTAATAGTCTGCCGTGTGCTACAATAGGATGTGCTAGTGTGTGGCCTACCTTTTTACTCAGTAGCGGTCTTCCCGATTTGGCATCAATAGCGACCAAACTTCCATGACTTGAACTCAGCCATAATTTCCCATTGGCTAATACCGGACCTCCCCAACTTACGCTCCTATCTTCTTGATAGTATGGGGGGAGTTGAAGGGACCATATGAGGTTCCCAGTTTTACTATTAACTGCAGAAACAATGTTATTCATATCGACGATAAACACCGTATTTCCAGAAACAATTGGAGTATGGACTGATCCAATCTCTATTTCCCAGAGCTTGTATCCATCCTCTAAGTGAAAAGCTATGGTACTATTAAATGCTCCTGTAACGTAAACAATGCCTGAATCTATTGCAGGGGTAGAAGAGGTACCAACAATGCCAGCTAAGGCTGTGAAAGTATTGGTAGATAGCACAACTCTCCATACCAATTTGCCAGTCTTTGCATCTAGAGCTATCAACTCACCTGATGTTAATGGGGCAACCAGGTAATCTTCTGCTATAGCTGGATTGGTTAGGTTAACTATCGCACCTGGTCCTCCTGGGAAACCTCGAAATTCCCAAGCTTTCGAGCCATCGGAAACATTGAGTGCAATAATGTCGTTATTTTGTGTAACGAAGTATACCTTATCTAGTCCAATTGCTAGGGATCCTTGTGCTGGTACAGGGATCTTTTTCTTCCATAAAAGGGCTCCTGTGTTTAACTGCAAAGCTATAATGTTTCCAAATCCAGTGGCTACGTATACAGCTTTTCCGTCTGTAGCAAGACCACCGCCGTTGGTTGCAATACTAGATAGGTTCTTGGGAGAGAGGTTAACACTCCAAAGTTTTCTCCCATTACTTAACAGGCTGGAAGATACATTCCCATTTTGGTCGTACACGAACACCCGGCCACCCGCCGATATTGGTCTGGCCAATATGTATCCTTTTCTTTTTGTAAAATTAAGATAAGCTCCACTTGTTGTAATCATACTGCTAATGGAAGTACGGTCGTGCACTGTGGGTTTTTTCCCTCCAATTTGACCCGCGGCCACCTTCCAAAGCCTTCTCCCGAAACCAGTATTAAGCAATAGATGTCCTGGATTGTTACTTGAGTTTCCTCCTCCTTGGTACCAAGCAGCAATACGAGGACTTGTAAGTTCTACGATATCCTGACTTTTCTTGTTAGTCTTGTAGAATGAGGCTCTCTTATTAAGAAACATTTTTCTATGATCTGCAGGCGATTTGGTTTGCTTATTCCTAAAAGCAGTAAAAATACCATCACAGCCAATCAAAAGTGATAACAACGCTAATATCGGAACGATTTGTAATAGTCGCCCCACGGGACCAAGTTTTATCATTTACTGTACCCTCTTAATGCTGAAGCCTTACTTGCTGCCGCAGGTTCACTCAGATTTGTCTTCCAGTTTCGTGGGAGCATGCGAGTAGCTATATTTGCGAATTTTTTAACACGCTTTGCAAGCGTTGTTGGTATCTCAGGACTTGCTAGCATTACCCCAGCTTGGTTTATAACCGTAGTCCAGTCTTTCTTCTTCATTGCCACGATTAGCATAATTTCTCTCGCTGAGTGTCTTAACGGGTGCGTTTCATCTATCATATTTCCGACCAATGATAGAATTAGTTGGGGATCGTTGCCATCGAGAGCTAAATATCCGGCACGGATACGAGCTAGATCTGCAAGTATCTTGGGTTTCATATGCGAGGAATTAGCCAAGTTCTTATACGCATTAATACCAATGGAGGTGTTCATTTCCGCCATAATAGTAGCTTCCTGAAGTCCAGCGACAACACTATATCCACCTGTACGTTTCTCGGCAAGTACAGCAAATGCCCTTCTGGCGGCTTCTGCTTCATTGCCATTTAATAATTGTTGTGCGCTATGATACGCAGCCTCGTTTTGTTCTTTTGTTCCGCGTCTTAAATACGCATGCCACTGCCAGCCGATAACCCCCGAAATAACGATAGTGGTACATACCGTTAACGGTATCCAGAATTTTTTTAGAAAATCTAATATTTGCTCGTCTTTGATATCAGCAGACATTCCTTCATGAATACTTTTCATATGTGTAACTCACGGTTTAAAACTAATCAGCACTACTCACAAGGTTGGGAAAACTTCTTAGCGAGAAGGTACAGCTCCGAAGAGCTGCTGCGAGTGGCTTGAGGCTTAATGCATAAAACACTGGAAAAATCTTTTTTTAAATCGCTAATTAGCTCATTTTCAGTGCCTCCTATTAAAATCTTAAGCAATAAATTTCCACTTGGCCTTAATAGCCGACAGGAAACTTTGATCACTGCTCTGCATAAATCCATAGCACGCCAATGATCAATCTGTTTGTGACCTGCTGAAGGCAGAAGAACATCAGACAAAACGACATCTGCTAACCGCTTACCAAGTGCCAAGTGTATCCGGTCCACTATCTCACAGTTACGAACATCCCCATTAATTACAATTACACCAGGAATTGGTTGGACTTCAAGATAATCAACACCAATAACACTAGGATCACTATCTGTTGATTGCGTAAATTTTGCAGCTAGCTGTGACCAACTGCCTGGAGCACAACCAATATCTACAATTTTCATCCACGGTTTGAAAAGTTTATGCTTTGTATGTATTTCTAACAACTTGTAGACGGCGCGGCTGCGGTATCCTTCCATTCTTGCTTGTTTCACGTATGGATCAGTTATGTGTCGCTCTATCCATCTAGTGGAAGAATATGACCTTTTTTTTGATTTCTTGGGAGTTATAGATAGCCTCGTATTGTACTTTCCCTTGTTTGTATTTGTCAAAATTTGTTTCCTGATTTGTTGTGCAACATGATACACGGATCCAATCTGTAGGCTACTGAAGATATTTCATATGAGCAAGTAATACAGTGCTGTTTTTATTGCAATATAACAAAGCTTTCCTTGATGATTTCTTAGCGCTCGTGGCTGTAGGTGCGAGTTACACTTGTTAACCCTGTGGGTATTTTCGCAGGACTATTTAGTACTGATTATAACGTAGATGATGATCGTATTGTTGATTCTAGAATTCCTCCAAGTCGTAGTTGAGCTATTGACAGTGCTAACCCCGTGTTGTCACTTGCTTCAACGATAATACCTGAAATAGTGACCGGACCAGATGCTGGTTCTAAGCGTTGTGATTTTATCTTGGTGCTGAATCTGTTTAGTGATTCGTTTTTGTTCATTCCAATGACTGAATTGTAATCTCCGCACATACCAACATCAGATATGTACGCTGTTCCATATGGCAATATCCTATGGTCTGCGGTTGGCACATGAGTGTGGGTGCCAGCTACTACTGTTGCTCGTCCATCTGCGTAAAACCCAATACATTGTTTTTCGCTGGTAGCTTCTGCGTGTACATCTATGAAAATAAAATCAGCTTGTTTTCTTAGTGGACAAGAAAGCAACTCATTTTCGAGTGCTGCAAACGGGTCGTCTAATCCCTCCATGAACAAAGTCCCATTAACATTGATTACTAAAACACAGGCTCCATTTTTAGCCTTAAAGAGGTTAGAACCGCGTCCTGGAGTGCCTTTGGGATAGTTGATAGGACGAATAAGTTGATCTTGGCGATCAATAAAAGTCAACACTTCACGCTGGTCGAAGGCATGATTGCCCAACGTAATAACATCAACTCCAGAATTCAGTATATCTTTACAGATTTTCTCTGTTATGCCAAAACCGCCGGCGGCATTTTCTCCATTTGCTACAACAAAATCAAGGTGATACTCGTCTATTAAGTGAGGAACTTGCTTTATAACAGCAGCCCGCCCAGCCTTACCAACTATATCTCCAAGGAACAATAGGCGCATTACGCTTTCCAACTTTATTTTATCTAAAAATACTACATAGATT
>Ga0126327_10000234_pt1 | contig 13308 bp, 9 predicted proteins | sample InaspJWI30metaG_FD_101392 | JGI IMG/M metagenome (GOLD analysis project Ga0126327, IMG submission 101392) | Marine gutless worms symbiont microbial communities from Oahu, Hawaii - Inanidrilus sp. 1 OAHU.JWI-30 metaG | ecosystem: Host-associated > Annelida > Digestive system > Unclassified... | reverse complement strand
CGCGGCGGCCGCCGCGACCACGCTGTTCCCTGGAATCAGTTTTGGGACGTGGAAAAGCTCGGACATGCCCGCCGGCTCGATTCAGTGGAAAAAAACCCCCTGTCGATTTTGCGGCACGGGCTGCGGCCTGCTGGCCGGTGTGACCGGGGACCGGGCCGTGGCGGTGAAGGGTGATCCCAACTGTAGCGTCAACAAGGGGCTGTGCTGTGTCAAAGGATACCACTCGGTCCAGATACTCTATGGTGAGGACCGGTTCCAGGACGCCCTGGTCCGTAAAAACGGCAAAATGGTCAAAGTCCCGGTCGAGGAAGCCCTGGACCTGATCGCCAAAAAAATGAAAGCGACCATTAAAAACCATGGCAAGGATGCGGTGGCCATGTACGGTAGCGGGCAGTGGTCCATTGCCGATGGCTATGCAGCCTCCAAGCTGTTCAAAGGCTGCATCGGCACCAACAATCTCGAGGCCAACGCCCGTCTCTGCATGGCCAGTGCCGTGACCGGTTTTATAACCAGTTTCGGCATGGACGAGCCCATGGGCTGTTATGATGATATCGACCATGCCGATGTGTTCGTAACCTGGGGCAACAACATGTCCGAGATGCACCCGGTGATCTTTTCGCGCATGCTGGCCAATCGCAAAGCCAAAAAGCACGTCAAAATCATCGATTTCGCCACCCGTACAACCCGCACCAGCCAGGCCTCCGACAAATCAATCCTGTTCAAACCCCAGACAGACCTGGCTGTGGCCAATTCCATCTGTTACGAGATCGTCCGCAACGGATGGGTCAATTGGGACTTTGTCAAGAACCACGTCTCCTTCCATAAAGGCAAAACCAAAATCGGCTACGGTACGCAGGATCATTTCAAATTCAAAGACAAAGGGGAAACCGTCGACTGGCAGGCCTACAAGGCTTTCCTGGCGGACTACACCCCCGAAAAGGTTGAAAAGCTGTCCGGCGTACCGGCCCAGGACATTAAATACCTGGCTGCGCTTTACGGTGATCCCGACAAGAAGGTGATGTCATTCTGGTGTATGGGCATGAACCAGCACACCCGGGGCACCTGGATTAACAACCTGGTCTACAATATCCACCTGCTGACCGGTAAGATTTCTGAGCCGGGCAACAGTCCCTTTTCCCTGACCGGCCAGCCCAGTGCCTGCGGCACCGTGCGCGAGGTGGGCACCCTTACCCACAAACTGCCCCACGGGGTGGTCATGAAGGAAAAAGCCCGCAATCTGGCGGCCAAGATCTGGGATGTACCGGTCGAGAACATCGACCCCAAACCTTCCTACCACACCGTTGAGATGTTCCGCGCCCTGGACAGGGGCGATATTCGCTTTATGTGGATACAGGTGACCAATCCCATGGTGACCATGCCCAACCTGCGCCGCTACCGCAACGGCGCCGAAAGGACGACCGGTTCGTGGTGGTATCCGAAATCTACCCCACCCCGACCTCGGATGTCGCCGATGTCATCCTGCCCTCCGCGCTCTGGATAGAGCGGGAAGGCTTTTTCGGCAACTCCGAACGGCGCACCCAGCACAACGAACAGATCGTGCCCATGCCGGGCAACACCATGTGCAACACCTGGCAGATAATCGAAGTGGCCCGCCGCCTGGGCTTTCAGAAGCAGTTTCCCTGGAGCCGCGATACCTATATAGAAGACATCTGGAACGAATACATCCAATTCCACGACAACCCGAAGCACCGCATGGCGCCCTACAAGGTGCTGAAAGCCCGCTCCGGCGTCCAGTGGCCGTTTGTCGACGGCCTGGAAACCAAGTGGCGTTTCAACGTCAAGTACGATCCGGCCGCCAAAGGCAAAGATTTTGATTTCTACGGTAAAAAGGACCATAGGGCGTGGATCTGGCTGCGGCCCTATGAACCGCCGGCAGAATCCCCTGACGGTGATTTCCCGTTCTGGCTGAACACCGGCCGGGTCCTGGAACACTGGCATACCGGCTCAATGACCCGCCGGGTCCCGATCCTGCACAAGTCCATGCCGGCAGCCTACGTAGAGATCAATGCGTCCGATGCCGCGGAACTCGGCATCACCAACGGCAGCAAGGTCAAAGTTTCATCCCGGCGCGGTTCGGTTGAAATGACCGCCAGCATCGACGGCCGGGGCCGGCCGCCCCGGGGCATGGTTTTCGTACCTTTCTTCGATGAGAGCCTCCTGATCAACGAGGTGACGCTGGATGCCTTCTGCCCGATTTCCAAGCAACCGGACTATAAAAAATGCGCCGTAAAAGTGGAGAGAGCATAATGGACACACCCCAAAAGGACCCCAAGATCGGCAAGGTTTTTCTCGGTTTTGCCGCTGTCTGCATCCTGGTGATACCGTTGGTAGTTTTTTCAGCTTTCTCATCTGAAGCGGAGAAACCGGCACCGGCTACCCTGACGCCACCGGATGGCAACTTCGACTACCGGGGCGGCACCATATTTGAGAACTATGACCGGATCTCTCGGGAATACATGGGCGGCACCTCGACGGAGCGTACCCTTGAAGAATACTATTCCCGGCGTCAGTACCTGGGATCGCCGCCGTATATACCCCATAAAGTCGAAAGGGTCGAAAATCCGCAATTGCAGTGCCTGACCTGCCATGCCAAGGGTGGCTGGACCGAAGAACTGAAGCGACATACCCCTTTGACGCCGCATCCGGAGCATACGGCCTGCCAGCAGTGCCATGTACCGATGGACGCAGAAAGCCTGTTCGTGAAGCATGGCTGGGTGAGCGCCGATCCGCCGCGGCTGGGGCGTTCGTATCTCCCCGGCGGGCCGCCGCCTGTTCCCCACGCGCTTCAGATGCGGGAGAATTGTATCGCCTGTCATGTAGGACCTGGTGCGGTGGACGCGATTCGGGTGGATCACCCTTCCCGGGGCAACTGCCGGCAATGCCACGTGACCGATACAGTAGCCGGACTGTTTCAACGCAAATCCGCCAACTAATGGGTTAGGAATGCTATGAAAATACCAACAGGAAGAATGGGTCTGTATACCCTGATACCCTTACTGGCCATCTTTTTCACCGCCTGGCAGGCGTTTTCCGGACAAGGCGGCGTGGTTGCGACGTATAAGGACGCCACAGCGCCGGTAAACGATGCGGCCCGGATAGATGCGGTAATTGAAACGCCCGCTGATACGGTAATTGCGCGGACGCGCTACCAGGGCGGCATGTTCAGGGTGGAGAGCCGTAAGGATAAGATGGAACGCTTTCAGTGCAGCCAGTGCCATAACAACAAGACCGTGACCGCCGCCCAGGCATCGGCCATGGCCCATGGCGATATCGTGCTGGACCACGGCGGGAAACAGAAACCGCTGAACTGCTTTACCTGTCACAAGCAGGATGAGCGTGATTTTCTGGTGACTGAAAAGGGCTCCCGGATTGACATGGACCACAGTTACCAGATGTGCGGCCAGTGTCATTTCAGGCAAAAAAAAGACTGGGTCGGTGGTGCGCATGGCAAAAGGGTCGCCAATTGGGCCGGAACACGGGTAGTCAAAAACTGTACCGCCTGCCACGATCCGCACTCGCCGCTCTTTAAAAAACGGTGGCCTAAAACCTACTCAATCCCGCTGAGCAAATAGGAAAGCATATGGATCCCCGTAAAAAATCAGCTTGTCGCCAAACGCAGGACACCAACCCGAGTCAGGAAAAATCTTGTGGTCGCCGGACATTTCTGAAGACAGCCGCCAGGGCGGCCGCTCTGGGCAGTGCCGGCCTGGTTTCCGGTTGCGGCACCGGAATGTTCGGGTCAGGTGAAGAAACGTCTTTGCGGTTCAAGGAATATTTCAAGAAAAACTACCGCCTCATGACGCCTGCCGAAAAAGAAGAGACGGTTCGCCGCCTGGAGCGCCTGGCCAGGATTCAACAAGGTGTCAACGTCCAGATCAGCAGCCGAGAGCCGGTGGAAGGCGTCTTGTTCGGCTATGCCTTTAATGTCACGCGCTGCGAAGGCTACATGGAATGTGTCTCCGCCTGCGTCCAGGAGAACAATCTCGATCGGCTATCCCAGACCCAGTACATCCGGATTTTTGAAATGGAACACGGCCAGATGTCTCCTGAGGCCGGAGACGGCAAGTTCTTCCACGAGGTGCCGGTGAAAGGGCATCACTACATGGGGGTGCAATGTTTTCACTGCCAGAATGCCCCCTGCGTGAAGGCGTGTCCGACCAAAGCCACCTGGCAGGAACCGGACGGTATCGTGGTGGACTATGACTGGTGTATCGGCTGCCGGTACTGCATTGCAGCCTGCCCTTACTACGGCCGCCGGTTCAACTGGAACGATCCGCAAGTTCCCAAAGAGGAACTCACCCGCAAACAGCACTATCTCGGGAACCGCATGCGCCGCCGCGGCCAGATGGAAAAATGCACCTTTTGTGTCCAGCGCAGCCGGAATGGAAAACTGCCCGCCTGCGTCGAAGCCTGCCCTACCGGGGCGCGCGTGTTTGGAAACCTGCTGGATCCGAACAGTGAAATCCGGTTCGTCCTGGCAAATAAGAAGGTGTTCCGTTTCAAGGAAGACTTGGGAACAGATCCGAAATTCTGGTACTTCATCGATTAGGAGCTTAGGAGATATACCATGGAGAAACAATCTCCCGTCTGGGAGCTGACGCTGTTTGTAAAAGATGTGGTCCAATGGAGCCTGTCCGGCGGCCTGGGTTACCAGATATATCTATGTTTTCTGGCGGCCATGATGGTCCTGGGCGTATATGCCTATTTCGTGCAGTTCAACGTCGGACTGGCTGCAACCAATATGTCCGATATCGTCAGCTGGGGATTTTACATATCCAACTTTACCTTCCTGGTAGGTGTGGCGGCGGCGGCGGTCATGATTATCCTGCCGTCCTATATCTTCAAGGACAAGGATCTGCACAAGGTCGTTATCATCGGTGAGGTGGTGGCGATCGGGGCCCTGGTCATGTGCTTGATGTTTGTCTTCGTCGACCTCGGCGGACCGTTGCAGGCTTGGCACATGATCCCCGTGATCGGCCTGTTCAACTGGCCGACCTCCCTGCTCACCTGGGATATCGTGGTCCTGAACGGATATCTCGTCCTAAACCTGATGGTACCGGCCTACATCCTTTTCTGTCACTACCACAACCGCAAGCCGGATGAACGCAAATACCGTCCCTTTGTCTTCCTGTCGATCTTCTGGGCCTTCGGGATACATCTGGTGACCGCTTTTCTGTACCAGGGACTGCCCGCGCGGCCGTTTTGGAACAACCCGCTGATGGGCCCGCGCTTTCTGGCCTCGGCCTTTGCCGCCGGTCCGGCCCTGATTACGGTGGTCCTGGTGATCATCAGCCGAACGACCGCTTTTAAAATTGAATCTGGCGTATTCATAAAGCTCAAGCGGATCATCGTTATTTCCGCCATCATCAACCTGATCATGCTCTTTTCCGAAGTGTTCAAGGAGTTTTACTTCCCCACCCACCATAGCCTGCCGGCCGAATATCTGTATTTCGGCCTGGATGGTCACAACGCCCTGGTGCCCTGGATCTGGTCGGCGATCGGTATGAACCTGGTCGGGACCCTGGCCCTGGCGTTTACCCCGGGCCGCAGCAACCCGCTCTGGTTTCTGCCGGCCTGCATATTGCTCTTTGTCGGCATCTGGATTGAGAAAGGAATGGGGTTGATCGTACCCGGCCTCGTACCGTCGCCCATGGGCGAAGTGGTCAACTATGCCCCCAGCTGGGTGGAGATCTGCATTACCCTGGGGGTGCTGGCCCTGGGGACCTTCGTGGTTACCTTGCTCCTGAAACCGGCCCTGATCATCGAACAGCGTTATGAGACCGGCACCTGATACGGCGTGTATCCATAAACGTAAGATTGAAAACGGAATTTAGTTCAGGGGCCACGCTTGCCATCTCGCGCAGCAGGGTGCTGCAGGGGATAGGTGAGCTGCGGGCTTCCATTTTGCCGGTCATGCGCTATCGGCCAAAACGCCAGCAGTGAGAACTTTGCACAAAACACTTCATTCGTCGCCCGTCTGCCGGAGCCTGTCCACCGCCTCAGTGAGCAACGGGTAGATCACCCGCTCCGCCCGGTTCAGGCGTTCGGGGAAATCTGCATCGACAACCTCTTTTTGCAAGGCCAGCGCCTGCAGGTCCTTTATCACCTGGTATCCGCGAACTTTCTGGCTGCAGGCGGACCCGCATAATTCACACTTGAGACACAGCCAGATCGAAGGTGAGTGAATCGCCTCGTCCGTCAGGCCCAGATTGGCCAGGCGAATAAGATACTGTGGATCGAAAACCGGACGGGAACTGAATATCGGGCAGCACCCGCTGCATTCACTACAGGTATAACAGGCGTGCGAAACGGCATCAGAAACACTTTCGCCCGGGTTGCCCGCGGCCGCAGACCGGCCGGGCCTGACCGGTTCGGGATCCGCTTCAATGGTCTCTTGCAGCCACCGCTGCCACTTCTCGGCTGACAGGGAGTCCAGTTCTCCGTGCATACAGGTCTTTACCGTTTGCCAGCGAACACGCTGAAACCGGGACAACAACTGCTGCAATTGCGGCCACATGCGTCTGGGCACAAGCCTGCGCGCAACGGCCTCCCGGCGGGCATGGTGAATCACTTCGTACGGCTTGACCGCATTGGGGCAGCCCCGGTGGCAGCGACGGCAAGACAGGCAATACCAGATTTCCGGCAGCTCAGTCAGGGCTGTGAGCATGCCTAAATTGGCCATCCGAATGATTTTTTGGGGATCCAGTCGCGCCGTGGCGAGATAAACGGGGCACTCAATATCACAGGTACCGCAGGTCCAGCACATATTGCTGCCCGCGGCGGATTTTTCCTCGATGAGGCGTCTCAGCTTGCCGTCCGGGGTAATCGGTTCAGGCATCATTTTGCACCTGTCCTTACCAGCCGCCAGAAGGTTTGAATGCGCGTGCAAATATTTCACGAGTGCGTACGAGGTAAGCTTTGTTCCGTCGGGATAGGCGTACGGCTGATCTTCACTATACTAATACAAAACGTGAGCGAGTGCAATCTCGATTGCAGCAGGGATGATATGGAAAGGAGGATCTGGATCCTGCCGCAGGAAGCAAAAGGGGGGCCATCTGGGGGCCCCCCTTGGTTTAACCGGTTAAGGCGAAACAGTTGCCGTGGCAAAGCCACTACATGAGCGTATAGGCACAGGTAATACCTGTAATCAGTACTGCCAGATAGGCCAGCATGACAAACATCGTTTCATGACCTGCTCCCCGGGATTCAACATCTTTATCTGCGCCCATTAGCCACCTCCCTGAAATATATACTTAGTCGTTAAATGAACAAAACTCGGCTTTCTGTAAAGTCCATATGGTGGATACGAAAAACCGCGCCGCTTGTCAAATCGATTTTTTGCGGCCGGCGTCGGTCCGGCCTGTTCCCTAAAGTTCAAGGCACCCTTCAACGGACCGGGCTGCGCATCTTTTAGTAACACTTGACCGGGGGGGTTACTCTTTCTTGAAAATGCTCTTGAACAGCTTGTTGACCCCCTCGGTAACTTCACTGGTCGTGTTTTTTTTGGTCTGATCCTTGGCGGCATCGCCGGAACCTTTAAAGAGGTCGCCAAAAAAGCCGCCTTTTTTACCGGCTGATTTCTCATTGGCAGCCGCAGTCGAATCCCGGGGAGCGGTCTTTGGTATTTTTACCGCCCGCTCGGTCGTGCCTTTGGGGAGTTTAAAGTAATCAGACTTCAAGGACACCTTTTTAACTTTGGTAAGCTGCATATCTTTGCCGTAACGCAGGACGCTGCCGTACTTGTCGGCCTGTTTTTCAGCCGCTTTCACCGATCCGGCCATTCCCGGCACGGCCATGCTGTTCATCCGGGAGGATATATGCACCATGGCCATATTGATCCGGCGGATGTCCTTCGCCTTGCTGAGCACCAGCTCATCCGATGAGACCAGTTTGCCGGCCTTGTCGCGAACTTCCACCCGGTAAACTTTGCCTTTATAGCCGGCTATGGTTTCCGTTTTCCCCGTATATTTATACGTGGTCTTATAGTCGTCCATGTTGACTTTTTGCCGGCTTCCGAACATTCCCCCCATCATGCTGGAGACCTTGGCCAGGTCGGTGGCCTTCCAGCCGTCATCATCTTTGTTGACCGCATACACCTTGCCGCCGGTCAGCAGCGTGTAGCTGTCCGCGGCAGTATCCATCCGGACATGCTGATCGTCCCGGGCACTCAGTTTCACAGTGTTTCCATCCGTGTATTTCCAGACAGCGACAATATCCTTGGCCCAGACCGTTCCTGTCACGACAAACAACAATAGAAATGCAGTGATCAAAATACGACGCATGTTCTCCCTCCCCATATTGTAATTGGATAATTTCGCCCGAAAGGCTACCTATCTATGCGAAACGTTGCTTGTCTGTCAATATCATTGCAAAAAATCACCTTTAAAGGTACGGCGTGCCGCCCCTGTCACCTCTCAAGCGTCCGGTCCCCGCAGGAACCCCACAGGTGGTTGGCGGGCACATCGGGCGCAAATCTGGACCCGGCATATTAGTTTGATATTATTAATTTTTTTAATTTTTGAACCAAACACCAATTGACAACCAGCCCTGTATCGAGTATCAAAATCCCATTACCTTCAACCGGCTTATTCAGGACAGACATGCCCGGATTACATCTATATACCAGCAACCAGCTTGAGGCACTCCAGGAAAAAATGGCCGCCCGTTTCAAGCATGAACCGCTGCCGCCGCTGCAAAAAGAGATCATTATTGTTCAGAGCCGGGGCATGGAACGCTGGTTGAATCTGGAAATCGCAAGGCAAAACGGCATCTGCGCCCATGTGGAATACTTGTTTCCCAAAGTGTTTGTTTACAATCTTTTCCGCCAGGGATTGGATCTTCCGGAAACCACACCGTACAATCCGGAGATCAACACCTGGCGCATCCTCAGGCATCTGCCGCAGCTCATGCAGCAACCGGATGCGGACAGCCTCGCCAACTATGTACGCGACGATCCGTCCGGTCTAAAACACTACCAGTTGTCTCAGAAAATCGCCGAAGCGTTCGATCGCTACACGATCATGCGCCCGGACCTGGTCACCGCCTGGGACCAAGGCACCAATCCGCTGGCCGACGATTTGGTGTCCTCCCGCTGGCAGGCGGTACTCTGGCGGCAGCTGGGGACTGAAAATGGAGCCGCAGACCTGCCGCCGCACCATGCCGCTCTGAAAAAAGCGTTTTTGGAAACCCCGCAACCGCATCTCGATCTGCCTGCTCGGATCAGCGTATTCGGCATCTCGACCCTGCCGCCGTATTACATCGATATATTTCAGATGCTTGCCCGCCAGATTGATGTTGATATCTACTACCTGAATCCCTGCCGGGAATATTGGGAATATGCCTACAGCGCCAAGCAAAGCGCCCGTTTCACCGAGTCCGGTGTTCCCGATGAGGACACCTACTATGACTGCGGCAACAGCCTGTTGGCTTCGATGGGCAGCGCTGGGCGGGAATTCTTCAGCCTTGTCCTGAACAGTATCGGTGATACCGGTGAAGACCTCTTCACGGAACCCGTTGGAGAGACGCTGCTGGCCGCCGTCCAGGCGGATATCCTGAACCTGCGTCAGCGGCAAAAAGGAGATGGGCCCACGGTGGCAGATACCGATAACAGTATTCGCATCCATGCCTGCCACAGCCCTTATCGGGAAGTGGAAGTCCTGCATGATCAATTGCTGCATCTTTTTTCTGAAAATCCTGACCTGCAGCCCAGGGATGTCGCGGTCATGATGCCGGATGTGGCCTCCTACGCACCGCTTATTCAGGCTGTATTCGACGCCCAAACCGATGCGGTGCGCATCCCCTACTCCATTGCCGACACCCGGATCCGCACCAGTAATCCACTGGCCGACCCCTTTATGGCCATTCTGGACATCCACCGCAAACGTTATCGCGCTTCGGCGATACTCGATATTCTGGAGACGGCTGCCGTTCGCCGCCGCTTCGGGATAGATGCCGATGAGCTGGATGTCATCAGGCGCTGGGTCGATGAAACCGCTATCCGGTGGGGGATTGACGGCGCATACCGCGCCGGCCTGGAATTGCCCGCCTTCCCGGAGAACACCTGGCAGTTCGGCCTGAATCGTCTGCTGCTGGGCTATGCCCTCCCACCTGGTGATATTCCGGATCTGTTTGCGGATATCCTGCCGTATGGTGAGATTGAGGAAGATAGTGCCCGCGCGATGGGAGCGTTTGCCAACTTTACCCATACCTTGTTCAAGTTTGCCGGAGACCTGCATCACCCGCGGTCGCTGGACAAATGGGCCGCCAAGCTCAGCGAGCTGCTGGCCCTGTTTTTTTATACGGATGAATCATCCGAGGATGATATTGACCAGATCCGGGCCACGCTGACCGAATCCGGTCTGGCCGGGTATGCGCACCTGGCGAATTATCACGATCCCGTTACCCTGGAAGTGATCCGGACCTACCTGGAAAAACGGATCGGGGGCGAAGCGCTTACCTTCGGGTTCATCAGTTACGGCATTACCTTCTGCACGTTGCTGCCGATGCGCAGCATCCCTTTCAAAGTGGTTTGCCTGCTGGGCATGAATGACGGCGAATACCCACGCACCAGCCAGGCGCCGGGATTCGACCTCATGGCCAGCCGGCGCAACCTGTGTGACTGGTCCAAACGGCACGAGGATCGCTATCTCTTTCTAGAATCCCTGTTGTCGGCCCGACGGCACCTGCATATCAGTTATGTCGGACGCAGCCTGAAAGACAACAGTGACCTGCCGCCATCGGTTCTGGTAAGCGAACTGTTGGATTATCTGGATACCGCCTTTGAAGCTGAAACAGGCCGGTCTCTGCACGCGCAGCTTATCATTCGCCACCCGTTGCAGCCCTTCAGTCACCGCTATTTTCAGGGTCACCCGCAGCTCTTCAGCTATTCCGATCCAAATTGTAAGGCCGCTCGCCGGAACATGGCTGCCAAGGCACCGGCCGCCGGCTTTCCCGAACAACCATTGCCCGCGCCCCTGCCCGAGGCATGGCAACAGGTCAGCGTCTGGCAATTTTGCCGCTTTTTCAGCAACCCCGCGGAATTTTTAACCAAGCGCCGCCTCCGTGTAAACTGGCAGCCACATCTGGATACCAGCTTGGCCGAAGATCGCGAACCATTCGAACTCGACGCATTACAGGCCTATTTCATAAAAGACCAGCTGGTCGACCTGAGTATGGCCGCAGTCGCTCCCGACCAGGCAGCCAGGGTGATCGGCGCCACCGGAAATCTGCCGCACGGCCGCAGCGGTGATTTGGTCCTGGCCGGATACCAATCCGAAGCGCAGCAGTTCAGCGAATACGTAAAGTACCATTTTCCGGGTAAGCCGACGGCACCGGTGGATGTGCTGTTCAAGAGCTGTCGCGACCCTGGAACGACCGTGGCCGGGATGCTGTCCACCCTTTATACAAACGGGCAGCTATTTTACCGGTGCGCCGACCTGAAAGCCCGCGATATGCTGGCCGGCTGGATTCACCACCTTTTGTTGAACATCAAATCTGAATTGCCCGGAGGCCGCCCGACCATTGTCATCGGCAAGGATCGAAAGATCACGTTCCACGGGCTGGATCCGGAAGAGGCCCGGTCCGGCCTGGAAGATCTAACCGGGCACTTTGAACGTGGCCTGGTAACGCCCCTTTGCTTCTTTCCCGAGACATCGCACGCCTATGCCGAAGCGCTGGTCGTCAAGCAGGCAACACCTGCCGCCGCCTTCCGGGCGGCACACGTAAAATGGTACTCGCGATACAACTATCGCGGTGAGAGTGAAAACATGTTCCTGCAAAAGAGTTTCGGCCGGGAATTGCCGGCAACGCAAGATTTTGAAGAGACGGCCTTGGCAATTTACCAACCGTTGTTTACCGGGCTGGCCGATCAAGGCAGAACAGGATTGCAATGAGCTATCGTGAACTCGACATTATCAAGGTCCCTCTGGACGGCACTACCCTGATCGAGGCCAGTGCCGGCACCGGCAAGACCTATGCGATTGCCAATTTATTCTTGCGCCTGGTCCTTGAAGAAGAATTGGAGGTGCGTCGAATCCTGGTGGTGACATTCACGAAATCGGCGACGAAGGAACTGCGTGACCGTATCCGTCGCAACCTGAACCTGGCTCGACGTACGCTGGAAGATCAGGCGGACTGCCGGGAAGAAACGGTCGCACACATTGTGACCGGGGTACTGGCGTCCAAAACAAAAGAGCAGGTGGCCAGGCTTCTGCACCGGGCGATGATCAGTTTTGATGAGGCCTCTATATTCACCATCCACGGTTTCTGTAAACGGATCCTGGACGAGAATGCCTTCGAATCCGGCATCATGTTCGATACGGACCTGGTTGCTGACCAGGCCGCCCTGGTGCAGGATATAACGGATGATTTCTGGCGTCGGAATTTCAGTGACACCTCCCATCTGCGCCATGCGGTTGCTATCCGCAAAGGCCTGACTTATCAGCGGCTGATCACCCTGGCCGGCCATATCATCGCCAAGCCCACCGTAACCTTGCTGCCTGGTACAGCGGCTGTCTCAACAACTGAACTGACGACCCGGCACACCAGGTTACAAGGGGAATGGCAAAATGCGGCCAAAACCATAAAGGCCTACCTCGGAGACGCTAAATCAGGGTTTGGCCGCACAAAAAACCCCTTTCGCAAAGGTGCCCTTGAACGCTATCTGGTGCATCTGGAGAACGCGTGCACCGACCGGCCGACGCCGGAAGCACTGGACGCCCTGGAAAAATTCACAACCCCTCATCTGGCAAGCTGCCTTAAAAAGGGCCATACCCTGGTACCGCACAAATTCTTCGATCTCTGCCAGGCATTCGGCGAGGCTGAAAATGACCACATCGTCTGGACCAAACTGGGCTATGCCGATTATCTCGTGCAGGCGTTGGGCCGCCGCAAGCAGTTTCTGAATGTACAGTCTTTTGACGACCTCCTGGCCAAGGTCCACGCCGCCCTGAAATCGGGGGAGGCGGGTCCTCTCGCCCGGGCAGTGCAAGCTAAGTTTGATGCGGCCCTGATCGATGAATTCCAGGATACCGATCCTTTGCAGTATGATATCTTCAACGCCGTGTTCAATCTCCCGGCAAAACGACTTTTCTTGATTGGCGATCCCAAACAATCAATTTACGGATTTCGCGGCGCTGATGTGTTCGCCTATATCCAGGCCGCCGAAAATGTTGCCGACCGGCGAAAATATACCTTGGGCCAAAACTGGCGGTCCACCACCGAACTGGTTGCGGCAACCAACCATTTTTTCTCCAGGGCTGCCAACCCGTTTGTATTGGCGGATACCAT
>Ga0126327_10000230_pt1 | contig 13353 bp, 12 predicted proteins | sample InaspJWI30metaG_FD_101392 | JGI IMG/M metagenome (GOLD analysis project Ga0126327, IMG submission 101392) | Marine gutless worms symbiont microbial communities from Oahu, Hawaii - Inanidrilus sp. 1 OAHU.JWI-30 metaG | ecosystem: Host-associated > Annelida > Digestive system > Unclassified... | reverse complement strand
AGTTGGCTGACCTGTAGCGGATGGCTTACCCACATTAGTGGTCACCCATCAGCTGCAGGTCGAGCGCAGGACAGGGAAAGTTCACCGGCCAGAGACCGACGTTCTACCACTGAGCCACGCCACAGCGTTGAGGGCAGGGCCTGCATATTAAGTGAGACTACCGCGGAGAGCCATGAGTATACGGAAGTCAACTTTGACGTCACTAGCAGAAAGAATAACTAATGAATAATTGGGCAGACGCCGGTTGAGACTTTGACTTCTCAGTCGTTGTTGTTGTTGGGTCGTCGTACTGCGTCGCCTCAGTCGTCACCCCACTCTAGTGTGCACGAGTGGCTGCAAACTTCCGGGACAACTGCACCCCCGCCTAGTCCCGCTGAGTCAGTGTCGTCTAGTAGCTCTGAGCTACAACAGGTATTTGCCTCTGGTCCTGAGGCTGCGATGGTGGTGCCACCCCCTGCTCGTTCGTCGCGTATGTCGCGTACATCTAGGCGTAGTGTAGCTTCGTCGTTGGCGATGGAAATCTTCGGATACTCGAGAGATATCTCGAGTCACTTGATGCAGATGGTAGGGCAGATGCAGGCCGAGGCCCAGGCGCAGCAGGACCAGAGCCAGAACCAGATGAATCAGATACTGGCCCAGGCCGAGGTCCAGCGAGTCGAAGCTAAGCAGCGAGAGGAAGCCCAGCGTGCTGAAGCTAGGCAGAGGGAAGAAGCCCAGCGAGCTGAGGCTATGAAGCGAGAGGAATTAGCTTTAGCCCGGGAACAGATGCTGGCTAGGATGAAGGCCGAGGCAGAGGAAGCTAGCCAGAAGAGGGAGCAAGCTTTGCGGAAGGAGAAAGCAGAAGCAGATGAGGCTACTAGGAAGCGAGAACAGCTCTTCATGGAGCATGAGCTTAAGAGACAGAAGGTAATGGTTGATGCTACTCCCTCGCCTGAGAAGCTGAAAGCAGATATGCATAGGGAGATTGCCAACTTAGAAGCCATAGAGAGAAGAGAGGCTGAGTTCCAGCAGCTGCAGGAGAAGGAGCGAGAGCGGGCGAGAGATGCTCAGCTTAAGCTGTGGGAGCTTGCTGCCCAGGAGCTTAAGGATCGTGTCCACTTGGAGCGGGAGTTTTTCAGACAGCAGCAGCAGAACCTGGTACTGCAGAAGCAGCGGGAAATAGACCGCCTGGAGGCACAGGCTGCCAGGAATTTGTTCCAGCAGGGGCAGGCTAGCTCTGGTAGGCCGGCCCCTAAGGAGAAGTTGGCTACGGTACGGGAGGAACTTGCAACTCCCTCGCCTGAGATTGCTGTTGAGTTGACTGACTCTGATACGACGCCGCCCAGTCAGAATAGGCCTAAGCTAGCTAAGAGGCTGCCGTTATTGTTGGTGTTGGTACACAGGTGAGCCCTGTGTCTGCTAGTGAGCCACCTGCCCTAGGTACTGTGTCAGTTAGTGGGGGTCATATGCTTGGTTTGGCTACTGGAATACCACTGCCCTCTAGTTATGGCCCTCTAGTTATCCCTAGGGGCCCGGTAGTTGCTGATACCCCACAGTCACTGGTTAACCCGGAGGTGGGTTAACTGCAGGTGCCCAAACCGTAGGCTCACTGATAGGTAGCAAGTCTCTTGGTGACCCTGTGTCCCACTTGTCAGGCTTGGCTACTTACCCGGCCTATGCCCAGCAGTGTTTGGCACCACCGCTCGTACCAAGTAGCATGTTGTCGGTACCCACCGCGCCTTTGTGTGCTGGACCAGTGTCGACTTGTGTTGCGTCTACACTACCGACTATTGTTGTTACATCAACGCCTACGGTTACTGTTGGGACAGATACTAGGCCGACTTATGTTAGCCTAGGTGTACCTTTGACTAGTGCTCCACCGATTGTGGACACTAAGGCCGTGCCGCTTGCTAGTGTTGCAACCTCGGTTAGTGTTCATCCACCTACGACTCAGGTGCCAGTCGTTGGAAGTTTAGGACAGACTTCTGGTATGGTAGGTCCTATTGCTGTCTCACCTGCTCCTACTGTGGTGGTTATGCAGCCTGAATCCGTTCGTCCTTACACATGCACGACCTCGTATAAGGCCTACAAGGAGTACTTCGAGAGAATTTGTGTTTGTAACGAATGGAAGACTCGGACCGAGTGCGCTCGTCACCTTTTGGTAGCCATGGATGGCGCTGCCTCCGAGGCTGTTCGAGAATTGAAGGCCGAGAAGGATGCGGACTTGGCTCTGATTTGGGAGGCTCTCTCCCGTCGTTTTGGGCTTGTCGATGAGCCGGAGCGGGCTATGCGCCGCTTCGATGTTAGGAAGCAGTTGGAAGGAGAGACGCTTGCTGTCTTCGAGCAGAGTCTATGCATGCTGCACCGGGAAGCCTGGCCGAAGACGGACATCAAGTCACCCGAGGCGGACTCACTTCTTCGACGGAAGTTCGTCTACAGCATCCTCGACATCGAGCTGCAGAAGTACCTCCGTCTCCACGCCGCCAGCTACGACTTCGGTACAACCGTGTCCAAGGCGAGACAGTTTGTGGATGCTAACGAGTTGTCGCGTACTGCGAAGAAGCCAGCCCTCCGTGCCACATCGCCGAGCGTCAACTACCAGAGCATCGTTGACGGAGTGCTGGAGGCTCTGGAGCGAGATCGGGGTCGTATGGCAGAAGTCAACGCGATTCAGGCGTCCAACTCTTCGGCTGCCACGGGTAACCGGAATAAGAAGACACCGCCACGCCAGGTATCGCCGGCGCCAAGCAACTTGTTAGCCGGGAGTTCCTTCAGCCGCGCTTCATCAACTGGCCGCACTGTCCGGTTCTGGGACCAGGAGGATGACGGAGCAAGCAACCGGGGCTACGAATCACCTGCGAGGAGCCGTTGGCAGAGCAACCAGCCTCCGCAGGGCAATAACAACGATTCCCGGCCGTGGACGGATCGACGTACGGCAGGACAAGGGAACCCTCGCCTCCAGCCCCCATCGTCGGGATGGTCGCCACGCCAGGGTGGCGCGCGAGTTCCGCCGCCAGTCGGGAGGTCAATGGATGCCAGGGCAAGGGGGCCCACGTTTTCGTCCCCCGGCCCAGAGCAATGCAGACGACTGGAGGCCGGGTTGGAGATTCTCCTCAGGTGATCGGAGTGGTCAACCGCCGGCTCAGCAACAGCACTCACCGGGGCAGCGACGCTGGAGCCAGGGCTCAACTGATCAGCAGCCACCGGTTACCGCCAATGTGCCGCCACTTCGTCCCCGCGGATGCCATGTTTGCGGGCGGCCAGGCTGCCACTCGGCTTTCCATGGGCCCGGCGCCGTGTCACCCCAGGCGCAAACAGTCATAGGATGCTTCGTCTGCGGTCAGCTAGGATGCCACACGTCCCGCCATGCGGCGAGAATCCAGCCGTCAGTGCCAAGTGCTCCGAACCAGTCGACCATTCCAGTTCCGGGACCAGCCAGGACTACAGCCAATCCGCAGTCAAACTGGCAGCGGGGCTCGAGCCAGGGCGAGCGGGCCCCGCCGGCCAATGTACCTCCACGCCCTCAGTCAAATTAGGTGCAGTCTGTGTTTCAGCCGAGGCACAGACTGACCTGCTGATAGCGGAGAGAGGCCAGCCCGTAGTAAACTTTTTGGATAGTGCCGAATGCCCGTTTGCTGATGATATACCAAATTGTTTTCATTTAGGCGATGACATGGTCTTCGGCCGGTCACCTTGGGTTCCTCTTATCATTGAAGGAGTCCGGGTGTCAATGTTACTTGACACAGGTGCAGAGGTAACGATTCTCAGTACTAACTTCCTGCACCGTCTCTTTCCGGGACAAGAATTCCCCGACCGGGGAAGGAGCGTGAGGTCTTTAGGAGGCAATCACATCGCCGTTAAGGGACTTATTATATTGACGATAGAGATTTGTTGTCAAGTATTACAGCACCCTGTTTATTTTTGTGATGGTGCTACGACACCCTTGCTGGGGTATGATGTTATCTCAGCAGCTGCATTGGTGATTGATACTGAAGCGAGACAGGTCTGTTCCAGGCACACTGTCCAGTGTGGTCCTGCCGTAGAGTTCACTTACTCCGGCTCCGTCACGTCGCCTACTACTGAGCCATCGACCGCCACCAACTCGTCAGCCGTTGGCTGTTCGTCAACTACTACGCCGACTATCGTCAACTCAACCGCCACCGACTCATCAACTGTCTACAACTCTTCAACTACTGCCGACCCATCTACTACTACTCCGTCCGCCGCCGGTTGGCTAACTGCTGCCTTGTCAGTAGCCAACGCTTCAACTACCCGCAACACTTCTACTACTCCGTTGGAGGCCGATCGTTTGCCGTCGTGCGAGTCCTCGAGGCCCTCACTACCGCCTCGCCGCTTCTACTTCTTCACCGACCTCTGCCGACCTCGATGGCTCTGCACGTACGACAGCGACCGCTACTTCAACCTTCAACTTAACCAACTCCACCTACCTCGATCCACTTGCTCCGACGTTTGTTCCTACTACTACTCATCCATCTACATCCGTTCTGTTACCAGTTGACTCCACCTCCACTACGAATCCACAGCCGTCTGAAGTTAGCGAAGAAGCGACCAGGTTTGGCGAGTTCGCGTGCGGAAGACCGCCGGAGTTTGGGTTCGAGGAAGAAACTCAGCCCAAGGTGCCAGTGCCGAGCTCGAGTCCAGAAGAGTTGGAGCTACCGGAGCACGTCAACGTTCTGTTCATACAGACCGTTAAGGAAATTGATCTTCCGGACGATACAGTCCAGGGTCTGAAGTCGTTACTCTACGACCACCGTGATACCTTTGCCTCGTCTTCGTCCGACTTAGGGTTTTGCTTCCTAGTTGAGCACGATATAGACACCGGAGATTCGAGGCCAATTAAACAGTCACCGCGTCGACCTCCGATTGCTGCAAGAGAGACAGAAAACGAAATCTTAGATGAAATGTTAGTGACGGGTGTAATAGAGCCGTCTAACTCGTCATGGGCTTCACCCGTGTGTTTGGTTAAGAAGAAGGACGGTACTTTTCGTTTTTGTATTGATTACCGTCGAGTAAATGCCGTATCGAAAAAGGATGCATATCCTATACCGGACATTTCATATGCGCTTGATAACCTGCGAGGTTCTCGATATTTTGCGACTATTGACTTACTAAGCGGCTATTGGCAGCTAGGCATGACGGATCGTGCCAAGGAGGTCCGCTTTTTGTACTAGACGCGGCGGCCTCTTCCAGTTTACGCGAATGCCGTTTGGTTTGTCTGGCGCCCCATGTTCTTTTTGTCGCCTGATGTCGATCGTACTTCGTGACTTGTTATGGGTTGTGTGTCTATGCTATTTGGACGATATCGTTGTCTTTGCGCGTTCGCCTCAGGAATTACTGGAGCGATTAAGGATCGTTCTCGACCGTTTGCGAGACGTGAGTTTGAAGACCAAGCCTTCAAAGTGCGAACTGTTCAGAACGGAGATTAAGTTCCTTGGCCACATGGTGAGTGCGGATGGTATTAACCCACTTCCGGACAAGCCAGAGGCGATAAGGGATTGGCCAGTGCCCCACTGCCTTCGAGACGCTAGAGCGTTCTTTGGCCTGGCCTCGTATTATCGCCGGTTTGTGAAAGGGTTCGCCATCATTGCTGAGCCACTTACCCGTCTCACCCGTAAGATGGCCAGGTTTGAATGGACGGAGGAAGCGCAGCAGGCGTTCGAAGCATTGAAAAAGGCCCTGGTTGAGGCAACCTCCCTGGCCTTTCCACTCCCCAGGAGCCGTGCATCTTAGATACGGACGTTTCGGACGTTGCTGTAGGAGCTGTCCTCTCCCAGAAAGTTGATGATGTGGAGCGACCAATTGCGTTCTTTTCTCGAGTAATGAATTCGACACAGCGCAATTATTGTACTACGCGTCGTGAGTTGTTAGCCGTTATTTGCGCACTGCAACATTTTCGTCATTACCTTCTTGGTAATAAGGTAGTGTTACGTACTGATCACCACAGTCTGAAGTGGCTGCAGACATTTAAACGGCCGGAAGGGATTCTAGCTCGTTGGGTGGAAACCCTGGCCGAGTTTGATTTTACCATTGAGCACAGACCCGGCCGATTGCATAGCAACGTTGATGAGGTTTCCAGGCCCTTTTGTAAGCAATGCCTGGATAAAGTGACCAAGGTCCGGTGGGTGGACGAGCTTGACCGTGCGGCCGAGCTCACCGAGCCCTTGGGGGTTCGGTGGGTAGTCGTCACCCCTGAGATTTCCGCCGAGCAGGTGAGAGAGTTCCAGGCTGAAGATCCTGATCTTGGGCCGTTAATCGACTGGATGACAGAAGGACAGACACCCCCTGCCGACGTCTTAAGACAGCAATCCTTGGACACAAGAAATCTATGGGGTCAATGTCCAGCCGTTCATTTGTCTGATGGAAGGTTAGTGCGGAAATTGTTCGACACGGACGTTGCTCAGATGGTTGTTCCGCATCGGCTACGGAGACCGCTCTTTGACCAATCACATTCTGGTCCTTTGGCTGCCCACCTTGGAGACCAGCGAACCTTCCTTCAATTAAAGTCAGCTTACTACTGGCCGGGAATGAAGGGAGATGTCATTAGGTTGTGTAGAGTGTGAGGTGTGCGTCCAGTGTAAGGGCCCACCTACCCGTCGTCAGGGATGGCTCCAGAAAGTGTTATCAGGCGCCCCAATTGACGTCGTAGCCGTGGATGTGTTATCTGGTTTGCCAATTACGCCGAATGGTAAGAAGTACATTTTGGTACTTACGGACTACTTTACGAAGTGGGCATGCGCCTTCGCCTTGCCAGATGCGGAAGCGTCAACATGCATGCGCGCCATGTATGACGGTTTCTTCGCGGATTTCGGTCTGCCTCGTCAGCTGCACAGCGATTTAGGCAAGAACTTCGAATCGAAGTTGTTTTACGAGTTGTGTCTGCTAGCGGGTGTGAACAAGTCACACGACAGCATTCCACTCGCAGAGCGACGGCCAGACCGAACGAATGAATGGTACGTTGCTGCAAATGTTAAAGACAACTGCGGACGACAATCCGGCCACATGGCCCCAGCGGTTACCCACAGTCATGGCGGCATACCGTATGACGGTACATAAAACGACCGGCATGACTCCGAACATGGCCACGTTGGGCCGGGAGGTAATGTTTCCCGCCGCGCTAATTGCCCGTCCCCCGGAGGAGCCACATTGCACCACGGTACCGTTCGTCCGTGACCTGCAAGATACTTTAAGGGACGCCCACCAGCGAGTGCGAGACGCCACTAAATCGTCGGCTCGAACACAGAAGCTCTACTATGATGAGCGTTCTAAGCAGGTTGTTTTTACTGTAGGCCAGCTCGTATGGTTGTTTTGGCCGAGGCCGCCGGTCCGGCAGAAGTTTCGTAAGCTTCAGCGGCTCTGGACCGGCCCGTGGCGAATCGAGTCGTTTAAGTCGCCGTTGGTGGTGGTGCTTAAGCACACCGTAAAGCGCACCCGGCAGACAGTCCACGTAGACCGCCTTCTGCCGTGTAACACACCACCGCCGACCGAGCCTGAAGTGGACTGCGGGATCCCTCCTGACTCTCGGACTCCTACGGACGGACAGGACATCCCCGATGGGGATAGCCAGCCCCTCCTTGGGATAGAAGAGGACAGTCAGTCCTGGGGGACACTCAGTCCCAGGTCCCGTCTGCTTCAGGTTCGATGCGTCCAGTTCGTACGCGACGGCGTCCAACAGCGTTGGAGCCATATATATCTTGGATTAGAATCATTGTGTTAAGGATAGGGATTATGCATGGGGCCTTCGGTTCGCCCCACAATCCCCTCCTGTGTTTGTAAATATTGCCTTGTTTGTGTTGGTACTTTACCTTCAAGTACCTTTACTGTATTGACTTCGTGTCTTTGTATAATGATTGTATTGTGTTGTATTGTTTTGTTGTATACCGTGTGGACACTCAGACACTGTTGACTTATTGTTGTCTCTCTTGTGAACACGACAATCGTTGTGTCGTGGCTGGTGATTGTTTTCTCTGTGATGACCTGCCACGTAGTTGTTACCATCCTCTTTCTTTCGTGTGATAATGGTTAACTACCGATGTTGTTTCTGAACCAGTTGTAAGTCTTCTTGTTGTTGCATACATCGCCGGATGTAGACTTCTTTAACCGAATTTCTTCTGATACTTGCCGGCTGTGGATTGTCTTTACCGAACGTTGCTTCTACTTGCCGACTCCGGAATAGAGAAGGGGAGCTACGGATTATGGATGGGGTCTCGCTTTACCCCACAATCCGTCCCCATTTGTGTATTTATTGCTTTGATTATTAGTTTTGCTTTTGCTTAAACAGTAGCAAGATGTTTCTAGTATATAAACATAATGAATGCTGTGTCTTAGCTATTGATAATCACTAAGAACATCTAGTGTTAACATATAGTGATGCTAAGGTTATTAGCTTAATCATATATCTACTGGGGCAGGATAGTTATTGTTTAGTTACTGTTAACATTTGTTTTAGCTAGCCCCAGGGATAACACAGCAGTCTTGTGTGTTGATTAATACTTGTATCTATTTTAAACGCCTGTACACTTTGTCACACGCACTTGCGGCACACGTTATGTGTGCCTGAACATTATTTTATTACGTACCCCAACTATCATTGATGTAACAAAGATCGCACATCGGGAAAGAGTACCTAACGGTGCTCTCCCTAAAATTGGGGTGGGTCCCCACTCCCTTATGGGATGGCAACGAACACTCCGCGGAAGAAGAAAAGCCACCGATTGGAGATGTGCATCCTTGTTTCATCAACTGACGCTATCATCGTGTGAACATGTTGCTGCCGTGAGATGTCTCTGTTTGACAGACGCTATTGCCGCAAGAGTTATTGGCTAATCAAAGATATATACTCAAGATTATATTTCAACGTTAACGGTTACTCTGTGTAATCGAATGCGTGAAAGATTATCATCGTTCACAGTCACTCTGCGTGACTATCATCGTTCATTGGTTGATGTTACTTGGACACATATTGGTGCAGTCACTCTGTGTGACTGATTTCATTGAATGCATAACAATCCTGTTCATCGTTTGTTGCAGTCACTCTGCGCGACTGGCTTCAGTGACTATATGTTAGACAAGTTCGTCTTCATTCCTATGGTAACAGTCACTCTGTGTGATTGAACTCTGACACCTTCCGCAAATGTTATTGGACAAGATCTAGAATATCGTCGTTCCTTTGTTGAAAGTCACTCTGTGTGACTAAGTTCATGCCGCTCTTGAACATTTGATTGAATTGTCATTGTTCATTGATGAAACCATTCATCGTCGCCAGCTACTGTATATACAACGATGATACTTATGATGCTTACTAGATGTTATCACAATATGGAACAAACAATACCGCATACTAACGATGATTGTTCTTTCTCGATGCTGCAATATGGAACAATGATTATCATCTACATATACTTCAAACATTTCCTGATGCTGATACATCTAACTTGATCCAGATCATCGTTCTACTGTAGGCCTAGATGCATTGCGCTTCGAGCAATGCTTGTCGTTCGTCAACAACTTCGCCACCTGCGACATTTGCGCCGACATTTACTGCATAGCTGTCTTTTAGTTCATCTGTTTGCTATAGCATAACTTTTGGGGATTACTTTTTGACTAAATTGAGGGTTGCTTTACTGTTTACTTTGACAAATTTATACTTTATTTTGACAGAAATTTATCTCTTTAGGTTTCTAAAATTACTTCTTCGGGAAATAAGTTTTAGTTTCTGCTGACTATAGTATGGCCTATTGAAATTTTAAAAGAATGTTGGGTAAGTAAGATCCATCGTTATATTGGTGCATGTTTAATTCCCATAAATCTTGTACACGCAGGACTACACCCCCTCATACCCCGTTATGTTCTTGTATATTATATAACTCTTTAGCTACCCCTTTTCATTAATTTTCCTAAGATTTACTCAATGTCTTAGATGTCATTGAGCTATATCATGCCTACGGGCACTCTTTGGCTAGAGTCATTACCAGCTTGGTAAAAAAATTTTTATCCGTCACCCCTTTCTACTTAGACTCTGGGCCAGAGTCTCTCTAGCATTGGGGGTGGTGTAGGATCCCCGCGTGTACAAAAACGAATTTGTCCTCCAAATTGTACTAAAAGTCTTCACCCACTCCTTTCGCGCGAATCGTCCGTCTGTCTGTCTTCGCCGATACAATTTCCCGATTAAAACTATAAAATTCGCTAAAAAGATGCTACTGCCGCTAAATATACCCACAGTATGGCGGTACATGACGTATTATTAATAAGCAAGTAAATAATTACCGCCTAAATAACTTAAATATAACTAATAGTTAAGAAATAGGCAAAATTTGAGCGATCGGTTCCGTTTTCCCTTAGGATCCTCAAGGAACGGAAAATCCTTTCCAGTTCCGCCATTTTCCATTCCTTCCCCTTTTTACTCCCACACAGGGTAGAACTAGTTGGTGGCTATCTGCCTACCAAATTTCAGCTTTGTAGCTATAACCCTTTCTGAGATTTAACCCCTTAAACTTTTATTTTCGGGAATTTATAACCTTAAATATGGCGTCAGTTTTGACCTCAGTGACCCCGTTTTGGGTTTACCTGATAGCCATCACGAGGGCTAACGGTTCAAAAGTTATTAAGGGTTAAGCGTCCCATTGGTTTGTCTCTTCTATTCATTTCAATGGGAGACGAAGATTGTGAACGAAAGCGACATTTTTCCTTTGCAAGCTTCTAGCGTCTTTCCCATTGAAGATAGGGTATGCGTTGTATCAGATTCGGAACCCCAATTTGGGGCCCCTTATCTCCCTCATTTCTTATCCGATCTTTTCCATATTTTCAGGGATGGAAGACCCCTGAAAGTCTTCCAGTTCCCACCAAAACTTCCCCTAAATCTACTTCCAGTTTCCCACAATAAAAGGTGAAATTTTGGGTCAAACCCGACCCAAGGTCACCGACCATGGAATTTTGGGTCAAAAATGGGTGGAATCGATACCTTGCCTAAAAGTAAAAAATGAATAGGAAATTTGTTAATGACTTCCTATTTATCACTTTGCATCTCCCCATTCATTTCAAAGGTGACTTGGAGACTTAATAGCTCCAATAGCTCACCAAGTTTGGCATGCTGATAGCCATAGGCTATGGCTATCAGCCTGCCAAATTATAGCTCTCTAGCTCTTACCGTTTCGGAGATATGGAGGTCGAAAAATCCCATTCATTTCAATTGGAAAAATCGACCTTCAGTAAAAAGCCTATAGAAAGCCAAGATGCACCCGGTGACCTTGCACTTGATGACCCCCGCCCCCTTCGCCCCCCCCCGGGGGTTTCTCTATAAAATTAACCGATCGCAGGCATTCTGCCATTAAGTCGCCTCGGAGAAGTAAAGTCAACATCTCGCCATAGGTTTAGCTGGCGGTTGATATTCGATAGCAGTCGCCTATAGTCATCGTTGAGAAGCGGCGGTAGTATCGAGTAGTAGCGGTATAGTACCGAAGCGATAGGAACCGAAGCGCTTCGTCGATCGGTGCCGGCATTTAGTTGTCGCACGGCGCCGCCGCCTTGAACTGGCCGAAAGCTGCGGTGCTTAGGGCACTGTTGAGAGTCTGCTACTACAGCTTCTACTGCATCGTTGCCTGGAATAGAGGTACCCCATTCCTCTGTCCCCTATCGCTCTCTGTTCCTAACATTTTGTGGTCTTTGATTTTGGGGTACGGTGTTTTTGATTGCCGATAGTTGTCGAACGTCTCGAATTGTCGCTGCGTATATTGTCGGCCATCTTGATTGTTGATATTGTGGCTGCCGACAATAAGTAGGTAACTCGACTTGCGATTGTCGGACTTTATCGTTGCGAGTTGATCGTAGATTGTCGGGTATCTTCGTGCATTGTCGGATTCTTTCGTTGAATGTTGATCGACTCTTCTGTTGGATCTCTTCCATTGTCGGACTCGATGCGAAATAGTTGTCGCTATTAGTTGTCTGTAGTCATTACTGCTATCGATTGACTGTGTGTGTCCTTGCCGATAGCGAATATTTGATCGTTCATTTTAATTTGATATTTGAATTTTAATTGTCGCCATCTTGGTTGCTTCATTAAGGAAGTAACTCGTTGAACTTAAACTTGACTACTCGTGTTGACTTTCTTTCTTCCTAGTCGGGTATGGCGTATCACTATACCCGTTCTCGTGCACGTAGCGAACTAGAAGTAAGCGACGTTGAACCTAGCGATGCTGCCCCGTCGGCGGCGACGTCTCCTCTTCCACCAAGCACAATTGTGGGACCGAGTGTTGCGGCTGTAGGAGGGCCTGAGTCGGTGTCGACTGAGTAGACTGGGCCCGTGTCCACCCTTACTCATCCTCTCCCAGCGGGAAGCCCTCCCTCCTCGGGCGGGCGCGGTGTATTAGGGCCTGCGGGTCCTCCTCAAGTGGGGTCTCTACCGTGGGGTACCCTAGCAGTCTAGCAGGCCCGCCTGGAAGTAGTGGCGAGCAAGTGTCAACTAGCCTAGCGTTAGATGTAGTGTCATCTAGCCTAGCATCCGACGTCGGCGCGCAATCTACAACGTCTTCGCTAGCTGCTGCCCCCCGCCACCGGCAGGAGCTAGCATCGCGGCAGCCGCCCACAGCCGCCACCGAGACGGCTGCCGCTACAGGTCTTACAATATTTGCCAGGGGCTGTCGATAGCTGCTTGTCCCAAGAGTGCTAAATTGACTCGTTGGGCCTTGGGGCTCCAAGAATTCAATATTCTTTGGTCATATCGGCCTGGGAGTAGAAATCAGGCTGCTGATTGTTTGTCCAGGCTAGGGTAGATGGACAGGTGACAGTCAGTGACTGGGTGCAGGTGACCTTCCCCGGAAGACTACATCAGTGATGATGGATGTATTTCTACGTATTTGTTTTGTGTGTTTTATGTGCTATGACATCAATACATCACTGGATGCTGTGGAGTATAACGTCATCTTCTGTATACTCTTCGTCACACATCATTGACATCTGGACAGCATCACCGCCTCCGAAATGATCTATATTGTGTCGAGCGGGGCGTTAAACTCTACTCAAACCAAAGCTGTCCAGATATCAATGATGTGTAACGAAGAGTATATGGAGCATCGGAGATGGCATTTATAACTGTTCGTCTGGCGATTCCAGGACTGGATATACTGTTTACCTAGAGTTTCTTGACTGTGTGGCGATTGACAAATCGCGACAAAGTTAACTAACATTGTCGGACATTTATTTTTAAGGGGGACGTATGTCATGGACACGTCCTGTGGAGTTGCCTTTCCCATGGAGAGGATGTATGTGGCTACTTACTTACTGAATGCAGAGAGCATTAATGCATGCAGGTGCGGAGTAGCCAATAAGAGTCGTATGATTTGAAGGTGGCTAGTCCTGATT
>Ga0126327_10000223_pt1 | contig 13642 bp, 14 predicted proteins | sample InaspJWI30metaG_FD_101392 | JGI IMG/M metagenome (GOLD analysis project Ga0126327, IMG submission 101392) | Marine gutless worms symbiont microbial communities from Oahu, Hawaii - Inanidrilus sp. 1 OAHU.JWI-30 metaG | ecosystem: Host-associated > Annelida > Digestive system > Unclassified... | reverse complement strand
TCGGCACTTTCAAGGTGCCCATTCGGGTTTACACGGAAGTCGAGCTGGAGATTTCAGTCGAAGTCGTTGCCGAGCAATAATAGGTGCCTGCTTCCGGGCAGTCGCCACCAGCGGACTGCCCGGTGCCGGTTAACCGCTGGAAAGACGCGCATGGAGACGCCCTCCCTGCCCGGGCGGCATTCCAATAACACGATTTGGCAACATGCCAAGCGGGGCTAGCAATGCCGGAAAATCCCACTCAATCGAATAAAGATCCAGCCCTCTACCACGTTCCTCCCCAAAGTTTAGAGGCCGAAGATTCCATTCTGGCGGCCATCCTGATTGACAATGAAACCCTGCTGGACGTGGTTGAAATTCTGTCACCCGAGGATTTTTATAAAACCTCGCACCGGAAAATTTTCGGGGCCATTACGGAACTGTTTTCGCGAAATGAACCCATTGACCTGGTGACCCTGACCAACCTTCTAAAAGAACAGAACCAACTCGAAAAGGCGGGCGGGGCAGCCTACCTGGCCGGTCTGGTAGACTCGGTTCCGGTAGCCGCCAATGCCGAACACTATGCCAAGATCATTCATGACAAAGCCTGCCTCCGGCGGTTGATCGAGCAATCCAACGCCATCGTAAAAAAGTGCTATGAGGACCGCGGCCAGGTAGACGATGTCCTCGATTTCGCTGAGACCGCCATCTTCGAGATCTCCGAAAACAAGATCAAGCCGGCCTTCTACCCGCTCGGTAAAATTATCGAGTCAAACATCGACACCCTGGAGGAGCGCCAGGGCAACAAGGCCCTGATTACCGGTGTCCCCACCGGATATGCCCACCTGGACAAAATGACGGCCGGTCTGCAGCCATCGGATTTGTTGATCCTGGCCGGCCGGCCCAGCATGGGTAAAACTGCCCTGGCATTGAATATAGCGCGAAACGCTACCCTCGAAGGGAATGTCCCCACGGCCTTTTTCTCACTGGAGATGTCCAAGGAGCAGCTTTCCATGCGCCTGTTGTGCTCTGAAGCGCGCATCGATTCTTCACGGCTGCGCAGCGGCTTTTTCAGTCGTGATGACTGGGTCAAGATAACCGATGCTGCCGGCGCACTCAGTGAAGCGCCGTTGTATATAGATGACTCCCCGGACGTAACCGCCATGACCATTCGGGCCAAGGCCAGGCGCCTGAAGATGGAGAAAGATCTCGGGCTCATCTTTATCGACTACCTGCAGCTGATGCGGGGACATGTCAATACCGAGCGCCGCGATCTGGAAATCTCTGACATCTCCCGCTCCCTCAAGGCCCTGGCCAAGGAGCTGGATTTGCCGGTTATCGCTTTGTCCCAGCTCAATCGCAAACTGGAAGAGCGCAGCGACAAACGCCCCCAACTGGCCGACTTGCGTGAGTCCGGAGCACTGGAGCAGGATGCTGACGTGGTTGCGTTCATCTACCGGGATGAAGTTTACAACAAGGATGAAAACAACCCCAACCGGGGCAAAGCCGAACTTATTGTGGCCAAACAGAGAAACGGCCCGGTTGGGACTGTAGCGCTGACTTTTCTGAATGCCTATACGCGTTTCGAAAATCCCGCCCCCGATACGATGCCCGGAGGTATGTAGCCACGATTCATGAAGCGGATTTTCGGAAATACAGGCGGACTCAAATCCAATCACACCAGAAAGATCGAAAACCTCTATCGGCGCAAGGTGCAGCCTACCCAGCTGATCTCTCCGGAGCTAACCCGTGATATCTGCCGGCTGTCTAAGGATACGGGCCGACAGATAGGTCTTTTAATCAATCGATTGGGCAAGATTACCCATGTTATAGTGGGTGATCACCGGTCGATCATGATTCCCGGATTGCGCGAGTATCGTACCGACCCCGGCCGCCTGCTGGGCCTGCGCTGTATCCATACCCACCTGGGTGGTGAAACGCTGACCCGCGATGACCTGACCGACCTGGCTCTGCTGCGCCTTGACATGATGGCGGCCGTTACTGTCGGCGGCGACGGGCTGCCGGGCGATATTCACCTGGCCCATATCTTTCCCGGCCAGGTTGAGGGCCCGCCCTATCGTATCCCGCCACCGCTGCGTTCGGACCAGTTGGACATTGACTGCCGGGAACAGATCCGCGCCCTGGAAACGGAGATGGCGCAAACCCGGACCGCCATTGCGGCCGGGGACACCCGCGAGCGGGCTTTGCTGGTCAGCGTGACGACCCGCTCCCGCCGCCAGGCCCTGGCAAGCCTGGAGGAGTTGAAAGAACTGGCGCGCACCAGCGGCATCATCGTCCTGGAGACCGTCCTGCAGCTGCGTAAAAAAGCCGACCCCCGCTTTCTGATGGGGTTGGGAAAACTGCAGGAACTGGCCATCCTGGCCCTGCAGCGGGCAGCCACCCTGATTGTCTTCGATCAGGATCTCAATCCATCCCAGATAAGAGCGATCACCGGCAAACTGGAAGATATCAAGGTGCTGGACCGGACCCAGCTTATCCTGGATATTTTTGCTCAGCGGGCGATCTCCCGTGAAGGCAAGCTGCAGGTCGAACTGGCCCAACTGAAATACCTGCTGCCGCGCCTGGTCTCCAAAAACACGGCCATGTCGCGCCTGACCGGTGGTATCGGGGGCCGCGGTCCCGGAGAAACCAAGCTCGAAATCAACCGGCGCCGGGTTCGCACCCGGATAGGACGTCTGGAGAAATCCGTCAAACAGGTCCGCAAGCAGCGTGCCCAGCAGAAAGCCCGCCGACACAAGAAGGGGCTGCCGGTAATTTCGATAATCGGTTATACCAATGCCGGGAAGTCAACCCTGCTGAACACATTGACCAACAGTAAAGTTCTGGCTGAAAACCGGTTGTTCGCGACCCTGGATCCTTCCAGCCGGCGCCTGCGCTTTCCAGAGGACCTGGAAGTCATTATTACAGACACGGTGGGGTTTATTCATAATTTGCCACAGGATCTCGTAGCGGCTTTTCGAGCCACCCTGGAGGAACTGGAGGGCGCCGACCTGCTGCTGCATGTGATTGACATCAGCAACCCGCGTTACAAGGCCCAGATTAATTCGGTTGAACGCATCATTGCGGATCTGCGTATCGGTCACATCCCTTGTATTCCCATCCTCAACAAGATGGACCGGGTAGCTCCGGAGGATATCGAAGTCATGGCAGCCCGTCTGAACGGCATTCCCATCTCTGCCCTTGATCGTGCGACCTTGAAACCCCTTATCGATCAGTTGGTCTCCAGGCTGCCGGCGCTGCCGAAAAGATAATCTGCAAGGGGTGCAGGAGTTGACAGCAAACATAAAGCAATATAGAAAACTGCTATGGATTTCGGTAAGATAAAGAGCGTCGCCCTTAAAGCTGCCCACCACGGCGCTGATGTGCTGATGGGCAAAATGGGCCGCCTGTCGGAAATCAGGAAAAAGGGGGACATCGACCTGGTCACCGATGCCGACACGGCCTCTGAAAAGGCAATTATTGCCACCATTCAGAAAGCATTCCCGGAGCATGTCATTTTGGCCGAAGAGAGCGGCCTCAGCGACGGCTCCTCCGACTTTCGCTGGATCATCGACCCTTTACGGCACAACGAACTTTGCCCATTCCCTGGGCCTTTTCGCTGTTTCGATTGCCTGTGCCCGTGAGGACGATATCATCTGCGGGGTGGTTTTCAACCCCGTCTCCCGGGAACTCTTTGCAGCAGTCAAAGGCGAAGGGGCGCAGTTAAACGGGCAGGCCATCCGGGTGTCCGATACCCCGGAGGTGGGTGAAAGCCTGCTGGTTACGGGCTTTCCCTACAACGTGGGTGATATCCTTGACCAGATTATGACCCGGCTGTCACGTTGCCTGGCGGCTTCCCAGGGCGTCCGCCGTCTGGGCAGTGCTGCGCTTGACCTTTGCTATCTGGTCTGTGGACGATTCGAAGGTTTTTGGGAGCAGAATCTAAAACCCTGGGACACGGCGGCCGGATTGCTGATTGCCCGCGAGGCGGGAGCCCGGGTCACCGACTTCAGTGGTCGTGAGTTTACGATCGATATGCCGCAACTGCTGGCTACCAATGGTAAAATTCACCATCAGATGCTGGACTTGATAAGCCTCGAGGATGGAAAATGAGATTAGAGAAAAAATGCAGCCGCTGCTTGATCAGCACGTCGGTTGTTTTGGAGAATTCAATCCTGAAGACCGGATTTGCCGCAAGTATTGCGCTCTGTGTTTACGATGTGCGATAGAAAGTGATCAAGTAACCAGGATGGAAATATTGGAAGACCTGCTTTTTTCGGAATCAACCAATGCCAAATTACAATGATTGACTGAAACCCGGCTGGAGCCTGTTCAAGAAAACAGATTTTGGTTCAACACCCAGTCTTCACTCTGCGAGCGATGCCGGGCATGAAGACTTTTTTGAGATGGGTTCTGCTAAAACTGACCCGCCTCGAGCTTTTTGGAAAGATATTCCACCTGCCTGCTCGTGGCGCCCTTGAGCTTCATTTCCCTTTCGACAGCATTGATGGAATGCAAGGCCGTGGCATGATAGCGTTTAAAGCTTTTCCCGATGGCCTGTAAGGGCGAATCCGTGTATTTCCGGGCGAGATAGATGGCAATCTGCCGCGGTTTGACATAACACTGGTGGCGGGACTTGGATATCACATCGCTCACCGACACTTTGTATTCCTTGCAGACCAGCTTTTTAATCACATCGATCGTTATGTTCTGTTTTGTACGGACAATGTTTTTTACCACGCTGCCTGCCAGATCGAGATCGATGGGCACGCCCAGTAAAGATGATTTGGCCGTAATACCCACCAGGCCGCTTTCCAGTTGCCGAACGTCATCGGTCAACTCCCCGGCCAGGTACTGAAGGACATCATCTGAAACGGATTCCCCGTAAACCTGGGCCTTTTTTCGTAGAATTCGAACCCGGGTTCTGAAACCGGGAGGATCGATCTCGGAAATAAGACTGCTGCTCAACCGTGATCTCAGCTTGTCATTGAGCTTGGGAGTATCCGCCGGCAGGTTGCAGCTGGAAAAGATTATCTTCTTGCCGGATTCGAGCAGGGAGTCTAGGGTCAGAGCCAGCTCGATCTGGGTTCGCTCTTTCCCGCTTAGGTAGTGCACGTCCTCAAGCAGCAGCACGTCACAGCCGGTACGGTATTTATTCTTGAATGCATTGATGCAGTCATGCCGAAATGCATCAATCATTTCATTGGTAAAATCTTCAGCAGTAATGTAATAGACCTGATCCGAAGGATGTTCAGCCAGTATATGGTGGCCGATAGCCTGGGAGAGGTGACTTTTCCCCATACCGGTGCGTGAAGGCAGGAAAAGAGAATTCTGTTGGCCCAGTTTGCGGGAAGCCAGCGACAGAGAAGCTGAATATGCAAAGTCGTTGTTCGATCCGACGACGAACTGGTCGAACGTAAAATCCCGGCGCAGGGTGCGGCCGCTGTGGGGTCGAACCTGGATTTTGGGAATGTTTAACTGAATCCGCTCAGGGCTGGACGACCGTTTACGCCTGGCGCCGTTGGTGATCTCGACAATCAGCCGAACGGATTTTCCGGTCAATTTATTCAGGCTGGCTTCTATGGTGGCACCGTAGTGGTCGAGAACCCGCTTCCTGGAAAAGAAATTGGGCGCGGCCAAGACAAATTGGGTACCATTGGCTGACTTCGGTTCCAGCGGATCGATCCACATCCGGTAACTGTGTCCAGGAATCTGCGCTTTGAGAATTTTTTTTACGTTTTGCCAGGTGGATTGCATATGGATTTCGTTAAAAAGACAAACAGATTGCTATCTTCTGTCAAAGCAGAGTTTTCTCGCACAATTCGGACACAATTGAATGTAAAATTATTGTTTATCCGGAATGTAGGGTCATCCAGAAACCTTTGAACAAGAGTTGGAGACTTTTTTATCCATTGGGGCGCAATCTGTCAATCCGGAAGAATCGGATTTATCCAGCGCCCTCGAAGCAGTTATCAACAATTTATATCTAACTGTTTTAACGAATTATTCAGATACAATTCTTACGAGCCCCAATGAATACACATTTTCTGCCCAAATCAGTATATTCAACTATTTTAACAACATCCATAGCATCATTCTTTCGGGACCAAAAAATTAATTCTCCCGAAATCTCCTATTTCCTCCCAAAAGCTTCTATTTTCACTTTTCTAACATTTTTTAACATTGTATTGAAATCAGTGCAGATACTGTATTTCGAGACAATTTGCAGCTCGATTTTTCGCCGGCCTGTACTGTTTACAAAAAAGGAGGGGTTGAGTATTATACTGAAGGTTTGGACCGGCGAATATGTATGAATCCTGGCCCGTAGGACAAGACTTAGGGTTGGGCTGCACCTAAAAACGGCGTACTGCCAAACGCGCTGTTACGGCATGGCCGGATTCAGGGGATCAGGTCGAAGATTGAAGGTTGTTAACCCGACATAACCAATTACCTCCGACCTAGCCCTCCGGCCAGGTTTTAAAGAATGAAAATAAATGGCACAAAAGACAATAACAATTCGCGGAGCCCGTCAACATAATCTGAAAAATGTTGACCTCGACTTGCCGCGCAACCGGATGATTGTCGTCACCGGTTTATCCGGGTCGGGCAAATCAACCCTCGCCTTTGACACCCTCTACGCTGAAGGCCAGCGTCGTTACGTCGAATCACTGTCCACCTACGCTCGGCAATTTCTCGAAAGGCTGGCCAAGCCGGATGTAGACATGATCGAGGGGTTGTCACCGGCTATTGCCATCGAGCAGAAAACCGCCAGTCACAATCCCCGGTCCACAGTCGGCACCGTGACGGAAATATATGACTTTCTAAGGTTGTTGTTCGCCCGGGCCGGTATCCCGCACTGCCATACATGCGACCGCCCCATTACCGCCCAATCCGCCGGTCAGATTCAGGCCAAAGTCTTCGAACTGCCCACGGATACACGGATACAGATACTGGCCCCGCTGCTAAGCCGGGAAAAAGGCGATCTGTCCGAGCCCATCGAGCGGCTGCGCAAAGACGGTTTTTCGCGAGTGCGGATTGACGGCAAGGTTTTTGATATCGAGGCAACCGGCGGCATTGAACCAACCAAATCACACAGTCTGGATGTTGTGGTTGATCGCCTGATGGTGAAAGACACCATGCGCAACCGATTTGCCGATTCGCTCGAACTGGCCCTGGCCTTGTCAGAGGGAACGGTGATTATAGACGTGGTGGACCAGCAGCCACTGGTATTTACGGAAAAGCCGGTATGCATCGAATGCGGTGTCAGTTACCCGCCTTTCACGCCAGCCAGTTTTTCTTTCAATTCTCCACACGGAGCCTGTCCGCAATGTGATGGGCTGGGCTCAAAAACTGAATTTGATGAAGACCTTATCGTCCCCAATCCGACCCTGTCGCTGCGCGAAGGTGCCATCATTCCCTGGGCCAATCGCAGCACGGTCCATTTCACGGATTTTTTGGACGCCCTGACCCGCTACTATAAATCGGATATCTACACCCCCTACCGGGAACTGCCGCCGGCATTCCATCGGGTGTTGATGCACGGATCCGGGGAAGAAGAAATCCCCTTTTATTTCGAAAAACAAAACCGGCGGCACATCTATAAAAAAACTTTCGAAGGCGTCATACCCCAACTTCAGCGTCGTTACTTGGAAACCGATTCGCACGCAGCCCGGAAAGAGATAAAACGTTTCATGACATTCCGGCCCTGTCCGGAGTGTCAGGGGACCCGTCTGAACGCACCGGGCCGGGCGGTACGTGTGGCGGACAGAACGCTGGCCCAGATCACCGCAATGCCCATAGTGAACGCCATAGCTTTCTTCAAACAGATGAAGCTCACCGGACAGAGAGCAGTGGTGGCTGAAAAAATACTAAAGGAAATATCAGGGCGCCTGCGGTTTCTGGATGATGTCGGGCTGTCCTATTTAACCCTGGACAGATCCGCGGCAACCCTGTCCGGGGGAGAAAGTCAGCGTATACGGCTGGCTACCCAGATCGGTTCCAAATTGACCGGCGTATTGTATGTTCTGGATGAACCCAGCATCGGTCTGCACCAACGAGACAACCAGCGCCTGTTAAAAACCCTTTTAACGATGCGGGATATGGGGAATACCATCCTGGTGGTAGAACACGATGAGGAGACAATCAGGGCCTCTGATCACGTGGTGGACATGGGGCCCGGTGCCGGCGTACGCGGCGGCGAGGTGGTCTTCAGTGGATCACCGCAGGCCCTGGTGGCAGCGTCGGCGTCTTTGACCGGGCAGTATCTGTCCGGTCAAAAACGCATCGAACTGCCCACCCGGCGGCGGACAGGTAACGGCCACGACCTATCCCTCAATGGCGCCAGTGCCAACAATCTGAATCGAATCGATGTGGATTTTCCGCTGGGCTGCTTCATCTGTGTCACCGGTGTCTCCGGATCGGGCAAGTCGACCCTGGTGCTGGAGACGCTGCATGCGCTGCTTGCTCGCCATCTCCATTACAGCCGCATCCCGGCCGGACGTCACACGGGCATCGAAGGCCTGCAGTACGTCGATAACGTGGTGAATATCGACCAGGCCCCCATCGGTAAAACACCGCGCTCAAACCCCGGCACTTACACCGGTGTCTTCAGCCACATTCGGGAATTGTTTGCCAAAACAGCTGAAGCACGGGTGCGCGGATTCAAGCCGGGCCGTTTCAGTTTCAACGTAAAAGGCGGCCGCTGCGAAGCCTGCCGCGGTGACGGAGTAGTCAAAATAGAGATGCACTTTCTGCCGGACATCTATGTACCCTGTGATGCCTGTGATGGAAAACGCTACAACCGGGAGACCCTGGAGATTCGCTATAAGGGCAAAACCATTGTGGACGTGCTCGATATGACCGTCAACCAGGCCATGGCGTTTTTCAAGAATATCAATTCCATCCGTCCCAAACTGCAGACGTTGATAGATGTCGGTATCGGGTATATTCATCTCGGGCAGCCGGCCACGACGCTATCAGGGGGTGAAGCCCAGCGGATTAAGCTGGCCCGGGAATTGAGCAAGCGCAGCACCGGACGAACAGTCTACATCCTGGACGAACCCACCACCGGCCTGCACGCCGATGATATCCGCAATCTGCTGGCCGTGCTCAATCGTTTTGTGGACAACGGCAACACGGTGATTGTCATCGAGCACAATCTGGATGTCATCAAAACGGCCGATCATGTACTCGACCTGGGCCCGGAGGGCGGTGACATGGGTGGCGAAATCATTGGAACCGGAACACCGGAAACGATCGCCGGCCTGGAGACATCGCACACGGGAAGGTTTTTGAAGAAGGTGTTACAGGAGGTATAAGGTGTAAGGTGTAGGGTGTAGGGTATAAGCGATTAAACCAGGTTTTGCTTCTACCTTACACCTTCTACCTTATACCCAAGAAAAAGGGGCGTTGCCTGAAAGGCACGCCCCTTTTTTGAACTGCTATGTCGCTTATCTTATTTTGCGAACAGGTTCGCGATGGCACCTGCCTGTGGATGGGCAAAAATAAGAATAAGGGATACTACCAGTGCGTAGATACACAGAGACTCGATCAGCGCCAGGCCGATGAGCAGGGTTACGGTAACCTTACCAGAAGACTCGGGATTTCTGGCAATACCTTCAACAGCAGACTTCAGACCGAGACCCTGGCCAATACCACAACCAAAAGCTGCAATGGCGATACCGAAACCGGCGGCAGTGGCACACGCGATAAAAAACTGTAATGCTTGAGCTTCCATACCTACTTCTCCTTGATTTAAAAGGTTTTAGTTTGCTTCTTCCATTATCCCATTACGTGTACAATATCCCATTTATTGTACAAAATTTCGAACGGACCGGCATGGCCGGCCCGGAAATACGCTTAGTGAGCGTGCTCCATCGCACCGGTAAAGTACATGATGGAGAGCAGAAAAAATACGAACGCCTGTACGAGGGCGACAAAAACACCCATGGCCATGATCGGCAGCGGGGCAAAAAAAGCGCCGGCCAGCATGAATAAAATAGCCAGGACCAGTTCGTGACCCATCATATTTCCGAACAGACGGAAGGAGAGGGACATGATCCGGGCCAGGTGGCCGATGATCTCAATCGGAAAGATAATCGGAACCATCCACCAGATAGGGCCGAGAAAGTGTTTGATGTAGGCCGCGCCGTGATATTTAACGCCGATGATGTGCGTAAAAATAACGACAACCAGGGCGCACGAGGCGGTGGTATTGAGACTGGCGGTAGGCGGATAGAAACCGGGCAACAGGCCCGACAGGTTGCACGCGGCGATATACAGAAATACCGTGGCGATGAGCGGGAAGAACCAGCGGCCTTCGTCACCGGTCAGGTCCACCATGAACTCTTCCATGCCGTCGATAACGATCTCCCAGAAGTTCTGGCCTTTGGTCGGGATCATGCTGAGACCCTTGACAGCCAGGCCGCCGACAACGATGAGAAAGATCATAATGATCCAGGAATAGATGACATGGGGATAGTGATGCGCAAAAGCCCCCAGACCGATCAACTCACACAGATGTACGAAAATCATATAGGGATGTTCCACCTTAGACCGCCTCCTTGAAAATTAGGTTTTTGACTTCTAAGAGTGTCGCCAGGATAATGCTGGCCACGACAACCGAAAGGCCGACTATCAACCCCAGAGGGTTAACGAAATGCCCGGCAATCAAAATGAAAATGATAATGCCGCTGGCAATGAAACGCATATAATATTTAGCGAGAATCGAGTTGTGGGAGGATAGGTACGGGGGGGTCAGCGCCTTTTTTAGGGTCCGCGCCAACAGGTGGAAGTTGATCGTTACCAGCAGACCGCCGAATAGCACGCCCCGGGCGAAACCGGGTGTTGCCAGCCACCATCCGCCCAGACTGAAAAGGGCGAACAGGACCCAGTTGCTGCGGGTAACGAATTTTAGCAATCGTTTCTGAATATCCACCTTGTTCGTATTCCTCTGGTCTCAGGTTCGTTAGAACTTGCGGCTCTTTTTTATGGCGAGCGCGATGTTCCGGAATCCCGCTGCAATTCCAAATCCCAGAAAAATCAGTGTCAGCCACGGTGTCGATTCGAATTTCCGATCGAGGTAGACGCCGAAAGCCAGACCGATAAATATTGACAGCGCCACCTGGAATCCCAGGCTGCTGTAATACGCCAACTCCTTAAGGGCGCGTACTTTTTCCCTTTTCATGCAAAAGCAGACCTTACAAACGGGGGCTGCGGTATTCAGCCCATTCAAGGGAAATTCATTTAACACAGCTTACCCGGCGAGTCAACGAAAATAACTCGCCGGGGCAGCCACAATCGAACGTTCCCACGACGGGCCGTGAAAGCACTTATCCCCCAGATATCAGAGCCGATTTTTATCCGTAGACCGGCTGGTGTCACGCCGGAGGCCGCATACCCGTTTAACGCACCAAAGAGGCTGTCTTCAATATAGGATTTTGCTCCAAGGTGCGGCGGCCGTGAGGTTCCTACATTTGGGATATGCAAGTATTTCGAGGATAGCGCTGAAGGTTGCGCCGATAGGCTTGAAAACCGGCACTCCGTATCGGAACAGAGCGCCCGGCACAAAGATTGAGCCAATCAGTCTTCGCTGTATGCCCTAGACCCGACCTGAAGACATTTGTAAGATGGCCTCTAACAGTGTTCCAGTATGATCTGACCGGCCTCGAATACCGGCCCATCCAGGCAGGCATGCCGGCACTTTTCATCCAGGGCCTCCTTGCTCTTTACCGCACATCCCATGCAAGCCCCCATGCCGCAGGCCATTATGGTTTCAACGGACACCTGGCAGGGCACCTGAAACAGGTCCGCCAGAGCCGCCAGCCCCTGCAGCATACCCACCGGTCCACAGGCGTACAGATTCCGCACGTCCCGGGCGGCCAGTGCCCTTTCCAACGGTGCGGTCACCAGTCCCTTTTCACCGGCGCTGCCGTCATCGGTAGTGGTATAAACTTGCAGTCCCATCTTTTCAAAATCCGCCACGCAGAGTAAGTCCGGGGCCGACCGCCCCCCCAGATACACCCGAATCAGGTCCGGTGCATACCCCGCTTCCAGCATCTGCGCCGCCAGAAAAATCAGGGGCGCAATACCAATCCCGCCGCCGGCCAGTGCCACCCGGGTCGGTTTTGCAGGGTAGGTATAGCCCCGGCCCAGAGGGCCGAGCAAACTGAGGGTATCGCCAGGCAGCAAGGCCCCCATCTGATTGGTCGTGGGACCCACCATTTTGTACAGCAATTCAAATCCGGTGACCTGCCCGCCTTCTCGGATCAGCCGGTGGATGGAAAAGGGCCGCCGCAGAAGCGGCGCATAACCGTCATCGACTTTCACCATGACGAATTGCCCGGGGGTCGCCTGCGAATACCCGTTTTGGGCAGTGACCCCCATGCAGCGGTACGCATCTCCCAGGGAGCGATTCCATAAGATCTGGCCTTCTGCAAGTATCATTGAAATTCCTGCTGCTTTCCGTTTTGAAAAATCCGGAGACTATCGTTCACCATCAGCCTGCAGGCCTATCACGGCCGCAAACCGGCCGGTATGGCGGGCCTCGCCCCGGTAGGAATAAAAGTATTCGGGCCGGCAGCGCGTACACATATCTCCGGTCTGGATATGCTCCGGCCGCAAGCCGGCGGCAGCCAGCTGGTCCCGGCTGATTTCCCAAAAATCAAAATGGTTCTCGTCAAGTTTGTATTTCCAAAACTGCTCCGGAATTTCATCCCGGTAGTGAATGAACTCGGCACAGCACGGCCCCAGTGAAGGCGCTATGGCCGCAGTCATATCACGCCCCCGACAGCCGAACTGGCTTTCCATAACGGCCACGGTTTTACCGGCAATGTTCGCGATACTGCCCCGCCAGCCGGAATGGATGTTGGCAATCACGCGACGGACCGGATCATACAGGAAGATGGCCTGGCAGTCCGCCACCTGGACAGCCAGGGCCAGGCCCGGGATATTCGTTATCAGGGCATCACCTGTAAGCGGGGGGCCGGTCTGGTCTGCAGGCGCGCCCCTGAAAACCAGAATATCGTCCCCATGCACCTGATGGGCGTATACCATATAGCGGTAATCCCCTGTCTTTGCAACCAGCCGCCGGTTGTCCCTAACGCGCTCCGGGCGATCGCCCACGCTGAGTGCTACGTTCAACCCATCGAAAGGAGGTGGACTTCCTCCGCCGCGACGGGAAAAAACCTGGTGGGAAAGTTCGGGAAAAGCTTGCAGGCATGAAAACTGAAAAAAGACAACACCAGCACGTTCGGACTTGACCAGGGTATTTTCGGGCATCGGCGGCAACTCCGGCTATGGTTTGTCCTGCTCGGCGGCCTGGGTTTGCAGTATCCGCCGAATGATTTCAGAAGTGGATATACCCGGAACCAGAGGCACCCGCACAACCTCGCCGCCGGCCGCTTTGACCTCCCGGGCACCGACAATCTGGCCCTCTTCCCAGTCCGCACCTTTGACCAGAATGTCCGGCTTGACGGCCAAAATGAGCTGCAATGGGTCCGGGTCATCAAAAAACGTTATGAAATCAACGCATTCCAATGCCCCCAGCACCTCGGCGCGCATGTCCTGGGCCACGATCGGCCGGGTCGCGCCCTTGATGGCACGCACCGAACGGTCCGAGTTCAAACCAATTACCAGAAGATCACCTTGCTGCCGGGCGGATTTCAGG
>Ga0126327_10000222_pt1 | contig 13645 bp, 16 predicted proteins | sample InaspJWI30metaG_FD_101392 | JGI IMG/M metagenome (GOLD analysis project Ga0126327, IMG submission 101392) | Marine gutless worms symbiont microbial communities from Oahu, Hawaii - Inanidrilus sp. 1 OAHU.JWI-30 metaG | ecosystem: Host-associated > Annelida > Digestive system > Unclassified... | reverse complement strand
TGGTCTTCCTCTTGGCCTTGGACCCTCAACTTCATACTCCATGCATTTCTTCACCCAATCATCATCACCTTTTCGCAGCACATGCCCATACCAACGCAGCCTGTTTTGCTGCAATACCAATGCCATGTCATCTATACCTAGTCTCTCTCACACAATATAGAAATCATATCAAACTGCAAAAAACTAACATACAACAGCAAAACAGCAAAATTTAAAACTAAGATAGGTAACAAAGAATCTTAATCTAGAACACCCAATGTGTGCTTGTATCCATCACAAAAATCTATGCTGCTAAGTTGCTGGATGCAGTAACAGAAGCAAAGCATCTCTGACATGTCTGTTGCAGTGGGTGGTAGGCTTGCAGCAACATCAGTGGCACAGATTCATGCTGAAGGCAGATGTCACAGCATAATATGGCCAGGTATACCTGGTATGCACATACCTGGTATGTGCATGTGTCTGAACCTAAAACTACATGTAGCAGAAGTAAAGGAAAACTGATATCGAGCACTGACCAGTCTAGCTGCAAGAGCCAGCTGCAAACCATGCCACTAGACACTGCCCAAATTTCACGAAAATTAACGACATTTTAAAAATCACTAGCACATTTTATTGCACTAACCACCAGGATTCAACAAAATTTGGAAATACGACTACAAAACAAAACCTCTATATCACCAGGAAAGATGATATACCAATCACGAATGACATCTCACATGAAATAAAACAAATCTGCAGTGACAATGCTGGTGGTTTTTAGTAAACGGCAACTACAAAAAATGCTCACCAATAGGAGTTGGCACATGCTGACTCGATGTTGATTTCACAACAACATCTGTGGTGGTGCTATCACTTCTTCTCTCTAAAGTCATCACCAATCAATTTTTAAGTAACTAAGTTACAGTGAAACATACACCTACAACAGACAAACAACTGCAGGTTCCAGGGTAATAGAAAACAATTACAAGAACAAGGTACTGCTGTATAACAGGCTCTATCCCCAGAATTTTTGCATGATAAACTCATCTAGCCTCGGTGCCTGCCATCATCCTATACAATGCAGCAGAGGTGTTAGTCTGTGCACAACAACACAACGACGTCACTCGCTGTATAGACATCGACATGCTCCCATATGGCCCATTATGTGCAAATATAATTGTTATCCATGAAACCAGAAATACGTAACGTATCACAATGCCACCAGAGCTACAGCCATGAATAACATGCACAAAAAAATTAGTGAAGATCAGACACATAGTTCTGGAGAAGTGTTTGCAGACAGACGAACACACAGACGAACAAACAGACACACTCGTCACAATACTCCACCAACCCTACCAAAGGCGGAATTATAAAGATTAGTTAGCATAACTGAATCGATGAAACAGTAAATCAGTGGTACAGACTGCAGATTCCTCAACCACAACCTTTCACTACTGTCTATCCTATTTCTATTGGAAATGTTCAGTAACTGGTAATATGCCGAAACAAAATGTTGCTGTAAAAGAGTTCAAATATGGACGCTGCCCCTGAACTGCACTTCACGGACCTTTGTGTAATTATAAAGAAAGACAACAATGCCGAGCACAAAAGCAGATAATGTTCTATCAACAAAAAAAGAGTATACACAGAGAAATGTGTTACAAGTCTGCGTTCAGCTTCCTATATACGCTGACAACGCAGCACTACCCATACCTGCCCGCTGCATGCTGCTGCGTACTGGGCAGCAGTTGATCGATATCTCCTGCATGCCGGGCTCACAGCAGCAAACAGTGGGTGCTGTTGGCCCATACTGGGACAGACAGATGTACGGACATCGTACCATTATATAGAACCTGGTCTGCATACTATGTAGGCAGTGCCAATCAGGACAACTTCATTGCATAAGTTTCAACATAAACATCAGAATGGTCGTACTTTTCAGCTTGTTGAATTCAGACAGTAGATTCTCGCGGTCCATAAATATTTCCTGGTACGCATCCTGACCCATCTTCAGGCGTTCTTTCAGACTGGTGATGTCTCTTTTCTGATCAGCATCGGTTTCCTCCAGCTGTTGCTAAAATTACATACACAAACTCATGCCAAATGTTTATCACTGTTCCACATATCAACGTGTGTTAACTTGTTCTCCCTAAGTTCTCTTCATCCATCTGTTCTGAAGACGACGTTTGCAGATGCAGTTATTTCACAGGCTAGAGAGCTCTTACAAGTCACATAAACAGTAGCGTCAACTCATTGAAAGTAACTCAAAAGAACCATCATTACTTATCTGAGATGCGAAAAGGCACAAGCATGAAAACTGCTGCAATTAATAAAAATAATACTGTTTTCCAAAAATTAAATACATTTAAAAAACCCACATTAATGTACTTTACTGCATTAATTTCATCACATATAACTTCTCCACCAGTCTCGTTAAATACCATAAATCCAGAAAAGCATCGCATTAAAAACAGAACTAAAAAATGGCAGTTAAAAATGGCTACATGCACAATTACATACAACTCGGGGCCAATACCAGTTTCATCATAGTCTGGTCAAGACGTTTTTGCAGCTCGGCGTTCTTTTTCTGCAGCTTGGCGTAGCGTTCATTCAGTGTTGCTTGTGCCATCTGGAGATGGTACATGGCGTCATCGTCAGTTTTTCCACGCTTGCTGGAGCCCTCCATCTGACGACGCAGTCCACCAACTTCCTCCAACAACAACGCTGCTTCCTTCAAACATCAATCACAGTCAAAATCTTACAATATGCTTCTTTCACTCAGTGTTTGTGAGCATCAGGTACAGATCAGCGCATCGTAGACTTTCTTTCCTGACTCGCACCAGCATCATTTCCTCTAAGCATCTTCATTTTTGCTTTTAGTTCTTTCTTTTAATTTTACCATTCCTTATTTTTTGGTTCAATGTGGTAGATAAAGCCGGCTTACATCAGCTTTGGACACCACTTACAAATCGTTTATGGTATCATAACTTCCCACTCAAAACGTATCAACACAATCACTGTTTGTCAGCAGTATTTAACTTTGAATAAACATATAATAGGATATCTAAGACAAGTCCTTCTAAACAGGTATTGACAACTAAATTACCACTGAAAGAAACACAAAAGGCAAAGAGGTAATTGTCATAAAAATAAAGAGGTCACGAAAATATACTTAAAACCACTCTTGGAGCATAAAACTTAAGTACCTTAACAACACAACAAAAGTGGCATGTAAAAATCTGCTGAAAATGTTCCAGTTTGGAGGAACGAACATGAAATTGGTAAACTCTGAAAATAAAGACTGGTTTAGCAAAAACTGCAAGCAGCAGCAGCAGTTGTAGTTTCTACGCGAGACTGCTGTAGTTTCAGAACGGATGCTGCAAAATCATCACACAAGGCAACTACCTCAGTCTTCTGCTTTAACTTCTTGGTCAATGTTTCCAGCTCACATTCTTTATCTTTTTTGTCAATAGCAATTTTCGTCTCTAGCTGAGCCACTTGGCCTTTGCACATGTCCGCTTCTGCCTTTGATTTCTGAATAGACACACGGCATGTCAATGAGTCCATAACACATTTTCTACATTTTCCAATTATGTAAGCAACTGGTCTTTGAACAATAAAGAACTCAGCAGTTTCTCACGTCTAGGATATTAATTCATAATAAATTAACTTTTACAAATTTATAAACGAGCACTATGTTCAGCTGAAGATGAATCAGAGATAGCAATTGTCAGAAATTGCTAACTTTTTTATTCTACCTAAATACGGTGCCATACAACAGTGTCCAAGCACTGAATGAAACAAAACTACAACAACAGCTACAGAAAGTTACTTGCTACTACCATAGTTCTCATATGTTAGCAAGTCCACGTTTAGTTATGGATTGTTATAGTGATGGAATATATGCACACCAGGCTTCAGTCAAACACAGAGAAAGAGGAAAGCAGCATCAGAAGACAAAGCTGAATAGACTGAAGCAACGCTTCATCAGCAGCATGGCATAAATCAAGCAACGACGAACCTCAAGATCCGATGACAGCTTGTCGTAAGCCTGACGCAGTGCCAGAACTTCCTCATTCAACATGGTCTTGCATGTCTCAGCTGCACCCAGCTTGTCCTCGACATTGCGAAGGTTCTCCTGCAGATCTCCAATGTTCTCCTTCACCAACAAACAGTAACCACTCACCAATCACATAACATATCATAACATACCTGTCCACATTATATTTGTGCATCACAAAAAAACTGCAACAACGATAAGAGATGCCTTTTTAACAGCCATTTTCCAGGCAAACCAGTCTAGCCAGCTGTCTCCTTAATGTTTCCTCCACCTGTTCTGAAAGAAAACCTTTGCCAATTACTGGCACAAGTTATTACAGGCCAGATGTCCTCCCATTCACCAACCAAACATGTCAAAAGCAAAAAAAAGAAAACAGCAGCAATATAAAACACATAAACCTTATCATAACACACACACACACATGCACAACTGTTTGATGGCCTTTTGTCTAGGACTACCCAGGTAGGCCGGTACTGGAAGAAACATTCACCCAACTAACCTCATCATAAACGTGAAAAATAAAAAAAATATCCAGAAATAACAAAATGCAGCAATCCTTCCAAGTTTTTTTTACCTTTGACGATGCAGCCAGTGATACATGCTGCTGGATTGTTATGCGATATCCATCAACTTCGCGGCTGAGTTGCTCATACTGGTCTCGCAGAGCAAGGCGGCTGGTCTCGGACGCACTCAGTTGCTGCTCCAGATTCATGCACTCATTCACAATCGTCTGATGACTCTTCTCAGATGCCTCAATGCGACTCTGTATCCAACACAAAACTGTGCAATAAAAGACCTTCCCAAGCTTCATGGGATCACAGGGAGGCACTGATCTCCGTTTCTGTAGCCCTCAGCCAGGCATCGGCTTATGCTGCAAACGCACATATACAGGGCCAGCACATCGCGACGTGTGTCTATTTAATACCCCAGTTTTTGCCAGTACCAATTTATACTGCTTGGTGACACAGGAACAAGGTGTGAACAACTTGCCCACAGATGCTGTGCAGCCACAGTTAGACAGGAATCAAACCTTGTGACCTTTTGATTGCAAGTCCAACACCCAACACATTGAGCCACCCAATTATGCACACCAGAAAGACAAATGTGAGTTGAGATGAAATGTCCAACTTGACATAAAATAGGCTGTTTCAAAGACAGTCTTCCCAACAAATCATTCAGCATAAAAATGAAGGAAGTAAATCTAACACAAAAAGTACAGAGAAGCACCAAATATTATCAAAATAAACATAAAATAAATATAAGAAAAAGCCAAAATTAGCAGCCCGACCATCCCAGAGCACGAAAAATGCAAATTTTCTCAACACCTTTTGATGACTGCACAACATTACCTGACACTGTTCTTTGTTTTCTTCGAGAGCTTTCTTTGCCTGTAGCAGAGTTTCCTTCTCTGTCACTAATGCCTTGATTTTCTCCTGAAGACTGACAATGTATGCATCACTGTCATCAAGACGCTTCTCCATAGTCTGTTTCTCCTGTCAATCAGACCAAGAAAACAAGTGGACATTACTCGCTCTGGGTATAAAATACGACAGACTCGCGCTGAGATACAGTAAGTGTAGCTTGGAACAATTGATAATATTTCTGATATACTGTTTTTGCCAGGTGAGTGACTAAATAGTTTGTCAATGTTAGTATTAATGCTGAGAAAGACAACAGACTGTACATTCTGTGAATTGCATGAACTGAATCACATTGATACAAGTGTTCAGCATTTGTAACAGGCTGCTTTTTCCACGAAAAACGTCACACCATTTTACAGATGCTAGCAGTAATAAATCAGAAACTAAAACTAAAACAAATGTGACTTCCGCATAAGACCTTGTGGATCTATCATTGTACCACGTTATAAAATGTTCAGTAGGTGACTGCAGTAAATGTGTTTTACACATGTTTTGTGAGTGTTCTGTCTGGCTTCACCTACTAGGAAAGTTAACAGAGAAAAGTTAATCTTGAGTTTAAAAGTGATCCAAAACACAATTCTGGATATTCTGCAAATCATAAGTTTACCGTCAGTCAGCAGAGACAGCAATTTAAAAGATAAAGAATTGCCAACAATGATGCTGCTGCGTCCAATTTCTTTTTCAAAATGTAGCAAAGTAACACTTTACAGCAGCTTTACAACACTCTGTCAAATTCAATGCAGTCTAACTAGCCATCCAGTTAGAATTTGCGACCACTAGATCAGTTAATGGAAAGAGACCTGATTGATAACTTCCATCTTTTCTTGCAGGCTGTGCACACAAGCTTGCAGGTCTTTTGACTCCTGCTGCATATCAGCCATTTTGTCCATGTTCTCCTAAATATACATACAACAACCATTTTAAGGCTATTATAATCTATAAAAGTAAAGTCAGCACTCACAGTTAAGAACTAGAGGATTAGTTGGAGCAAAGTCTTACTGCTCATATGCTCTTGCTGACAGCAACATTCACATATGCATTATGAAGAAGATGAAACAGTTCTACTCAGTGGTGTTCCCTACACCATCTCCACACAATTTTGAGATCTCCTAAATACTGGTACACATAGTTATGTTTAAAGTCGTTATATTGGTAGACGTAAAAAAAGTTCGCATCAGAAAACAAAATATGGTGCAAATTATATGTGGCAGTAAAAAAATCCTATACACATAACAAATTACTATACTCTTTGATGCATAAAAATTACGACACATACTAAAAAAACTGCAATGACATGTAATACACTGCAACAAACCCTAAGCTGGCCTCGAAGTAATTCAGAGTCAGCTTTCTGATCTGTAAGCTTCTTTTCAACATCCTTCTTTTCATATTCCAGCAGATCACGTTCATTCTCCATTATGCACAGTTTCTGTAATTTTCCAAGCAAGTGCAATTAACACTACTACTGGTAGTATAGCACGGCCTAGTCGTCAACATTAAGTCAACACCATTATTCTCAGGATGGCATGAAACAGAAACAACTGCAGAGTTACAGCTCTATATATATCACCAACTTAAAAGAACAACACAAGTTTAATTTAAAAAAAAATCATGATGTTCTGTAAGTAAAATGTAAATTTCTCTGTCAAATAACTCTATACATCAACGACACAAATGAAATGCAGTGTAACCTGTTTCAGTTCTGCACGAGCCTCATTTGCCTTCTTCAACTGGTCTTCAAGAACGGCGGTTTTTGTGCGGATGACGAGCAGCTCCCCGTTTTCATCTTCAATCTCGATGAGATCATCAGTCATTGGGTGTTTGAACTGGAATGGTGGACTGGCACCGCGAACATGTCCCGATGCAGCTACGTAGCAGAACTGATAAAACTCGCCGTCATCTTTCGGTAATTTGCTGCCTGCAAATTGAATGACAATAGAGTGTTTCAAAAACAATGCAATATCATTGAGCTATTCGGTTAACTACTGGCCTTGCCTAAAAACCAGTGTGTCTCTCATGCTAAGTCCCACCTACTGTGTCACGTCACTTATGTTCAGTACAGTTAATAAAGTAGGACTTTAGTCATGGTTACTGGGACTAAGGATAAAGTTAAAGTTAACAGTAGAAAGTTACATATATATATACTATCATCTATTGGGACAGGCAGGCTTTTAGGTCAGATAGAACTATTGGTAATTTTTTTAAAACATACGAGTCTAACATACAATCACTGATATTAAACAAGCTGTTATGATGAAACACTACATTACCTGTAAATAAAATGCGGCTTTTAACTTCCGTTCCATGGATATAGTTTGACGGCACTGGAGACCACTCATAATAGACATAATCTGATGAGGACCTCCACCCGACTTTGTAAAGCCCAACCCAGTCGTGTGAATTTATCTCCAAGTCTTCACTGATGACAAAGGAACAGTGGACATCTGCACCGGCAGTGAATGTCTCCGGAATGCAAACGAAATGTACCTGAGCAAAGCTGGTTGCTTTCCCAGGTAACTGGAAACTGCCTGATGTTCCACTATTTGCAGCCATTTATCACAGACCTATAAACAAGTGTTTCACAAAGACACCAATTATCTGTCATATTTACGGCAAGAGTAGCAACTTGCATTTTGCAAATAAGAATCCATTAAAAGAATTAAGTCAACTGAAGTAAATTACAGCTTCATTAGAGCGCTGGTCAAAACATATCATTTGTTCTTCCTCTCCTTAGAGTTGACTGCCAACTCACTGATGAGCAATATCAAACGAAGTATCCGGTATGCAGGTGTACCTCGAAGCACAGAAAGCCATGCAGGAAACAATATAATCAGCCAAAACTTCAGAAAAAAGTTCTGCCACAAAAGTTACCAGACCTGGCTTAGAAGCATGCAATTGGCACTTAAAATTTACGGCACTTTAAACAACAGATGGTTAACTGCCTTACTGCAATCAACAAAAAAACTGCAAAGTCATGTAACAGACATCTTGAAAAATGTCAACAACTACGAATCATGAACAACGTAAATATAATGTAATGTGCCTAAACAGTCCATTCTAAACTTCATAATTAATGACTACACATGTCAACAGACAAACCTGCAATCAATTACGTAACGTACATCAATATACCTTTGTTGCCAACACATCCGCCATTACGAAACAAAAGAATTCAGAAAAAAAAGAAATAAAGAATAGAGCACATACAGCAGTGTAAAACGATAAAACTTTAGCTCACTTGACATCTACGACCGTGAAGAGACGCTGGAAGCTGTTAGTCACTCCACTCCCACAATCACATGCGTGCAAATTATACTTCGCAATAACCAAGCAACTGTTTACAAAACATACGCCATTATTGTTGACACTGGGAATTTTTGTTCAGCTGGTTCTCGGTCAACAGTAAACAAACCGACAATTTCCCATTTCGCTTTCTCCAATCACTTCTCTTTCATGTTGTCTGATGTCTGCGGCAGTGACTCGGTCCTCCTCTTGCGGCGTTGTGGTGTCCTACGTACTTTCGGTTTCTGGATGCCGTCATGTTTGCTCATCGGTCATGCGCAAAGGCGACGCAAGTGGGGCGCCTTCTCAAATTTAGTGACTCGCCAGGGGCAGCACCGGACAGGGGTGCATCTGATGTCTACCAGTGCTTTGTTAATAAGCATTATATTATACATTGCCGGTGATGCCAAACAAGGCTGGTGCCACGACCACTCGATCAAGATTCGAGATGACGATAGGCGAGGCAGCTAGATCTGTTTGAGACGCAGTTTTAGGCCCATGAAACCGAGACCGATTAGCCTACCGCAAGCTAGGCCTACTAGACACTGACACACCGGTAGGCATTTGATTAAATACTTCGCCCCCGGTAGTGGGAGGCGAAGTATTGTGATGACCGTGTATGTCGACTGTCCGTAAGATCTCCGGAACTACACGTCTGATGATGATCTTTAACAAAGTTTTATGCATGTACGTCCATGGTCCGGTCTTCCTCTGGCGGCGTTACGATACGTTATGTACTTCCGGTTTTTTTGAATGACGTCATATTTGCACATAATGAGCCATATGTGGGGGTGTCGGTTTAACACTGAAATATCCAGCCAGCCAGCTAATGGTCCGGCCAGTCGGCTATGCCTATATAGGCATAGTTGGGCCGTGGGCCATGGCTGATCGATATCCGTAAGCCCGTAACCTTAGGATGTAGTCTATACATAGGGTGACAGTAACGCAATTTTGTTCCATATCTAAGCTTATGCCAGTTGATTTTTGCCGCCATCTTGTAGGTAAAACTCTAATAAATGTTTGTCACTGTGATAGCGCTTAAATACGCTTTGTTGGTAAGTCAGTATAATCATACGGGCATTTTCTTAAACTAACTGATTCAATTTTATTTGAATAACACGACAAATCTTCTCCATTTAACTCAACGCATTATGACGTATGCCCAATAAAATGGCGATCGTATCGTGACCATAGACTCTGTGACGTCATTTCACCCTATGGGGGCGAAGTCTGCGGTCTGTGACTACCTTGATTGCAATTTGTGGATCGTTTTCTTCCAATTCCTGTATTTCGAAATCTGACTATTCTAACTTCTAAGGACCTAATCTCTAGTGGTACGTGTAATCATGGTCAGGGAGTTGCAATGGACTGTCACGAATCGCGATTCAAGAGGTCGCAGGCCGTTCAGGTAACACTGGGCAAGTTGTTCGCACATGCGCCTCTGTCATCAACCAGTGGAATTTGGTACAGGTCAAAGGTCAGTGATGCCCTGTGGCTAGGAAGGTCGTGGCGTCACCATGCGTCACAGACTTCGCTGGTTTAGACGTATCCATCTATATACGGGCTCAAGGTCTATGGAAGGGAGATGAGCAGTTATTATGCACCCCGAGTACACTACACACTACGGTTCCGTCCTGTTTTCGGGACGGGATTTAGGCGTCTATAGCGATAAGCGTAATGATCTCTCTGGTGTGTCTATCTCCACTGTCTGTTGGGTCGACTCACCATTGGCAGCATCGACACGGCCAGCGCACGTATTCGGCCCTGCTACGTGAAGACCGACACACTTGTTGTCGCAAACTTGTCCTACCCCAAACGCATTCGACGCCCCACCCCCACCCCATCGGAATTTCACCAACACTTTTGTCATCAAAAACTAGCAACTGTACTAACTGAAATATCATGCCGCGTTGCTTGTGTGGTGATATTATTGAATCGTTTTGCAATAACAAACGAACGGAGAGACTGTCAGACAGAAGATGAAGCAAGCGCCATGGCCTAGCTTCACGTACCGCGCTACACCATGACGTCGTGCTGTAGAAACTAGAAAGTATGAAAACCACTGTCAGTTTATCTTTTATATATTTTATTTTGTCTACTCAACTAACACTCCATATGCTAGTTTACACAAACTACGGATCCACCGATAAGAGTGACTATAACTGATAAATGAACTAGGCCGGTAGGCCTATCGGCAGTCGTGTTCAGTGTGCCTTGGCCTTTAACAGCGAATGCAGAAATCGCCACCCGGAATCGCTGCCAGTTCTTTATCGTAGCCTACAGTGTACAGACTTCGTTTTTTTTCGGACGAGATCGTTGTCAGTATATCCGATATCGAAACCAGCGTTGCCAACAGACGTTCAAGTTATGAATGATATGACAGTTGGTATATTAAATGACATTGGTTAAGGTCAACTTCGGTACCGAATATGACATCTTTTAATTGTCAGCGGTTTGGTTTAAGACTGAAGTCCGAAGTTGAGGTTTAGCGAATTTTTTTGGACTATAAACATAGAAAAGCCTGTGTGTCTTGATTCCTTTCCTCGACTTCGGCGCGACCGCAGTAATTAAGTTAATCTCTTCGGTCGTCAACTGCAGGAGAAATGTCTGCACTACTATGTGTAGAATATGCCCTGTATACAAAAGACTAGCCTAGAACTTATGTATTGACTTAGACGTTCAGTTAAGACATACTGTCCACATGTTCCCTTCATTGCTATCAAATGATCTATAGCTGGGATAGACAGTTAAACCAATACTTAAATTGATATTTGCCATCTGCTAGCATAACGTGACAGACTGTTTGACTCGTATGTCCCATATCGTGGCGAAATACTGCAGTCACTGTCCACTGTCTGGTTCACGAGGTGGGAATCACGTCTGTAGTAGAGTGTTGGTGGTCAGCGCAGAAGACCGAGGACACGCTGGTACCACATGCGCGACTGGTGTTGCTTCTCGTCCACCAGGGGGCGACAGTAGCGCCGACACGACTCCGCCGACCGGAAGTTGTTGGCGTTGCCACGGCAACCGCCGTACGAGAACGTCTCGCACGTGCCAGAAATGACGTCATAGTACCAGCGAGTAATGGCGGCGCGGCACGGACCTCGCAGAGGAGACAGCGAGCAAGTACCTGTCAACCAGTCGCAGTCACTCCACGTGTCTATAACACATTCTTTGTAATAGTAAGCTAACTGAACGCTGCAACGAAGAGGTCACTATATGACATGAGTTAAATAAACTAACAAAAATACTAACAGTAGTTCATGGATCGGTGGATCGTCGTCTCTCTTAGGTCTTGTTGAATGCTCAACTGTGTTTACAGCACTTGAGCATATCAAAAATTTCAAAGACTTTTTATCAACTATAGGTCGCCTAGTTGTGAACGTGCGAATTCCACTGACACTGTTCAGACTGGAGTTTAGTTCATTTCAGTTCGGGTGCTGTGAACGAAGCTTTGCGCTACCACCACCACGTGACGTCACCTTTTCTGGCGTTAGCGACGACGTGGTGAACGGTTTTCGCCGGTTGGCTCTCCTTCGCCGGAGTTTTGCACGAGCACACGTCGCATCCGTTCTCGTCCCTGGCATAGCCGCCGTCGCCGCACGATACATCGGCGCAGTCGCCGTCGGACAACTGACGACATTCGACGAGAACCCGGGACGTGGTCGCTACGGGTGAAGTCGACTCCGTCATCGCAGCCTCGGTCGATGTGAGTTTTGTCTGCAGTTGATCATACTGAATTTATTTACCATCAGTGATTTGTGATTCGAGTGCGCGTTAAATAGCAATATTTTATTCACCAGCATGCGGTAGACTGGCAAACCAACAATTAATATAAATCAAACAGAATAATAAGACTAACTCATCTAACAGACACTGCAAATGTTTTTTTTCTGCTTCTGCTTCTCTTTCTACTTCACTAAAGGAAGGATATCACCTTTATATGCATTGAAAGCGCCGTTAAGCCACAAACCATCCAACTGACCGTCGTCGTGGCCTCTTGTGGTGACGTTGTGGTAGCTGTTGTTGTATGCGTCGCGGTCGACGTTCTACGCTGAGTGGATGTGGTGGCGGCGGGCGGAGTGACGCAGACGCACGTCGGACAGCCGTCGACGTCGACCGTACTCAGCGCTTCCTCGCCGCCGTCACACGAGCAGGCATCGTCCTCCGAAATCTGCGGACATATTGCTGGGGACTCGAGGTCGTAGTCGGGCCGCTGCTCCTGCTGTCGCATGTCCGCCAGGCGGCTCACGACGTCGTCGCATCGACAGTCCACCACGCAGCCTCGCTCGTCAGTCAGCGTCTCGCAGATCGGATGACAGACGAACTGACGCGGACACGCATCGTCCGCCGCGTCCTTCGTCGTCGCCTCCCGGGCGTCGGCGGTGGTCGACTTTCGGTCCCCGACCGTCGAATAATCGGTCACGTCGGTTCCCGGGTCTTGGCAGACGCAGAACCGGCAGCCGGCGTCGTCGACGGCCAGCGCGCAGTCGGCGCCGCAGTCGTCCGCCGCCGCCGACACATTCGCGCACCTTGCGCCGTCGTCTCCGTCGCTCTGTCGACCGACTTCCGGTGCCGGTTCGTTGACGTCGTCCTCGCTGTCGGAAACGATTTCCGGCTTCGTACAGACGCAGACGTCGCAACCGTCGTCGTCTTCCGCGACGCGGAACTCCGCCGGGCACTGAGTCGCGCAGTTTGCCGCGGCGCACGGCGTTTTCGTCGCCGCTGACGTCACCGTTGTCGTCGTCGTCGTCGTCGTCGTTGTTGTCGTTGTCGTCATGGTCGTCATTTCCGCTTCTCGGTCGGCGCACGCGCACACGCGACATCCGTTCTCGTCCAGCGCGTACCCGCCGGTTCCGCCGCACGTCAGCGGACACGTCAACTGCGGACAGGCAGACAC
>Ga0126327_10000221_pt1 | contig 13651 bp, 15 predicted proteins | sample InaspJWI30metaG_FD_101392 | JGI IMG/M metagenome (GOLD analysis project Ga0126327, IMG submission 101392) | Marine gutless worms symbiont microbial communities from Oahu, Hawaii - Inanidrilus sp. 1 OAHU.JWI-30 metaG | ecosystem: Host-associated > Annelida > Digestive system > Unclassified... | reverse complement strand
TATGCCGGTTTCCAATGTCGTTCTGCACATGGCGAAAAAGCCGGTTTCGGAAATCATTAACTGTTTTGCCGAGCACCTGCGCAGTTCATTTCGGGAAAAGGGCTGAAGCCGGCGCGCGCCGGCCCGGCCGCTGCGCGGGGGAGATGTTCTGCCGACCGCCGCATGTACCAACAGATCGTTTGAAAGGAAAACCGGGGCATGGGAAAAAATGTGTTCGATCCTGACGCCTACCTGGCGCGCATAGATTATTCCGGCAGTGTCATCCCGACCGAAGATCTGCTCACAGATCTGCAGCATGCCCAACTCAATGCCATTCCGTTTGAAAACTTCGATATCCTGCTGGACCTCGGCATCTCGCTTGAACCGGACGATCTGTTTGACAAACTTGTAATGCACAAACGCGGCGGGTATTGCTTTGAGCTGAACGGATTGTTTCTGATGGCCCTGCAGGCCTTTGGTTTCGATGCGCGGGCGCTCCTGGCGCGGGTGCATCTTACCGGCACACCTTCGGGACGCGGGCACCAGCTTACCCTGGTGACCATTCGCGGCCGGCAGTGGATAGCGGACGTGGGCTTTGGGAGCGCGAATCCACGTGCTGCCATTCCCCTGGAACTGGACCGCCCCTTTTCCCAAGATGGCCGGCAGGTCCGGCTGATCGAAGCCGGCCAACTGGGCATCCTGCTGCAGGCCCGTACGGACGAACAGTGGCAAGGTTTGTACAGCTTCGAGATGACACAAGTGCTGCCGCCCGATATCAACTACGGCAACCACTATGCAAGCACCCACCCCGATTCCCTGTTTGCAACGGCGCGCACGGCGGCCCTGCCGATTCCTGGCGGTACCGCAACGCTGTTGAATACGACTTTGAAAAAGACAGTCTCCGGAAAAGACCAGATACAGGAACTGGATGATGGGCCGACCTATCTGGAGGCGCTGCGCGACCATTTCGGTATCGAGCTGGACGCGGCCTATGCGGACCTGCGCCCCCTGCCAGAAGACGGACCGGAAATGAGCCAGGTCTTTGGCAGTTGATGGTGAGAACAAATGTCTCTAATAGCCAGACTTATTCCGCTCTTGCAGGAGCGCAACCAGATCAAATGCAGCCGCTGCGGCCTGTACTACGATAAAAATCGGTCTCAGTGCCCGCATTGTCGCGACATGGACGAGACCCGGCTGCAGGCCTTTTTAGAGGAGAGCGGGATAGATCCCAATGCAAAGAGCGGACTGGGGCAGTTTCTGGTACTTGCCGCTGTCGTCGTGGTGGTCATATTTCTGCTGTCGAAATTCATAAGGTAAATGGCAGTGAACTGCATCGCATCCAAGGTTTGCAAAATTTTGCAGGGATTGAAATAGAATAAACGGCGACAAAATTTCGAGAGGCCATGGAATTCATCGAACTGGAGCATATTTTCTGGCGGTACCTGAGAGCATTCGAAGCTGATCCGAGCAACCTGGATCTGGCTTATAAAACCAAACACGCCCTGCTGGTGAGCTGCTATTGCCGCCAGAAGCGAACCAGCAACCCGGCTCTGTTTCGGGTGTTGATGTTCCTGAAGTACAAACCCAAAAAATGCTACGATTACTTTCCGGATCCGCATCGGGAAAAGCTGAAGGAAATCGATGTCACCCTGGGAAACATCTCGGTCGGCTATATCCGGGCCAAAGGTATCTATGACTTGAAAACAGGCATCGCGCGTTTCAGCAAAGCTCTCAAACAGGGCGTCCGCTCTAACCGGGGAAGGACCGAAAAGAGCTGATGGACGACCTCGACATTGAAAAAACCCCCAAAGGGCTTTTGGCGTATGTAGAAAATCTGTTTGCCGAAATCTGGAACTTTTCAGCTGAGCACGAGATCCCTTTGCAGCTGAATGTGCATCCTCTCGCCCGGGAACGACTGGCCAATTCCCTCCTGTATGATGTTCTCAGCCTCGCCGGTAGCATAGAAACCAAACAGGCAGAACAATCAGTGGGTAAAGTGGGCCTGGAGAAGGCGCTGGCGCAGATCTATCCGATGGTGGGCAATGCAATCCAGGTGGTGTACGAGTACGCCAACGGTTTCATAGATGACCCGGAGCTGGTGGACTTTTATGGCATGATGTCCCGTGAGGGCTCCAGCGCCATGCTGGATGCCGGCCCTAAACCGGATATTCCCTTTTTCACGCCCAGCAGTTTCCACAAGCGGCCTGGACAAGCTGATAAATCGATGCATGTTCTTTCAAATCGTAAAACGATTAGTAAACATTTGAAATTATTCAAGCGGTTGGAGAAAAAGTACAAAAGATATGATGATACCTGACAGCGATCGTATTGTACCCTGATTTCCGTCCTGATGAATAGAGAAGGATATATTCGGGCAATCGGGTTTGCCTGCGATCTGGTTTGCAGTTGACTATGAAGATCTGGATGGGGCAGACCAATTATCAGAGTTTGTCATCGGCTTTTCCTTGCTTTCTTTATCAACTGTCGGGTCACCGAATTGATATTGCCTAGCGCGATTACTTTTTTCTGGGAATAGTTCTTGCCGTTCGCAAAATCATAGACGTAGACATCACTGGAGAAGATTCCACTCCCAAAAGTTGCAGTAATCAGTACCGCAATTTCTACATTTAGCTTGGGCCCCAGACTTTTCACTTTTTCCCAATCAGGTTCATATTTTGAAAAGATGGTCCTTTTATGCCACACTTGCAGCTCTTCTTTCGCGGCTGCAGTGGTTAAAAGTTCTGCCGTTTGGAAGAATGCCTGCGCCCGATTGTAAGTGTAAACCATCTCAAGTCTTTCATCGTCGTTGAAAACAGGGACCACTCCCTTTCTGATAATCCTATTCTCGAACTCTTCAGTGCGATTGGCCCTGTCGGAAATGACCATCATGGGAAGCAGCGCCAGTTTATACCTGTCCTGGACTGATTTGCGACTGACCGGGCCGGCGGATTCTTTGACAGCGGGAGATACGGCCGCAATCATCGCCTTGTCCTGCGGCTGGGTGCTGCCTTTTGTATTTTGATTCATTTCCGCTAAACGTGCCTGCAGCTTGGCATACTCAATCTGCTGTTTTTGTTTCTCAAGTTTGAGTCGCTCCAATTCAATGGCCTGCTTTTGCTTCAGCATTTCCATTTCAAGGGCTTTTTGCTGAGCCATCTGTTCTTTTTCTAATGCCAGACGCTGCTTTTCCACCTCGATGCGTTGGCGCTGTAATTCAAGCTCGGCCGCTGCTACCGCGGCTTTGGTCTTTGCCTGCTCTGCTTTGTGTACCCCCATTTCGTTGTGTTGGCGAGCCTGGTCTGCGGTCCAGGCAGCATTGAACAAGACAAACTGGCCGTCCTGGTCCATGGGTGTCTTAAGTCGTCCCACGTTGGGTCGCTGGTCTCCTATTTCGGTTACTTTTTTCCAGACCCGGGTGTGGAACAGGTTCTCTAAATCGATCACTTCGCGGTCGTTTTCGCGCAGGGCGTTGATCAGATAGTAGGCAAACAGGCTGTGGCCTTCGGCCCCGCCGTCAGCCACCGGCTCGACCCCGCCCGAGGAGATCACCTGGCGGCTGCGCAGGGCAGCTTTCTGGGCCAGCTTCTCCTTGTAGCGGCGGTCCTGCAGGCGCATGAGTGAAGGCCCGCCGCGCAGCATGGAGCCGCTGTAGCATGAGTCGACAATGATTACGACGTTCTTGGCCTGGAGTTTTTCCGAGCTGAGGATGGCCTTGATGTAAGAATTGGATACCCAGGTATCGGGATCTTTCAGGGCCCCTTCGGCCGGCACCCAGAAGCCGTCGCCGGTAAAATCGTCGAGCTGTCCATGGCCGGCATAGTAGACCAGCAGGTTGTCGTTCTGGCCCATGGACTGGGCCAGGTAGCGCAGGTCGCGGGCAATCTGGCGTCGACTGGCCGCTTTATCGGTGCGTAGGATGACGTTCTTTTTTGCGAATCCGTAGCGGGCCACTAAAGTGTCCCTGATAACGGTGGCATCCTTGACAGCCGTTTGCAGTCTGGGCCAGTTTTTATAGTTATTGATGCCGATGATCAGGGCGTGGTGGGTGCCCCAGGGGCCTGAAGCAGACATGGTGGGGTTTACGGTCAGGCCACGTTGGGGAGATTTGGCCATCGCGGGTGAAGCAACTACGAACAGGAGCCCGAATAGAAGAGCGGTTATGCGCTGTATCATTTGATATCCTATCCCATAAAGATGAATCTAAATGGGGGGCATCAGGAGCCCACCACGTTAATTGGTCTTTTGATATTCAGCATAAGCGGCTTCAGCCAGTTGGGCTACCTCCATTTTCCAATCTATGCGCCAATGCTTTTCGGTAACCCGGGTCACAACCTTCCCGTTGGCAGGATTTATCATGTACAGGTGGAGTTTCATGTTTCTTTGGGTATTGAGTCTGTAGCGAATAAGAACCGCCATGCTTGTCCCGGATTCTTTTACATATTTATCGATAGATTCGATATGGGGCTCAACCTTGTTGGAAAAAAATGACGGTTTGCGCCAGATAAGATCAATGTCATCTTTGGGGATGACAGTGCCCGAAACGACAACATCCGAGTGATAATAGCGATCGGTTTCATATAACATTACAAGCCGGCCGAGACGATTGCGCTGTATGAATCTAACCAGTCCTAAAAAGCAGCTATGGCTGGTATTGGGCAAATGTTGTTCCGGTTCGATGCCGGCGGTGTTTACGATATGAAAGGGGAAAACCGAGGCTAGCATGACCTTTCGATCCGGTGCCGTCGCTTCCCGGCTTTGGGTTACCGCTGCCAGCAAAGCTGGTTTTGATCCAGCTTGACTTTCTTTTCCTGGGTGGGTTGGCACTCCCTTTTCCTCTGTACGCTGCATCTTCGCCATACGGGCTTGAAACTTGGCGTGTTCGATCTCCTGCTTTTGCTTTTCAAGCTTCAGGCGCTCGAGAGCGATAGTCTGTTCTTGGGCGAGCTGTTCTTTCTCCATAGCCAGCCGCTGTTTTTCGATTTCAATGCGCTGGCGCTGCAATTCCAGTTCTGCCGAGGCGAACGCTGCTTTAGCCCGGGCTTGTGCCTGCCGCTTTTCTTCCTGGGCGGCCTGCCTGCGAGCCTGTTCCCGTGACCAGGCCGCATTGTACAGTACGAATTGGCCATCCTGGTCCATGGGGGTCTTGAGCCGGCCCACGTTGGGTCGCTGGTCACCGATTTCGGTCACCTTCTTCCAGACCCGGGTGTGGAACAGGTTTTCCAGGTCGATCACCTCGCGGTTGTTCTTGCGCAAAGCATCGATCAGGTAATAGGCAAATAGGCTGTGGCCTTCGGCCCCGCCGTCAGCCACCGGCTCAACCCCGCCCGAAGAGATCACCTGGCGGCTGCGCAGGGCGGCTTTCTGGGCCAGTTTTTCCTTGTAGCGGCGGTCCTGCAAAGACATAAGTGACGGTCCGCCGCGCAGCATGGAGCCGCTGTAGCAGGAGTCGGCGATGACGACCACGTTCTTGGCCCGGAGTCTTTCGCTGCTGAGAACCGCCTTTATAAAAGAGTTGGCTACCCAGGTGCCGGGTGATTTTAACTCGCCTTCAGCCGGCACCCAGTATCCATCGCCGGTGAAATCATCCAGCTGCCCGTGTCCCGCAAAATATACCAGCAGGTTATCTTCTGCTCCCATGGAGAGAGCGAGGTAGCGCAGATCCTGGATGATCTGGATCCGGCTGGCCTGGCGGTCGATGCGCAAGATGATGTTTTCGGGATTAAAACCGTAACGGTTTATCAAGGTTTCACGAATGACCGTGGCGTCTTTTACCGCAGTCTGTAAGCGGGGCCACTTTTCAAAGTCATTGATACCGATAATCAGGGCGTGGTAGGTGCCCCAGGTGCTCGGGGAGGCAAGCGCGGGGGCCAAAGCAAGACCACGCTGAGCGGATTTGGCCGCTGCCGGCAACATCCATACCAGTGAAAAGGCAACCATCAGGGTAACTATTCGCTTTATCAATAGAAACCTCCGTCCAAAAGCAGAACCAACGATTGATGTTAGGATTGAAATTGTTTTAATACACTTGCCGGATAAAGGCAACACGGCGACTTTAGTTGATTAAATCAAAGGTTATGCAGATTGAAGGGTAGGATAATGAATCTAAATGGCTGTAAAAACTATATGTTGTATGCTTTAAAATATCAATGAACATTTGAACCGATAGGGAGTAAAGGCCTCGCATTCAATACTAAAGGGCCTTACCCGTTTTTGGGTATGTGCCTGTTTGACAGGTTTGTACCCGTTGTCTATTGTCGACGTACATATTAAACTCAGAGTTGTCCCTGTGGAGAACAAATGAAAAATAGGCCCGGTCGATTGGTTTGTTACCTCTATCTTTCCCTGTTCCTCTTTCTTATCTCGCCTGCCTTTGCGGATAATCAGAAATTGGCCCTGGTTATCGGCAATGGGAATTACGCGACAGCACCTCTGCAAAATCCCGTCCATGATGCCACCGACATGGCTGCCGCACTAAACAACCTCGGGTTCGATGTCACCCTTAAAACCGATGCCGGACAGCGTGCCATGGAAAAGGCGATTCGCCGGTTCGGCAAGCAGCTGCGCAGCGGCGGAGTGGGGCTGTTTTATTATGCCGGTCACGGCCTGCAAGTCGATGGCAATAACTATTTGATCCCGATCGGAGCGGAAATCGAATCCGAGGGAGATGTCCGCTACGAAGCAGTGGATGCCGGCCTGGTGCTGGCCAAGATGGAAGATGCCGGCAACAGCCTCAACATCGTCATCCTGGATGCCTGCCGGAACAATCCGTTTGCCCGGTCCTTCAGGTCTGCCGAGCGCGGCCTGGCCCGAATGGACGCGCCCACCGGCTCGCTTCTGGCATATGCCACGGCGCCGGGCAGTGTCGCCGCCGATGGTACCGGACGCAACGGACTCTACACAGCCATGCTGCTCAAGCACCTGGCCGCACCCGGCCTTGAAATCGGCCGGCTCTTTCGCGAAGTCCGCAAAGACGTGGTACAGGCCTCTGACAGCCAACAGACTCCCTGGGAGTCCTCTTCGCTCATGGGAGACTTTTATTTCCATGTCGGGCGCGGGATGGCTGTAGCTCCCAAAACGCCTTCAGCGGCACAACCGGGCAGACCGGTGACCGATGATCCAATCGATAATAGCCGGAGAAGAGATTTTGAGACCCGGGAGCTGCGTTATGCCGAGAGCCTTGTAAATAGAGGCAAGCATACGGAAGCCAGGCAGATTGTGGACGAAATGCTCGGCAGTGATGATGATACGGTGCAGTCCGAAGCCATGTACGCCCGGGTGGTGTGGGATTTTGCTCCCGATGATCGTGATGTCTTTGAAAAGCTCAAAGCCTACTACCCGAATTTTAAATGGCTCGCAAAGGCTGAGCAGGTAGTTTTGGAGCGTGAAGCCCGCCGAAAACTGAAAGCCGATCAGAAACAACGACTGCAGGCCGATAAAATGGGCCGCATGGTAGGCACCTGGTACGGCGAGCAGGCTCGCAATGGGAAAATAGAGGGCCGGGATTTTGATCGGATCCGTTGGCTGCGCGAATTTCATACCGACGGCAGTGCTGAAATCATCTTTCGCTATTACAAGGATGAAACCCTTGTATCGGAGACCCGGATTAGCAACGACTGGGGGCATACCGGCAACTTCTTTTTCACCGAGTGTATTACTAAAACCAGAGATGGCAACACCGTAGACTGCGACGGACGCTATGAGTACGAACTGACGGACGTCAATGAAAATGAGTTGACCTATACTTCCAAATCTTCCGGCCGGTCCTACACCACCCGGAGAGTATCGACTGACTTCATCCTCCCATAAAAAAGGCTACTCAACACCTCTGCCCGCGCATTGACACCCCGGTGAATGGTACTTAGCTATAGTCAGGTGCTGCAAAAATACGAGTTCCGCCCACACATGCAGCCGGGCTGGCAAGCTGGTATCATCAGATTTCAGACCCACCTGCCAATCTATTCGATCAACAGCACCGTAAACCAATACAATATAAGAGCATAAAGGGGGAGTACCCATGAAAGATACCCAGAACAAACATTTGAAAATGCAGGAGTTCGTAGATTGCTTTGCGAGCACCGATTTCCTATCGGAGATGGCAAAACTGGAAAACGATGATGACCGACAGGAAGCGGCCTTGAAATGGTTGTCCCTGGCCGCTCTACACGGCATCAATGAATACGCTGAGAAAATTTCCATCAGCCGCAACAAAAATGGTCATGTAAAGGTGACGGCGGAGTACCGGGAAAAAGATTTACCGGTCATGAATTCTGCTGTGGCTGACAACATTTTCGATACGGTGCGCGAGATTTCACACTTTGACAAGTCACATGGTAAAACGCGAATGGCCCTGGGGGTTCGCGACAGCAGCGTCGACCTGAACCTGGAGCTAAAAGAGAAATCGGACAAGACCAAACTGACGATCCATTTTGTTTGACCGGACAAACGGAAAATGGCCGCTGTTCACTGGGGCGGCACATTCATAAGGCGGGACAGCTGACAGGCGAACCCGCCTTATTTACACAGTTTCCACGTATTCATCATCCTGCCCAATCAATACCGCAAATTGCACCCACAGGCCTGGTTGCTATATAACTACTTTATATAACATTATTATTATGATATACAGACCTTGCATTCTGATAATGCATCCTGTCTTTTCGCGCATCCGGTCGCATACTCGGTAAATTGGTCCCTGCATGTTGGTGTTCCTGATTATGGAGAATAGAAAGGAGATCCTCTCATGACGCCCATCGACAATGACGACTACGAAGATGTCCCCGTATTTGACCAGCTGGTGGAACTGATCAGTAAAATGACCGATGCCGAGCAGGATAAACCCCTGGTAGTCTTGAAGCAGCGTGGGGCTGATGAAAAGGAAAGAGAAAAACGTATCAGTCTTTATACGGAAACGACCTTTACTGTGGGCGGTGTGGAATTTAGGGGAATCGTTCTGGACCTTAGCAGCGGCGGCTGTTTTATCGAAACCAGCGATAACTTTGATACCGGCCAGGAGATTGCCCTCCGGATGAAGCGGTCGAAGGATGCAAAAACGATTATGGTACGCGGCCGGATCGCCCGGCTTGAACCAAACGGGATCGGGATTCAGTTCTTCAAATAGATTGTTTTTCCAGAACTGAATCGGAAAGGCGGGCAGCCAATTAGCTGGCCGCCTTTTTAGTAATGGCAAACGGTCGGATGGCCGGTCACCTCGCCGTCATCCACTGCCCTGTCGATATCCTCGATGTTGCCCTTGAGGTACCCCTTCGTTTCATACTTGGTGATGCGCATAAGCTTTTTGGTTGTCGTGTCCGTGCGGTCTGCCGGTTTTATATTTTTTCCGCTTTGTCATGCGCGGGTGTGCCCCGCTGCGTATCAAGCAGGCGCAGTTTCGAGTATCCGGATATGCTCATCAGGGGCTGATTGATCTCGTGGCAGATGACCCCAGGCATCGCAAGGACGCCCTGCAGCCGCTCACGGTGCATTCTTTCGGCCTGGGTCTGTCTGCACAGGGATGATGTCAATGAGGTGGATTTTAGGCACGATTTGCCTGTCAAACCAAGGCTGTCTATTGGTGTTGGACATACTGCCCACCACCCAGGCTTTTGGCCGCTCGCAGCGCCTGCTGGGCATTCTCCAGGAGTGAGTGCATATCCCGGGCATCGAGCGGATAGACCGAGATACCGATGCTGGCGCCAACCAGGACTTCGTTTTCCTGAACGTGCAGGGGCACGGACAGGGATTTGATAATGTGTTCGGCGTGTGTTTCGGCATAGGTGGCGTCGTTTCCGCTTTCACTGATCAGCATGGTAAACTCGTCACCCATGTACCGGGCAATGGTGTCATCGCCGGAGATACTGCCTTTGAGGCGGGCGGCAACGGCCTGCAGGATGAGATCGCCCGTCTTGTAACCCAACCGGTCGTTGAGCTTTCCGAACCTGTCCAACCCGATCAGGAGTATGGCCAGCATGGTTTCGTCACGTTCTGCACGCGTGAACGCCCGCTCCAGCCGGTCGTAGAAAAGCTGTTTGCTGGGCAGGCCGGTCAGTACATCGTGGTAGGCCTCGAACCACATCTTGTCTTCATTGTATTTCTTTTCAGTCACATCGTGGCAGATGCTGCAGTAGTGCGTCGTATGCCCCTCTTCATTTTTGATCGCTGCGATGGAGAGCAGGGCCGGGTAGATTTCGCCGTTTTTGCGCCGGTTCCAGATGTTGCCCTTCCAGACCCCCTTGTGTTTTATCTCGCTCCACATCCATTTATAAAATTCCGGCTCATGTTTGTCTGACCTGAGGATTCGCGGGGTTTTGCCGATGACTTCTTCAGGTTCGTATCCGGTGATGGCGGTAAAAGCCGGATTGACCTGCTCGATATATCCGTCGGCATCCGTTATGACGATGCTCTCGATGATATTCTCGAAAACGTTTGCCAGCAGGTTTAGGTGCTCGCCGTACTTGCGCCACCGGTCGGCATCCTGCCCGTATAGCAAAAGTGAATCCGTGCCGTTTATGAGAACCGGAATAAAGACCAGGCGCTGGTCTTCGATCTCGCACTCCATGCCCTCTTTGAGACAGTCATCGTCCTCCAGGCACCGGTTGAGCTGCTCCATGAATGCCTGGGGCAGTTTCACGCCAACGCCCGGCTCCCATTCACGCATGACCGATTCTGCAGCCTGGTTCAAGTAGAGCAGGGTGCCGTCGCCGCTCACCCGTACGACGGGATTCTGGCTTTCCTCTGGAAAGCGGGATAGGAGTACGCCCTGGTTTCCGGCTTGTTTTTTCGGCGGGTTTTTCTTTTCAGGGTTCATCATGGCTTTAACAATTTATAGACGCTTTTTCTAGAACTCATCTATAAAAAAACGGATTTTTTTTCAAAATGACGCGAAGCTAATGCCTAACGCGGTGCAAGGCGGCCGTAAGGAATAAACCGGAGGAATACACCAAGTATTTAGAGGATTTATTCCGAGCGCCCAACGCAGAGTTTGGGCTAAAAGACTTTTTTTAGACGGGTTCTAAACAGGGGCAGCTATCCTCTACCGACACAAAGCAGGGATCTATGGAATTACCCGCCTCGTCGTAAGCGTAGCAGCAGCACAGATTCGGCTCTCCATCAGTATCCAATGGATCGAACCGGCATTCCTGGGTGGTTTCCTTTTCTGCAGTCATGTTTCTATCCTCCAAATATTCAGAAAGCGCACGGAACCGTGCCTGTGGAAAGAAAGCTGCAACCCTGGTGGTGCCCGACAGATGGGTAGTTAAGGATTAATCCCTTTGAATCAGCAGGATAGCCGTGCGTATAGAACAGGTAGTTTCAAAAGAACCTTGGTAAAACAGTATATTTGTATCAATGCCCCCCTTGTCAAGGGACCTGCCAATGGTTGCTTACCAGCTGCTGGAGACGCTCATCCGATTCCCATTTTAAAGACCTGTAATCACGGTACGTTGATGGATTTTTCGTGTCAATTGACTGCCGGCGGGAGGTGGGTGGAAATGCCTGCTATAAAAAGGTGACAGGAGCCTTGGGCTATACGCTGGAAGTCAGGTTTGACTGCTGGTTCAGCCGGCCTTAGGTTTTGACAGGCAAATGAGGCGACGGCGATGGATTCCAAAGATGATAAACTCACGGTATATTACGATGGCAGCTGCCCCAGCTGCATCAAAGACATGCATACCTACGACAGGCTGGCCATCAAAGCCGGCAACCCGGTTACCTGGGTAGATATTACCGGCCGGGAGGAGCACCTGCGCCAGGTGGGCATCGACCCGGTCCGGGCGCTGATGGAGCTGCATATCAGGGATCAGAACCAGCATGTGCTTTCCGAGATGGAGGCCTACATTGCCCTGATGAACCGCGTTCCGCGCTTGAAACCCCTGGCATGGCTGATCGGACTGCCTGTTTTGCGAACGCTTTTAGCCAGACTCTATCGCCGGATGGTCAGACGCAGATTGAAACGGCAGGGGCGGTGGATTAGCTGACCGCCGTTTGAGGCTGCCTCCCATACATCCAATTTCAACATCAAAATTAGGTGATTAAGGCCCAATACCCCGCCTGTTTTAGCAATTAATCATGTAATATCAGGAAATTGGCGTGGCCCGACCCCGTTTATGCATTGTCTGGTGCCAGACAAGGACGGCCGCCACGATGAGCAGGGCGATCAACTGCTGGTGTGAGAAGCCCAGAAAACGTTCTGGACGGCCATCTGCCCGCAGGGGATCGAGCACTATGCGCAGCAGTCCGTACAGAATGAGGTAGCACCGGAACGCGGAGCCGGCTTGCGCCTGCTCTGCTTCAACCCGGGTGAGTATGACACGGCAGAAGAGAGCGATCAGCGCCAGGCCGGCAGACTCGTAGAGCTGCACGGGGTGGGGGGGCGCCCGGAACAGCAGCCGGTAAAAAAGCAACCGATTCGGCCGATCGCGTGGCCCATGGGGATCGCGACGGCATAGTAATCGGCGCCCCGCATAAAACTATGGCCGCGGACACGCGCGAAAATCAGACCTGCCAGAACCGCACCCAGCAGACCGCCGAAAAACACGAAGCCGATATCGAAATCAGCCCAAAAGCGCAATTCGCCGCGGGCATAGTGCTCCCACCCCAAAATGAGGAAAAGGAGCTTTGCACCCGCAATAGCACCAAACAGCAGTGTCCAGATCGATGCCCAGAACTCGTTTTGGGAGATGCCCAGGCTGTTGTGGTGACGCAGGAGCCAGAGCACGGCCACAACGGCTCCCGCAGCTGTAAAAAGACCCCAGGGATTCATGATCAGGCAGCCTCCCTGGCTGCGGTTTTTTCAATGGTGTTGTAAATTCTTGCGCGCATGCCTTTGGCATTGACCGCGCACATCGGCTCCAGGCGTCCGTTGATGGGAACGCGGAACACACAAACGGCCTGGCGTTCGATGCCGGCGGATGAGGCCATCTCCGCCCGGTCCATGAAATGATGACTGACAATGCAGAAATAGCGGGCACGCAGGGTTCCGGTGCGTTTCAGCAGCCGTCTGAGGTAGGGAACGCCGTGCCTGATAAGAAACGGGGCGTTTTGCTTCAACACCTGCGCCGCCTTGCGCGCAGCCCGGCCGCGCGAGTCGAGGCGAAATGAGAGCCCGCCCATCCGGTCCAGCAGTCCCCGCAGCAGCCGCATATCGCCGGCGTCATCACGCCGGTACAGCGGGACCAGCGCTACCCCCTTTTTTCGGCGGGTCGCTAAACCCTGCACAAAACAGCCGCAGGCCGGATGGCCGAGCCATCCCTCTCCGCGCCGCAGGGAAGGGTTGTTGGCGCCCTGCGCAATGCGTGACCAGAGCTGGTCGGTGGTAACGCTCCCGAATTTAGAAACAGTGCGGCCGACAGCCGCCACCGGCTGGAAACTCAACATCTTGAAGGCATCGGCATTGGCCAGAAACCAGCGTACGATGCCGGGGATGTCCATGATGTTCTGCGGTGTAACCGTTACAGTGGAAGCAACCTCCAGTTTGAGCCCGGTACGACGCCGGGCGGTGCGAATCATCGCTGCGAATTCCGCCCGCAGGTCGTTGAGATCTTCCTCAGTGGCCGCATCTGCGTAGCGGTCACGGCGGCCGCGCATGGTCGTGTCGATATGGATGCAGACTTCGGAGAGGCCGCCATCGGTCATCAGGCGTTCGAGCAGTCCGGGCCGGCGGCGAAACGTTTCGCCG
>Ga0126327_10000220_pt1 | contig 13711 bp, 6 predicted proteins | sample InaspJWI30metaG_FD_101392 | JGI IMG/M metagenome (GOLD analysis project Ga0126327, IMG submission 101392) | Marine gutless worms symbiont microbial communities from Oahu, Hawaii - Inanidrilus sp. 1 OAHU.JWI-30 metaG | ecosystem: Host-associated > Annelida > Digestive system > Unclassified... | reverse complement strand
TATTGGGGGTCGAATAGGAAGTCGTGGTCGCTGAGTCGAAAAAATGGGTCGCCGTCATATTTCTACTTCCGGTTTGGCCGCCAGCGCCCTCTGGACGATGGTTTTCGCCGTATTTCGGCCTGTACGGCCGCCCTTCGCCTGTGATGCTTCGTCGATCGGTCCAGGCACCAAACTCTGTTCGCGTTATACTACTTCCGGTTTGGTAAAACCGGAAGTACGGTTTCTGGCCGCCATATCGGCGCCCAAAACGGTTTTTTTGTTTGGGGGGAATCGACCCCCATTTGGGGGAGCCATGGGGGTTTGAATTTTGGAATTTTTGCGAATTTTGGCCTACTTTTGCTCGAAACTCTGTCAACAGATTTTCGATTTTTTGACGGCGTTCGACAGCCACGTAAGTGCTCTAACGATGCTGAAAATTTCGTGAAAATTAAATTCGTGGAATTCGAGCAATGGGGGTCGAAATTTGGGGGTTGGGGCATTTTTGGGTTTTGGGCCCACACCCCGCAAACTGACCATTGCCTCTTACAGCCCTGGCGACCTTGAGAAAAATGTTTCTTGTTTGGGGGGAATCGGCCCCCATTTGGGGGAGATATGGGGGTTTGAAATTTGGCATTTTTTGCCTTTTTGGCAAACTTTGGCCTACTTTTGCTCGGAACTCTGTCGACAGATTTTCGATTTTTTGACGGCGTTCGACAGCCACACGTGCCCTCTAACGACGCTGAAAATTTAACGAAAATTAAATTCGACAATTTCGAGCAATGTGTGCTCGAAGTTGGGGGGTGGGGCACTTTTAGTGCACTTTTGGGGTTTGCCCCCTTCGGGAGTTCGCACCCCCATCTGACCCATGCATCTTATAGCTCTGGCAACCCTGAGAAAAGTGGTTTTTGTTTGAGGGGAATCGGCCCCCATTTGGCGGAGATACGGGGGTTTGAAATTTGGCTTTTTGGCGGACTTCAGCCTAATTTTGTTCGGAATCATGTCGTCAGATTTTCGACTTGTTGACTGCGTTCGACAGCCGCACGGGCGCTCTAGCGATCCTGAAAATTTCGTGAAAATTAATTTCGTGGAATTCGAGCAATGTGCGCTCGAAGTTGGCAAAATCGTTCTCCGGACTTAGAATATTTTCGTCTAGTCCCGAGGCCGTTACAATGGGGTAAAGGTAGCAGCTCCGTGTGACAGCTTCGTAACGGTGCGAGATAGACCCCATAATGTATTGGGGGTCGAATAGGAAGTCGGGGTCGCTGAGTCGAAAAAACGGGTCGCCGCCATATTTCTACTTCCGGTTTGTCCGCCAGCGCCCCCTGGACGCCCGTTTTTGCCGTATTTCGGCCGGTAAGGCTGTCATATCGTGTGTGATGCTTCGTTGATCGGTCCAGGCACTAAAATCTAGTCGCGTAACCCTACTTCCGGTTCGGTAAAACTGGAAGTAGGGTTTCTGGCCGCCGTATCGGCGCCAAAACGGTCCTCACTGTCCGGCAACGTGGCCTGTCGCCTCGCAAGCTGCTCAGCGTCTGCGCGTTACACGAACGCGCTATCGTCGGGATATGGCGAACGGCCCGACCCACGACCCGCCCCATAATTAGGGGCGCGGCTAGGGGCTCCAAATTTTGGTGTGACGCAAAAAATCTCCCATCATAAAGGCTATTAAATCTAATTCACAACGCCACGCCAGACATGACAGACTGGATTGTTTTGTCGTGTTAGGCGTGGCGGTGTGAACTGAGTCGGCCTGACAGCCAGGCAGGTGCGACATAGACAAGACAATCGGGCGGCGCAATGCGACTGTCGGACACACTATGACGCAAATGCTTGGCTGTGCTACCTTGTGATTCATCATTAATCACAATACGTATTTCAGACTGCCGCCAGTTTTCTGACATTCATATTTCACAGCGTAGTGTAGCGACATATTTAAGGTGTGGTGGGATGTTTAAATACGAATTTGTTACAACTTTATCACTAACTCTGTCATGGACACACGCACTTCCTGCCCATCAATGAACAAAAGCGAAGTGCAAAGTCGTTTAGCTTCGGGAACTTCTTCTCTAAAACTAAAATTCTTCGCCTTCAAGATCTCTCTTTCTCCGCATGAGACTGTCAGCTTGTACATCCCAGAGTGTCTGCTGTGTTTCGTCTGCTGTTATTTGCTGCTATATGTGTAATTAACTTGGTTTTAAGCAATTTTCTACGTTTTACGTGTTTGATTACTTTTCTATACGTAGGGTGAAGTGACGTCACAGAGTCTACGGTCACGGCACGATAGCCACTTCGTGGGTATAACCAGTGGCGGCGCTACACCGCGTGCCAGGTCAAATGACCTGGCTGGAAGATCCACCGCCCTGGCTCCGCCCTGCCTATTGCTTTGCTTCGGTAATGCGGGCCGCATTCATTTCATCCTTGGCGTGGCGGGCCAGTATGCAATATCGGCCGCTATCAAGGCGATATGCGAATGTCAATAATGTAACTGTAATTGTAATGTAACTTGTGTGTGTATTGTTTTTTCTATTAAAATCTACTTGACTTTATTTATATGTTTGTTGCAACGCTATACAGCCACGCCATCTCCATGGCTCCAAACATTGTTCATACAAATAACAACTTATTACAATAACCCTCAATTTGGCTTAAACTGTTAAAGTTGAAAAGTAGACTGGTATCAGTGGCGGATCCATAAGATGGTGCTAAGGGGAGGCGAAGGGCGCCTGTGGGCTGTGCCGCCAGCTAGGGTGCAAGGGGTAGAGCTCCCCCTGAGGGTCTGGGGGCGAAACCCCACAGAAGCTGGAGTATTAATGCATTCTGTGTAATGGTAAAAGCGTTTTCGTGAATACCAAAATGTAAAAATTACTGCATATTGTGCAACCTTATAAGTCTGAAATTACGCATTCGAAATCTTCCAAGCCTCCAAGGATGTTTCAGTGCGATGCTGTTGATACCAGTCCCGATTTAGAGGCTAAAATTGTCCTCAAAACCGTCGCAATGGCTATATGACATAAAAAGGCGGACGACATGAACGGAATTAGAGAGAGTTTTGTCACTGGATTTATTTTCACTTACGTTCAAAACATATTCTTATGGCCCTCTTACGGGGGCAATCGCTCCCATCGCCCCCCATGGATCCGTCACTGACTGTGTTTCAGTCAGAGCAAGTCGTGTACATGCTGACAACATCTGGCTGTCAAGTCGACTTCGCGTCTTTGACTTTGTGGAACTCAGTGTCAGTGGCGTAGCCACAAATTTTCGACAGGGAGTGCGTCAGTCTGTTGCATTCATTTTCTGACCACAGCAAGTAAGTAAGAAATAAAGTAATGGTGATGCACACATTGTGTGCAGGATTCGTTTGGAGTCTATAGTGGCTCGACGTAGCCTAATTGACATATATTGGCACATCCGCTAGGTATTGCGCGTAGGTCTATAACACTGAGAAATCACATACCAAAAAATTACGTCCCCCTTACGCTACTTGTATATGCCTACGCCACTGTTCACTATGGAAAACGAGCTTTCACACGTACGTCATGCCCATCTATGAACAAAAGCGCAATGCAAAGTCGTTTAGCTTCGGGTACTTCTCGTCTGAAATTAATCGCCAAAATTCTTCGCTATCAAGATGCTTCTTTCCCTGCATAAAACTGTCAGCTTGCACATCGCAGACGCACAGTTCCATTATTTTGCTATGACAGTGACTGCTCCTCAAGCGTCACCATTTCAGTAAGTGAGATCAATAGAAAAGTAAGTAAGTAGTAAGTGTATGTATTATCGTCGTCGGCGTACTAAAGCCGTACATTTAGCCAGATTAGCCTACAATTATAATACGTTGTTGTAAAATTGAATAATTGAAATTCAGTGGCAGATCCAGGGGGTGTCCAGGGTGTCCAGACACCCGCCTTTTTGTTTAGGTGCTTTTTTTAAAAGAACACATTTTGAGAACATGTCGTTAGTCGTTACGGTTTTTAGCTGAACAGGATGCTTGGTGAACACGAAGCAAAAACTATAGGAACTTAGTAAGGGAGTTGACATAGCTCGAGATGTCGTACGACCGCCTGCCACCAAGTATTTCTTCTAAGGCCAAAAAATTGTTTTGTTCCGATAACATGGGTCAAAATAATTGTGGGGGGCGCTCGACCTCCGGTGCCCCTTTTAGATGGATTGGACACCGGCCCTTGTAAAATTCTAGATCCGCGCCTGAAATTGAATGACCGATGAATTCGACTGCTAGGTTGAAAGACAGCTGTGGTACGTAGAGTACTTACAAATTACTGGTTCACTTCAGCATATTATCAATTTATTGACTACAGACAATAGATAGAAATGACAGCAAAACAGGTCGATGAACAACGTTTCCTGGAGGAGTCGCGGGCCGGATTGGAAGGGTTCGCCGCTCACAGGCGGATGCGGCCGTCAGTTGGACAACATTGTTGTACACAGTTGCGTTTGACAACTGTCTTTAAAGAATAAAAGACGAGATGAAATGAGGAGTGGTACTGAAATGCGGCGATACGACCGAATGAGTGATACGCAAACGTTTCCTGCGTTACTTCCTCATTATGCACGAGTACACTGAACGCACTTTACCTTGCAAAACTGTTCAATCTTGTTATGGCGGTTCGGTGTCATTGTTACGAAACGGTTTCTGTCTTTTTACGGGAGCGGATTGTCGTGGTCTTTTGTTGCGTGTGCTTAATGAAACTCATCGAACTTCAAACATGGTAAGTATTTGCTACATTGTCCTCCGATTTATTGGATATTGTTGTCGGAATTTCACGGATCTTGCCGTTTCCTGCGCGACTTTCTCGATACGCGTCTGTATACTCATTTTTTGCGGCGATATTGCTGGCCGAGTCGGCACCTTCATTGTAAGGAGTATCGCTGTTAGTGTAATAACACTATGCACAATAACAAAACGCTGTAGTGTATAATGGCTGCTGCGTGCTATATGTAGTGTACACATTTAATGCAATGTATGTACTTTGTGTGCAGGATGGAGGTAATGCTGGCAAAGATACTGGCAAGGCGAAAGCGAAGGCTGTGTCACGGTCTGCAAGAGCAGGCCTGCAGGTACGTTGGCTTCAATACAACCATGGTGTATTGCTTTTAAATCATTTCGGCGCTGTTAAAGTCTGCGGGTGAGGTGGGTGATGATTGATAGGTGTAATGTGTTCCAGACTTAAGATTCACTCAAGGTGAATGATGAAGACTCATTGAAGAGCAGGGTCATGGTCATGGTCACGGTTAGGATTACTATTCGAATAGCTAATCGGCAATCCTAACCGTGACCCTGTGGGCTGCGCCCTGACACTAACCTTAACTACCCAGCATAGCTACAGCTTCCGGAATAGCCCCCGTCACGGGGCTGAAGTAGGATATTGCCCAGTTTATCACTTTGAAAAGCAAAATAATTAAAATATCGTTGGCCTAAGCATAACTTACATTCCTTACTTTGAGTCTGACTTACAAGAGTTACCATTTACTCCTTGTATGCATGGCTGTTGCTTTTGCTATAGGCCCCTAATTTGAAGTACCGCCACAGTACCACAAGCACAGTTTACACAATTTCTGCAAACAGCCGCAACAGCGGGATTTTCACTTTAAGATATCCGGATTATTCCTGCCATAAAATTAACGGATAAATCCGGATAACGGATATCCGGAAATGCAAACACTAAGTGCATCTTCTTGAGCAAATGCCTAAAGATCATCCTCAGATGCAGGTATACATGATCTCTGCAGCCATGTTTGGCAGCTACTGCAGTATATGCATGCTTGTGAAAATGACAAAATGTGTAGTTTTGCAGTCGTGCACGGCACTGGTGTGAATTGTGTTTTACCACGGCCACCCATCTCAACGTGAGATATCAAGTTGTTGAGTGTGGTTGGCTGCTGTGAATTGTGTAAAATACGGAGTATGCCACTGTTACCAACAGACATTTTATAGCCATTGTATAGTTCAGTCTGTGTTATTCTCAGTTACAGACTGGATTATGTTGGTCAAAGTTTTGTCATGACCGTACCCTCGCAGAGAGCAGGTGTTTGGAATGTGGTACATGACAGCTGCAGTCAGTTTGAAATGTAACATACTTGTGTTGATAAACAGTTTCCAGTTGGCCGTATTCATCGTCATTTGAAGACACACACGACAAGCCACGGCTGCGTTGGTGCAACTGCAGCAGTTTACAGTGCTGCCATTCTCGAGTATCTGACAGCTGAGGTATCGTAAACTCTGCACTGTAGCAGTTGTGTAGGCCTCTTGCTTACTGTTATAGATTAGTTTTATGTAGTTTTTTGCAGGTTTTTTGATAAGAGGCTGTTAAAAGGGGTGTAGTAGTTTTACACAAATGAAAGACTGAGATTACCAGTTAAAAATTGACATCCTTGTTTCCCGGCATTGTGATGTGTTATCTACACTATCAAGTTATCAAGTACTGCTGGCCAATGGTACCACGTATGACTGGGAGAAGATATGGCACTTGTCAAGGGCACTGCCATTGTAAGTTGTTTATGATGAAATTTGGAGAAGCACTCTATCATTATTCTTTGTAAGACAACATCAGTATTCCCTGTATAAGGTCGGATTCGTTTTACTCCAGAACAATTAATGTGAAATGAATACTGTTACACAGCTTCAGTCCACGTCTTATCCTCCTGTTAATGTTAATTACTCGAGAGGCCGCTTTCACTGTGTTTGTATCTGAATTTTTCAGATTTGAAGTAAAATGTTTTCTATTTGTGATTTATTAACGACTCCTAAAATTGCAGATTGACAACTAGAGGTTAACTGTAACTTGGTTAAAATAATACAGCTTTTAGCTGCCACATGAAATAAACCGTCATTCATTCGGCAATTTTTGAACAGCCGTGTAAGTGCCTGATTCACCTGGTGTGTGTTTATGTGCTGCAACACATAGAAACTCTTAACTTTACTAGCGCTACACTGCATCATTTCATATGAACGCTTCAGTCGCTGAGAATGCTGCTTGGTCATGAAATAACTAGGGGGTGGCTCAGTAGCCAAGCAGTTAGCATGTTGGACTCAGGTACAGAAGGGCCCAGGTTCAAATCTCAGCCACGACTCTGTGTGGTAACAGTCTTAAGCAAACTGTTCACATCCATCGTTCTTCTGTTCACTAAGCAGAAAAATTGGTAGCAGGTTGTGAGGGTAACTGCAGGCCTGACAGAAAGTACTGGCAGCCTACCGCTGGCTTTGACTCACATCACCTGCAGGCTAACTGCCAAGAACCACGATCAGGGTCTGGAACCCTACACTCAGTAATGGAATATAGGCTACCTTTACCTTAGACATGAACTAACACTTGTGGACGTTACTTGTCAGGTTCTTGAGTTGGCAGGCAACGCCAGCAAAGATCTGACACTGAAGCATATCATGCCGGTGTGCAGAACGCGTCATTGTGCTTGGCCTGCTCGAGATCTGTGGTTTTGAAGTCTGACACTAACATGTCTGTATGCTGCTCAGTTCATTGCAGTTTGTATTGATATTTGATAGTGTCTTCCTGCCACCGAACCAAGAGTGTCAAAGGTTAGATACCTTATGTTTATTATTGCAGGCAGTGTAGTTATTGAATTTGCTAGATAATTATTAACTCAATGTCCAAGTTTGCAGTATTCCATACTGTAGTTGTCACAGAAGCAGTGGAATTGTGAGACCATCCAAAAATTACTGCATTTTTACCCGAGTGACACTATGCTAGCATGGGTTGTGGGTATTATCTATGGTCCAGTGTCTGTCTCAAGTCAGTATTCTGTGGAAACTGCTGAACGAATCGAGCTGGTATTTTTGGCATGGGAGCTTCCTTCCTCCTATCCTACACTGTGTTAAAAGGAAATTTGGCGACCTCCAAGAAGTAAGGATACTTTCCTGTGGAAAAAATCAGACTTAGAAAATTTTGCTTCAGCATATCAGTCGCTGAAATTTGTTATTGACTTAGCTCAACAAGGTGGACGCTCAGAGCGTGATAAACTGGACCATCGTCAGTCAACTAAGTTAGCAATACTTTTGAGATCCGACGGTCGACCACTATGGTTTATCACAGTGTCTTCATTGGCTTAGATCCATCTTGTTGTTCTTTGCACTGCTGCTGTTCATTTGTGGACTTAAGAACTGGAGGAATTTTTGATGCAAAGTTTTACTGCCGACATGCCCTTAATATTCTGCTTATTATGGTTCCAGTCCAAATCAACTCGTGCACCGGAATATTTTTCCTATCAATTTTCGCAGTAAAAATAAAAAATGTAACATTTAGTCAGAGCTTTGCTGGCATAATCAGGTTTAGCATTTGCTGGCTGCAGTTCATTGTTGATGTTGGTGTGGTTAGCGGCGTCATCAGCGCCGATGGTCGCTGAAAGAGTGGCACTCAAGCGTGACTCCACCCCCAATCTGGTGCTGCCCCTGGTGGGTCAGTTGAGTATATGCTGTAGTGTCAGTAACACTTGTTGATGCAGGTGTGGCTAGCGGCATCTGCAGCGGTGGTCGTAGAGAGAGTGGCAAACTATTCCAGCGTCACTGCTCGCGAGTCACTTGAGAACCTGCGGTGACGTCAGCAGCAGCGGAGATGTACTGTTGCGACTGACACTGGTGCCGCGGGGCTGGAACTGATGTCTGATGACATTGATGCTACGTATGACACCATCAATTACAACGTCATCAACTCGGTAACATTGCTCATTGCTTTTTTCTCTTCTTTTTTCAGCTTCGTCTGCATTTGTATGATTTTTTTGCTAAGTCCTATGAGTTTTAAAAACTGTGTGCCTGTCCAATAGCAGTCACTAACAGTTAGTACTACGACCAGTGTGAATATTGGCAGCAGCTACACCCATTTAACGGCTGCACTAGTTAAAGATAACTGAGGCATTGAATACAAAGTTCTCTCACCTACCAACAAAGTTCTCACAACCACCCAACTTTCATATCTGCATAAGCTCATCACATTTCAGCCTCCTCACAGCATTCGCTCTGGGTAGTTGTGAGAACTTTGTTGGTAGGTGAGAGAACTTTGTATTCAATGCGCTCAGTTATCTTTGGTCACAATTACTAGTCAGTGAATATTTGGCAAAGTTGCAAGCAAGAACGTGATTAGTTTCGTGCACTTTCTCCATCGATTTGGTTTGATATTTTAGTCCCAGACCATAGTCTGTTGTTGCTTCACATTTTTATCCCAGCGAAAGCGAGGGATTATGTTTTTACCGGCATTGGTTTGCCTGTCTGTCTCTCTGTTTGTTACCACGATAACTAAATAAAACGTGGACGGATCTGGACGAAAGTTTTTGGGAAGGTTCCTAGGGGGACAAGCAAGCCCAAGTTCGTTTTCGGTTACGATCGCTAGCTGGGTGTGGAGGTTACTGTCCAAAAACGCCGTAAACCGGAGATTTTTACGTTTCAGTAAGTCTGTGAAGTGTTGCCAAGTCCTAGCGATAAAAAGGCTGTGATAAATTTTTTGTTATAAAAAAGCATGTTGGGGGAATGGGCATTAAGTATGGTAGGGGTTGAGGAGGGGTGCGAATTTTGCTTTCGCGGGGATCTGCACTTTCAACAGAGTACTTTCCCTTTAGTTTCATATTGATTATGTATCAAACCAAACTTATGGTCTTAGACAAAGTTTGCAACAGATAAAGTGACCCATTGTACGTATTTTTTCAATTTTTAAAGAAATTTCAGAAATCAGTGATTTTAGTAACTGCTGCATTTTGAATTTTTATGTATATCGCTTAAAGTCTTCAGTGATTTGACGCTGTTGGTTGGGCGGCAGGAAGGGCATCCGGCCTATAAAAACATGAGTGGTTGGGTGCTGGCATGGTCATCTGTCTGGAGCGTTGCAGATTTGCATATGGCTCAGTTAATGCCAATGCCACTCACTGTCTCTTGCTTCAGTAAAATCCAGATTGGTTTTACCTTTCTGATACTGGCTCACCCAGGTAGTCCTGTACAAAGGTCCGTTAAACGGAGGTAGGTGTGTGTGTGTGTGTGTATGCTATTACATATTTGTTGCCTGGTTGCTTGTGCTAGGATGTAGTTCTGACTCTCAGCCAAGTGATGCTGTGCCGCACTGTTAGTCCTAGAGAACGTCAGTCATCACGGTAACTGGCAGTATCTTCGACTTCGTCGCTGTGGCAGTTTGCGTCTGTCAGTGTGTGACTCAGTTAATTTGCTTTGTATCGCTTGTAACCAATGACCCCTAGTTTAAAAGTTTAAGGTAATACCACTTATCCAATTGACATTCAGTGTGTTTATCACAGTCTACTGGAGCACAGCTGTTGGTTATAACTGCCCCATGACTGCTTTTAAGCATAGAAAAGACATGACAAACACCCACTTTTTTTACGGCACTTGTCTAGTTTTGCTCGCCCCTGTTGTGTAGGGCTGTGCAGTTACCAGAGTATTTGATTTGCATTAAAGCTTGCTCACTTGCTAGTTTTTGTAGTAAATTAATGGGGGGTTTGGGGAGGGGCTAGGAAAATATAACGAATTTCGTAGAAAAGTCTGCTGTAATAGCTGCAAAGCGTTGCTGACAGAACTGCATGGGATGTGCCAAACTAGACTAGCCCTCTGTGTCATTCACAAGCGACAGAAAAGTAGCAAACAACCTTCTGTACAGACCACAGTCAACATGTCGCTGCCGCTCCTGCTGCCGTTGTCTCTGCCGCTGCTGCAGACGCTGTCGACGGCTCTGCCGCTCCTGCTGCCGCTGCTGTTGCTGCCGCTCCTGCTGCTGTCTCTGCCGTTCCTGCTGCCGCTGCCGCTCCTGCAACCGCTGTCGCTGCTGCTGCCGCTCCTGCTGACGCTGCCGCCGTTGCCGCTCCTTCTGCCGCTGTCGCTGCTGCTGCCGCTCCTGATGACGCTGCCGCTGCTGTCTGCCGCTCCTGCTGCTGCTGTCGCCACCACTGCCTCTTCTGCTGCTGCTGCTGCTGCTGCTACTACTACCCAAATTTTTATTGGATAGGAAAAGGTTAACAGCAGTTTTTCTTGCTTCCCCAACGGCCAATAGTCCCAGATAATACCACTGAAGGTTGCTGAAATGGTATTTTTTAGGTTAAACGTGCAGCAACCATGTCACTCTATGCTGTCAATCGACCCAGCCTTGAGGTTACAGACTTATGCATTTGTTCTAGACAAGCTTTTGTTTCTCAGTGTGTTCAGAAGAAACACTTAGTTCTGCTGCATGTAGCTGCAATCTAAATACAAAGGATTCATATGAGGATAGAAAAGCAAGCTCACAAATAAGTAGCAAGCAGAACGATTTCATAGGGGACGGACCAGGGAGACCACAGCAAACACGGAGAACTTGAGAGCTGCAGTTACAAGCCATCTGTAATGTTCCATATCTGTATCCATATGATCGGTAGTGTACGTCACGTGTGGGCACGGTAACGCAGTCGGTCTAACCTTCATTCTCTGTTGAGGGCAGTATTTCTAGCTGAGTGTGAGATTAGGTTGAGGACAACAACGACTGTCTGGACTAGTAGACAGCCATGCGTTGCTTGGCATACCACGACCTGGATGTATTGTGCTTTCTGTGCAATAGCAGAGCATCTTCTTATCTAGTTTTGTGTTTGTGTGTCTGACAGGCTGTGGCGGTTCTTGAGTCAGCTGTGGATCGGGACGGTTGTCTGGACCAGTGGACTGCAGTGCACTGCCTGGCGTACCACGGCGAATGTGACAGCCGCACTGTGCATGTGATTCTAGACCGATCATCGGTGATCAATGCAGCCAGCTCCACATCTCATAGCGCTCGGCCAACACTCGGTCTCTACTTCTCACTGCTCGCTTGAATGTGCTTGTAACGAGGCTGTCAGCTGGCCTGCTGCTTCAGAAGCTATTTTGTTCAGGAATTCTTTTCACTTTTAGTCCAAGTTAAGACTAGTCACTGGCCATTACCTGCCTTGTGAGTTTTGTTACAAGAATAACACCAAATTTCAAGTCATTTAATCCAGACTGTGGTTTTTTTTCTACTCTTTAGTAGAGCATTCCAATTCGGGCAAAAAAAGATTCGATTCTCGCTACCGAATCGATTTTTTTCAATTCGATTCGGCAATCTGATAAATTTGCTGCTTGTACACTGATATTCAAACAGTAAGTTAGGAGTTATTTTATAGTATGCATTGCGTAACTTTTTTGTCGATGTTCTAAAGTATTATACGCGCAAACAATGACGTCAGCTTATTCTTTGGCTGAGTCTATACAATAAATAAACAAGAAAACTGCATGACAACTAGTGAATCGAAAGGCCGATTTTTTTTACAAAACAAATCGATTCGCATAACGAATCAATTCGAATCGCGAATTGGAATGCTCTACTCTTTAGATCACGTTCACACGTCAGGTATTGGTCAACTTATGATAGATGATGCCAAAGCAAATGCAGCACTGCTTGCAAATCCTTTAGTGAAGACAGCAGAGTTAGTCTTGCCTTGAATTGAGTAGTGTACATTCTGCATTAGTGCGTCTGTAAACGTTATCTGGAAGTGTTGATGTGGACCAACTGGCACGCAGATGTAGTAGTAGGTTTCCATTGTGTGTGGTGGTGTCTAGGACGTGGTTCGTCGTCTGGAGGTGATGATGTGGACTGACTGGCACGCAGATGTGTGGTCGGCGGCGGCCCAGGCGCTTGCTAGGACCGGTCACAGTCCGGCCATTCATGACTTACTGCTTGAGAGAATGTCGTCAGACGCGATGCCGTCAGCAGACTTGAACAGCTCGGTCTGTGGCTTGTTTGCATAACATTATATCTGGGTCGTCATTTAGAGGGTGCTGTAGGGGTTTGCGGACCCCCACCGATTGTAAAATGAACTTTTTTGCACAACTTCAGAAGCTGAAAACTGTAAACCCACTGTGAAATGTGGAGATTATTTGATTTTTTAATCCCCAGAATGCACCAAAACCACATTTTCCCGTAGCTTTACCCTGTGGACCCCACTGCATCAGCTTACAGCACTCACCCAGACCCCTAACCACTTAGCTGGTAGGGAGTGGGCTTGCTGCCCCTTCCGAAGAAGCCTACCCGTCGCTGCTGTTAGCCCGTTGGGCCTCAGGCTTCAGCTTTTCGGCCCTTGTTTCACAGAGCCGTCGCCTGGCTAGAACCCCCAGTCACCAACTCAAATGACGCCTCTGTATTATATTGACCTTTATTCAGTCTGGAGTTCACATTTTCATCTGCTCAATACCCGAAATTTTTTGAGGATACACCATCTGTTGCAATGTCTACACACCGAATAATTCACAGGATTTACATGTAGGTCCAAAGTATTTGGTGATCAGTTATCCAGTTAGACACTGATCAGCTGAAACGCATACTATTGATTGTTGGGCTCTGCTAAGCTAGTAAGTATTGAACGAACGATTGATCTGTTGTCGGAAAGACTGACGATGGTTATCAGGCTGATGGGTGACCATGTTGAATTCGTATGCACTGTGTGCGTACTGTGTTATTTATGATGTTGCGCTTTCTTATAATAGATAAATTACTTTTACTATCCGTTTGAGTGAAAAACTGGGTGAAGTTTGTGTTGTTGTCAAATTCAGCGTTCGTCCAAATTTATGCAAACTACGCAAACAATATTTAGTTTAACTGACATGTAAGTTTCTCGCCTTCAGTGCTTTGACACTGTTGGTTGGGCGGCAGGAAGGGCATCCGGCCTGTAAAAAACTGAGCAGTGGGGTGCTGGTGTGGTTATCTGTCTGGAGCGAGGTGCAGACTTGCATATG
>Ga0126327_10000218_pt1 | contig 13883 bp, 14 predicted proteins | sample InaspJWI30metaG_FD_101392 | JGI IMG/M metagenome (GOLD analysis project Ga0126327, IMG submission 101392) | Marine gutless worms symbiont microbial communities from Oahu, Hawaii - Inanidrilus sp. 1 OAHU.JWI-30 metaG | ecosystem: Host-associated > Annelida > Digestive system > Unclassified... | reverse complement strand
GCAGCATGCTGCGCGGGGCCATCAGCAAGGTGGAACAGAACCACAATCAGGCCAACCGGTCCATTGAAGATCTGGCCATGAACAAGGGCAAGGAGATTCACCGGACCATGATTGAAATGGAGAAGGCCGAGATCTCGTTCAAACTGCTCATGCAGGTCCGGAATAAAATCGTATCGGCTTATGAAACCATCATGCGGATGCCCGTATAAGCGGCAAAGGAGCGGATAAAATGGCGTTAGATGATATACCCGGCCAGTTGAAAATACTGTCCGACAGTCTCAGCACCGGTAAGAAAATAATCCTTTTCCTGCTTGCGGCGGGCACCCTGACCGGCCTTATTCTGCTCACGACGTGGGCCTCCCGGCCGGAATACCAGATTCTCTTTTCGGATCTTTCGCTGGAGGATTCCGCGGCGATTTACGAAAAACTCAAAGAGCGCAAGATTCCCTACCAGATTGCCGCCAACGGCAAATCGATCCTGGTGCCCCAGGAGCAGGTTTATGAGCTGCGCCTGGAATTGGCCTCCCAGGGACTCACCCAGGGCAGTTCCGTGGGTTTCGAGCTGTTTGACAACACCCGTTTGGGCATGACCGAGTTCATGCAGAACGTCAATTACCAGCGGGCCCTGCAGGGGGAACTGTCCCGCACGATCAACCGTTTCGATGAAATTGAAAGCTCGCGGGTGCACCTGGTGATGGCCAACAAGTCCATTTTTACCGAGCAGGATGAGCCGGCCACGGCATCGGTCATCTTGAAACTCAAATCCGGTAGGACCCTGAACCTCAACCAGGTTCAGGGCATCGTGAACCTAGTCTCCTCCAGCATTTCCGGACTGAACCCGGAGAATGTCACCATCGTGGACAGCTATGGGAAACTGCTTACCCGTGGTGAGAAAGGCGCCAAGGAGAGCACCCTGTCGACGGACCAACTTGTATTCCAGGAGACACTCGAGAAAAAACTCGAGGAGCGGGTCAAAACCATGCTGGAAAACGCACTGGGGACCGGCAAGGCGATCGTACGGTTGAGTGCTTCCATCAATTTCAACCAGCGGGAACAGACCGAGGAGCGCTATCTGGCGGACAACCGCGTGGTACGCAGTGAGAAAGTGCATGACCAGACCTCCAGCACCCTCAAGGCAATGCCGTCCGGGGTACCGGGGGCGGTGCCCAACATGACTTCCCGGGGCGCCCAGCAGACAACCAAAAGCGGCGGCACCACCCACCAGACTGCCGACCGGGTCGTGAACTATGAGATCGGTAAGGTGGTCAGCCGAGTCGTGGCCCCCGCGGGGCAGGTGGAGCGCATCTCCGTGGCGGTCATGATCGACGGTCACTACCGGCAGGTGGAAAATAAAGACGGCACAACCGACTATATTTACATCCCGCTCACGGATGGGGAAATGGCCAAGCTCGAGAACATTATCAAAAGTGCTGTGAATTACAGCGCAGCCCGCGGCGACACAATCGAAGTTGCCAATATTCCTTTTATAACAACCAAGCCGGTGGAGGCGGAGCCGCAGTCAGAACCGGGCCTGGTGGCTCAGTTGAAACAGTATACGCCGTTCTACAAATACGGTATTCTGACAGTTTCCATTCTGTTTGCGTTCCTGTTTATCGTACGGCCCATTGTCCGCTGGCTGACCGCCGGCGGTACCCATGGCGTGGAAATGCTCAAACAGCTGCCCGTGACGGTCGGTGAAGCTGAAGGCGGCGGCAACCAGTTGGCCAAGCTGCCCTATCAGGAGCAGGCCACCCAGCTGCTGCTGGCGGCCAGCGAAGGCGGTGTGGATATCATGAAAGATTGGATAAAGGACGAAAAGTAGATGGAGACAGCAAATCTCGCCGGATCGGTTAAAGTGGCCATTCTCCTGAAATCACTCCGGGAGGATACGCGCACGGCTATCATGGAGCGCCTGGACAAGGATGAGAACAAGCTTCTGGCCGGGCATCTCTCCCAGATGGGAGACATCTCTCCGGACCTGGTCGAACAGGTTGCCGAGGACTTTGTCACTGCGCTGCAGGGGGCAGCCCGGGCCGGCCGGCAGCCGATCGAAGAGCCGCATCCTCCCGAAGAGAAGAAGAAACCGAAAAGTTACAAACGCGATATACCCAAACCTTCCAACCTGAAGTCTCTGTTTGCACTGGACCCGGATCATCTCGTGCAGCTCATCCGCGAAGAACACCCCCAGACCATTGCGGTCATCCTGGTCCACTTGAAACCCGAGATGGCCAGTGAGGTCCTCAGTCGGCTGCCGGATGAAAAAAAGACGGAAATTGCTTTGCGTATCGCCAACTCGGAAAAGATCGTCTCCGGAATGATCGACGAGATTGAAAGGGTGTTCGAAGAGGTACTGAGCAAAGAGCAGGGTACGGTGACGCACAAAGTCGGCGGCATCGGGCAGCTGGCGGAAATTCTCAACCAGGCGGATGCAGCCACCTCGCAGCTTGTCATGGACGAAATCGAGGATGACGATCCCGAGATGGCCGCTGAGATTAAACAGCTCATGTTCGTATTTGAGGACTTGGTCTTTGTCGATGACAAGGGGCTGCAGGCCATGCTGCGCAAAGTGGAAACCAAGGAGTTGGCCATTGCGCTCAAGGCGGCCTCGGAAGAGGTCAAAGCCAAGATTTTCAAGAATATGTCGACCCGGGCCGCGGATATGGTCAAGGAAGAAATCGAGTCCGCGGGTTCGGTCAGGATGCGGGATGTCGAGAACTCTCAGCAAACGATCACCAAATTGATCCAGGACATGGAAGAGAAGGGCGAACTGATCATCAGCGGCAGAGGGGGCGAAGAGTTCATTGCGTAAGGCATTTGCCAGTGATCCGGCCCCGCGTGAGGCCAGGCGTTTTCATAATTTTCCGGATTTCCCGGATGACGCCAGCGTGGTGCGGGGTATCGAGGAGGAAAGCGACAACGCCTTTCGGCGTATGGAAGCCGGACCTGACACCGGTCCCAGCGAGGCGGAAAATCTCCAGCAGGCTTTTGAAGTCGAGAAACGGCAGGCCCGGGAGACCGGGTTGGCAGAAGGACTGGAAAAGGGCAGGCAGGCCGTAGCCGCCGAGTTGGAAAGTGTGATTCAGAAGCTGCGGCGTACCTATATGGACGTCGAAAAGTACCGTAAGGCGCTTTACCAGCAGGCCGAGAAGGAAACGGTCGCGCTGGCACTGGCCGTGGCGCGCAAAATCGTCGGCCAGGAGATAGCCCTCGACCGTCAGATCGTGCTCAATGTGGTAAAAGGTGCCCTCGATAAGGTGATCGATCACGATAAAGTCAAAATCCGGATCAATCCCCAGGATCTGGATACCGTCCAGACGGCCCTGTACGAGTTCATTCCGCATGTGGAAAAACTCGAGAATGTCCACTTTGAATCCGACGCGGCAATCACCACGGGCGGGTGTGTGGTGGAAACCAACTTCGGCACCGTAGATGCCCGCATCGAGAACCAGCTCGATCAAATTGAAACCGCTTTCGCCGCCGAGCAGGAAAAAGCACACTAATCCAGATTGAACATGGCCAGACAAATCGATCTACAACGCTATCGCAATCGCCTGGAGGCGGTGGAGCCGATGATGCTCTGCGGCAAGGTTACCAAAGTCATCGGACTGGTGATTGAAGCCAACGGCCCGGCCAGCCGAATCGGGGCGATATGCGACATCCACCCCATGGGCAACCAGCCTGCAATCCGGGCTGAAATTCAGGGTTTTCGCGGCAATCGGGTGCTGCTGATGCCGTTGGAGGAGATACGCGGCATCGGGCCGGGCAGCCTGGTTGTGGCGCGCAACGAACGCGCGACCATTGACGTCGGGGATGGACTGCTGGGCCGGGTGATAGACGGTCTCGGCAATCCTATCGACGGCAGGGGGCCCATACCGGGCCAGGCCGCGTACCCGATCTACGGCAACCCGATCAATCCCCTGGAGCGCAAACGCATCAATCAGCCTCTGGATATCGGTATTCGGGCCATAAACAGGCTTTTGTCCATCGGCTGCGGTCAGCGAATGGGCATCTTTTCCGGTTCCGGAGTGGGCAAGAGCGTCCTGATGGGCATGATCGCCCGCAACACCAGTGCAGACGTCAATGTCATCGCACTCATCGGCGAAAGAGGACGGGAGCTGAATGACTTTATCGAAAAGGAACTCGGGCCCCAGGGATTGCGGCGTTCGGTGGTCGTGGTGGCCACCTCCGATCACCTGCCGCTCATCCGGATGCGGGGCGCGTTTATTGCCACGGCTGTGGCAGAATATTTCCGGGACCAGGGTATGCATGTCAACCTGATGATGGATTCCGTCACCCGCTTTGCCATGGCCCAACGGGAAATCGGCCTGGCCCTGGGCGAGCCGCCCACCACCAAAGGCTATACACCTTCGGTATTTACCCTGCTGCCCAAGTTGCTGGAAAGAGCCGGCACCTCGTCCAACTATGGCACAATCACCGGTCTTTATACGGTTCTGGTCGAAGGGGACGATATGGATGAACCCATTGCCGATGCCGTACGCTCCATTCTGGACGGACATGTCGTACTTTCGCGCGATCTGGCCATGCAAAATCACTACCCCGCCATTGATGTGATGAAAAGTATCAGCAGAGTGATGGTCGACATCACCACCGAGAGCCAGCAAAAAAGCGCCGGGATGATCAAATCCATCCTGGCCACCCACAAAAAGGCGGAAGACCTGATCAATATCGGGGCCTATGTAAAGGGCAGCAATCCTAAAATCGACCAGGCCATTGATATGATCGATGACATCAATGCCTACCTCTGCCAGGGCATGGAGGAGCAGGTCTCGTATGACGAAGGGCTGCAGCGGCTGACGGAGTTGACCGGCCACACTTGATAGGAAACACCTTTGGAAAAGGCCGCCTCTAGCTGTTTGATCAACGGATTGCGGTAACACCATGTACATATTTACCCTCGAGCCGCTGCTGACACAGCGCAAACATGTTGAAGAAGCCCGGCAAAAAGAACTGGCTGCCATCCAGGATCAATACAACACCCGCAAAAAGGCGCTCCAGAACCTGATGGCCACAAGGGAACGCTGCAGTAGAAGATTGCAGCGGATCGGCGCAGCTGGTGCCCGGGTTTCCGAGTACCGCCTGTATGCCGAATATTTCAAGCGCCTGTCTATCGAGGCCTACGAAATGCAGCAGGCACTCGACAAGTTGGAAGAAAGCCTGGCCGTCAAGCGCGAGGAGGTCGTGGAAGCCCTGAAAGGGCGTAAAATTCTGGAGAACCTCAAAGAAAAAGGCCTGCAGGCCTACCGTGACCGGATACGCCGGCAGGAGATTAAATCTGCCGACGAGACGGCCATTGCCCTGTTCAATCGCCAGCAAACCGGACCTCGCTGAATCGCCGCACACCACCTCTTTTCCCTGATCAAGCAATCCCTTGCAACGCCGGGCCCATATTTTCCGATCGGCGCTTGCGACTGTAAATCCCATTCACGAAACAGCTATGCAGCCTGCAAAGCAGGCTGCTGAAGACATCCGGAAGGATTCCCGCAAGGCGGAAAAGATTACCGCTTTCAGGAAAATCTTGCCTATTCGGGTCCTTCGGAAAGAGATCGAATCGTTGGCGGCAAACGGCTTGCCAGCAACGCCGCGTTCTTAAAATACTGTAATTGTAAGATAAATCAAAGGCTGGGGAGATTGAAAATAATTTTTACGTGTTTTTAGGCCGCTGGCACAGGCCCTGCAAATTCAGGTGGCCAACTTAAACCCGTACGACCCACTGATGAGGATCCATATGCAATTGGAGCTATTTGACATTCAGACCGCTGATCCCGGACGCAAAGGCAAAGCCGGCCGCTCTGCTGCCAATGACGGCCGGTCGGCTGCCGGGCAGAAAAGCGGTGCCCGCGAGGATAAAGGGGCCGATTTTCTGGCATCGCTGCGCACGGTTTCAAGGGAGGATCAGCTGGCCGCTGAAGACCAGCTGAACGCAGAAGCTGGTTTGAAGCTCAACCCTGCGGATACACAACCAATTCGATTGAGCGAAGTCCTCAATGAAATCATCCGTGAATGGCCGGCGGGACGGAGACCGGCCGGCGCGATTGCGGCCGGAGATGACATCGCGAAAAATTCGGCCTCCGATCGCCTGGCTGCCAGGGGGAGACACAATACCCCGGCAGCGTTAGCGGAAACAGGCAGAACCCGGATGGGTCTTGGCCGGGCAAAGCAGGGGCTGGATGGTTTTACCGCGGCCTTGGTCAAGCGGCTGGGCAGGGCGACTGGCCAGAAAGCGAGCCGGCCGGGTGACGGCCCGGCGATGAAGGCAACTCCGGCAGCCGGTAAAGCTGCCGGTGGGGAGCCTGTCCGGCAATTGGCGTCCACCCATGAGCAGGGTTCGCGCCAGGGGGTCCGGATCCTGAATCTTAACAAAGTGAACCCGGGCCCAATTGATTCGTCTGCAGACCTTACCGCCGCAGCTGCGGATGCCGGCAAAACAGGACGCAGCGTGAGTAAACGCGCTGCACAGACAGCCCCCGTTGGTTTAAAAGGCACCCTGCCGCAACCAGGGTCGTCGACAGCCGGTGGAAACGAAATACCGGATATAAAAGAAACGATCACGGTTGCCCGCGAGCACCGGATGACGCAACCCACCGGGGAGCCGAGTCGTCCGGCAGCCGTCGAAAGTAGCTTTCAGGCGGTTGGCAAGCCCCTTGGCGGGAACAAGCTGCATGCCGCCCATGCACGCACCGAGGCTGATGATCGGCTGCCATCGGAAAAGCCTAAGGCCTCCACAAAAGTTGCTAAACCGGCCGCAGAAATCAGCGCCGCGGCCATCCGCGCGGCAACACCAAAGACCATCGGGACCAAAAGCGGCCAGCCTCAAACTGCTGATAAACCAGCGGTGGCTGCAGTCTCCAGCGGAGATAAGTCCGTGGCCGCAGGGCTGGAAACTGAAAACCAGCCGACTCGGCTGCGGGCTGCGCCGGTAAAAGCAGACACGTTTATCGTAAAGTCAGGCCAGGAAGGCAAAGCCGCAGTGCAGATCGACGTTGCCGCCAGACAGGCTGAGGCGAGAGCCGGTCTCGGTGCAGCGAAACATGATTTCAAAACGGAAGCGGTTTCGGGGCGCAAAACAGCTGTCCGAGTTGATTTAAATCTGGTCGATCGTGAAAATCCGCACGGGGACAGCATCGGTCCGGCGACCTCACGGGAAACCAGAGGGGCCGACCAGCCCCGGTTCGAATTTTCCGATGCCAAGATAAAACTCGCTGAGGCCGCACCGGCAGCTCCCAAAGCACAGCCGGCTGTTCAGACAACTGCCCCGGCACCGGAAACGGATAAAGCTGTCCTGGATCGGGTTGCCGAGGCCCGTGTGCTGGAACAGATCGCGGCCAAGGTTCGCCTGCATCCGAAAAATGGGGCCAATGAAATCCGACTCCAGCTGAGGCCCGAGACACTCGGCCAGATGCAATTGAAGATATTGGCCCAGGACCAGACGATCAGTGTAAAAATGGTGGCCGAAACTGTAATGGCACGTGAGATTATCGAGAACAATATCAGTCAACTGCGTGCCGATCTCAACGCTCTGGGGCTCAACGTGGACAAACTGGACGTGGAGGTATCGTCGACCCAGGATCCCGGGGAGAAAGACACGCCCGGTCAACGAGGCGGTTTTACCAAACACGGACGGGGTTCCGCCCAGCAAAGCGAGCATGAGAATGAACCGGGCGACGAACAGGCCCGGCAACCGCTGACCGCCGAGGACGAAACCGAAGAAGGCAGCCTGGTCGGGGTATTCGCCTAACCAGCGGCAAGCCACCCGAGGAATGGAAACATGACTGTAAGCGCCATCGAAAACTTTGTGCAGACAACTGACAACACCAGCACGGTCAACCAGGCCGCAGTCCTGGGCAAGGATGACTTTCTAAAGCTGCTGGTAACCCAGATGAAGAATCAGGATCCATTGGATCCCATGGACGGCACGGAATACACCGCCCAGCTGGCCCAGTTCAGTTCACTGGAGGCACTGCAGAATATCGACGCCGAAATCCAGCAGCTGAAAACCAGCCAGGCGGCGGCAAATAACTCCCGGGCCGCCGATTACCTGGGCAAAACCGTGACAGCGGTCGGAGACAGATTCGACCTGTCCGGCGGCATGGTCAGTGACCTGCGATTCCGGCTCGAAAACCCCGCAACTGAAACCTTTGTGAAGGTTTACAACAGTGCCGGCCAGTACGTGGCATCTCTCGACAACGGGGCGCGGACAGCCGGGGAGCATGTGTTTACCTGGGACGGCCTCGACAGCCAGGGGATCGCGGCTCCGGATGGGACCTATTTTATCGAAGTCCTGGCGGTGGACGGCAACGGCAACCCGGTTACAACCGAGACCGTTTTCAGCGGCCGGGCCACAGAAATCAATTTCAGGGAAGAAACAGCCTACCTCACGGTGGGCGGTCGTGAAGTCACCCTGGCAGATATACGTAAAATCAGCAGTTGATGCATATACACTAAATAACACCGCAACAAAGGGGAATTGAAATGATTGGATCATTATTTACCGCGATTTCAGGCTTGGGCGTCCAGAAGGACACGATGACGGTTATCGGCGACAATATTGCCAATGTCACTACGACCGCTTTCAAGGGGTCCACGGTCCAGTTTGCCAACCTGCTCAACGAGACCACGGGCGGTTCCGGCTTCAACCCCGGGGCCGGGGTAGCCCTGGCCGGGATTACCGAGCAGCTGTCTCAGGGTTCGCTGGAGCCCACCGGCAATCCGACCGATCTGGCCGTTTCCGGGCAGGGATTCTTCCAGGTCCGCGAGGGCGGCCCCACGGGCATCGAGCTGTTCTATACCCGGGCCGGAAACTTCGTGTTTGACGGCAGCGGATACCTGGTCAACCCGGGCGACCAGATTGTTCAGGGGTATGACATTACCGGCGGTTTTCCTGCCAGTCCCCCGGCCGCCGCTCCGGTAAATATCCAGGTGGACGTCACCGCTGCCTCGACCCACCGCGATTACGCCATGGAAAACGAGGGAATCATTACCGGTATCAACAAGGCAACCGGTGCCAAGGAAAACCTCTGGCAGGTGTCTTTGTACAACTTTCCGAACCTCCTGGGGTTGACCAAAAAAGGCGGCAATCTCTACGCCCAGTCCAATGATTCGGGTGCGCCGCTGTCAGCTACCGGCGGCGTTTCCGGTGTCGCCGGCCTGGGGAAAGTCATTGCCCAGAACCTGGAGATGTCCAATGTCGACATCGCCAGTGAGTTTTCCAAAATGATCGTTACCCAGAAGGCCTTCCAGGCCAATGCCAAAGTGATCACCACCAGTGACGAGATCCTGACGTCGCTGATCGGCATGAAGCGTTAGTCGTAAGCGTAAGCGGTAAGTGATATTCCAGCTGCGACGGTTGTCGGCTGCACTGCAGGCCCGGTCCGGGCCTGCGGGCAGCTGCCGGCTTTTCGGCTGCCGGGTGATACCGGGCCATGTTCAGCGGCGGACCCATCGTCAAAGCATTGACAACTCTTGAATTCCTGCCTGGCCCGGCTCTTCCGGCCGGACGCCTTCCCTGACGCTTGCAATGCAGCGGTCGATCAAAATTAATAAAATAATAACGGAAACTTAAGTTGTTTGTGTGGCCTTGGGGCGTTCGGTCAAACACCCAGTCTCCGGAACAATCCGGTTTGCAAGGACATGATGGCATCTTTCTTGCTAAACATTGGGGTGGAGTATGGTTCTGCGTGGACCGGCCGCATCGCCAAATAAAATGCCGGTTCCGGAAAATTGATCACACCCTTAATCGGATTCCGATGGTCGGGACCCGGGGAGGACCTAAATGTCGAAAAAAGTAATCATCATCATTAGTATTGCCGTATTTGTTTTTATGGCTGCTATCGGCGGTGGATTCTACCTGCTCTGGAGCAAAATGTCGCAAATGAACGTGGCCGGAACGGAAACTGCCGCCACCGAAGAAGGAGCGGAAGGTGAAGAGGAACCCGATACCATCGGTCCCATGTACTCCCTGGACTCATTCGTCGTCAACCTGGCCGATGCCGGCGGGAATCGCTACCTGCGGGTCACCATGGAACTGGAACTAACCGAAGAGATACTGCGCAGCGAGCTTGACCAGCGGTTGCCCCAGGTTCGTAATGCCATGCTTATGATTCTGCCCAGCAAGCGTCCGGATGAGATCAATACGGTGGACGGCAAGCTTGCTTTGCGGGACCAGCTAATAGATGAAATCAACAGTTTCATGACGACCGGCGAAATTACCAACATTTATTTCACCGAATTTGTTATTCAGTAGGCGAGGTTACCATGTCGGAAAATGTTCTGTCCCAGGAGGAAATAGATGCGTTACTGGGCGCCATGGATCAGGGTGATGTCGATTTTGAATTCGACACGCCCCAGGAAAAAGCACTTGAAGTAAAGGAATACGACCTGATGGCCCAAGGGGCCATGCTCCGCCACCAGTTTTACGCCCTGGAAGAGGTATACGATAAATTCTCCAGTCTGTTGGAGAATACCATGAGTGCCTCGCTGCACAAACCCATCGGCGTTGAGATGGTCTCTACAGAAATGGTGAAATACGGTGAGTTCATCCAGGCGTTTTCAAACCCGACCAGTTTCGCCGCCTTTACCATGGAACCTCTGATAGGCTCCTCCCTGCTGGCCATCGAACCGAGCCTGGTATATTCACTCATAGACTGCATGTTCGGGGGCGATGGCAAACCTTTCGAAGATATTCGGGAATTTACCTTTATCGAAAAACGAATGATGAGTAAATTCTCGATCGAAATCTTCAATGATCTTGAAAAAGCCTGGCAGATCGTATTCCCGGTAAAGGTGAACCTTAAAAAAACGGAGACCAAACCCGAGTATGTCCACCTGGTCAGCCCTGAGGATCTGCTCATCGTCATCGTGCTGTCGGTAACCGGGGCCGAGTTTTCCGGCAACCTGCATCTGTGCGTTTCCTACCGGATGCTGGAACCTATCAAGGAAAAACTTTCTTCCAAGTACCTGCGGGAAAAGGATCTGGAAGACGCCTTCAGCTCCCAATTGCAGGCGTTGATCAAGGAGACCGACGTAACCGTGGTTTCAGAGCTGGGCCGGACCCATCAAACGGTCCGCGATTTGCTTAACTTGAAGGTGGATGACGTTATTCGGCTGGACAAAGGGCCGGCCGATCCTTTGAATATCAATGTGGAGAATGTCCCCAAGTTTAAAGGCTTTCCCGGTATTGTGAAAGGGAACCGGGCCGTGCAGCTGACGGCCATGATCGCGTGATGGAGACACAGCCAGAAAGGAAAGGACGTTGAAGATGGCAGATAGCGAAACAATCGAGACCGGCAACATGGAGAACGCGGCCCAGCCGGCACCGGGTGTTCCGGCCGCCGCCGGTACAGCCGATCCGGGTACCGGGCCGGGCGCTGCAGCGGAAGACCAGGGGGGGGCGTTTCAGGAAGGTCTTGATTTCATACTTGATATTCCCCTGCAGATTACCGTTGAGCTGGGTAGAACCAATATGCTGATCCATGATTTGCTCAAACTGGGACAGGGTTCGGTTATCGAACTGCATAAGGCCACTGGTGAAACCCTGGAAATCATGGCCAACCAGAAACTCATTGCCAGGGGCGAGGTTGTCTCGGTTAACGACAACTACGGCATCCGGCTTACCGAGATTGTAAGCCCCATGGAGCGCATCAAGAAACTGAAATGACAAGCGACCCCGAGTTTATTACCACCCTCTTAAAAATGCTCGCTTTCCTACTGCTCATGGCGGGCGGGGCCGTCGGCCTGCTGGTCCTGTTTAAGCGGGTTACCCAAACGACCGGCCCCACTTCCGGCCGACAGTTGATCAACGTCTTGTGTACCCGGCCGGTAGCTCCCAAGAAAAGCGTCGCCCTCATCCAAGTGCCTGGAGATGTTCTCGTGGTCGGAATATCCGGCGACAATCTCACTTTGTTGAGCAAGATCGAAGACCGGGAACTGGTCGCGGAATTAGCCGCCCAGCCGGGTCAACCCACCTTTTCCAATCTGCTGAATCGTTTTAGCGGCAAGGCCGCCAGCGAACAGCAACAGATCCCCAAATAACCTGCGGCCGCCTGCCGTCCAACTGCAGGTATTCCCGGCGTCAGAATTCCAACCGCGGCTGTCAACGCTTTGGCAGCCTGCCCCCCTTCGATCTGAGCGTGGCGCATTGCGAGTCTAAGCGGATAGTTATTTTAACATCCTGATAATACATGGATTAAGTCTTGTGCTGTGCATTTGTCCTCCCGAGGCGTGCCGGGGCAGACCGTCTTGGCATAGCTATTGCGAAGATCCTGTTCAGATTGACTGCAGTCACACCCCGAATAGAAGTGAAACGGAAGCCAAATGCGCAAAAAAACCTTTACCAGCTTACTGTTCCTGACCCTGGCCGCCACCTTGTGGATTGGCAGTCCGGTGGAATGCTATGCCGAAAAAGCAAATCAGGTACGTAATTTTCTAAGTGTCGGCATAGATCCCGGCGGCGGGCTGGGCAAGCCGGCTGTCGTCATGGAAATCTTCCTGTTGATGACCGTGTTGTCGCTGGCCCCGGCCATCTTGATCATGCTGACTTCCTTTACCCGGATCGTCATGGTCCTGTCTCTGCTGCGGCAGGCCATGGGAACACATCAGATGCCGCCCAACCAGGTGATCATCGGGATTGCCCTTTTTCTCACCGTCTTCATTATGACCCCGATCTGGCAGGCGGTGAATACGAATGCCCTGCAGCCGTATCTCAATGAATCCATCAGCCGGGACCAGGCCTTCGAAAACGCCCTCAAACCCGTACGGCAGTTCATGTTCAAGCAGACCAAGGAAAAGGAACTGGCCCTGTTTGTGGATATTTCCCAGATGGAGCGGCCCAGGACCATGCACGATGTGCCCCTGACGGTCCTGATTCCCGCTTTTATCATCAGCGAAGTCAAAACAGCCTTTCAGATCGGGCTGCTGCTCTATGTGCCCTTTTTGATCGTCGATATGGTGGTGGCCAGTGTGTTGCTGTCCATGGGCATGATGATGCTCCCGCCGGTGATGGTTTCGCTGCCTTTTAAATTGATGCTCTTTGTGCTGGCCGACGGGTGGTACCTGATTATCGGGTCCCTGGTCAAAAGCTTTTTGTAACCGGAGAAAAGATTATGACACCGGAAATTGTCACGGGTATCTTCGTAAATGCCATTAAAACCGCTATTCTACTGGCGGCTCCCATGCTGCTTTCCGGCCTGGCCATCGGCCTGTTGGTAAGTCTTTTTCAGTCCGTGACCCAGCTAAACGAGATGACCATGACGTTCATACCGAAGATGCTGGTGGTTGCCCTGGCCTTGTTGATGTTTTTTCCCTGGATGCTCCAGCTGATGATCGATTTCGTCAACAATCTGTTCGGCAGTATTCCCATGTATATCAGGTGAGGATGCGGGCCAGCGCTTTAATCGAAATCGGGATCGGAATCGGTTCCGGACCGGTCACCCTGACAACTATTCTCGATTGCGATACCGGTTTCGATATCGAAACCGATATGAATGCTCCCATTCGAGCTTCAAAGTTACAAGGAACGTATAGAGCAAGAGCAATATAAACCCGATAGAGGCGCAAAAAGAACATGCTTTCCCTTTCAATCCAGATGCCCCAATTGCAGCTCTTTCTCTTTATTTTCCTACGGGTCGGGGCCATTTTCATGTTTCTGCCGATATTTAACAGCCGGGCGATCCCGGTCCTGTTCAAACTGGGCTTTGCCATGGCGGTGGCAATCGTACTCTATCCGCTCCTGAACGTGCAGGTGCGGCCCCTGTTCGGGACCGTGCCCGAGCTGGCCCTGGCCGCAGCCTGTGAACTGCTGATCGGAGTCCTCATCGGCCTGGCGGTAAGAACCCTGTTTGCCGGTTTCCAGCTGGCCGGCCAGCTGG